>Ga0307415_100000132_pt1 | contig 32478 bp, 24 predicted proteins | sample DK1Cmetagenome_FD_204524 | JGI IMG/M metagenome (GOLD analysis project Ga0307415, IMG submission 204524) | Maize rhizosphere microbial communities from greenhouse at UC Davis, California, United States - DK15-C-2 | ecosystem: Host-associated > Plants > Roots > Rhizosphere > Soil | place: USA... | reverse complement strand
GCCCGGGCTGCTGGTGCGCGGCCTGCTGGCCCGGGCGCGGGCCGGGTCCGGCCCGGTGGCGCTGGTCAGCTGCGACAACCTGCCCTCCAACGGCCGCCGGCTGCGCGGGTTGATCGCCGGATGCCTGCGCACGCCCGGACTGGTCGGCGGCGCCGAGCTGGAGTCGTTCGTGGCCGAGGCGGTGACGTTCCCCGGCACCATGGTCGACCGGATCGTGCCGGCGACGACACCGGAGACGCTGGCCCGGGCCGAGGGCGTGCTCGGCGTGGCCGACGCCGCCGCGGTGGCCGCCGAGCCGTTCATGCAGTGGGTCATCGAGGATGACTTCCCGGCCGGTCGGCCGGCCTGGGACCTGGCCGGCGCCGTGCTCACCGACGACGCCGGGCCGTGGGAGCGGCTGAAGCTGCGCGCCCTCAACGGCGTGCACTCGGCCCTGGCCTACCTGGGCGCGCTGGCCGGCGCCGGCACCATCGCCGAGGCCCTCGAGCTGCCGGGCATGCGGGAGGCCATGCGGCGGCTGGTCGCCGACGACGTGGCGCCCAGCTTCACGCCACCGGCCGGCGAGTCCGTGGTGCGGTACGGGGAGTCGGTGCTGACCCGCTTCGCCAACGCCGCGATCGGGCACCGCACGCTGCAGGTGGCCATGGACGGCACGCAGAAGCTGCCCCAGCGCGTGCTGCACACCATCCTGGACCGGCGGGCCGCCGGCGCGCAGCCGCGCTGGGCGGCCCTGGTCGTCGCGGCCTGGATGCGGTTCGCCAGCGGTGTCGCCGACGACGGGCGCGCGCTGCCCCTGGACGACCCGTTGGCGCCGGCCGTACGGCGGGCGCTGGCCGGCGCCGACGGCACGCCGGGTTCGATCGTCGACGCGCTGCTCGACATCGACTCGGTCTTCCCGCCCGAGCTGGCGGCCGACGACGCCCTGCGGTCGGTCATCGCGGGCTGGCTGGACGCGCTGGCCCGCCACGGCGTACGGGAAACACTCCTGGAGGCCGAACGGGGTGCGCCATGACCCCAAGATCCACACAACTGTCTTGCCGTTGTGGGCTCACGGGCCGGTTGAGACCACAACTGTCGTGCAGTTGTGACGATCTTGGAGGGGGCCACGCGGGGGCGGGAGGCCGGCCGTGAATGAGCCGGTGCGGGTGGCGTTGATCGGTGCCAACGGCCACGGCACGTGGCACCGCCGCGAGCTCGCGGCCCGCCACGAGACCGGCCGGGTGCGCGTGGTCGGGCTGTGCGACGTGAACCCGATCGAGACGGCCGCGGACGCTCCGGTCCCGGATGGCGCGGCCCTCTTCGCGGACCACCGCGAGATGCTGGCGGCCACGCGGCCCGACGTGGTGGTCATCTGTACGCCCCCGCACACCCATCTCACCCTGGCCGGCGACGTGGCCCGCGCCGGATGCGACCTCCTGCTCGAGAAGCCCCCGGTGCTCTCGCTCGCCGAACATCGGGAGCTGACCCGGATCCTGGCCACCACCGGCCGGGCCTGCCAGGTCGGGTTCCAGGCGCTCGGCTCCGCCGCGCTGGCCCGCCTGTGCGACGCCGTCCGGTCCGGGCGGCTCGGCACCGTCAGCGGCGTCTCGGCCGCCGCGTCGTGGCAGCGCAGCGACGCCTACTACGCGCGCTCCCCGTGGGCGGGCCGGCGCCGGTTGAACGGCCGGCCGGTACTCGACGGCGCGTTGGCCAACCCGCTGGCCCACGCCGTGATGCAGTGCCTGGCCGTGGCCGAGGTGGCCGGAGGCCCGCTTGTAATCTCCACAATAGAGCTCGAGCGGTACCGGACCCGGCCGATCGAGGTCGACGACACCGCCTGCCTGCGGGTGCGCCTGGAGTCCGGCGTCAGCGTCGTCGTGGCCGTCACCCTGTGCGGGGAGGAGTTCATCGCCGGCGAGGTGGCCGCGCACGGGCGCGCCGGCCGGGCGGTGCTCGAGTACCCGACCGACCGGCTGGCCCTGCCCGGCGAGGCGGAGCCGACGGAGGTGCCCGGCCGGGTGAGCCTGCTGGACAACCTGCTCGATCATCGGGCGAGCGGCGGCGAGGTGCCGCTGATCGCGCCGCTGACCCGGACGGAGCCGTTCACGGCGCTCATCGAGCTGATCGCGAACGCGCCCTCCCCGACACCCATCACCGATGAGTGGACCAGCGTGTCCGGGGCCGCCCCCGACCGGCACACGGTGATCCGCGGGGTCAACGATGCCGTGCGGCGGGCCGCCGACGACCTCGCACTGTTCAGCGAGCTGGGCGTGGGGTGGGCCACCGCGCCGCACCGACCAATGGAATTGCTGCAAACGAAGGGCGGGGTGACGGGCTAGCTGGACGTCCACAAGGGGCAATCCCGACCTTTGCCGGTCGGGCGCTGGTCGGCGCCGTTGATCAGTGCAAATTACCTGCAAACGGTAGATATTGACTTGGACTCGGGGCGCGGCCTGCAATAGGAAGATCTCGATATTCGAGTACGCTCCGGAGGTCTTCCGTGTCCAACAGTCCCCCTCGGTCGCCGCGCCGACGGCTCCTCCTCGCCGGGCTCGCCACGAGCGCGCTCATCGTCTCCACCGTCGTCGCCTTCACGTCGACCGCGTTCGCGGCCACGCTGTTCAGCGACAACTTCGACGACGGCAACGCCAACGGCTGGACCAAGTCCGGCGGCACCTGGTCGGTCGTCGTCGACGGCTCCCCCGCGTACCGCCAGACCAGCACCGGTGCCGACGCCAAGGCCCAGGCCGGCACGCTGACCTGGACCGACTACGCCACCCAGGCCCGGGTACGGCCGCTGGCCTTCAACGGCAGCGGGCGCTACGCGGCGGTGCTGAGCCGGGCCCAGAACATGACCAACTTCTACTTCCTCGGCCTGTCCAACTCGGGTTCGGTGATCCTCGGCAAGCGGGTCGGCGGCGGGCCCACCACCCTGGCATCGGCACCTCTCGCCGTGACCACCGGCACCTGGTACACGCTGCGACTGGAGGCCTTCGGCACGACGCTGCGCGGCTTCGTCGACGGCACCCAGGTGGTCACCGCCAACGACTCCAGCCTCGCCTCCGGCCGCGTCGGCCTGGCCACGTACTTCGCCAGCGCGTCCTTCGACGACCTGGTGGTCAGCACCGACGGCGCCCCGAACCCGACCGCGACGGCCACGCCGACAATCGGACCCACCCTCCCACCGGGCGACTGCGCCCAGCCGTCGACCGGCCCCATCGGCTTCGCCGCCGTCAACGCCTTGGGCCAGAACGGCACCAGCGGTGGCGCCGGCGGACCGATCGTCGAGGTCGACACCGCCGCCGAGTTCACCAGCGCCATCGCCCGCACCGGTCCGTTGGTCATCTGCGTACGCGGGATGATCCAGCTCCCGGCCAGCCCGCAGATGCACAACGTCACGTCAGACAAGACCATCGTGGGCATCGGGTCGACATCCGGGTTCACCGGCGGCGGCATCAACATCGGCCTGCCGATCTCGGAGGTCACGTCACCGCCGGCCGACGCCGTGCACAACGTGATCATCCGGAACCTGGTGTTCCGCAACGCGACCGACGACTCGATCAACGTGCAGATGTTCTCGCACCATGTCTGGATCGACCACAACGACCTGGCCAGCGGGTTCGACGGCCTGATCGACATCAAGCGCGGCTCGTCGTACGTGACCGTGTCGTGGAACCACACGCACAACCACACCAAGAACATGCTGCTCGGCCACGACGACGGCAACGGGGCCCAGGACGTGGGGCGGCTGAAGGTCACCTACCACCACAACTGGTTCGACCAGACGCCGCAGCGCAACCCGCGCATCCGCTTCGGCGAGCCGGTGCACGTGTTCAACAACTACTACCTGCACAACACCGACATCGGCGTCGCCTGCCAGGCCAACGCCGGCTGCGTGGTGGAGGGCAACTACTTCGAGAACACCGAGGAGACCGTCAGCAACCACTACGCCGGCCCGACCGGGCGGTGCGTGGCCCGCAACAACGTGCTCGTCGGCGAGTCCGGCGCCCCGGACTGCTCCGGCACGGTCCAGGAGCCGAGCTCCTACTACTCGTACACGGTCAGCGACCCCAACGGCGTCAAGGCGGCCGTCATGGCCGGCTCCGGCGTCGGCAAGGTGTGACCCGCTGACCCCGTAAGGAGGGGCACCCTACTTATCAAAAAGTGACAGTAGGGTGCCCCTGCTTACAGCGAGATCGAAGCGGCACGGCTCCTCAGCGCGGAGGGGCCGTGCTGCCGCGCTCCACGAGCGTGGCGTCGACGTGCTCGACCAGCGAACCGCTCCGTCGGCCGGGGCCCGTACGGGCGGCCGAGCCCGGGCCCGGCCCAGCCGACAAGCCCGCGGCCGACGCGGCGCCCGCCCCGTCCGAGCCGGCGTCGAGCGCGAGCGCCATGGCCCGTACCCCCATGTCCACAAGGGGCAGCCGGACCGTGGTCAGCGGCGGCGTGACGTCCCGGGCGATCGGCATGTCGTCGAAGCCGACCAGCGAGACCTCGTCCGGCACGCGTACGCCCCGCTCACGTAGCGCGGACAGCGCCCCGACCGCGACCGAGTCGTTGAGCGCGATGACCGCGGTCAGGCCCGGCTCGGCGTCGAGGAGCCCGGTCAGCGCCTCGGCGCCGCCGTCGCGGGTGAAGTTGGTGTAGACGATCCGCCGCGGGGGCAGCGTCCGGCCGTGGTCGCGCGCCGCCCGCCGGATCCCGGCCAGCCGGTCGGTGGTGGTGGTGAGCACGCGGGGGCCGGCGAGCACGGCCACGTGCCGATGCCCCAGCGCGAAAATGTGCGCGCCGGCGAGGTACGCCCCCGCCTCGTTGGCCGGCACGACCGAGTCGCCGACCAGCTCGTGCCGGCCGATGACCGTCACCCGCCCGCCGGTCTGCTGGTAGGCGCGCAGCTTCGTGTTGAGCTCGCGGGTGAAGCCGACGTCGTGGTATCCGGAGCCGGCCAGCACGATCGCCGCCACCTGATTGGCCCGCAGCAGCTCCACGTACTCCAGCTCCTTGGCCGGGTCGCGGTAGCTGTTGCAGATGACCAGCAGCCGGCCGTGATCGGTGGCCACGCGCTGCAGACCTCGGGTTATCTCCGCGAAGTACGGGTCGGACACGTCGTGCACGATCACGCCGACCGCGCTGCGCTGGGCGCGAGCCAGCGACTGGGCGTGGGCGTTGGGCACGTAGCGCAGGTCCTCGACCGCCTTGAGCACCCGCACCCGCAGCTCGTCGGCCACGTGCTTGGCGCTGCCGTTGATGACCCGGGAGGCGGTGGCCGGGCTGACCCGGGCCCGCCGCGCCACATCGGCGAGCGTCACCGAGCCACCCGGATCCGGCGCGGACACGGCCGTGGCGGCGCCGCCGGCCGCCGTACCAGACCTCGGTGCACGCCTCATGGTCGGGGAGCCTACCGGGTGTGTTGTGTCCCTTGCTCTTGCCGTTCGGGCGAGCCGGCCGTTAGGCTCGGAAAGCGCTTTCCCTCGTTGGTGCGGGAGGCCACTCGCGACGTCACCACTGGGGAGATGGGGGATCGCGGTGAAACGCAGGCGGATCGGCATTGCCCTCAACGGCGTGACCGGCCGGATGGGGTACCGCCAGCACCTGATCCGGTCGCTGTTGGCGATCCGAGAAGAGGGCGGACTACCGCTCCCGGACGGACGACGCCTCTGGCCCGAACCGATCCTGGTGGGCCGCAACGAACAGAAGCTCCTCGAGATCGCCGAGCGCCACGGCCTCACCGAATGGACCACGGACCTCGCCACGGCGCTGGCCCGGCCCGACGTCGAAATCTACTTCGACGCGCAGGTCACGGCCCAGCGGGAGAAGGCGATCCGGGCTGCCATTGACGCAGGTAAGCACATCTATACCGAGAAGCCGACCGCCGAGGGGCTGGCCGCGGCGATCGACCTGGCCACCATCGCCACGGCGGCCGGCGTCAAGCACGGCGTCGTGCAGGACAAGCTCTTCCTGCCCGGCCTGCGCAAGCTGGACCGCCTCGTCAAGGGCGGATTCTTCGGCCGCATCCTCTCGGTGCGGGGCGAGTTCGGGTACTGGGTCCAGGAGGGCGACTGGCAGGAGGCCCAGCGGCCGTCGTGGAACTACCGGGCCGAGGACGGCGGTGGCATCGTCGTCGACATGTTCCCGCACTGGCAGTACGTGCTGGAGCAGATCATCGCGCCGGTGACCGCGGTCACCGCACGCGTGGCCACGCACATCCCGCGGCGCTGGGACGAGCGCGGCACCGAGTACGCCGCGACGGCCGACGACGCCGCGTACGCCATCTTCGAGCTGCGCGGCGGCGCCATCGCGCAGATCAACTCGTCCTGGACCGTGCGGGTGCACCGCGACGAGCTGGTCGAGTTCCAGGTGGACGGTACCGAGGGCTCGGCCGTGGCCGGGCTGCGCCGCTGCCGCGTACAGCATCGGGCCCACACGCCCAAGCCCGTGTGGAACCCCGACCTACCGACCACGGAGGACCTCCGCTCGCAGTGGCAGGAGGTGCCGGACAACGAGGAGTACGGCAACGGGTTCCGGGTGCAATGGGAGGCGTTCCTGCGCCACGTCGCGCTCGACACCCCGTTCCGCTGGGACCTGTGGGCCGGCGCCCGGGGCGTGCAGCTCGCCGAGCTCGGCCTGCTCTCGGCCCGGGAGGGCCGGCGGATCGAGGTACCCACCATCGAGAGACCAGCGTGAACCGGTTCGCGTTCAACCACGCCACCGCCCGGAACTGGCCGCTGGACGAGGCGGTCGAGACCTGCGTCGCCGCCGGCGTGCACGGCATCGGGCTGTGGCGCGAACAGGTGGGCGAGTACGGCCTGGCCGCCGCCGCGAAGCTGGTCGGCGACGCGGGTCTGCCGGTCACCTCGCTGTGCCGCGGTGGTTTCTTCGCCGAGCCGGGCTGGTACGAGGAGAACCGGCGCGCCATCGACGAGGCGGCCACCCTGGGCGCCCCCGTGCTGGTGCTCGTCAGCGGCGGCCTGCCACCGGGCGGCCGGGACATCGACGGCGCCCGCGCCCACGTCGCCGACGCGATCGCCGAGCTGGTACCGCACGCCCGGGCCGCCGGAGTGCGGCTGGCCGTCGAGGCGTTGCACCCGATGTTCTGCTCCGACCGGTGCGTGGTGGCCACGCTCGGCCAGGCGCTCGACCTGGCCCGGCCGCACCCACCCGAGGCCGTCGGCGTGGTCATCGACACCTACCACCTGTGGTGGGACGACACGGTGTGGCACCAGATCGCAAGGGCCGGCGCCGAGGGTCGCATCGCCTGCTTCCAGGTGGCTGACTGGATCACGCCGCTGCCCGAGGGGGTACTGCTCGGCCGCGGCCTGCCCGGGGAGGGCTGCATCGAGTTGCGCCGGTTCCGGGAGGCGGTCGACGCCGCCGGGTACGCCGGACCGATCGAGGTCGAGGTCTTCCACGCCGACCTGTGGGCCCGGCCGGGCGAAGAGGTGCTGGCCGCCGCGATGACCGCCTACCTCGACCACGTCGCCTGAAATTCTGCGCCGATCATGGACTTAGGTCCATGATCGGCGCGTTTTGGTGTCCCTAACCTCATGATCGACGCGGCTCCCCGTACGATCCGTGCATGGCGCGGCCCCGCCAAGCGATACTGACCCGGCAGCGCATCGTGGACGTCGCGACGGCGATCATCGACGCTGAGGGTCTCGACGCGCTCTCCACCCGGCGGCTGGCCACCGATCTGGACGTGCGCGCGCCGTCGCTGTACAACCACTTCGCCACCAAGGAGGAGATCCTCGACGCGGTGGGCGACGCGATCATCGCCCGGGTCGACATCTCCATGCTGGGGCGCGAGGAGTGGCCGGCGGCGCTGCGGTCGTGGGCCCGCGCGTACCGGGCCGCGCTCGCCACCCACCCGAACATCGTGCCGTTCCTGGCCCGGGGGCCCGGCCGGCGGCCGGCGGCGCTGCGGCTGGCCGACGCGGTCTACGGCGCGCTGGTGGACGCGGGGTGGCCACCGAGCTACGCGACCCGCATCGGCGCCCTCATGCGGTACTTCGTGGCCGGGTCGGCGTTGGGGTCCTTCGCCTTCGGCTTCGTGGACGATCCGGCCGTGTACCGCGATGCGTACCCTCATCTCGGTGACGCGCACCGGTTGCGTGAGCACCGCGAGCAGGTCGACGAGGGCGCCTTCGAACTCGGCCTGGAGACCCTGGTGTCCGGTCTCGTGGCCCGCTTCGACGACCTCGTGCGCTCCCGGGACGGTGGTCGTGGCCGCGACCGGGAACCCGAGCGGAAGGGAGGCAGACATGCGGGTCTTTGACTCGGTCGCCGCGCTGAGGGAGGCGGCCGGCGAGCACCTGGGCCACAGCGACTGGCACCCGGTGTCGCAGGAGCGCGTGGACGCGTTCGCCGAGGCCACCGGGGACCACCAGTGGATCCACGTCGACCCGGCGGCCGCCGCCCGCGGACCGTTCGGCACCACGATCGCCCACGGCTACCTGATGCTGTCGATGATCCCGATGCTGGCGTCGCAGGTCTGGCGCGTCGAGGGGGTACGCATGGGCATCAACTACGGCCTCAACCGGGTCCGATTCCCCTCTCCCCTGCCCACGGGCAGTGGGCTGCGGGCCGGCGTGCGCCTCCTGTCCGTGGAGGACGTGCAGGGCGGGGTGCAGGTGGTCAACGAGGTGACGCTGGAGCGCGACGGCGGCGACAAGCCCTGCTGCGTGGCCGAGACGGTCGCCCGCTACTACACCTGATCAACTAGGTGCCCGCGATCATGGAGTGGGGGACGCCAAACAGCGCCGATCATGGACCTAAGTCCATGATCGGCGGTCAACGGGAGGTGATCAACGCGGAGATGGTGCGGGTCATGACCGCGGTGGCGGCGGGTACGTCGAGTCCGAGGTCGTCGCGGAGCATCGACCACGCGGGCCAGGTCGTGTTGACCAGCAGGGCGCGCTCCAGCTCGTCCCGTCCGGGGCCGGCGGCGGCGAGTTCGGCCGCGAAGACGGTGCGGATCTCGTCGAGCGCCCGCGCGGTGTGCACGGCCCGGTTGCTGCGCAGCTGGGCCGAGTATGGCAGCCGCAGCTGGGCGGCCCGGGCCGCGGGCGCGGCGATCTCCAGCATGCGGCCCCGCTGCTCGCAGAACGCCGACACGCGAGCCGCCAGCGGCTGACCCGCCGGGACCGGCCGGTGCCGCGCCTCCTGCAGCTGGATGAGCCGGTCGCTCGCCGCGGCGTACAGGCCCTCCAGGTCCCCGAAGCTGGACCAGAGGGTACGCAGCGACACGCCCGCCCGCGCCACGATGCGCTCGGGGCTGGCCCGCAGGTCGCCCTCGGCGATGAGGGCGAGCAGGGCGTCCACGATGGCGCGCCGGGTCCGGTCGGCCCGGGCCGTCCGCCCGTCGACCCGGACCGGTTCCAGGCCGGTCACGGCGTGAGGTCCACCAGGGCGCCCAGCGCCAGGCGGTGGCGGTCCGCGGTGCCGTACGCGATCGCGGCGCTCTTGGCCCGCTTGAGGAACAGGTGCGCCGGATGCTCCCAGGTGAAGCCGATGCCACCGTGCATCTGTACGCACTCCTCGGCCGCCCGCACGGCCACCGGCGAGCAGAACGCCTGGGCCAGCGAGGCGGCCACGGCCAGGTCCGGATCGCCCTCGGCGGCACAGCCGGCGGCGTACCGGGCCACCGCCCGCGCCTGCGTCACGTCGGCCCACACGTCGGCCAGCCGGTGCTTGAGCGCCTGGAACGAGCCCACGGGCCGGCCGAACTGGTGGCGGATCTTCACGTACTCCACGGTCGTGGACAGGCACCACTCGGCCACGCCCAGCTGTTCCGAGGCGAGCAGCGCGGCGCCGGCGGTCAGCGCGGCGGCCACGGCCGCGGCGCCGGCCTCACCGGCGGCGACCGATCGGCCGGCGGCGGACTGGAACGTCAGGTCGGCCAGGGGGCGGGTCAGATCGAGCGAGACCACGGGCGTACGGGTGACGCCCTCCGCCCCGGCGTCCACGGTGTACAGGCCGGTGGCGGTCGGGACGAGCAGGACGTCCGCGCCGAGCGCGCCGGCGACCGAGCCGACCCGGCCGGTCAACCGGTCACCGTCCACAGTGACCGAAGCCGCGAACCCCGGACCGGAGGCGAACGGCACCGCCAGCGCGGCGACGGTCTCGCCCGTGGCCAGCTTGGCCAACAGATCCGCCTCGCCGCACGCGGTCAGCGCCGCCGTGGCGACGACGGCGCTGGTGAGGAACGGCACGGCCGCGATGCCCCGGCCCAGCTCCTCCAGCACGACGGCCGCCTCGCGCGGCGTCGCGCCCGAACCACCGTGCCGCTCCGGCACCGCCATGCCGGCCAGGCCCATGTCGACGGCCAGCGTGCGCCAGAGCTCGACGTCGTACGGCGCCGCGGCCTCCACCGAGCGGAGGACGGCGTCGATCGGGCTGCGCCGGGCGATGGCCGACCGCACGCTGTCGCGCAGCGACGTCTCCAGCTCGCTATAGAGCAGATCCATCAAGGGGGGTGGGCCCGAAGGGCTGGGGGGCGGGAAAGTCATCGGCGCAGGTCCTTCCAGGGCACATCCTTGTCCACGCGGATCTCCGACGGCAGGCCGAGTACCCGCTCGGCGATGATGTTGCGGAGGATCTCCGAGGTGCCACCCTCGATCGAGTTGCCCTTGGCCCTCAGGTACCGGTAGGCGGCGGTCCGGCCGAACATGTTCACCTGGCCGGGACGGCGGTCGGTCCAGTCGTCGTACCGCAGTCCCTCCTCACCCAGCAGCTCCAGCTCCACGCCGGAGATCTCCTGGTTGAGCCGCGCGAAACCCAGCTTCTGGGCCGAACCCTCCGGCCCGGGCGCTCCGGCGGCGAGCTGCTGGCGCAGGCGGGCTCCGGCCAGCCGGGCCGCCTCGGCGGCGACCCACAGCCGCAGCACCGCGTCGTGCGTGCCCGGCGTGTGCCGCTCCGGATGCCGCCGCCAGGCCTCGACCAGGGTGGTGATCATGCCGCCCTCCCGGGGCAGGGCGGCGCCACCGATGGCCACGCGCTCGTTCATCAACGTGGTCTGCGCGACCCGCCAGCCGTCGCCGACCTCGCCGAGGCGCAGCGAGTCGGGCAGCGCGACGTCGGTGAGGAACACCTCGTTGAACTCCGCCTCGCCCGTGAGCTGGCGCAGCGGCCGCACCTCGACGCCCGGGGCGGTCATGTCGCATACGAAATACGTCATGCCCTGGTGCTTGGGTACGGCCGGGTCGGTGCGGGCCACGAGAATGCCCCAGCGGGCCTGGTGGGCCATCGACGTCCACACCTTCTGCCCGTTGACGATCCAGCCGTCACCGTCGCGGACCGCGCTGGTGGCCAGGCCGGCGAGGTCGGACCCGGCGCCGGGCTCGCTGAACAGCTGGCACCAGACCTCCTCGCCGGTCCAGAGTGGACGCAGGAAGCGGTGCCGCTGCTCGTCGGTGCCGTGCCGCAGGATCGTGGGGGCGGCCATACCCAGCCCGATGCCGATGCGGCGGGGATCGTTGTCGGGCGAACCGACCGCGGCGAACTCGTCGTCCGCGACCGCCTGCAGCGTGCGGGAGGCACCGAGGCCGCCCAGCCCGGCCGGGTAGTGCACCCAGGCCAGGCCGGCGTCGAAGCGGGCCCGCAGGAATTCTAGCGGTCCGGTGGCCGACGGGTCGTGGGCGGCGAGGAACTCGGCCACCCTGGCCCGCACCCCCGCCTCATCCACGGGGACCCCCGGCCACGTAGATGACCTGCCCGGAGACGAACCCGGCGCCGTCACTGACCAGAAAGGACACCACGTGGGCGATGTCCTCGGGCTGGCCGACCCGGCGCACCGGGATCTGCTCGGCGGCGACCCGCTGGTACTCGGAGAAGTCGAAGCCCTGCCGGGCGGCGGTCGCCGCCGTCATGTCGGTCGCGATGAACCCCGGGGCGATGGCGTTGCAGGTGACACCGAACGGACCGAGCTCGAGGGCGAGCGTCTTGGTGAAGCCCTGCATCCCCGCCTTGGCCGCCGCGTAGTTGGCCTGACCCCGGTTGCCCAGGGCCGAGGTCGACGAGAGGTTGACGATCCGCCCCCAGCGGGCCTCGGTCATGTACCGCTGGGCCTCCCGGCTCATCAGGAAGGCCCCGCGCAGGTGCACGCCCAGGACCGTGTCCCAGTCCTCGTCGCTCATCTTGAACAGGAGGTTGTCGCGGATCACGCCGGCGTTGTTGACCAGGACGACCGGCGGGCCCAGCTCGGCGGCCACCCGGTCCACCGCCGCCTTCACCGCCGCCGCGTCGGCGACGTCCGCGCCCACGGCCAGCGCCCGGCCCCCGGCGTCGGCGATGTGCTTCACCGTCCCGGCGCCCGCCTCGGCGTCCAGGTCGACGACCGCCACGGCGAAGCCGTCGGCCGCGAGCCGTCGCGCCGTCGCGGCACCGATGCCGCGCGCCGCACCGGTGACGATGGCGACCCTACCGTTGTCCGACATGCTCCTCCTTCGAGTACCGGCGCAGCTCCTGCCGCGCCAGGGATCGCTTGTGGACCTCGTCGGGGCCGTCGGCCAGGCGCAGGGTGCGGGCGAACGTCCACAGTTGCGCCAGCGGGAAGTCCTGCGAGACACCGGCGGCGCCGTGCGCCTGGATCGCCTTGTCCAGCACCCATTCGGCCATGACCGGCGTGACAATCTTGATGGCCTGGATCTCGGTGTGGGCACCCTTGTTGCCGACGGTATCCATCAGCCAGGCCGTCTTGAGGACCAGCAGCCGGGCCTGCTCGATGCGGACCCGGGCCTCGGCGATCCACTCCCCGATCACGCCCTGCTCGGCCAGCGGGCGGCCGAACGCCACCCGCCCGGTCGCCCGGCGGCACATGAGCTCGAGGGCCCGCTCGGCCATCCCGATCAGGCGCATGCAGTGGTGGATCCGGCCCGGCCCCAGGCGGGCCTGGGCGATCGCGAAGCCCATGCCCTCGCCGGCCAGCAGGTTGGCCGCCGGCACCCGGACGTCGGAGAAGGTGATCTCCGCGTGCCCGCCGTGCGGTCCGTCGGCGTACCCGAAGACATGCATTCCACGATGGACGGTCACGCCGGGGGTGTCCCGGGGTACGAGGATCATGCTCTGCTGCCGATGCCGCTCGGCCGCCGGATCGGACTTGCCCATGACGATGAGCAGCGCGCAGTGCGGGCTCAGCCCGCCCGACGACCACCATTTGCGGCCGTTGATCACGTACTCGTCACCGTCCCGGACGATGCTGGTGGCGATGTTGCTCGCGTCGCTGGAGGCGACGTCCGGCTCGGTCATGCAGAACGCGGACCGGATCTGCCCGTCCAGCAACGGCTTGAGCCAGCGGTCGCGCTGTTCCGCATCCCCGAACTCGGCCAGCAGCTCCATGTTGCCGGTGTCCGGGGCGGCGCAGTTGAACGCCCGCGGGCCTAGCCCCGGCGACCGGCCCATCAGCTCGGCCAGCGGCGCGTACTGCAGGTTGGTCAGCCCGGCGCCGCCCTCCCGCGGCAGGAACAGGTTCCACAGCTCGCGGCGGCGGGCCTGCGCCTGCAGTTCGGCCACGACGGGCGGCTCGTCCCACGGATCGGCCGCGTTCTCGACCTGGGTCGCGAAGACGGGCTCGGCCGGATAGACCAGCTCGTCCATGAACCCGCCCACCTGGGCGCGCAGCTCCTCCGTACGGGGGTCGAATCCGAAGTCCATGTCAGCCTCCCTGCGTTCGCTGGGCCTGCCAGAACCGCGCCATACCGGCCAGCCATCGGTCACGGTCGGCGGCGCGTCGCCGTTCGAACTCGGCCACCTCGGGATGCGGCAGGATCAGGAAGCGGCCCTCGGCCATGCCGTCGACGACGGCGTCGGCCACCTGGTCCGGCTCGATCAGCGCTCCCGAGGCCAGCGTGGCCGACTCCTTGGGCAGGGCGTCCGTCATCGCGGTACGCACGCCCAACGGGCACACGCACGAGAAGCGCACGCCCGAGCCGGCGTAGCGGATGGCCAGCCATTCGGCCAGGGCGACGGCACCATGCTTGGTCACCGTGTACGGCGCTGTGTCCATTTCGGAGAGCAGGCCGGCCGCCGACGCGGTCACCAGGAAATGGCCGTCACCGCGGGCCACCATGCCGGGCAGCACGTGGCGGGCGGCGTAGACGTGCGCCAGCACGTTCACGCGCCAGCCGCGATCCCAGTCCGCGTCGTCACCGAGGCCCTCCACGCTGGGCACCCCGGCGTTCGAGCACCACACGCCGATGGGGCCGAGGTCCGACTCGACGCGCTCGACGGCGCGCCGCACCGCGACCTCGTCGCTCACGTCGAGCGCGAGTCCCATCCCTTCGGGCAACGTCGCCGCCACGGCCCGCGCGGCCGCGCCGTCCAGGTCGGCCACCACCACCGCCCGGGCCCCCTGATCGGCGAAACGCCGGGCCAGCGCCCGCCCGATCCCGCCCGCGCCCCCGGTGACCACGGCGACCGTGCCGACCATGGCGCTCCCCTCGGCCAGTTTGTGCACCCGCGGTGCAATATACGTCCGCCCCGCCGTACGCAGAAAGGCCCGCCCAAGATCGACAGCCGTCGCGACAACTTTGACAAAGTTGTCGCCGCAGGCGCCGTGGACGCGACAATATCGACGATATTGCCGCGATCATGGGGGCGCGCGGGCGGGGGCGCGAGGGGCGCCGGGGGAGTGACGGGGGCGCGGGAAGGAGCGTGGCGGGCGGCGGCGGGGCGGCGCGCCTTCGCGTCGACCCACCGCCACCCCACAGTGGACACTCCCTGGCCATGATCGAGTGCCCATGCGCCCGTGCCCGCCCCGGGGACCCGTAAACCCGAGGCGTCGTTGCGCGTGGCGTTGTCACGGGGACGCGCGACGCGGCAGAGTGACTATGGTGGACACCAAACTAACAGTGATAGTTAATCGGCGCCAGAGGGGGACGCGGTGAGCCCTCACGATGCCCTGTACATCGGCGGTGCCTGGGTGGCGCCGGCCACGACGGAGCGGATCCCGGTCGAGAATCCGGCCACGGAGGAGATCGTCGCCGAGGTGCCGGCGGGCGCCCCGGCCGATGTGGAACGCGCCGTGGTGGCGGCCCGCGGGGCGCTCGACGAGTGGGCCGGCCTGGACCAGGACCGGCGGGCCGACCATCTGGCCGCCCTCCACGCGGCGCTGAGCGACCGCGGCGAGGAGCTAGCCCGCGCGATCACGACCGAGATGGGAGCGCCGGCGGCCCAGGCGGCCGCGATCCAGGTCGCCCTGCCGCTGCGGGTCCTCCAGTCCTATGTGGATCTCCTGCGGGCCGGCGAGCCGGAGGAGCGGGTCGGGAACTCGCTCATCGTCGCCGAGCCGATCGGCGTCGTCGGCGCGATCACGCCCTGGAACTATCCGCTACACCAGGCGATGAACAAGGTGGCGGCGGCCCTCGCGGCCGGATGCACCGTGGTGCACAAGCCGAGCGAGGTCGCGCCGCTCTCGGCCTACCTGCTGGCCCAGGCGGTCCACGACACCGGGCTGCCGCCGGGGGTCTACAACCTCGTGCCCGGGTACGGCCCGGTGGCCGGGGAGGCCCTGGCCGCCCATCCGGACGTGGACATGGTCTCCTTCACCGGCTCGACCCGGGCCGGCCGCCGGGTCGGCGCCCTCGCCGCCGACGCGGTCAAGCGGGTGGCGCTGGAGCTGGGCGGCAAGTCGGCCAACGTGGCCCTGACCGACGCCGATCTCACCGCCGCCGTCAAGGTCGGCGTGGCCAACTGCCTGCTCAACGCCGGCCAGACGTGCAACGCGTGGACCCGGCTGCTCGTGCCGGCCGGCCGGCACGACGAGGCGGTCGACATCGCCGTGGCGGCCGCCGCCAAGTACGTCCCGGGCGACCCGACCGACCCGGCGACCCGACTGGGGCCGCTGGTCAGCGCCGCCCAACGGGAGCGGGTGCACGGCTACATCGCCCGGGGCGAGGCCGAGGGCGCGCGCCTGGTGCTGGACGGCCGCGACGGCGTACCCGCGCCCGGGCACTTCGTCGGGCCGACCATCTTCGCCGCGGTCGCCCCGGAGGCGACCATCGCCCGCGAGGAGATATTCGGACCGGTGCTGGCCGTCATGGCCTACGAGGACGAGGACGAGGCCGTGCGCATCGCCAACGGGACGGAGTACGGCCTGGCCGCCGCGGTCTGGTCGGCCGACGTCGACCGGGCGGCGGCGTTCGCCCGGCGCCTGCGGGCCGGCCAGGTCGACATCAACGGCGGTCCGTTCAACCACCTGGCACCGTTCGGTGGCGTCAAGAGCTCCGGCAACGGCAGCCGGGAACTCGGCGCACACGGCCTGGCCGAGTTCCGCACCACCAAGTCGCTGCAGTTTCCCGCGAGGACCTGATCATGGGGGTACGGGCGGCGGTCCTCGACGAGGTGGGTCAGGCGCCACGGTTGGCCGAAGTGGATCTGTCGGCCGTCGGCCCGGAGCAGGTAAGGGTGCGGCTGCGGGCCACCGGCGTCTGCCACTCCGACCTGTCGCTGGCCCGGGGTCGGCTGAAGCACCGGATGCCCGTGGTGCTGGGCCACGAGGGTGTCGGTCGCGTCGTGGAGGCGGGTTCCGCGGTACGGGACCTGGCCGTCGGCGACACGGTCGTGCTCAACTGGGCGCCGGCCTGCCGCGACTGCTGGTTCTGTCGCTCTGGTGAGCCCTTCCTGTGCCAGAACGCCGAGCGCGGCTGGCACCGCCCGCACGCGCGCACGACCGACGGTGTCGACGTGTACCCGGGCCTCGGCATCGGCGGCTTCGCGGACGAGACGGTCGTGGACGCGCTGGCCTGCGTGGCCATCCCCGACGATGTGCCGGCGGTCGAGGCGGCCCTGTTGGGCTGTGCCGTGCTCACCGGCGTGGGCGCGGTGCGCAACGCGGCCCAGGTCCGCCCCGGGCAGTCGGTGGTCGTGTTCGGGCTGGGCGGCGTGGGCCTGTCCGCCGTGCAGGGCGCCCGGATCGCCGGCGCGGGTCGCATCGTCGGTGTGGACCCGGCGCCGGACAAGGCCGAGCTGGCCCGGCGGCTCGGCGCCACCGACGTGGTCGAGCCCGGTCCCGATGTGGCCAAGCGGGTGCGCGCGCTCTGTGACGGTCGCGGAGCAGATCACGCTGTTGAATGTGTGGGCAGAGCCGAGACGATCCGGGCGGCCTGGTCGTCGACGCGCCGGGGCGGGCGGACCACCGTCGTGGGGCTCGGGCCGACCACCGACCGCCTCGAGTTCAACGCGCTGGAGATCGCCCACTTCGCCCGTACGCTGGCCGGTTGCATGTACGGCAGTGCGGATCCGGCCGCGGACATCCCGTTCCTGCTCGAGGCGTACCGCGCCGGACAGCTCGACCTGCGCGCGATGGTGACCGACGAGATCGGCCTGGACGGGGTCGGCGACGCCCTCGATCGGATGGCGGCCGGCACCGGGGCCCGGAGCGTGGTGGTGCTCGGGGACTGAATCTCGTTGGCGGCCTCCGCCGCGCTGTCGTCGACCGCGGCGTTCGGCGGACTTCTCGGTCACACACGGTCACCGGCACCGGGTGCGATGAGTCATACCGGAAATCGTGACCATTCGCATCGGCCGCTCGGACCGCTACGGTGTGCCCATGGCGACCGTGCTCCTTGTCGAGGACGACCACGTGGTGCGCGGTGCCCTGCTGCGGTCACTCAGTGACCTGGGGCACACCGTCCACGCCACCGGAACGGCCCTCGAGGCCCTGCGACGCGTGGCCACCAATCCCCCCGACCTGATCGTGCTCGACCTCGGCCTACCGGACCTCGACGGGGCCGACGCCCTGCGCATGCTGCGTGGCATCACCGATACGCCGATCATCGTGGCGACGGCCCGGGACAACGAGGCCGAGATCGTACGGCTGCTGCGCTCGGGCGCCGACGACTACATGGTCAAACCGTTCAGCAGCGCGCACCTCGACGCGAGGGTCACGACCGTGCTGCGGCGGACCGGCCGGGCCAGCCGGGCCGAGCCGGCGGTGATCGAGACCGGCGGCCTCCGGGTCGACATAGGCGAGCGACAGGCCTATCTGGACGGCGCAGCACTGCCGTTGACCCGCAAGGAGTTCGACCTGCTGGCGTATCTCGCGGCCCGGCCCGGTCGGGTAGTGTCGCGCCGCGAACTGTTGGAGGAGGTATGGCGACAGCCTTCGATCGGCGAGGACCAGACGATCGACGTGCATCTGTACTGGCTGCGCCGGAAGCTGGGCGAGAGCGCGTCGGAGCCGAGATTCCTGCACACCGTGCGGGGGGTCGGGATCAGGTTCGCGGCACCGGCCTGAGGGCCGCGCACGCTCGCGTCAGCCTCGCCGTCACGGCGCTCGTCGTGCTCACCTTCCTCGTGCCGCTGGCCATGGTGGTGGACCAGCTCGCCGAGCAGCGGGCGATGTCCGTCGCCGAGCGGCAGGCGGCCGCCGTCGCGGCCGTACTGGCGGTCGACGCCGACCCGGCCGCCGTAAAACGGGCGGTCGGCCTCATCGGCGGCCCCCAGGCGGACCGCATCGCGGTGCACGGGCTGGCCGCGCCGGTCGGCAAGGGCCGCACATCCGCGGATGACATCTCCGGCTCCGGCGTGCGCCCGGTTCCCGGCGGCGTGGTGCGGCACCTGGCGGTCGAGCTGGGTCAGGGCCGGACGGCCATGGTCGAGGTCTTCGTCCCCGCCGATGACCTGTCCCGCGGCGTAGGGCGGGCCTGGTGGACGCTCACGCTCGTCGGCCTGCTCCTGCTCGTGGTGTCGCTGATCGCCAACGACCGCATCGCCGCCCGCACGGTGCGCTCGGCCCGAGCGCTGGCCGCCACCGCCCGCAACGTCGGCCGGGGAGACCTCTACCGGCGCGCGCCGTTGGACGGGCCGCCGGAGCTGGCCGAGGTCGCCCTGGCCTTCAACGGGATGGCCGATCAGGTGGCCGCCCAGCTCACCTCGGAGCGGGAACAGTTCGCCGACCACAGCCACCGGCTGCGCACACCGCTGACCGCACTGCGCCTGGAGGCCGAGCGCCTGCGTACCCAGGGCTCGGCCCACCGGCTCGCCCAGGCGGTGGAGGCGATGGAGCGTGAGGTGGACTACGTGATCCAGACGACCCGGCACTCGAAGCAGGCCGTCCCGCCGGAACCACCGCAGTGCGACGCCGGTGAGGTGATCCGGGAGCGGATGACGTTCTGGGCCGCGGTGGCCGAGGACCAGGGTCGGCCGTTCCAGTTGATCGGCGCCGAACGAAAGGCACCCGTGCCGCTACCGCGCAGCGAGCTGGCCGCCGCGGTGGACGCGTTACTGGGAAACGTGTTCCGGTACACCCCGCAGGGCACGCGGTTCGAGGTGGCGGTGAGCCGGCGCGACGGCTACGTCTCCGTCCGGGTCGACGACGCCGGCTCGGGCATTACCCACCCCGGCCGGGCCATGCGCCGCGGAACCAGCGACCGCGGGTCCACGGGACTCGGCCTGGACATCGTGCGCCGGGCTGCCGAAACGGGCCAGGGCGGTGTCGACATCGACCGGTCGCGGCTGGGCGGCACGAGCATCGTGGTGCTGCTCGCGGACGCCGAACCGCCGGCCCGGAGCCGGCAGTTGTGGGGTTTCGTGGGCCGGCTCTCCCGCGAGCCGGAGGAGCGCCGCTGGGGTCGACATGCACGCGCGGCCCGCACGCTGTGACCGTCCGCTTCCTTAGATCCGGCTTAAGTGATCGGTGCCCGACTTTCGTGGCGGGCGCCAGAGGGCTAGCGTCAACAACGGCCCACACGGCCGCGCCGGCTCGCCCCCTGCTCCGCGTCGTCGGCGCCACTTGACAGCGGGCCCGGCTTATCGGCCAGCAGCCGGGCCCGCTGTTTCATTTGTCTCTGCCCATTTCCCCGTTGATCATGAACCTAGGTTCATGATCAACGCATTTTGGCGCCCCGCAGATCATGATCAACGCGAGAGGGTCAGGATTCGTACTGCTGCTCCGGTGTCGGCAGCTCGCGGGTCTCGGCGACCTGGAGGTACGGGATCACGTCCTGGTTCACCGGATCGCGGTCGGTCCGCTCGGAAAACGTACCCACGACCTCGATCCACCGGTCGGCGACGAGATCGCCGGGCACGTCGCCGGCGAGGCCGACCTTGATCGGACGGGCGTCGGCGGCGCAGCAGGCCACCACGAGCCGGGCGAGGTACGGCTGACCGTTGGGGCCGGCGATGACGAACCCGCTGAGCACGACCCGTCGTCCGGCCAGCGACCGGCCCTGGTCGAACACCGCCCGCGAGGCGTACTCCAGCAGCGACACGCGGACCGGATCGCCCTCGGGCAACGCGGCGAAGTCGGACTCCGCCCGGCTGGACAGCGCCGTGCCGTTGCGGCTGGCCTGGTACGACCCGAGCGCCGGCGGGGCGAACAGCAGCAACGCGAGCGCGGGTACCAGCAACAACCAGCCGACCCGGGGCTCGCCATGGCCGTGCGGGTCATGGGAATGGTCGGGCGCCGCGTCGGTCTCGGGGTCGTCCAGGTGCGAACCCGCCTTGGTGTGCGCCCCGCCGCCGGTGACCAGGATGCGCAGCGGACGCCGGATCACCTGCCAGAGCGTGGCGGCCGCGACGATCACGAGCACCACCCCGGCGACCACCAGCAGCGGCAGCAGACCAGGCCGGACGTAGCGCACGTACGTACCGGTTAAGCTGATCTTCAGCAGCGTTCCGCCGACCAGAAGCAGCAGGACCGCCTGCGCGTCCTTCCTCATGACCCGACCGACCTCATAGCAGAACCCATCCCACCAGCACCGAGACGAGCACCGCGACCACGAATGTCGCCGGCGCGAAGCGCGACGCGAACTGCGGGCCGAACGAACCGACCTGCATGGCGAAGAGCTTGAGGTCGACCATCGGCCCCACGACGAGGAACGCCAGCCGCGCCGTCAACGAGAACTGGGTCAGCGACGCGGCGACGAACGCGTCCGCCTCGGAGCAGATCGACAGGAGTACGGCCAGCAGCGCCAGCGCGATCACCGAGAACACCGGATTGGCGGCGATCACCTCCAGCCATCGCGGCGGGACCGTCACGTTGAGAACCGCGGCTCCCAGCGCCCCCACGACCAGGAATCCGCCGGCCTGGACGAGATCGTGCCGGGCCGACACCCAGAACGCCGGCCAGCCCCGCTCGGTGTGCGGGTCGGCCGTCCGCGCCGGGCGCAGCCATCGCGGCTGGCCGAGGCGCAGCCACAGCCATCCCATCGCCACGGCCGTGAGCAGGCTGGCCGCGAAGCGGGCGAAGACCATCTCGGGCCGGCCCGGGAAGGCCACCGCCGTGGCCACCAGGACGACCGGGTTGATGGCCGGCGAGGCGAGCAGGAAGGCGAACGCCGCCGCCGGGGCCACGCCGCGACGGATGAGGGCGCCGGCCACCGGGACGGAGCCGCATTCACAGCCGGGAAGCAACGCCCCGGCCGCGCCGGCCACCGGCACCGCGGCGACCTGGTTGGACGGCAGCAACCGCTCGAACACGCGCGATGGCACGAACGCGCTGATGGCGGCCGACAGCATCGTTCCCAGCACCAGGAACGGCATCGACTGGACCATGATCGAAACGAACACGGTGACGAGCGTCAGGGCGCGCGGGGAGTCGATCAGACTCAGCAACCATTCGCGGCCGAGCAGGACGGCGAGGACCACGAGCGCCAGTACCTCGACGGAGCCGAGTCGCCTTCGCCGCCGCCGACCGTCCGGACGCTCCGCCTCCGGCGTCGAGGCCGGTTCGGTGTCGAGCACGGACACGTCCACTCCCTACGGAACGGCGGCAGATCTCCTCGGTACTGCCGCGGTGCGCCCCCCTCGGCCGGGCGGCGACGCCTCAGGCTACAACCGCCGACCCGGATCGCGGACGCGCCCAGGCCCCTCGCAGATCCGCTCGATCATGGACTATCCGTCGCCAAAGGGGCATCGATCATGACGTTATGCCGACGAAGATTGGGAGCGCCGCCAGGCGACAACTCGTGATCGACGACGGAATGGGAAAGATCGAAAATACGGAACGGCGTTTGACCCCGGCGAATTCGGGGCAGACTGGGTTGTACCCGCTGTCAGGAGGAGACACGAATGTTCGGCACCCAGACGTCCCGTACCCGCAGGGCCGAGCGCATCGCGGGGCAGGCATGGAACAACCTGGTCTCGGCCGTCGACAGCGCCGGCACGGCCACCCGGTCGGCGACGCGCACGGCCAAGCGCCGGGCGGCGAGCATGGTCGATGAGGCGTCGGATCGCGTGGAAACGGGCACCACCGAGGCCCGTCGGCGAGCCAACGCCGCGATGGACGCGCTCGCGGGCCGCCGGCCGCGCAAGCCGTGGGGGTGGCTGGCCGCCGCCACGCTGGTCGGCGCGGCATTCGGCTGGATCGCCCAGCGCGTCGGTCGCACGATCGTGGCACGACCCGACCCGCTCCCGCTGCCCAATTCCCTCGCGGACGACCCCCAGGTCGAGTCCGTGACCCGGCCCCGCACCCAGACGCCGCGCAACGCGACGTCGAGCGACGGCCTGATCATCGACAGACCGGGCACCCGCCCGTCCTAGCTTGTCGGCCCTGGACGGCGCGAGCCACCAGGGACAGGAGGGCACCCTCCCGGCGCCGCGGCGTCGGGAGGGTGCCCTCGTCCATCCGCTACGGAGTGCGCGAGCAGGTCAGCGCCGGAGCGTTGTTGGTGGTGTTGTTCCAGTTGGCCAGGAACCCGAACGTGGTCGACGCGTTGGGTCCAAGGGCGTTGTTCCAGGTTTCGTTCAGCACGGTGTAGGGGTTGGCCGTCGAGGTCGTGCGACCGCCCCAGATCTGGGTCACCGTCTGGCCGTTGGCGAAGGTCATGACAACGGTCCAGCCGGTCGTCGTCGACGTACCGGTATTGGTGACCCGGACCTCGCCCTGGAAGGCACCGCCCCACTGCCCGATCTGGGTGTAGGTGGCCGAGCAGCCGCCGGACGGTTGTGATGTCGTGGTCGTGGCCGGCCTGGTCGTGGTCGTCGCCGGCCTCGTGGTCGTCGTCGCCGGCCTGGTCGTCGTGGTCGTCGCCGGCCTCGTGGTCGTGGTCGTAGCCGGCCTCGTGGTCGTGGTCCCCGGCCTGGTCGTCGTGGTCGTGGTCGGACCACCGGTCGGGTCGGCCACGAGGACGCCCCGCCCGTTCGTACCGAGATAGACCCGGCCGAAGACGCCGTAGTCACCGGTGATGGCCTCGCCGGCGTTGCCGTACTGGTGAAGGTCGTCGTTGATCCGGACCCAACTGGCCCCGGCGTCGGTGGAGCGGTACACACCGCGGACGTTGTCGATCGTGGCCATGGTGTACAGCGCCCGGTAGGTCGCGCCCGGTGCCGGGGCGCCGAAGCCGATGCTCACGGCGCTCGAGCTGACCGCGATCCGGCTGAACGACGAGCCCGAGTTCGTCGAGTGGTAGACGCCGGTCGAGGTGGCGAGCCAGATGTCGCCCTCGACGCCGGGCATCACCTTGAACTGACCGGACTCGCCCAGGCCGGTGGCGGCGGCGGTGAACGACTGTCCACCGTTGGTGCTCACGTAGAACGTGCCGCCTGCGTACCCGTAGAACTTGTTCGGGTTGACCCGGTCCGACTCCACACGCGACTGGTTGGGCAGGCCGCTGGACTGCGTGAACGAGCCGCCCACGCTGGTCGAGAAGAACACGCCGGAGTTCTCGCTGCTCCACACGACGCGGCTGGCGTTGGCGTTCATCGCGACGTAGCCACGCTGCGCGCTGTTGGGCACGCTGCCCTGGAACCAGTTGGCGCCGGCGTCGGTCGAGTACGCGATGTTGGCCGAGTTGGTGCGGTCGGTCTGTCCAACCCGGACCATCCAATTGGGATTCGTCTCGGCGTAGTCGAGGCTGGTGACCGCGCCCATGAACGGGGTGTACATCAGCGCCGGCACGGCGGTCAGGTCGGTGTGCCGGAAGCCGCCGATGTCGAGCAGGCCCGAGAACAGCGGCCCGTTCGGGTGGCTGACCAGGTCACCGACCGCGGTCTCCTCGAGCCCCCGGATCATGGGTGCCAGGTTCACCGTGCCGCCGGTGTTGAGCACGCCCAGGTTGGTGGTGGCGAAGATGGTGGCGCCGGTGCCGAACAGCATCCGGTTGGAGTTGAACGGGTCGATCTCCAGCGCCTCGGTCATCCAGCCGAGCTTCGGGATCTGCTCGGGCAGCGACTTCTGGTCGGCGAACGTCAGCCACGGCACCGAACTGATGTTGAGGTTGTAGCGGTTGGTCCGGTTGGGCCAGGCGTAGTCGTAGAACTGCGCCCACGTCGCGCCGGCGTCGGTGCTCCGGAAGATGAACGTGTCCGGGTACCAGGAGCTGTAGCCGGTCGTCATGATCGTGTTGGGGTTCTGCTTGTCGATCGACAGGCCGGCGAAGCCGTACCAGTTGGCGCCGCCGCCCGGAGTCGGTGGGGTGATGTTCGTCCAGGTGCCGCCCGAGATCTGGTACTTCCACACCGCTCCGGTGCCGCCGTCGTACGGGCCGCCCTTGTCGCTGGTGGTGATGTACAGCGTCCCGTTGACGACCTCGCCCTGGTGCGCCATGGCCCCGGTCGGCTGGCCGGCAACCCGCTCCCATGAGGTGCCGCCGTTGGTTGACCGGTACACCGTGTTCTGCAGGTCGGCCACGCCGACGTAGATGCCGGGGGTGGTGCTGCCGGCGCTGCCGCTGCCCTTGTCGAACGCGACCCAGACGACGCCCTGGTTGAACGTGAGGTACTGGTTGGGGTCGGCCGGGTCCTGCACGTAGTTGCCGGCGTTGGGGAAGTTGGTCACCTTGGACCAGCTCACGCCCGCGTTGGTGCTGCGCCACAGCCCCTGCCCGGCCTCGGCTCCGAAGTAGAGCACGTTGTTGTTGTTCGGATCGACGGCCAGCCGTTCCCCCATGCCGCGTCCGGGCATGTTGCCGCCGACCTTGAACGGCAACTCGGTCGACTGCCACGTGCCGCCGCGGTCGGCCGAACGCAGGATCGCGCCGTTGTTGGGATCCCAGCTGTTGAGGTACATGCCCACGGCGGCGTAGACGCGGGCCGGGGCGACCGGGTCGGTCGCGACCGACAGCACGCCGTTCCAGCCCCAGCGGTCCCAGCCGATGTGGTCCAGCAGCGGGACCCACGAACTCGAGCCCTGGTTCCACCGGTACAGACCCCCGATGTCGGTACGGGCGTAGATGAGGTTCTGCTCGGTCGGGTTGAACACGATGCCGGGCACGAACCCGCCCCCGTCGATGCGGACGTTGCGCCAGTTGTACGGAACTGATGGGGCGGCCTGTGCGCTCGGCACGTTCATCGTGACCAGGGCGACTGCCGCTGCGCCCACGGCCAACGCCGTGGCCAGCGCCCCGGCGATCTTCTTGCGCATGTGCGGGGTCCTTCCTCGGCAAGCGCGGTCGGCGAACCGGGCTCGAGTCCATGAATCGAATCGTTTCGATGACTACGCACGCACCGGGCGCTGTGCGCCCACCCCACGGAAGGACCATCACGCACGGGCCCACGGCCTTCGCGCGCCCTCATGTCGCGGCGCATGCGTGATCGATGCGTGTACCTGGTGGCCTCCGGCTCCCACGGTTGGCCCTGACCGCGAGATTCACACGCAGGCGTCGCCGTTGTCAATAGTTGGGCGTGTCAACGAAGTCTAGAGATCAATCTACTTAACCGGTTGCGTAAGTTGATGCGCCATGACTACTGTGGTCGCACGCCCCGGGAGCCGGCGTGGTTTGCGGATGTCACCGCGTTCGGGCGGTCGTCCTCCGTCATCTGTTGAACCATGACTCGAGCTCGAGGTTGGTCATGAAAACCAAGATCGGAATCGTCCTGACGACGGTCGCCGCGATCGTCGCCTCCGTCGTCGTCGCCATGCAGCCGGCCCACGCGTCGGTCGGCATCCGCATCAGTAACGGGCGTCTCGTCGAGGGCAACGGCCAGTCCCTCGTGCTGCGCGGCGTCAACCACGCACACACCTGGTACAAGGGCACGACGGACTCCTACCCGGCCATCAAGGCCGCGGGCGCCAACGCGGTGCGCGTGGTCGTCAGCGGTGGGCGTTGGCAGCCGGCCGAGACCACACAGAACATCGCGGACATCATCAACCTGTGCAAGGCGAACCGGCTCATCTGCGTACTCGAGAACCACGACACCACCGGTTTCAACGAGCAGGGCGGAGCCGTCTCGCTCGACCAGGCCGTCAGCTACTGGATCAGCGTGCGCAGCGCCCTGATCGGCCAGGAGAACTACGTCATCCTCAACATCGGCAACGAACCGTTCGGCAACGGCTCCAACCCGGCGTCCAGCACCTGGCCGCAGGCCACGTCGGCGGCGATCCAGCGACTGCGCAGCAACGGGTTCGAGCACACCATCATGGTCGACGCGCCGAACTGGGGCCAGGACTGGGGCAACGTCATGCGCGACAACGCCCCCTCCGTGCTGGCCGCCGACCCCACCGGCAACACCATCTTCAGCGTGCACATGTACGGCGTGTACGACAACAACCCGGCCGGTGAGATCGCCGCCTATGTGGACTCGTTCGTCAACCGCGGGCTGCCCCTGGTGATCGGCGAGTTCGGGCACAACCACTCCGACGGCAACCCGGACGAGGACACCATCATGTCGGTGGCCCAGTCCCGCAACATCGGCTACCTCGGCTGGTCGTGGAGCGGCAACAGCGGCGGCGTCGAGTACCTCGACATGGTGCAGAACAACGGCAACGGCACGTTCAACCAGAACGTGAAGACGGCCTGGGGCACCCGGATCATCAGCGGGGCCAACGGTCTTCAGCAGACCTCGCGCGAGGCCACCATCTACAGTGGCCAGACGCGTCCGCCGACCTCGACCCGGCCGGCCACCACCACTCGGCCGGCGACCTCGACCCGCCCGGCGACCACCACACCGACCCGGACGGTCATCACCGACCCGGCGCCCGGTGGCTGCACCGCCACCTACAGCATCGTCGGCCAGTGGCAGGGCGCCTTCCAGGGTCAGGTGGTGGTGACCAACGGCACGGCACCGTCCTCGAGTTGGACCGTCCGGCTGACCTTCCCGAATGGTCAGACGATCACCCAGATCTGGGGCGGAAGGACCACCCAGACGGCCAGCCCGTACACCGTGACCAACGAAACCTGGAACGGTTCGCTCGGCGCCGGCGCATCGACCACGTTCGGCTTCCTGGCCAACTGGAGTGGCACCAACGGCCCGGCCACAGCCACCTGCTCCCGTACCCCGTAACCGTCCCCTCGGGGACCCGCGAGGTTGATCGCGATTTCGCGGACACAAGTGCAGTAGAGCTGCACGATTGTCCGCGAAATCGCGATCACTACGATTGGCGGCGGGCGACTTTTCCCGGTAGGCCCCACACATGCCGCCTTTTCCGGGCATAGTTGGATGATGAGCGTCGTGGCGGGGGCGACGGGCGAGGCGCTGGCCGACCTGGCCTCGGCGTTGACGGCCGCCTCTACCAGTACCGACGCGGTCGTGGAGATGGCGGCGCACGCGGCGACGACGCTCATCGGCGACGCCGGCGGGGTACGGCTGGCCCGTCCGGACGGCCGGTATGACGCCCTCACGGTCCATCACGCCGATCCCGAGCGCGCCCGCCGGCTGGCCGCGATGCTCACCCGGGCCGACGACCGGGTCGACGAGGGCTTCTCGGCGACCATGCGGGCGACCCGGCGGCCGGTGGTGCTTCCGGCCCCGACCGACGACCAGCTCAGGCAGCTGGCCGGATCGGGCCAGGACGGGGCGGCCGACGACATCCGGGCGGCCCTGCTGGCACCGCTCGTCTCCGGGCAGACCTACCTCGGGTACCTCGCCTTCATTCGCTCGGAGTCGGGCCGAACGTACGCCGAGGCGGATGTGGCGCTGGCCAACGACATCGCCGCCATGACGGCGAGCGCGCTGGCCACCGCCCGCTCGGTGGACCAGCTGCGGGCCTCGGAGGAGCGCTACCGGCGGATCGTGGAAACCACGCTCGAGGGTGTGTGGCAATTGGACGGCGAGGGCGTGACGACGTTCGTGAACGACCCCATGGCCCAGCTGCTGGGCATGGAGCCGGAACAGGTCGTCGGGCTGTCGATGCGCGGGTTCCTCAACGACCAGGGTCAGGCCGACCTTCCCAAGCGCCTGACCGCCTTTCGGGAGGGGCGGGCGGAGCACTACGAGACGCGGCTGGTGCGGGCCGACGGGTCGACGCGCTGGGTGCATGTCTCGTCCGCGCCGCTGCCGGGCGACTACGACCACACACCGGGCACGCTCTGCCTCGTCACCGACATCACCGAGCAGGTGTACGCGCGGGGCCAGAAACGCCAGCTCGACTACCTGCGGCGGTTGGACAGCCTGGGTCAGCTCGTCGGCGGCATCTCGCACGACTTCAAGAACCTGTTCACGGTGATCGCCGGCTCCGCCGAGATCATCGCCGCCGACACGGACCCGGGATCGCGCCTGAGCGAGATGGCCTCGAAGATCGTGAACGCCGCCGCCTCCGGTCGCACGCTGACCCACCAGCTGCTCGCCTTCGGTCGCGGCGGCGGCGGCCGGGCCGAGACCCTCGCGGTACCCGATCTGCTGAACGACATGCAGCAGCTGCTCGGCCGGACCCTGGGTGAGCATATCCGGCTGGAGATCAATGCCGAGCCCGACGTGTGGCTCATCCGGGCCGACCGCGGCCAGCTCGAGCAGGTTCTGGTCAACCTGGCCGTCAACGCGCGCGACGCCATGCCGCGGGGCGGCGTGCTGAGCCTGGAGGCGGCCAACACCGTCATCGATCCTGGCGAGCTCGACGATCCGGACCTGGCCGGCCGCTTCGTGCGCCTGGCCGTCTCGGACACCGGCGGTGGCATGGACACCGAGACGCGCGAGCACGCCTTCGAGCCGTTCTTCACCACGAAACCGGCGGCGGCCGGGCTCGGTCTGGCCACTGTGGAAAACATCATCCGCAGCAACGGCGGCCACATCCGGCTGTACTCCGAGCCCCGGATCGGTACCACCATCAAGGTGTTCCTGCCGGCTCATGCCGGGCCGGCCCGGGCGGCCGAACCGACGGCCAACGACGGCACGCCGCGGCGCGGGCACATTCTCGCCGTCGAGGACCAGCCCGAGCTGGCCCACCTCATCCGCTACCTGCTCCAGCCGGCCGGCTACACCGTGACCGTCGCCACCGATCCGCACGACGCCATTACGAAGATCGCCAACAGCGAGCCCCCCGACCTGCTTCTCACCGATGTGATCATGCCCGGCATGACCGGGCCCGAGCTGGGCAAGGCGCTGTCCGCGTCCCATCCGGCGCTACGGGTGCTCTACATGTCCGGTTACTCGGCCGCCGTGTTGGGCACGCAGGGCCACCTCGATGACGACAGCGTGCTCATCCAGAAACCGTTCAACCGGGACACCCTTCTGGCCGCCGTGGAGCGGGCCCTGCGCGGCTGAGCGCACGCCCAAAACCTCTCAACCGGGCCGGCTCGCGGCCGATTCATCCAGATGGGGTGCCCGATTCACCACTCGGGGGTTGGCATGTACGCAGGGCGCATTCGATACAGCGAGTCGGCGGAGCGTCGCCTCCGCCTCGCTCGTCCCTCGCTCGGACGTCGGCTCGCGGTGCCAGCGGAGCGTCGCCTCCGCCTCGCTCGGTCCTCGCTCGGACGTCGGCTCGCGGTGCCAGCGGAGCGTCGCCTCCGCCTCGCTCGTCCCTCGCTCGGACGTCGGCTCGCGGTGCCAGCGGAGCGTCGCCTCCGCCTCGCTCGTCCCTCGCTCGGACGTCGGCTCGCGGTGTACGCCATGGCGGGCGTCCTGATGCTCGGAGGCTGCGCCGGCGAGGCGCCGTCCGGCGCGGGGCCGACGCCGGTCGGGCCGACGGCGACCGCGACGGCGCTGCCGCTGACCATTCCGGAGCCGAAGGGTGCGTCGCTGCTCACGATCAGCGGGAAGATCGGCGCCGGCAACAAGGGCGACGAGATGGTACTCGACGAGGATGCCGTGGCCGGGTTGGCCAAACTCGAACTGACCTTCACCGATCCCTTCCAGAAGAAGACGCTCACGCTCAAGGGCGTCTGGATGGCCGACCTGCTGGCCGCGGTCGAGGTCTCCGACGCCGCCCAGTCGATCCACATGACGGCGTTGGACGACTACGTCATCGACTTCACCATTGCCGAGGTAAGAGCCGGCGGCATGTTCCTCGGCGTGGCCGACCAGAACGGCGCTCGGCTGTCGCTGGAGAACGGCGGACCCACGCGCATCGTCTTTGTCGACGGAACGCCGGCCGGCGCCAACAGCGACAAGTGGATCTGGAGCCTGGCCACCATCGAGGTCACGTGAGCGAGGCTCCACCGTCTCATCGGCCCGGCCGCCGTCGCCGCTGGCTTTCGCGCGCGTACGCCATACTGGTCATCGCCTCGCTGGTCGGTGCGCTGGTCATCGTGGCCAACTCCACCCGCCTCGTCGAGCAGCTCACGGCCGAGGTCGCGATCGCCCAACGGCGGTCGGAACACCTGTCCAACAGCCAACGCGAGGTGCTGCGCCTGCTCCAGTCGGTGACCGAGGCGGCCGCGACCTCGCCGCCGACGGCCCAGCAACTGCGGACGGTTGCGGTGCGGCGCGGGCTGTTCGGGCGGCAGATCGTCGTGGCCGGGGGCGTGTTCCCGCCGGACTCCCCCGAGGGGCACGAGATCCAGGACATCGCCGCCGAGGTCGACGGCCTGGACTGGGCGGCCCTGGAGCGCGCCGACCCGGCCGGCGCCAAGGAGATCCTGGCCGCCCTCATCCTGGCCGAGCGGCGGATGAAGGCCCTCTACGACGCCCAGACCAGGGGCTACTACAACACGACGGTCCGGTCGCTGCAGGCCAAGGAGCGCGGCGAGGAGGCCCTGGCCGGGCTGGCCGGACTGGTGGCGATTCTCGGGTTCGGCTGGATCGTCACGATCCGGCGGGCCAGCCGCGACGACCTGCGGCGGGCCTATGAAGCGCTGGTCGGCGAGATGCACGAGCGCCGGGCGGCCGAGGACGCGGTCCGCACCAGCGAGCAGCGGTTCCGCTCCCTGGTCCAGCGCGCGTCCGATCTCACCTGCGTCACCGACGCACTCGGCGTCCTGACCTACGTCAGCCCGGCCGTGGAAACGCTGCTCGGCTACGACGCCGCGCAGTTCGTCGGTGCTCCGCTGGCCGATCGCGCCCACGACGACGACCGGCCGGCCCTGGCCGCGGCGATGGTCAGCCTGGGCCAGGATGCGGGGCGTCCAGCCACTGTGGACTTCCGGATCCAGGCCAGCGACGGCCGGTGGCGCAACATCGAGGCCGTGGGCCGTAACCTGCTCGACGACAGCGCCATCAACGGCGTGGTGTGGAACGGCCGCGACGTCACCGACCGTCGCCTGTTGCAGGACCAGCTCACCTACCAGGCCTACCACGACGCCCTGACCGGGTTGCCGAACCGGGCCCTGCTGACCGAGCGCCTCGACCAGATCCGGGCCACCTCGGGTCGCGACGTGGGCGTGCTCCTCATCGACCTGGACGGGTTCAAGGCGGTCAACGACACCATGGGCCACCCGGCCGGGGACGAGCTGCTGCGGCAGGTCGCCGACCGGCTCAGCCGGTGTCTGCGGACCGACGACATGGCCGCCCGCCTTGGCGGTGACGAGTTCGCGGCGATCGTCGACGTCGGACCCGATGTCGATCTGCTGGCGATCGCGGCCCGTGTGCTCACCGCGCTCCGCGAGCCGTACATCATCAAGGGCCGCACCGTCATCGTCGGCGCGAGCATCGGCGTGGCCACCGGCGAGGCCGATGCCAGCGACTTTCTCCGCGACGCCGACATCGCGATGTACACGGCCAAGGCGGCCGGCAAGAACCGCGTCGAGGTGTTCAAGCCCCTGATGCTCGACCAGACAACGGAACAGTCCACGCTGGAGCAAGCCCTCGGCGGAGCCTTGGGGCGGGGCGAGTTTGAGGCGTACTACCAGCCGATCGTCAGCCTGACGACCGGGCGCATCGTCGCGCTGGAGTCGCTGGCCCGCTGGCGGCATCCCGACCGCGGGTACGTGCCGCCGGGCGTGTTCATCCCGATCGCCGAACGGACCGGTCTCATCGTGGAGCTGGGCCGGCACATGCTCGTCGAGGCGTGCGCCGCCGCGGTCCGGTGGCGCCGGCTGCCCGGGCATCGCGAGCTCGGCATCACCGTCAACGTCTCGGGCCGCCAGGCCGTCTCGGGCGACCTGGTCACCCAGGTCGCGCGGGCCCTGACCGTCACCGGGCTGCCGCCGTCCGCGCTGACCCTGGAGATAACCGAGAGCGTCCTCCTGGAGGACACCGACACCGTCCACGCCCACTTCACCGGGTTGCGCGAACTCGGTGTGCACGTCGCCGTGGACGACTTCGGCGCCGGGTACTCGTCGATCGGTTCGCTGGTGCGGTTCTCGGCCGACGTACTGAAGATCGACCGCAGCTTTCTCGAGTTCGACAGCGCGCGCCAGGGCAGCCTCGTCCAGGCCGTCTCCGACCTCGGGCGGACGCTGGACCTGCTGGTCGTGGCCGAGGGCGTCGAGACCGTGGAACAGGTCGATCTTGCCCGCGGTGCCGGCTGTC
>Ga0307415_100000131_pt1 | contig 32506 bp, 37 predicted proteins | sample DK1Cmetagenome_FD_204524 | JGI IMG/M metagenome (GOLD analysis project Ga0307415, IMG submission 204524) | Maize rhizosphere microbial communities from greenhouse at UC Davis, California, United States - DK15-C-2 | ecosystem: Host-associated > Plants > Roots > Rhizosphere > Soil | place: USA... | reverse complement strand
GCGGCCGCGCTGGGCGACTCGCCCCGGTGGTACCAGCTCTACTGGAGCCGCGACGACAGCGTCGTCGACTCGTTCGTCGACCGGGCCGAGGCGATCGGCAGCGACGCGATCGTCGTCACCCTGGACACCCACCTGCTCGGCTGGCGCACCCGCGACCTGGACCTGGCCTACCTGCCGTTCGCGCGGGGCGAGGGCATCGCGCAGTACGTCAGCGACCCGGCCTTCCGCCGGCTCGCCGAGCGCCGCGCCGCCGAGCCGGGCCCGACTGGCGAGCCGAGCCCGCGACCGACGCCGTCCGCCGTGCGCGCGCTGGTGTCGATGGCCCGCCACTACCCGGGCGGGCTGCGGGAGAACCTGCGGTCCCCGCTGCCGCGGGCCGCGGTCGAGACGTTCCTCGACGTGTTCTCGCGGCCCTCGCTCACCTGGGAGAACCTCGACTACCTCCGCTCACGGACCTCGCTGCCGATCCTGCTCAAGGGGATCCAGGACCCGCGCGACGCGGCGCTGGCGCTCGAGCACGGTGTCGACGGCATCGTGGTCTCCAACCACGGCGGCCGCCAGGTCGACGGCGCGATCGCCTCCCTGGACGCGCTGCCCGGCGTCGTCGAGGAGGTCGACGGCCGGATCCCGGTGCTCTTCGACAGCGGCGTGCGCAGTGGCGCGGACGCGTTCAAGGCGCTGGCGCTCGGGGCACGGGCCGTCCTCGTCGGGCGGCCGTGGGTCTACGGGCTCGCGCTCGGCGGGGCCGACGGGGCGCGCGCCGTCATGGAGCACATCTGGGCCGAGCTCGACCTCACCATGGCGCTCGCGGGCGCCGCCGGCCTGGATCAGGTCAGCCGCGACCTGCTTTCCTGATCGCGTCCCGCGTCAGGTCGGACGGACCCGCACGGACCGCCACTCGTCGGCCAGCAGCGCGTACCTCAACCCGTCCAGCCACTCGCCGGACCGGTGCAGCGACTCGCGGACCGCGTGCTCCTCGCGGCGCATGCCCACCCGCTCCATGAGCCGCCACGAGGGCTCGTTGTCGGCGAAGCACTGGGCGAACACCCGGCGCAGCCCGAGGTCCTCGAAACAGATGCGGAGCAGCTCCCGGACCGCCTCGGTCGCGTAGCCGTGGCCCTCGTGCTCCGGCGCCAGCACCCACCCGATCTCCGCCTGCACCCCGCGGGCCCGGTCGGCCACCTCGGTCTGGGCCCAGGCGTCGCCGACCGCGACGTACAGGTCGCCGATGACGACCCCGTCGAGCTCCATCAACAACGTGCGGGACAGCCTCTCCGGCTCGGCGAACTTCCGCCGGAAGTCGTCGGCGTCACCGGACGCGGCGGTCATCCACCGCCCCACCGACTCGATCCGGCGGATCCGCCAGGTCGCGTCCGCGTCCGCGAGCGTCGCCGGGCGGATCGTGAGGCGTTCGGTGCGCACGGGCCAGGCGACGGCGCTGAGGTCCTGGGACATGGGGCCATCCTGCCCGCACGGTGCGCGACGCGCCGCCCGATGCGGCAGGGTGTGCGCATGTACTTCGTCGGCGTCGACCTCGCGTGGGGCGAGCGCAAGCCCACCGGCCTGGCCGTCCTCGACGACGGCGGCCGGCTGGTGCACGTCTCCGCCGCGGGCAGCGACGAGGAGATCCGCGCCGCGCTGGCGCCGTACGTCGAGGGCGATTGCGTGGTCGCCCTCGACGCCCCGCTGATCGTCCGCAACGCCACCGGCAACCGGCCGGCGGAGGCCGCGCTCAACCGGGACTTCGCCCGCTTCGACGCCGGTGCGCACCCGTCCAACACCGGCAAGGCGGAGTTCAGCGGCACGCCGCGCGGCGCCCGGATCTGCGCCCAGCTCGGCCTCGACATGAATCCGCGCTCCGGCCGCGCCCGGCGGGCGATCGAGGTGTATCCGCACCCGGCGACCGTCGCCCTGTTCGGGCTCGGGCGGACGCTGAAGTACAAGAACAAGCCGGGCCGGACCCTCGACCAGCTGCGCGGCGAGCTGCTCGTGCTGATGGGGCTGCTCGAGGGCCTGGCCGCCGCCGAACCGCCCCTGCTGGTCGGCAACGGGGCCGGCCGCCCGGGCTCGTCGCCGTGGGCGGCGCTGGTGGCCCAGGCCGAGCGGGCCACCCGGAAGAGCGAGCTGCGGGTGGTCGAGGACCAGGTGGACGCGGTCGTCTGCGCCTACGTCGCGCTGTACGCCACCCGCGAGCCGGGACGGACGACGACGTACGGCGACTTCGAGACCGGCTACATCGTCACGCCGACCCTTCCCGACGGGCAGCGGCCCACGCCCCGCGAGCGTCGGGTCGCCCTGGTCGAGGACCCGGTGCGCGAGGCCGTCCGGGAGTACGCCGCCCGGCACGCCGAGCTGCGGGAGGCGAGCGACCACTTCGTCCGGCTGGTCACCACGATCCTCGACGACGCCGGCATCAACTACCTGAGCGTCACCGGCCGCGCCAAGAGCGTGGCGTCGTTCGCCGCGAAGGCGGCCCGCACCGTCGAGGGCAGGCCGGTCTTCCCCGACCCGCTGCGCGAGATCACCGACACGATCGGCCTGCGGATCATCACCTACGTCCACAGCGACGTGGCGGCCGTGGCCGACCTCCTCGGGGACCAGGTGGTCGTGCACGACGATCGCGACCTGGGGCGCGAGACCGCGAGCGAGGGCCGGTTCGGGTACGCCAGCCGGCACCTGCTGGTCTCCTTGGACCCCGTCCGCGAGGGCCAGCCGGCGTACGAGCCGTTGCGGGGCCGGCAGGCTCAGGTCCAGATCCGCACGGTGCTCCAGCACGCGTGGGCGGAGTTCGAGCACGACATCCGCTACAAGGGCACGATCCCCGACGAGCACCGTCCGGACTTCGACCGGCGCTTCACGCTGGCGGCCGGGCTGCTCGAGCTCGCCGACCGGGAGTTCTCCACGATCCGCGACCGGCTCCAGGCGGGCATGACGAGCCAGCCCCAGGAGCCCGCCGACGACGACCCCCGGATCAGCGACCGCGAGCTGGCGGCGTTCCTCGCCGGCCAGTACGCCGACGCCGGCTGGTCGCGCACCGACCACTACACGTGGATCTCGGGCCTGCTGCTGGAGCTCGGCATCACCTCGCTCGACGAGCTCGCCGACGTGCTCCGCCCGATCGACTCGGCCGCCCTGAACGAGCGGATGGAGTACCGCTACCCGCCCGGCGCGGTGCGCCGCCTCGACGACGCGCTGCTCGCGGCGTTCGGCGACCGGTACGTCGCGCTGCACGGCAACGCCCACCGCGAGCCGCTCCTGCGGACCCGCCTGCAGAAGCTCGGCCCCGCCGAGCCGCCCCGGAAGGACAAGCCGTGAACGTGACGTGGGGGAGCCTCGACGAGGCGGACCTGCCGGCCCTGCGCAGCCTCGCCGGCGCGTGCCTGGGGGTCGACGGCGGGCTGCCGATCCTCGCTGAGGAGGGGCTGCTGCGCGCGCGGTTGCTGGGCGGCGACACGCTCGCCGCCCGGGATCCGGACGGCCGTCTGGTGGCCGCGGCCGGGGTGCGGGTCGGTCCCGACGGCGCGACCACCAGTGGCTTCGTGCACCCGGACCACCGCGGCCGGGGCCTGGGACGGGAGCTGATCCGCTGGGCCGTGGAGCGGTCCGCCGGGGCGCCGTTGACGGTGGCGGCCGAGACCTGTGCCGCCGACGCCGAGCGGCTCTACGCCCGGCACGGGCTCCGGGAGACGTTCGCAGAGCTGGTGATGCGACACCCACTCGACAAGCCGCCGGTCGTGCCGGAGCCCGAGGGCGTGACCATCCTGCCGGTCACGCACGCGAGCTCGCGGGACCTGTTCGCGGCGTACGCCGGGTCCTTCGCCGACCGCCCCGGGTTCCCCGACCCCAGCCAGGACGAGTGGCTCGAGGAGCTCGAGGGCGACGACGAGTGGCGTCGCGACCTGTCGCTCGTGGCGCTGGCCTCCGACGGCGAACCCGTCGGTTTCGTCAACGTCCTGGGCGCCTGGATCGACCAGGTGGGGGTCGTGCCGGCCTGGCGGGGACGGGGGCTGGGCGCGCACCTGGTCAGCCGCGTGCTGCAGGCGCTCGCGGCCGAGCGCGCGCCCGAGGCGTGGCTGAGCGTGAACACCAACAACCCCGCCGGCGACCTCTACGCGAGGCTGGGCTTCGAGCAGCGCGGCAAGCGGGCCCGGTTCACGTCCGCCGGCTGAAGCTGGGCTCGGGAGGCGCGGCGTCCCCCGGCGGAGGGGGCGGCGACTCGAGGACGACCTCGCCGTCCTCGGTGCCGACCTCGCGAAAGCCCAGCCGTCGGTAGAGTGCCAGCGCGCGCAGGTTGTCGGGCTCGGCCCGGGTGCGCGCGGGCTTCCCGGCGTCGTGCGCCTCGACCAGCAGCTGCTCGATCAGGTAGGTGCCGATGCCGTGGCCCTGGTGCGCCGGCAGCAGCTGGATGCCCGCGATGTCAAGGACGTCGGGCGCGCGGACGACGCGCAGCCGACCGGCGCGCTCGCCGTCGATCTCGATGACGTACGTCGTGCTGTCCGGGACCCGGCCCTGGACCTGCTCGAGCGTCCGGGCGGTGAAGCGGTCCCGGAACCCGCTGTCGTCGAAGTCGTGGGGCATCCGGCCCTGCGCGCGGGTGACCACGACGACCACGTCGGTGAGGAACCCGACGTCGTGCCCGGTCGCCGGACGCAGGTGAGCGGAGGGCTTCGGAATCACGGGGCGCAGGCTCACAGGCGAAAGGTACGTCGCGTGCCGCCACCTGAACAGGGCCGTCAGCCGGGCGGTGCCGGACGGGGGTCCCGCGGGCCGGCCTCGCGGGCGAGGTCGCGGGCCAGCGGCGGCACCCGCGCGGACAGCTCGCGCAGGGCCGGAGCCGCCGCCACGATCGCCCGCCGCTGGTCGGCGGGGAGGGACGAGAGGGCGCCCACGATGACGTCGACCCGGCGCTGGGCGGCGGCCTGCATCAGCTCCAGGCCGGCGGCGCTGGCGGAGATCAGGACCTGTCGCGCGCTCTCCGGGTGCTCCTCGCGCGTCACCAGGCCCAGGCCGACGAGGCCGTCGACGATCCGGGACATCGTCGGCCCGGAGACGTCCTCGGTGCGGGCGAGCTGCCCCAGCGTGGACGGGCCGCCGAAGACCAGCACCGAGAGGGCGCTGAGCCGCGCCGGGGTCAGCCCCGAGGCGCGGTCGGCGGCGCGCATCCCGCGCAGCAGGTGGATGGCGGCCGAGTTGAGGTCCCGGGCGGTCTCACCGAGGGAGTCCTTGCGGGGCGGCATGGCACATGTATAGCATCCCTAACAATTAGGGATGCTAACAATGCGGAGGGTGCCATGAACCTCGTCCAGATCGCCCAGCGTGCCGACGACCTCGACCGGGCGACCGCCTTCTACCGCGACCTGCTCGGCAGCGCCCCCACGGCGACGTACGACCCTCCAGGCCTGGTCTTCTTCGACCTCGACGGCGTGCGCCTGCTCCTCGACCGCGGCGCGCCGAGCGCGCTGCTCTACCTGGCCGTCGACGACATCCACGGCACCGTCGAGCGGCTGCGTGGCGCCGGGGTGGGCGTCGAGGGCGAGCCGCACGTGATCTTCACGCACGAGGACGACACGCTCGGTCCGGCCGGCACCGACGAGTGGATGGCGTTCGTCCGGGACTCCGAGGGGAACCTCGTCGGCCTCGTGGAGCGGCGTTCACGCGCCTGACACCTGCAGCCGCAACAATGTCGGTATGAGGCCGCAGGTCGTCGCTCACCGGGGTGCCAGCCACGACAAGGCCGAGCACACGCTCGGCGCGTACGTCGCCGCACTGGACGTCGGTGCGGAGGCGCTGGAGTGCGACGTCCGGCTGACCGCGGACGGGCACCTCGTGTGCGTCCACGACCGTGACCTGCGGCGGACCGCGCGCACCCGTGGCCTGGTCTCCACGATGGAGCTCGCGGACCTCAGCCAGCTCGACTTCGCGTCCTGGAAGGACCCCTGGTCGGACCTCGACGACGAGGCGCCGGACCGCGACGAGGGCCTGGACAGCGTGCTCACCCTGCGCAAGCTGCTGGAGACCGTCGCGGACTACGACCACCGGGTCGAGGTCGCGATCGAGACCAAGCACCCGACGAGGTTCGGCGGGCTGGTCGAGCGCCGCGTCGTCGACCTGCTGCGGGACTTCGGCTGGGACACGATCGGGTCGCCGGCCCGGGTGATGTCGTTCTCGTGGACGGCGCTGCAGCGGGTCGAGAGACTCGCGCCCGCGGTCCCGCTCGTGATGCTCGTCGAGCGCGCCCACCACTGGCAGATGCTGCGGCGGGTGATCGGCGAGGACTGGCTGGTCGGGCCGGGCATCGACGAGCTGCGCCAGCACCCCCGCTTCGCCCGCAAGCTGCGGGAGAGCGGCCACGACCTGCACGTGTGGACGGTCAACAGCGAGGCGGAGCTGGAGCTCTGCCTCGAGCTCGGCGTGCAGGCCGTGATCAGCGACCGGCCGGCGTACATGTTGGAGCTGTTGGGAGCCTGAACCCGGCGCCGTATAGGTTCCGGGCATGGGAAAGAGCTCTCGCACCAAGGCCCGGAACACCCCCGCCGTCGCCGGGGAGGTCGGTCCCCGCCAGCCCTGTCCGTGCGGTTCCGGGCGGCGGTACAAGGCCTGCCACGGCGCCGCCGACGGCGCCCCCGCGGTCTTCGTCAACCGGCCGTTCGAGGGCATGCCCTCCGAGTGCGACGTCGTCGCGCTGCGTGAGCTGGTGCCGGCGGCGACCGCGCCGCTGACGCTGGCCGACGGCGTGGGCGACGGCCGACCCGTCCAGCTCTGCTCGCTGCTGCCGATGGCGGCGCCCGCGATGGTCCGCGACAGCGGCCAGATCTGGCTGGGCATGCAGGTGCAGCACAACTTCGGCGACCCGGCCCGGGACCTCGGCGCGGTGCTGCTGCGGGCGTTCGACGCGGAGCCGGGGATCGTGGGCCTGACCGACCCGCCCGGAGAGGGCCCGCGGCTGCAGGACCTGGTCACGGGCTCCTCGCTCGACGTGACCGTGCACGACGGCTTCGACTACTGGATCGCGGACGTCGAGGACAAGGACTCGATGGCCGCCGCGCTCGAGCAGGCCAACGACGCGGCCACCCCCACCGCCCGGCTGACCACCGTGGAGGCGGCGTACTGGACCGACGTCGGCACCAAGGAGCACCTGCGCTGGGTGATGCCGGAGCCGGAGGACGCCCTGCTCGACGCGCTGGCGCGCCTGCACGTGGCCGGCCGCGACGACCTCGCGGCCGGATCGCGTCTCGTCGGGATGTTCCGCGCCCACGGCCTGCTCGCCCCGGTGTGGGACCTGCCGCTCGGGACGGGCCCGGAGTCGCTCGAGGAGCCGGCCGAGCGGTTCGCGGCGGACCTCGCCGAGGCCCTCGCCGACGGCTCCGCACTGACCACCGAGCAGCGCTCGGCCCGCTCGGGGCTGGCAAATCGGCAGGTGACTCTCAGGTGAATGCAGAACTTGACCTGAATCACCCCGATTGGACGCCCGAACCGGTTGTGCGGGTCTGCGGCGTCCCGTAGATTTTTCCTTGCCCGGTCGTTGTTGTGTCCCCCGTCGACAACGGCCGGGTTTTCCAACGTTGACGGCGCTAGACGCTGTCGAAATCCCAGGACCGGCCCTCGCGAGGGCCGGTCCTGGCGTTTCCGGGCCCCAGTCGAACCCCGCAACGGGGATGGCGACCACCGACATCAGGCAACAGGGCACCCCCACAGGATGGCCAGCATCACCCCAGTCCACTGTCGGGCCAGCGCCAGCGCCGGACTGGCGGACAGAACGTAGGTCGCCGCGATCAAGGCAAGTCCGGGACCGGTGCTCAGGCCCAAGGAGAGACCCGGCGATCCAGATCGCCCCCGACGCGACGAAGGCGACCAACCGGGCTGGATCGAGCGACGCGGACCTTCCCCAAATTTCGCCGCGCCGCCCCGGCTACGCCCGGGGCCGCCGCAGCACCCAGCACTGCAGGCGTGGGTAGCCCTTGACCGAGACCCGCCGCATGCGGCGGAAGCGGTACGTCGACGAGCCCGGGTCGCCGTCCGGGCCCTCGACGGCCGGCTCGTCCGCGAGGTCGCCGGTCCCGTTCTCGGGCAGCCCCGCGAGCGCCCGGTAGGCGCCACCGTCGACGAGCACCGTGCCGGGTCGGGCGACCGAGGTCAGCCGGGCCGCGATGTTGACCACCGGGCCGAAGACGTCGCCGAGCCGGCTCACCACGGACCCGTGCGCGATGCCCGCGCGGACCGAGGGGAACGGGTCGTCGGCGTCGGCGCCGCGCTCGGTCATCGCCAGCGCGATCTCGGCCGCCGCGGCGGGGTCGTCGGCGGTGAACAGGATCTCGTCGCCGATCGTCTTGATGATCCGGCCGCCGTGGTCCACCACGATGCCGGTGGCGGTGTGCTCGAAGTGCTCGATCCAGTCGACGAGCCCGGAGTCGTCCAGGGTCTTGCTGTGCGAGGTGTAGCCCACGATGTCGACGAAGCAGACCGCCTGGCAGGACGCGGTCGTCCCTGCCGCCGTCCCCGTCGCCTCGGCGGTGATCAGCCGGCTGGCCGCCCCGGCCAGGTGCCGACGCCAGATGTAGGTCTGCAGCGACTCGACCCGCGGCAGCACGGCGTCCGCCAGCTCCTCCAGTCGCCGCCGGGGGTCCGGCCCGTCGATCGCGACGTCGGCGAGCAGGCTGGTCTGCCACTCGGCGAGCCGGGCGTAGCTACGTCCCCAGGTGCGCACCAACGCCGCCTGCGAGTCGGGGCCGAGGATGCCGAGCTCCATGAGGTCGTGGGTCAGCTGCAGCGCCCGGACGTCGGCCGCCGTGAACGCCACCGCCTCGTCGGTCTGGTTCGGGAAGCCCAGCAGCCGCCACAGCTGCTCGGCGATCTCGAGCGGGACGCCGGCCCGCTCGGCCACCTGCACCCGGGTCAGGGTCGGCCGCTCGCCGAGCAGGTGCTGCTCGACGACGTCGAACGCGTCCGCGAGGTCGGGCCGCTGGAGACCGGCGTCGCCGGCCGGGCCGTCGGCTGGGGGCTCGGCCGGGCGCTCGGCTGGTGAGCCCACTCAGCGCACGCCGAGGCGCTCGTCGGCCGCGGTGCGCAGCGCGGCCGCGAACGCCGGGATCTCCTCGCAGAGCCGCAGCACGGTCTGGTCGGTGAAGTGGATCAGCTCGAGCGGGGTCAGCGCCACGATCGAGGCGGTGCGCAGCGAGTGGTTGACGATCGCGGCCTCGCCGAGGATCTCGCCCGGCCCGACCCGGGCGATCTCGACGCCGTCGCGGCGTACCGACACCGTGCCCTCGAGCAGGATGTACGCCTTGTCCGCCGGGGTCTTCTCCCAGATCGGGGACCAGCCCTGTGGCACGCGTACGGCGGTGCCCGCCGCGCTGATGCGGGCGACCTCCTGGGGAGTGAACGTGTCGAAGAACGAGACAGCCATGGCCATGCCTTTCGCAGTCGGGGTCCCTCCCCGGCGGGATCCTCGCGGACCCCGCCCGGCGGTGTCCAGCGACGGCTCAGCTCTCGGTCAGCGGCGCCCGGGAGATCGGGCAGCTCATGCAGCGCGGCCCCCCGCGCCCCGAGCCCAGCTCCGAGCCGGCGATCCGCACCACCTCGATGCCCGCCTCCTCGAGCCGGTCGTTGGTCTCCTCGTTGCGCTCGTAGGCGACGGCCAGCCGCGGCGCCAGCGCCAGCGTGTTGTTGCCGTCGTCCCACTGCTCGCGCTCGGCGGTGACCGGGTCGAGGCCGGTGTCGATCTGGTGCAGCGTGTCGATCTGCATCGCCTTGGCGGCCGCGACCAGGAACGGCTGGGCGTCTCCGACCCGCAGCTCCAGCTGGCCCGCGTCGTCGGCGTCGGAGGCCTTGGTGATCGGGTAGGCGCGCAGCGAGTCGGCGACGTTGGGGTACATCACGATCTTGTCGACGTCGACCATCGTGCAGACCGTGTCGAGGTGCATGGTCGCGCGCTCCTGGGCGATCGGCACCGCCAGCACGGTGTGCGCGAGGTCGGCGTGGAAGACCTGGCGGGCGAAGCGCTCGACCCCGGCGGGGGTGGTGCGCTCCCCGACGCCGACAGCGATCACGCCGGGCGCGAGCAGCAGGACGTCGCCGCCCTCGACGTGCTCGTGATGCCAGCCGTGGATCTTGCGGGTGCCGCGGAAGCGTGGGTGCTCGGTGTAGATCAGCTCGGTCAGCTGGGTCTCGCGGGCGCGGGCCGGCATCGCCAGGGAGGTGATCGCGACCCGGTCGCGCACCCAGACGCTGGAGTCGCGGGTGAACAGCAGGTTGGGCAGCGGGTCGATGAGGAAGTCGTCGTGCGCGAACAGCGACGTGACCAGCCCGAAGCCGCCGCGGACCTCGTCGTTGCGGATGCCGGCGGTGAGGTAGTCGGTCAGCTCCTCGGGGGAGGCGTCCCGCAGCGCGTGGGCGAGGTAGGTGCGCATCGTGTCGCCCAGGTGCAGCCCGGAGAGCGCGGTGGTGATCGCGTGGTTGCGGGCGATCTCGCTCGCCAGCGTCTCGGTGAGCAGCTCGGTGAGGTACAGCACCTCGACGTCCCGGGCCCGCAACGCCTCGGCGAACGCGTCGTGCTCCTCCTGCGCCCGGCGCACCCACGGGATCCCGTCGAAGAGCAGCTTGTCGTTGTTGCGGGGCGTGAGGCGCTTGAGCTCCGGCCCCGGTCGGTGGAGCATCACCGTCCGGAGCCGACCGACCTCGCTGTCGGCGCTGTGGGGGGGCTGGGTCATGGCCGCACTCTAGTCGGCACGGCCGCGGCCGGGCTCAGGCCAGCAGCTCGTACGCCGTGAGGGCCGCGAGCGTGAGGCACACCGCGGCGCCGAGGTAGTGCAGCGCGTGCAGCGAGATCCGCTTGAGCAGCGCGCGTCCGGACACGACCGCGAGGCCGCTGACGGCCAGCAGGGCCCCGAGCGCACCGAGGAACACGCTGACCGGGCTCTCGTACTTCGCGACCAGCGAGATCGTCAGCAGCTGCGACAGGTCGCCCCACTCCGCCGCGAACAGGATGAGGAAGCTGGTCAGGATGACCTTGGCCCCGTGCACGTCCCTGGCCTTCGCGGCGAACTCCGCCTCGTCCTCGCTCGCCTGGTGGTGGCTGCGACCCTCGCGGAAGAGCAGCACGGCCCCGATCAGGAACATCAGCCCCGCGGCCGCGCGGACGACCTCCTCCGGCAGGAACGACGCGGCGTGCCCGAGCAGCACCGCCACGAGCGTCTGCACGGCGAACGCCAGGCCGACCCCGATCCACACCAGCACCGGCTGGTAGCGGGTCGACAGCACCAGCGTGGCCAGGAACGTCTTGTCGGGCAGCTCGACCACGAAGATCGCGGCGAAGGTCAGGGCGATGACCACGAGGTCCATCAGGTGCTGTGCTCCGTTCGGAGGAAGGTGCGGCTCGCGGCGGTGGCGTCGAGGAGCACGTCGTTCACGGGACGGCCGAGGGCGGCGGCGGCGCGGACCACGTCGTCGTACTCCGGCTGGGCGTTGACCAGCACGCCGTCGTGCCGGGCCAGCTTGACCGCGATCCGCTGCCCGTCCACCTCGACGGAGACCATCTCACGGTCGAGCGCGTGCTTGCCCAGCGGCTGCTCCCGCAGGCCGATCGTCGAGGTCTGTCGGAAGATCGCGGCGCGGACCGGCTCGGCGCGCTCGGCGGCGACGAGCACGCTCAGCGTGTGCGCCGGGCGGCCCTTCTTCATCAGGATCGGCGTCAACCAGGCGTCGGAGGCGCCCGCCTCGAGCAGCGCCGCGATCACCGCCGGCCAGACCCGGGGGTCGAGGTCGTCGACGTTGGACTCGATGAGGAGCGGCGGCCGCGGCGGGCCGCCCGAGCCGCCCCCGGTGGTCGAGCTTGTCGAGACCTCTCCGACCAGCAGCCGCAGCACGTTGGCGTGCCCCTCGGGGTCGCGCCCGCCCGCGCCGACGCCGATGGCGGCCGTTGCCATCGGTGGCTGCGGTCCCCAGGCGGTGGCGAGTGTGACGAGTATCGCCGCCCCGGTCGGGGTGCAGAGCTCCGTCGCGGGCGCTCCCGGCGGACCGGCGTACGACGGCACGCCGCGGAGCAGCTCGGCGACCGCGGGCGGCGGGACCGGCAGCGTCCCGTGCGCGCCCCGGATGGTCCCGGAGCCGACCGCGACGGGGGAGACGACGACGTCCCCGGTCGATCCGGACCACAGGTGTGCGAAGCCGGCGCACACGCCCAGGACGTCGGCGATGGCGTCGAGCGCCCCGACCTCGTGGAAGTGCACGTCGAGCGGGTCGGTCCCGTGGACGGTGGCCTCGGCGTGGGCCAGGCGCTCGAACGTCCGGGTGGCGAGGCCGCGCACGTCGTCGTCGAGGTCGGCGGCGGCCAGCAGGTCGCGGATGTCGCGCCAGGTGCGGTGGTGCACGGAGTCGGCGATCTCGACGTGGCAGCGCGTGGCCGCGAAGCCGTTGCGGGAGACCTGCTCGACGCGCAGCGCCACCGGCTCCGGCGTGATCGCGTCGACCGCGGACTGGAGGACCTCCACCGGCACGCCCGCACCGAGCAGCGCGCCCAGCAGCATGTCGCCGCTCGCGCCCGACGACGCGTCGATCCACATGGTCATCCGCGAGGCTCCGCGCTTCGCTGCTGTGCTTGACCGGCGCTTCGCGCCACGCGGGCGGCGAACACGCCCGCCCCGTACCCGTTGTCGATGTTCACCACGGTCACGCCCGGGGCGCACGAGTTGAGCATGCCGAGGAGGGCGGCGAGGCCGCCGAACGAGGCGCCGTACCCGACGCTCGTCGGGACCGCCACGAGCGGGACGCCGGTCAAGCCGCCGACCACTGACGGCAGTGCACCCTCCATGCCGGCGACCACCACGAGGCAGTCGGCTGCGGTGAGCCGGTCGCGCACCGCGAGCAGCCGGTGGAGCCCGGCCACCCCCACGTCGTCGATCCGGTCGACCGCGGCGCCGTGCACCCGCACGGTCAGCGCGGCCTCGGCCGCGACGGGGGCGTCGGAGGTGCCGGCGCTGACGATCGCGACCGTGCCGCGCGGGGCCGGGAGGGGGCCGAGGGTCACCGCGCGGGCGACCAGGTCGGTGGCCGCGTCCGGGAGCGCGCGCGCCACCACGTCGAGGGCCACGGGGTCGAGCCGGGTGGCCAGCACCGCGCGGTCGGGGTGCCGCTGGTGCAGGGTGCGCAGGATCGCGACGACCTGGTCGGGCGTCTTGCCGGCCCCGTAGACGACCTCGGGGTCACCGGTGCGCGCGGCGCGGTCGACGTCGACGCGCGCGAAGCCGAGGTCGCTCACACGGGGGTCGGGCTGGTCCACGGAGGAAACCTACCGGGGCCGGTGCGGGCACCCCGATCTGGTGCATTGCGACCGTCGGCGGTGAGGTGTTGGCTGAGGGCAGGGATGCACGGTCGACTCAGAGGGGATCAAGCAGATGCCGAAGTTCGAGGGCTACGCCCAGGGAACGCCGAGCTGGGTCGAGGTGATGGCGCCCGACCAGCAGGCGGCGAGGGATTTCTACACCAGCCTGTTCGGGTGGGAGATCGAGGAGAGCCCGATCGACGACCAGGGCAACGTCTACATGATCGGCACGCTCCAGGGCGACGCGATCGCCGGCATCGGCGGGCACCTGCAGGACATGGCCGGTCATCCCGCGTTCTGGAACGTCTACCTGGCCGCCGACGACGTCGACGCGACCGCGGCGAAGGTCGAGGAGGCGGGCGGCAAGGTGGAGGCCGGTCCGTTCGACGTGATGGAGCACGGCCGGATGGCGGCGATCCAGGACCCGACCGGCGCCCGGGTGAGCCTGTGGCAGGCGAAGAAGCACATCGGCACCGCCCGGGCCAACGAGCCCGGCACCCCGATCTGGAACGAGCTCGTCACGCCGGACGTCGACCGGGCCACCCAGTTCTACGGCGACATCCTCGGCATCGGGGTGGAGAAGACCGAGATGCCGGGGGGCGGCGGCTACACCGGGCTCACCGTCGACGGCCGGATGATCGGCGGCGCGATGGAGCCGACGACCGAGGGTCTGCCCCCGCACTGGAACGTCTACTTCAACGTGGAGAGCGTGGACGACACGGTGGCCCGCGCCGAGGGCATGGGCGCCCGGGTGCTCGCGCCGGCGTTCGACGTGGAGGGCGTCGGCCGGATGGCCTTCCTCGCCGACCCGCAGGGCGGGATGTTCGCGCTCATGCAGAACCCGGCGCCGGAGGACGGCGAGTAGGCCGCCGGGCCGTCAAGCCCGGAACGCGTCGGCGGGGTAGACCCCGAGGATCTTCACGTCCGTGGTGAAGAACGCGAGCTCCTCGAGGGCGCGCTTCACGGGCAGGTCGTCGGGGTGCCCGTCCACCTCCGCGAGGAACTGGGTGGCGGTGAAGTGTCCGCCCACCATGTAGCTCTCGAGCTTGGTCATGTTGACGCCGTTCGTCGCGAACCCGCCGAGCGCCTTGTAGAGCGCGGCCGGCAGGTTGCGGACGTTGAAGATGAAGCTCGTGACGACCGGGCCGTTGCCGGGCGGCGCCTCGACGAGGTCACGGGACAGCACCACGAAGCGGGTCGTGTTGTGCTCCTCGTCCTCGACGTCCTCGGCGAGGATCTCCAGCCCGTAGATCTCTGCGGCGAGGGGCGGGGAGATCGCGGCCTGGGTCGGGTCGCCGAACTCCGCGACCTCGCGGGCCGCGCCCGCCGTGTCGCCGGAGATCACCGGCTTCAGCCCGTGCTCGCGGATGATCTTGCGGCACTGGCCGAGCGCGTGGACGTGGCTGTGCACGGTTCGGATCGTCTCCAGGGTGGAGCCCGGCACCCCCATCAGGCAGAACCGGATCCGCAGGAAGTGCTCGCCGATGATGTGCAGCCCGGAGTCGGGCAGGAAGTGGTGGATGTCCGCGACCCGGCCCGCGATCGAGTTGTCGATCGGGATCATCGCCAGGTCGGCCTCGCCGGACTCGACGGCGGCGAAGACGTCCTCGAACGACGCGCAGGGCAGTGCCTCCCACTCGGGGTAGTGCTCCTTGCACACGAGGTGGGAGTTGGCGCCGGGTTCGCCCTGGTAGGCAATGCGTCGTGCGGTCACCGGGGCAGTTTCCCACGCCCCGGGGGCCGGTTCCCGGCTCCGACCGAGGGGTGGCGAGCGCGCCTGCGCGGCACGGCGTACTCCCCCTCCTAGGCTCTCCCGCGTGGTGATCCTCGCGTCGTGCGCCCTGGTCGTGGCCGTGGCGGCCCTGCTCGTTTCGATCCTCGTCCTTCGGCGGGGTCGCGTGCGCAGCGGCGTCGGCGCCGACGCGCTGCCCGAGGACGTGCACGGGCTGCGCCAGGAGGTCGCCGCGCTGCGCGCCGAGGCCCGCGACGCGCTGCGGCACCTCGCGGTCGTGCGGTACGACGCGTTCGGCGACATGGGCGGGCACCTGTCCTGGTCGCTGGCGCTCGCCGACGACGCCGGCCACGGCGTCGTGCTCACCTCGATCCACGGGCGCAGCGAGGCACGCACCTACGCGAAGAGCATCTCCGGCTGGACCTGCGAGCAGCAGCTCAGCCCGGAGGAGGAGGAAGCCATCGAGCACGCCCGCCCGGCGCGCTGACCCGTCGTTCGACGACGCACAGACACGCCGAACCGTCGTTCGTTCACTCTTATGCTCCGATCATGAACCCCATCCGGTCGTTGGCGATCCGGCTCGGGGGCCAGCCGTGGCTGCCGAGGCTGTCGGATCCGATCGTGCGCCTCGACAAGCTGCTCCAGCGGGCCACCGGCCGACGCGTCACGCTGCTCACGCTCGCCGGGATCCCCGAGCTGATGCTCACCGTCCCCGACCGGATGACCGGTCAGCAGCGGTCGACACCCCTCGTGTGCGCCCCGCACGCGCACGGCTGGGTGGTCGCCGGCTCCAACTGGGGCCAGGACACCCCGCCGCACTGGGTGGAGAACCTCGACATGGCGCCGGTCGCCACCGTGACGTTCCGCGGCAACGAGACGACCGTGGTCCCACGGCGGGCCAAGGGCGCCGAGCGCGACGCGTTGGGGCAGCCCCTGCTGGCCCCCTGGCCGAACTTCGCCAGGAACGCCGAACGCGCCCACCGGGAGATCCCGGTCTTCGTGCTGGAGCGGCGCGGCTGAGGAACTCGTTCACGTTCTCGGGGGAGACATGGACTACGTGGTGTACGACGGCACGGCCGCGTTCGCGCCCGCCGCCGAGATCTTCGGGGTGTACGACGCCGTGTTCCACGACGCCGGGGACCTCACCGCCTGGCTGGACTCGCCCTGGGGCCGGCACCTGTCCCGGGCCGGGTTCCGGCTGGCGACCGCGCGGGATGCGCGGCGGCTGGTCGGTTTCGCCTGGGGCTACACGGGCGCCCGCGGGCAGCACTGGTCCGACCTGGTCGCCGACTCGCTGCCGGCCCCGGTGGCCGCGAGCTGGCTCGGCGGGCACTTCGAGTTCGTGGAGCTCGCGGTGCTGGAGGGGTTCCGCCGGCGGGGCGTCGGCGGCCGGCTGCACGACGTACTCCTCGACGGACTGCCGCACCCTCGCGCACTGCTGACCACGAGCGACGACGAGGACGACCCGGCCGTGCGGCTCTACCGGGCCCGCGGCTGGAGCACGCTCGGCCGGGTCGCCGACGGCGTGCAGGTGCTGGGGCGCCGCCTCCCCGCGTGAACGAACGACGGCTCAGCGGGGGACGCGGACCAGCAGGCGGCCGTGGATGCACTCCATGCGCAGCTCCCGCCCGGGACCGATCGAGTCGCCGTCGAGCTGGCGGGGCGTGTCGGTGCTGCACCGGATCACGACCGAGGCGCCGGTCATCCGGTTCACCAGGTCGTCGGTGTGCTTGAGCTTGAGCAGCACCCGCCAGGCCAGCGGGATCCACGCCAGGAAGTTGCGCGGGTGCAGGATCACCACGTCGAGCTGCCCGTCGTCGATGGCGGCGTCGGGCAGCAGCGGCAGCCCGGCCTGCAGGAAGCCCACGTTGCCGACCACGACCGTGCGGGCCCGGTGCTTGGTGAACTCGCCGCCGTCGACCGAGACCTCGATGCGCACGGCGGGGAACATCAGCGACTTCAGGCCGGACAGCACGTAGGCGAACCAGCCGATCCGCTTCTTGATGTCCTCGTTGACGCCCTCCATGATCGCGGCGTCGAAGCCCATCCCGGCCATCACCATGAAGTGGGTGTCCTTGATCTCGTCACCGCCCACCGCGACCAGATCGATCGCCCGGTCCTGGCCGTTCAGCGCGACGTCGATCGCGGCCCGCAGGTAGAGCGGGATGCCGAGGTTGCGGGCCAGCAGGTTGCCGGTGCCCGCGGGCACGATCCCGACCGGGATCCCGGTGCCGGCCAGCTCGGCGCACACCTCGCGGACCGTCCCGTCGCCGCCGCACACGAGGACGAGGTCGGCGCCCTGCACGGCGGCGGCCTCCGCCATCCCCGCCCCGGGGTCCTCGACCGTCGTGTAGTGCCAGGTCGGCTCCGACCAGCCGGTCTCGGCGGCCATCGCCGCCACGATCGCGCGGAACTGGCCGGGGTCCTCGACCTTGATCGGGTTCAGCACGACCGCGAGCCGGCGCGCCGAGCGGTGCACCTCGGGCAGCGGCTCCGAGCCGACGGCATGGCTGCGCGGCAGCGGGTTGTAGACGGTCAGCCCCAGCAGGACCATGCCCGCGCCGAGCAGGGCGCCGGCGGTCACGTCGCTGGGGTAGTGGCGCCCCAGCAGCACCCGGTCGGCGCAGACGAGGACGACCAGCACCGCGCACGCGGCGTACGCGAGCTGCCGCGAGCTCGAGCGGCGCACCAGCATGACGACCAGCACCACGATGATCCCGGCGAAGGCCGTGATCGAGGAGGCGTGGCCCGAGGGGAAGGACTGGGTCGTGAGCAGCCCGTCCGGGTTCTGCCACGGGGGGCGGCCGCGGCCGATCTGGAGCTTCAGGAACGTCGTGACCAGCGAGGTCGCGAGCATCACGCAGATCGCGAACAGGGCGGCCCGACGGTGCTTCTTGAGCAGCATCGCCACCGCCAGGACCGTGGTCAGCACGATCATCCCGTACGTCGCGAACGCCGTCTCGACCAGCTTCAACGGCTGCCGCAACCAGTGCTCGTCGACCGACCAGCCTTCCAGCGAGTCGCCGCGCCGGTCGAGCGAGGTGACCGGACCCCAGTCGTGGGTGACCAGCACGGCCACGACGGCGAAGAGCGCGAAGCAGAGCAGCGCCCAGCTCAGCGTGGTCAGGCGGGATCGGTCGAGCACGCTGCTCCTCGGGTCGGCGAACGGTACGGCGGGCGCTTCAGCGACGCCAGTATGCCGGGGACGGTGGGCAGCACGTATCTCGGATGAGCCGCCACGGCCGCGGCGGATAGCCTTGCTGCCATGACCTCACCTCACGACGAGCCTCGCTGCGCGACCCTTCCCGCGGGGGCACGCCGGTGATCGACCCGCGCGTGCTCCGAGAGGACCCCGACCGGGTCCGGGCCTCCCTGGCCAAGCGGGGGCTGCCGGACGACATCGTGGACGTCGCGCTTGCCGCGGACGGCGCCCGCCGCCAGGCGATCGCCGAGTTCGAGGCGAAGCGTGCCGAGCAGAAGCGGCTCGGCAAGCTGATCCCCCGGGCCTCGGGGGACGAGAAGCAGGAGCTGCTCGCCCGGACCAAGACCCTCGCCGCCGACGTGAAGGCCGCCGAGGCCGAGCAGGCGGAGGCCGAGGCCGCGTGGCAGTCGGCGCTGATGGGCATCCCCAACCTGACCGCGGAGGAGACGCCCGCCGGGGGCGAGGACGACTTCGTCGTGCTCGAGACCGTGGGGACGCCCCGGGAGTTCGACTTCGAGCCGCGCGACCACGTCGAGCTCGGCCGGCTCCTCGGCGCCATCGACCTCGAGCGGGGCGCAAAGGTCTCGGGCAGCCGGTTCTACTTCCTCACCGGCGTCGGCGCCGAGCTCGAGTTCGCGCTGATCAACCTGGCCATGGAGCAGGCCCGCGAGTCGGGCTTCACCCAGGTGGTGGCTCCGTCGATGGTCAAGCCGCGCGCGATGGAGGGCACCGGCTTCCTCGGCCAGGCCGCCGACGACGTCTACCGGATCGACGGCCAGGACCTCTACCTCGTCGGGACCTCGGAGGTCCCGATGGCGGCGTACCACTCCGACGAGATCCTCGACGGGGGCTCGCTGCCGCTGCGCTACGCGGCGTTCAGCCCGTGCTACCGCAAGGAGGCCGGCTCGCACGGCAAGGACACCCGGGGCATCATCCGGGTGCACTGGTTCGACAAGGTCGAGATGTTCGTCTACACCACGCCCGAGGAGTCCGAGGCCGAGCACCAGCGGCTGCTCGAGTGGGAGAAGCAGTTCCTCGACAAGCTCGAGCTGGCCTACCGCGTCATCGACGTGGCCGCCGGCGACCTCGGCCTCTCCGCGCAGCGGAAGTTCGACTGCGAGGCCTGGATCCCGACCCAGGGCAGGTACCGCGAGCTCACCTCGACCTCGAACTGCACCGAGTTCCAGACCCGCCGGCTCGACACCCGGGCCCGCTACGACGCCGAGGGCCAGCAGGTGGTCGGCCCGGTCGCGACGCTCAACGGCACGCTGTGCGCGATGACCCGCACGATCGTCGCGATCCTGGAGACCCACCAGCAGGTGGACGGCTCGGTCCGCGTGCCGAAGGCGCTGCAGCCCTGGCTCGGCGGGCGCGAGGTCCTCGAGCCGGTCGCCCGGTGAACGACTGGCAGCCGCGGCTGGTCGCGCTCGACATCGACGGCACGCTGCTGAAGTGGGTCGAGGGCGGCGGCACGACGCACGAGGAGATCGCGCCCGCGGTGTACGACGCCGTCCGCAGCGCGCTGGACGCCGGCGCGCACGTCGTGCTCGCCAGCGGGCGCTCGCCGCACGGCATGACCCGGATCGCCGACGCGCTCGACCTGCACACCGAGGGCGACGAGCGGATCTGGATCGTGGCGAGCAACGGCGCGGTGGTCCTGCGCTACCCACCCGTCGAGGTGATCCACGAGGAGACCTTCGACGCCCGCGCGGCGGTCGCCTCGATCCTCGAGCACCACCCCGCGGCGCTGGTCGCGGTCGAGGAGCGCGGCGTGGGCTACCGCGTCAACCGGCACTTCCCGCCCGGCGAGCTGACCGGCGAGATGACGATCACCGAGGTCGACGACATCGTCGCCGGCCCGGTGAGCCGCGTGATCATCCGCGACCCCGACGCCACCGCCGAGGACTTCGTGGCGCTCGCCGAGCGGCTGGGCCTGCACGGCACCAACTACGTCGTCGGCTGGACGGCCTGGCTCGACCTCGCGCCGGTCGGCGTCTCCAAGGCGTCCGGGCTCCAGCACGTGGCCGACAAGCTCGGCGTCGACGCCGCCGACGTGCTGGCGATCGGGGACGGCCGCAACGACATCGAGATGCTGCAGTGGGCGGGCCGCGGGGTCGCCATGGGCCAGGCGGTCGAGGAGGTCATCGCGGCCGCCGACGGCGTCACCTCCAGCGTCTTCGAGGACGGGGCCGCGGTCGAGATCCGGAAGTACTTCCCGTGAGCCTGCCCGAGGTGGTCGCCACCGAGCGCCTCCGGCTGCCCCTGCTCACCCCCGACGAGGCGGCGGACATGCTGGCCGGCCGGCGCCGGGACGGCTGGCACGCCGACTACCCCCGTCCCGACGACCGCGACGCGGCGAGCATGGTCCGGCCTGGCGACCCGTGGGGTCCGCGGCACGTCGTGCGCGGCCGGACTGCGCTTGGCTCGATCGGCTTCTTCGGGCCCCCGGAGCCGACCGGCCCCGCGGACCGGCAGGTGCCCGAGGTCGAGGTGGGGTACGGCCTCGTCCGGGAGGCCCGCGGCTGGGGGTTCGCGACCGAGGCGCTGCGGGCCCTGGTCGCCGAGACCGACCGGTTGGGGGTCCGGGTGCGGGCGAGCGTGCAGCCCGACAACCCGGCCAGCCTGCGGGTGCTGGCCAAGTGCGGCTTCACCGAGCTCCGCGGGGCTGACGAGGACGGCCAGCTCGTGATGGTCCGCCCGCTGCCCCGATGACCCGCCGATGACCCCGCGCATCACCCGGCCGCGCCTCGTCGCCACCGACCTCGACGGCACGCTGGTCCGCTCGGACGGCACGGTGTCGGCCTACACCCGCGAGGTGCTCGCGGAGCTGGACCGCCGCGGCGTCCCGGTGGTGTTCGTGACCGGTCGCCCGCTGCGCTGGGCCGAGGACGTCTTCGAGTACGTCGGCCGGCACGGGCTGGCGATCGTCTCCAACGGTGGGCTGGTCTGGGACGTCGCGCGCTCCGAGGTCCACCTGCTGCGCCCGCTCGACCGCGCGGTCGGCCTCGAGGTCTGCGGACTGATCCGCGACGCCGTGCCCGGCTCGGCGTTCGCGGTCGAGAGCCTGTCCGGCATCGCCCTGGAGGACGGGTTCCTCGAGCGCCACCTGCTGCCGGCGGACGCGCGGCGGGGGACGATCGAGGAGCTCTTCGAGGAGACCTCGGTCAAGCTGCTGGCCCGACACGAGGAGCTGCCCGCCCAGGAGTTCTGGGACCGGGCGGTGCTCGCGGTCGGCGACCGCGTCGTGGTCACCTGGTCGTCGACGTCCGCGCTGCTCGAGATCAGTGGCGCCGGCGTCACGAAGGCCTCGACGCTGGCCCTGCTCTGCGCCGAGCACGGCGTCGCCGCCGAGGACGTCCTCGCGTTCGGGGACATGCCGAACGACCTCCCGATGCTCGGGTGGGCCGGCACGTCGTACGCGATGGCCGACGCGCACCCCACGGTCACCGCGGCCGCCGACCTCGTGGCGCCCGGGCACGACGAGGACGGCGTGGCCCGGGTGCTGGCTGGTGTGTTCGACCTGTGATCTGTTGTGATGTGCGCGTGTTCGTCCACGCCCGCCGACTCGTCGCCGCCGTCGCCATCGCCGCGTGCGGCGTCGCCGTGGGCACGCTGCCCGCCGAGGCCGGCACCCAGGCGGACGCCAAGCGGGCCAGCGCGGTGTTCACCGGGACGGTGACCGACGTCAGCCGCACCCCGGAGCGGCGCGAGCAGCCGGTCATCGCCACCTACGACGTCCTGGTCGACCGCGTCTACAAGGGCTCCGTCGGGACCGAGACCGTTCAGGTGACGTCGAGGCGGACGAGCAAGACCTGCCGGCGCCTGGTGCTGGGCCCCGAGCGGGCGTACGTCTTCTTCGTGGGCGCCGACGGGTCCGCCCTCACCGCCGACACCTGCAGCGGCACCGCCGGCGCCACCGGCCGTCTCGTCGCCAAGGTCCAGCGGATGCTCGGCGACGGCCGGCTGCCGGTCCCGGCCCGTCCGGAGCAGGCGGTCTTCACCCGGGTCGCCGACGCCGAGCCCGCGACGCTCACCCGGATGGCCGCCCCGGGCGTCGCGCTGGTCCTGGTCGGGCTGCTCGGGCTCATCGTCGTGGGCCGCCTGGGCTCGCGCGGCGCCTGACCCTCCCGGGGGCTAGAGGTACATCCCGCCGGACTCGCCCGGCCGGTGCTGGTCGTGCTGCTGACCGGCGGCCTGCGGCGTCGCCCCGGGGGGCAGGGCCTTGCGCATCTGCTCGAACTGCGCGCGCGCCTGCATCTGCTGGGCGTAGATCGTGGTCTGGATGCCGTGGAACAGCCCCTCGAGCCAGCCGACGAGCTGGGCCTGGGCGATCCGGAGCTCGCCGTCGGACGGCGTGCCCTCGTCGGAGAACGGCAGCGTGAGCCGCTCCAGCTCCTCGATCAGCTCGGGCGCGAGCCCGGCCTCCAGCTCCTTGATCGAGGACCGGTGGATCTCCTTGAGCCGGTTGCGGCTCGCCTCGTCCAGCGGGGCCGACTTCACCTCCTCGAGCAGGGTGCGGATCATCGCGCCGATCCGCATCACCTTGGCCGGCTGCTCGACGAGGTCGGTGATCGAGCGCTGCTCGTCGTTGTCCATGCTCTCGCCCTCGAGGATGACGACCTGCTCCTGCTCCGCGGACTTGTCAGTCATGGGGCACAGCCTAGGCCTCAGACGGTGAGGAGGATCTTGCCGGTGTGCTCGCCGGACTCCATCAGCTCGTGGGCGGTCCGGACCTCCTCGAGCGGCAGCGTGCGCTCCACGATCGGCTGCACCCGCCCCTGCGCCACCAGCGGCCACACGTGCTCCGCGACCGCGGCACAGATCGCGGCCTTCTCCTGGGGCGGCCGGGCGCGCAGCGACGTCGCGATCACCGCACCGCGCTTGCGCAGCAGGGTGGAGATGTCGAGCTCCGCCTTCGAGCCGCCCTGCATGCCGATGATGACCAGCCGGCCCTCGACGGCGAGCGCCTCGAGGTTGCGGCCGAGGTACTTCGCGCCCATGTTGTCGAGGATGACGTCGGCGCCGTGGCCGTCGGTCGCGTCCCGCACCACCTCGACGAAGTCCTGCTCGCGGTAGCTGATCGCCACGTCGGCGCCCAGCGACGTGCACAGGGCCAGCTTCTCGGGCGTGCCGGCGGTGGTCAGCACCCGGGAGTCGAGCTGCGACGCGAGCTGGATCGCCATCGTCCCGATCCCGCCGGCGCCGCCGTGGACGAGGATCGTCTCGCCCGGCTGCAGCCCCGCGATCATGAACACGTTGGACCAGACCGTGCAGGCGGTCTCGGGGAGCGCGGCGGCGGTGACCAGGTCGACGCCGTCGGGGACCGGCATCAGCTGTCCGGCCGGGACGGCGACCCGCGAGGCATAGCCGCCCGCGGCCAGCAGCGCGCACGCCCGGTCGCCCACCGTCCAGCCGGTCACGCCCGGTCCGGCCGCCGAGACCGTCCCGCTGCACTCCATGCCGAGCACGTCGGAGGCGCCCGGCGGCGGCGGGTAGAAGCCCATCCGCTGCAGCAGGTCGGCGCGGTTCAGGCCGGCGGCCGCCACGTCGAGGACGACCTCGCCGGGGCCGGGCGTCGGATCCGGCAGCTCGACGACGGTCAGGACTTCGGGGCCTCCGGGGGCGGAGGCGGTCACGGCGCGCATGCCCGCCACCCTAGGAGATGGCTACTCCTCGTAGGTCTCGCCGACGTGGTCGACCATGCTGTCGTCGGGGACCTCGACGTCGTCCACGTCCAGGGGGTCGGGGGCGTCCGCAGGGCGGTCCCAGCCCTCCGCCAGCCGCTGCGCCTTGCCGGCCAGGAGCTCCACGGTCTCGGGGTCCGCGCCGCTGGCGCCCGCGGCGAAGCCCAGCAGGTACGTCGTGATCGGGGCCGAGCGGCGCTCCACGTTGTGAGCGGCGACGCGCGCCAGGTCCAGCACGAGACCCTCGTCGATCTCGGCCTCGACGTCGAGGACGTCGCAGAGCTCGTCGATCCAGTCGTGGAGGTTCACGGATTCAGGGTTCCCGCCCCGGGGTGCACCCCGCAAGTCCTGACGCGCCGCGACGGCCGATTTCCCCAGCCCGTCTCATCCCTCGAGGTCCCGGAGGTCGGCCCAGGTGTCGATGTCGCGGCCCTCCTCGCCCTCGGGTCCGACGGTCGCCAGGTCCAGCCCGGACAGCAGCCGGTGCAGGGCCATGCCGTGCTGGCCCTGGTGGTCGGGGCGCACCGCGTCGAGCCGGCCCACGTCCAGGACGCCGGCCAGCTGGCGCCGGCCGTCGCGGTCGGCGAGGAACGCGCCGTCGTGGCCGACGGCCGCCTCGTGCAGGCGCCGGAACGTGTACGCCGTGACCCGGGGCATGTCGACGGCCAGCACGCCGAGCGTGCGCGGCTCGCGCAGCAGCGCGTCGCGCCCGGTGAGCAGGGCGGCGACCGGGCCGCCGTACCGCGGGTTCTCCCGGGTGAAGGTCACCGGTCGGGTCGTCGGCACGGGGTCGCCCACGACGACCACCTCGGCGGCGTCGACCAGCGCGTCGATCGCCCACTCGAGGAGCGTGCGCCCGGCGTGCTCGATCGAGGCCTTGTCCGCACCGTCCAGACGGGCCGCGGTGCCGCCGGCGAGGACCACCGCGCTGAAGCCGGACGTGCCGGGGGGAAGCTCCACCCGGGAAGTCTCTCGCACCTGCGCGCGCCTCCAGTGGCAGGCTGGTCCCGTGACCGATCCACAGCGTCCGGCCCCGACCCTCCGCGTCGCCCTGGTCCAGCAGGCCGCCGACCTCGACCCGGGCGTGAACCGCGCCCGCCTGGCCGAGCTCACGCCCACCGACACCGACCTGGTGGTCTTCCCCGAGGCCTTCGCCCGGGACTTCGGCGCGGCCGGGTCCGACGTGAGCGCGTACGCCGAGCCGGTCGACGGGCCGTTCGGGGCCGAGCTGGCCAGGGTGGCGGCCGCCCACGGCACGACGGTGGTGGCCGGCATGTTCGAGGCCGGGGAGGACCCCTCGCGGCCGTACAACACGCTGCTGGTGCGGGGGGCGGCCACCGCGGAGTACCGCAAGATCCATCTGTACGACTCCTTCGGCTACCGCGAGTCGGACCGGCTCAGCGCCGGGCCCACCAAGCCGGCCGTGGTCGAGGTCGGCGGCTTCACCGTCGGCCTGATGACCTGCTACGACCTGCGCTTCCCCGAGCACGCCCGGGCCCTGGTCGACCTGGGTGCCGAGCTGCTGGTGGTGCCCGCCGCGTGGGTGGCCGGCCCGCGGAAGGTCGACCACTGGCGGACGCTGGTCCGCGCCCGGGCCATCGAGAACACCGTCTTCGTGGCCGCCGCGGGCCAGCCAGGGCCGCGCTACACCGGCCACTCGCTGGTCGTGGACCCGCTGGGCGACGTGCTCGCGGAGGCGGGTGAGGGGCCGGAGCCGGTCAGGGCGACCCTGGACCGGACGGCGCTGGTCGAGGCGCGGCGTACCAACCCGTCCCTGGCGAACAGGCGTCTGTAACCTCTCTCCTCGTGCCCTCGCCCCTCCGACAGCGTGCGCGCGACCGGTACGAGACGCTCGCCGGCTCCCGCGTCCCGGTCGCCGGCCTGGTCGTCGTGGTGCTCGCCGGGCTCGGCGCGCTCGTGGCGGCGATGGTCCCGGCCGGGCCGTCGTGGCTGTCGGGCGCCGGGGCCGTGGCGGTGGCGAGCGCGTACAGCTGGGCCCTCGCCGCTCGGACCGGGGGGCGCCCGCTGGTGTTCGGCGGCCTGGCGCTCGTCCTCGGCATCGCGGTGCTGCTCCTCGACCTCGATGCGCTGCGCACCGGGGCGGCCGTGCTGACCTGCGTGGTCACCGCCGTGCTCGGCGTGGTGGCGACGGTCCCGGCGGTCACGTTCCTCCGGGCGGCGCGGGAGGCGGCGCTCGCCGTTCTGGTCGCGGCCATCGGTGCGCTGGCGACTGTGGGATTCGAGCCGGTCATCACGCTCGCCCGCTTCGAGTACGCCACGCTCGGGCTCGCGCTCCTCGGCGCGTTCGGGGTGGTCTACCGGCTCGGCGCCGGGCTCTACGGCCTCGGGCGCCGTGGGGTGCTGGTGGTGCTGATCGGCACCGCGGTGCTCGCGCTGACGCTGGCGTACGCCGAGCTGCTGCGCCACTACGGCACCCCGGGCCTGGTCCGCACGTTCCTGGACGGCGTCGTGTGGACCCGGGAGAGCCTCGGCGCCTTCCCCCGCCCGATCGAGTCGGTGCTCGGCGTCCCCGCGCTGGTGTGGGGCTGCCACATGCGGGCCCGCCGCAGGCAGGGGTGGTGGGTCTGCGCCTTCGGCGTGGGCGCCACCGCGTCGGTGGCCCAGGCCCTGCTCAACCCGCAGGTCTCGCTGCTCGAGAGCGGGCTGTCGGCGCTCTACGGGCTGGTGGTCGGGCTGGGAATCGGCTTCGTCGTGATCCGGGTGGACCTCGCGTTCACCGGTCCGCGGGGCAGCCGGGCCCGCCGGGCCGAGGAGGCCGCCGCGGGACGGCCGGAGCCGACCCGCACCCAGCCGCTGCTCTGAGCGGCGCGATCGGATCGGCCTCGTCGATCGATCGGCTGGCAGAGGGGGCGGGATTCGAACCCGCGGCTGACATCACTGCCAGCGACCGCTTTCAAGGCGGTTCCGATCGGCCACTCCGGCACCCCTCCGTGCTCCCCGTGGGGAGACACCGGAGCAGTGTAGGCGGCGGCTACTCCGATCCGCCGAGCTCCAGCTCCACGGCGTCGTACGCGAGGTCGTGCAGGCGCTGGAGGTAGTGCGCGACGTCGGCGATCAGCCGCTTGAGCTCGCCCCGCACGACCTCGATCTCGGGGGAGTCCAGCGCGTGCCCGAGCGCAGCCAGCCGGTGCACGAGCAGGTTGCGCTCCCGTAGGACCGTCCCGCCGCGGGCCGCCAGCCAGCCGTCCTCGGGCTGCTCGTTGTCGCTGACCAGCGCGTCGTGCAGGCCGGTGAGGTGCTGGCGCACCGCCCACCGCCAGTTGCCGAGCGACACGTCCGGCTGGTGGGGCGCGTCGAGGGCCTGGTCGAGGCCGCGCAGCGCACCGGCGATCCCGGTCGAGGGCCCGGCGGATGTAGAGGTCATGACTTGCCTCCCGGCGGCACAGGGGTCGGGTGGAAATTTGAGTGTGCCGCCCGTGGACTCGTTCCGACAAGCCCGGCTGACCGGCCAATTCCGGTGTCTTGTTCAATCATCTCCATGAGCTCCACCTCCCCGTCCGACTATCGGCTCGCGCCGGCCCTGGGTGCTCGGCTGATCGGACTGTCGCTCGTCGGGCTCGCGCTGCTGCTGTTCGCGGCCACCGCGCTGGTCGCGCTGCTGGACCTGACGCCGGACCTGCTCGTGGTGCTGGTCGTGCTGGGGCTGGTCGGGATCTTCGGGTTCGGCTACGCGCTCACCCGGCGGTGGTACGTCGTACGCCTCGACGAGGCGGGGTACCGGGTGCGGATGATCCGCGGCGCCGGGGTGACCTCGGCTGAGTGGAAGGACGTGGACGACGCCGCGACCGCGACGCCGCGCGGCATCCCGTGCGTGGTGCTCCGCCTGCGCGACGGCCGGACGACCACGATCCCGGTCGCGGCGCTGGCCGCGGACCGGGAGGAGTTCGTGCGCGACCTGCAGGCGCACCTGCAGCGCGGGCACGGCCTGCGGTCTCTCTGAGCCCCGGCTGCCACCCGGGGGCGGGCGGCTCGACACACCCGGGCCCTGATTCGTGCCCGGCCGGGGTGTCCTTGTAGCCTGTGCAGGCTGTCGGGGAGGCGTCGCCTAGCCCGGTTTATGGCGCCCGCCTGCTAAGCGGGTTGAGGGTAATCCCCTCTCGCGGGTTCAAATCCCGCCGCCTCCGCCAGTGTCACGGTCCCCTCCGGTCCCGCCCGGAGGGGACCGTCCGCATATCGGGGCGAGTCCGGAACGTGGACTGCAACAATGTGCATTGCCGAATTATGAGGGAACATTTCTCCCCGGGATCGCGCATGTTCCCACAAACTCTTCCCAAGACCCGACGTGGGTCCGAAGAATGATCGTGGAGGGACCCATGAGAATCACTCGCAAGGTGGCCGTCGTGTTGGCCACCGCAGGCCTCAGTCTTGGGCTGGTCGGTATCACCGCTCCCGCGCAGGCTGACACCAGCTGGGGATGTGGCGGCTACTGCCTCAGGACTGTTCGCTGAGAGCGGCCCGCCACGAGAGAACTTGAGACGGGGACCCGACTCACCCTTCCTTGTCCGGTCCCAGCGCCCACCCCCGGCCCGTCTCGACACATGAGGGCAGTGACCACCCGGTCACTGCCCTCATGAGCGTCTCGGGGAGGTTCGTCAGTCCTGGTCGGGCTCGTCGTCGGGGGACGGCTCGTTGCCGGACACGCCCTGCCGGCCCATCGTGTAGCCGAGCTGGAAGCGGGTCTCCGCCTCGTACTCCTCCTTGAGGTCCGCGACGTAGCCGGCGTAGGTGCGGGGGCTGACCCCGAGCCGTTTGGCGCTGACGGGGTCGGCGTGGCCCTCGATGAGCATCCGGATCGTCATCGCGCGCTGCTCGGCGGCGATGTCCTTCATCATCGTGGTCTCGCGGTTGGTGAACGGGCGGGCCCGCTCCCAGGTCCGCTCGAAGATGTCGACGAGATAGGCCACCAGCGACGGCTCGCGGATCACGATCGCCACGCGCAGGTCGGCCTGGCCGGGGATCACCGCGATCCGGCGGTCCACCACGATGATCCGGTTGAAGAACTCGTCCAGGGTCCGGACCTCCGCGCCCCGGGCGGTGACGGCGGCGACGTACTTGTGGGTGATGGAGCTGCGCCGGGCGCTGTGCTGGTAGAGCGTGCGCATCTTGATGCCCCGCTCCAGCGCGGCCGTGTCACGCAGCGCGGCGGAGGCCAGCGTCTGGGCGTCCCGGCCTGTCTGGGGCTGCGCGGTGAGCAGCTCCTCCTCGGCCTCGGAGACCAGCCCGGCGATGAAGGGCCCGATCGCCTCGTCGTGGATGTGCGTGAACGGGCCGCGGGCGGACTGCGGGGACCGGCGCCAGGCGTGGCTCAGCGACCCGAAGGCCCGCGCCCACTGGGACGACTCCTCGAGCAGCTTGGCGCCCTGCTGCCCCAGCGGCGACACGACGCGCGACTGCACGCTGCTGGGGTCGACGGGGACGAACGTGTCACTCTCCCGGTCGCGCTGCAGCAGCCCCATCTCGAGCAGCAGCGAGAAGGGGGCGCGCAGCTCCCCGCCCTCGGCGAGCCGCGGGTCGGTGGTGGGCAGGCCGCCCTTGGTGACGACCTCCTCGAACAGCTCCGTGGCCTGTGTCTCGAAGAGAGCACGGTCTTCCGGACCGTAGGTGCTCAAGCGTGCCTCCCTGGTTGACCGTCCCCGAGCGCCAAAGCCCGATGATTCCACAGGCTGCAAACGGCGAGGGCCCCATCCGCACTCGGATGGGGCCCTCCTGTGCCGGGGGACGCGGCGGGAGGTCAGGCGCCGAGGCGCGCCTTCAGCCCGTCCAGCTCGGTCCAGAGCACGGCCGGGAGGTCGTCGCCGAACTTCTCGAACCACTCCTGGATCTGCGGGATCTCGGCCTTCCACTCCTCGACGTCCACCGCGAGCGCGGCCGCGAGGGCCTCCTCGCTCAGGTCGAGGCCTTCGGTGTCGAGCGCGCCCGGCGCCGGGACGTAGCCGATGGGGGTCTCGACCGCCTCGGCCTGGCCCTCCATGCGCTGCACGACCCACTTGAGCACGCGGCTGTTCTCGCCGAAGCCGGGCCAGAGGAAGCCGCCGTCCTCGTCGCGGCGGAACCAGTTGACGTAGAAGATCTTCGGCAGCTTGGCCGCGTCGTTGTCCTTGCCGACGGTGATCCAGTGGTTGAAGTAGTCACCGGCGTTGTAGCCGATGAACGGCAGCATCGCCATCGGGTCCCGACGGACGACGCCGACCGCGCCGACCGCGGCGGCGGTGGTCTCCGAGGAGAGCGTCGCGCCGAGGAAGGTGCCGTGGGTCCAGTCGCGGGCCTCGAAGATCAGCGGGACCGTCGTCTTGCGGCGACCACCGAAGAGGATGGCGTCGATCGGGACGCCGCGCGGGTCGTCGTACTCCGGAGCAAGGATGTCGCACTGCTTGATGGGGGTGCAGTAGCGGCTGTTGGCGTGGCTGGACAGCACGCCGCGTTCGCCGTCCTCGGGCGTCCACGGCTCGCCCTTCCAGGACGTGGCGTGGGCCGGCGGGTTCTCCAGGCCCTCCCACCAGACGTCGCCGTCCTCGGTGAGCGCGACGTTCGTGAAGACGGAGTTGCCCTTCTCGATCGTCTTCATCGCGTTGGGGTTGGTGTGGTAGTTCGTGCCGGGGGCGACGCCGAAGAAGCCGTACTCCGGGTTGACCGCCCACAGCCGGCCGTCGTCGCCGACCCGCATCCAGGCGATGTCGTCGCCGAGGGTCTCGACCTTCCAGCCGGGGATGGTCGGCGCGAGCATCGCGAGGTTGGTCTTGCCGCAGGCGGACGGGAAGGCCGCGGCGATGTACTTGACGACGCCCTCGGGGCTGGTGAGCTTGAGGATCAGCATGTGCTCGGCGAGCCAGCCCTCGTCGCGGGCCATCACGCTGGCGATGCGCAGCGCGTAGCACTTCTTGCCGAGCAGGGCGTTGCCGCCGTAGCCGGAGCCGAACGACCAGATCGCCCGCTCCTCGGGGAACTGCACGATGTACTTGGTGTCGCTGCACGGCCACGCGACGTCGGCCTGGCCGGGCTCGAGCGGCATGCCGACCGAGTGCAGGGCGGGGACGAAGTCGGCGTTGAGCTCCTCCATGCGCTCGAGGACGTGCGAGCCCATGCGGGCCATCACGCGCATCGAGGCGGTGACGTAGGCGGAGTCGGTGATCTCCACGCCGAACATCGGCTTCTCGGCCTCGAGGTGGCCCATCACGAACGGGATGACGTACATCGTGCGGCCCCGCATGCAGCCCTGGTAGAGGTCGCGCATGATGGCCTTCATCTCGTTGGGGTCCATCCAGTTGTTGGTGGGCCCGCAGTCCTTCTCGTCGACCGAGCAGATGTAGGTCCTGTCCTCGACCCGCGCGACGTCGATCGGGTCGCTCGCGGCGTAGAAGGAGTTCGGCTTGATGTCGGGGTTGAGCCGCTTGAACGTGCCGGTGGACTCAAGGGCCCGGGTGAGCTCGGTCCACTCCTCGTCCGAGCCGGTGCACCAGTGGATGCTGTCGGGCTGGGTCATCGCGGCGACTTCGTTGACGAAGTCGAGGATGCCCTGATGGGTGGTGGGTGCCTGCGTCTCGGCGGTCATGCTGTTCCCTCTCGCGCATTCGCGGTGTTCACCTCGCACCTGCGAAGGCGTCACCGGCCGTCGAGCGTGTCGACGGTGTGTCGTGGAGTTGCTGTGGATCCCCGGCGTCGTTGTCGGCGACTTTTGTGTCTGATGCGGGGGGTGCATGAAGCTCCGCGGCCCCCGCGATGGGCTGAGGCTACCGCCGGGTGAGGACGCCTCATATTGGATCGTTCAACGCTATGTGTGCGGCGTCACACCGGTGTCGTTCGCCGCGCGGTTCACCGTGATCCGCGTGGGCTGAGGGCGGTGACCAGGCCCCACGACTCCGGTTTGGTCTGGCCGGTGAGGGTGGCGTGGCTGCCGTCCAGGTCCAGCGGCGCCAGGGCCGTCACGGCGTGCTGCTCTCGCAGCAGCAGGACGACGCCGCCAGCCGCCGCGGCGTCGGTCGCTGCCGTCGCGAGGGCGTGTCGGGAGGCCCGGTCGAAGCGGAGCGTGGTCGTCCACGAGGTGTGGTCGTCGGTGAGCCGGGCGGCGGCTCGCACGAGCGTGGCCTCGCGGGGGTCCTTGATCGGCACCCAGCCCTGCGTCCCGTCCGACGAGCAGATGCGGTTGTGGGCGGAGGTGCAGGCGGTCTCGCCGACGGCCATGAGGGCCGGTTGGAGCCGCAGGGTGAGCCGGCCCGCGAAGCGGGGCGTCTGCGGAGCGGCGGCCGCCGTGCCGGCGGACCCGGTGGTGGCGGGCGGGGGCGCGGCCGAGGGCGAGCCCTGGCAGGCGGTGAGGAGGACGCACGCCAGGAACGTGGTCGTCGTACGCCTCGATCGGGGGCTCACGCGGGGCATGGCCCGATCATCGGCAGCGGCGCCGCGGCCCGCAAGCGGGTGCTGATTTCAGCATCCCCGGGGCGGTCCGCTATTCTCGACCAGTCCTCGTGACGGGCGCCTGTAGCTCAACGGATAGAGCATCTGACTACGGATCAGAAGGTTTGGGGTTCGAATCCCTACAGGCGCGCAACACAGAACCG
>Ga0307415_100000130_pt1 | contig 32573 bp, 24 predicted proteins | sample DK1Cmetagenome_FD_204524 | JGI IMG/M metagenome (GOLD analysis project Ga0307415, IMG submission 204524) | Maize rhizosphere microbial communities from greenhouse at UC Davis, California, United States - DK15-C-2 | ecosystem: Host-associated > Plants > Roots > Rhizosphere > Soil | place: USA... | reverse complement strand
GTCGGCTGCATTCCACCAACGACTACCTGCCGCCGCTGGAGTGGGAACGGCGGCACCGGCACGACCATCCGCTACCGTCAACCCTGGCCGCATAGCCACGGTGTCCGGCCAGCGGGGGGAAGTCCAGTTTGCTGTGTCGGACGCGGAGGTGCACGATGCCTATCCGGCCGTAACGGCGTGGTCGCCGGCGGCGTTCTCCATAAGAGGCTGGCTCAGCGGCTGCTCTGGGGTTGACACCGCAGCCGTGGTCGATCTGTAGGTATCGGGCTGGCCGTGGGGGCGGCGAAGCAACTGCACGTGTCGTGTCGACCCCAACGGCACCAACGGCGATGGGGCGATTGCATGCGAGTGTTGATCGTGGCGACCGGCTGGAACAACCGTGGTGCGCTGGCCACCAGCCGGGCCCTGGCCAAGGCAGGCTGGGAGGTCGGCTGTGCCACCTGGGATCTCAAGGGGCTGCTGGGCGCCTCCCGCTCCATCTCCAGCGTGCACCGGGTGCCGCCTCCCACCGCCGACCTGGAGGGGTTCGTCAAGGCCACCGGGAGGGCGATCTCGGCTAAGTCATATGAGGCCGTAATGCCCTCCAGCGACGCCGAGACCTTCGCCCTGTCCGCCCTGCGCGACCGCCTGCCCATCGAGCTGCCCTATCCCTCCCACGACGCGGTCCTGCGCGCCTTCGACAAGCTGGAGCTGATTCGGGCAGCGGCCGACGCGGGGATCGGGACGCCGTGGACGACGCCGGCGACCGACGCGGCGCTGAGCGCCGTCCATGGGCCGGTGGTGGTCAAGGTCCGCCTCCACTGGAACCCGGACACACTCGGGATGCCGGGCCGCTGGCGGACCTATGTGTGCGCCGACCGGCAGCAGGTGCGGCGCCGCGTCGCCGAGATGCGCGCCGCCGGTGGCGACCCCCTCCTGCAGGAGGTCGTTCGGGGTCCGCTGCTGCACTGCCATGTCCTGCTGGACCGTGGCGGCCAACTGGTCGTCGCCGTGCAGCAGCGCTCCGAGCCCCCAACCGAGACGCCACTGACCTGGCCCGTCGGTGCCGGGGTGCGGGTGCGCTCGGTCACGGTGCCGCTCGACCAGGAGCTGGCCGAGCGGGTCACCGTGCTGCTGCGGCGGCTCGGCTGGTTCGGGTTCGTCGGTCTGATGTTCATCCTCGGGGTTGATGGGGTGCCGCGGCTGGTCGACTTCAACGGGCGCATCCCGATGTCGTTCCAGCAGTCGATCGCCGCCTGCCCGGCCCTGCCGGACCTGTGGGCCCGGGTCGCGGCCGGCCGGCCGGTCGGCCCTGTGCCGGCCGTCAGGACGGGGGTGCGGTACCAGTGGCTCTGGGGTGATCTGCGCCGGGCGGTCAAGGAGGGCCGCGGGGGGCGGGCGGCCGATGTGCTGGGCTGCCTGGCCTATGCCCGCGGCGCCACCCATGGCATCTGGAGCGCCCAGGATCCCTGGCCGGCGGTGCGGTCCTGGCAGCGCCAGGCCCGTCAGCTAGTCAGGCCTCGACGCCCTCGACCTCAGCCGTCCGGGACTGTCGAGACCGAGGCCGGGAGCCCCACCGCCGCACCACGCTGACAAGCCGCTCCAGATCGCAGTCACGCAGCTCCTGGTGGACCGGGACGCCGACGATCGACGCCCGCAGCTGCTCCGCCACCGGGAACCCGGCGGCCGGCAGCGATGGGTGGGCGACCCTCCAGAAGTCCACCGCGTCGATCTCGTGCTTGTCCAGCAGTGCGATCAGCCCCGGCTTGTCAGCCGTCTGGACCGGGAAGAAGTACGGCGAGGCACCGTCGGGCAGGACCGACAGGGCGGCAGGGACCTGCGGAGCGAGCTCGCTCAGCAGCGCCTGGTAGTGGCGCCGGCGCTGCTTGGCCGGGTCGGGATCTAGCAGCCGGGGCAGCAGGAACCCGGTGATCGGGGACGGCGCGGCGTGGATCCTGCCGAGCTGGTAGCTCCACGCCGAGGACTGCCATTTTCGGGTGGAGCCCGCCCGCAGGGTGGCCGCCACCGGCGACCTGGAGGTCAGCCAGGCCTGGTGGCGGCTGGCCAGCTGGCGCAACAGCCTGCCGCTCCGGCGGGAGCGGCCGTGGACGTCCAGGCCAGCGGGCCGACGGCCGCGCAGCGCGCCGCCTTCGGGCACGCCGACCGCCTTGTAGAACGAGAAGATGGCCATGTCCCCGAACGACCCCAGCGGCCGGCCGTCGGCGGCGGCCAGCCAGCTCTGGGCGACGTCCTCGATTAGCAGCAGCCCCCGCTGTCGGCACCAGGTCAGCCAGCCGGCGGCGTCCTGGGGGAACCCGAGGTAGTGGATCAGGTACAGGGCTCGGGTGCGGGGGCCGAGCAGCCGGTCGAGTGCGCCGGGGTCGGGATGCAGGGTCGGGCCGACGTCGTAGAAGCGGCAGGCGAGGCCAGTGCGGGAGAAGGCCTCGACCTCCGACCCGTGGTGGTAGGCGGGCAGCAGCACCTCGTCGCCCGGTGCCAGCCCCAGGCCCTGGATGCCGAAGAACAACGCCTGCCGGGCCCTGCGCAGCAGTAGGCAGTCGGGTGCGGCCAGCGGGTAGGCGGGGTGGCTGGCCGGGCGGCGCAGGTAGACGTCGGGCGGCAGCGGCGGCCACATCCGCAGCCGGCTCAGCTTCATCAGGACCCCCAGTCCATCAGTCAGTTGGGAATGGCCGGAGGCTCCCGCACCCTGCCGGTTGCTGGCAAATTCCGGACAACGCCGCCGCGGCGTATGGGCTGCTCAGCCGGGGTGCAGGACCAGCCTCCAGGGATGGCGGGCCTCGACGTTGAGGTAGTAGTCGCCCGGTTGTAGGCCCGCCGCCGTCCGTGACCCCGTGAAGGGGCCGGACTCCTCGACCAGGAAGTACAGCGACGGCCCCTGGTCGCTCAGCAGCTCGATGGAGAGGTCGCCCTGGCCGGCGTGAGCCACGTCCACCCGCAGGTCGCCGTCGACCCGGACCGGGCCGATCAGGGTGTCGCTGGTCCCCTGGTAGCGCTGGGGCAGGACGGCGCCGGTCCGGCTGCGGGGCTGGGTGACCTCCAGCTTCCAGGCCGCGTCGGTCGCGACCGTCAGGCGGTAGATGCCCCCGGGCAGACCGAGGCCGGTGGATCCGCGGTAGCGCCCGCTGGCCAAGAACAGGACGCGTTGCGGCTCGCCCTTGTTGGTCAGGATCTCGACCCTGAAGCTGCCCCGGCCGCGGTGCTCGGCGCCGACCACGGTCAGCCCGCCGGCCAACAGGAACGGCTCGGTCTTGGTCGCCTGCTGCCCGGCGAACCGGATGGGGGCGGGTTGGTGGCTGCCAGCGGCCGCCGTGGAGGCCGGCGGTCTGGTGGCCGGGCGGGTTTGGCAGCCGCTGAGCAGCCCGGCCACGACCAGCAGCGCCAGCAGGCGCTGGCCTCCGGCCGGGCGTGCCCCGCCGTGGCGCATTTCAGCCCGCGCCTCTCCGGTGGCCCGGCATCGCGCCGGAGGCCAGACGCCCTCGGAGCGCCCTGGCCGCCACCACCGCGGCCTTGAGGGTTGGGCGCAGGCGAGCCTGGTAGAGGGCCAGGGGCCGCCAGGGCCCCCGGTAGGCCTTGAGGGCGGCGCGGGGCCGCAGCACGCTGGTCCAGCGGAGCTTGTAGCTGTCGGGACCGCCCAGGAAATCGTAGAAGCGGGAGCCCTCCTCGAGGGCGGCCCGCAGGACCTCGCCGCGGAGGACCAGGCCGGGTGAGAACTGCCCGTAGCGCTCGTCGAAGCCCGTCTTGACCAGGAAGGTCCCGCCGGCGAACCGGCAGTCCAGGTCGGCGGCCAGCGGGACACCGTCCAGCTCGAGCAGGTGTAGGCGCAGCCAGCCGGCGGCGGCCGCGGCGTGCGCGAAGTCGCGGTACAGCCGCTCAGTGCGGGGGTCGCTTAGGATCGCCGTCCCGGTGCCCGACTTCCAGCCCGAGCTCTCCACCCGCAAGAAGGCGTCGAGGTCGCGCTTCAGCTCCTCGCCGCCGTCGACAGTGGTGCGGAACACCAGCCGGCCCTCGCGTTCCAGGGCGCGGCGCCGGCGGCCCAGCTGCGACCGGAGGTTGCGGCTGACCGACCCCAGCAGCTCCTCCCAGGTCCCGGGGAGCTCCAGGTAGGGGCTGGCAACGCCGGTGACCTCGACGGTGCGGTAGCCGGCCGCCCGGAACTCCTGGCCGGCCTGCTCCAGGCTGGCCCGGCTGCGGACGGCGGCCAGCTCGACCGCGCCCGCGCCCAGCCCGGCCAGCGCCTGCCAGAGTGCCCGCCGGGCCTGGTCGTCGGTGGCGACCACGTCCCAGTCGCCGGTGTGGGCGTTGGCGGTGGCGGCCAGCCGGCCGCCAGGGAGGCGCCGGCAGCAGGCACCGGCCCGCAGAGCGCCGCGGTCGTCGCGCAGCACCAGGCCGGTGAAGCGGCCGGCCCCGAACGCGCGCCACCAGGCAGCCAGCCACTGGGCGGTGAGGAAGGGGCTGTCGGTCGAGCCGGCCAGGGTGTTCCAATCCTCGGCACCGAGGAGCTCACCCGCGTCGTCGAGCAGCTTCAAGTGGAACGTGCGGTCAGCGAAGCTGGTCATCGAGGCTCGTCGATGGGGCGGGTGCTCACGGTGGCGGTCGCCGCCATGTTGAGGCGGTGGCGTGACTGTCGCCGTCCGCGCACGTAGCGGGGTTGGGCCACCCGGTCTGCCGGGGTCGACGCCGGATGCCGCCGGCCGGGCAGAGCACGCGTCAGCAGGAAGCGCCCACACATCGCCAGGAACGGGACGGGGTCGTCGGAGGCGAACCAGGCCGCCTCCCGCACGCCGAACAGGGACCGCAGCCATGCTCGCAGGGTCATGCCGCCATCGCGGCGGTACTGCCAGACGGCAAGCGGATCGTGATTCTCGACAATGAACCCTCGACCGGGCATGGCCCGCCCCTTCGACACCGGTCTCCCGGTGAGGTCGAGGTGCATGGCTCGCACCACGTCGATCCCGTTGTCGTCCTCGAACAGGCGGAACTGGGCGCCCAAGCGGGGGTTGAAGTCTAGCAGCTTGTAGCGCCCGTCACGGAGGTCAAGGCGGTAGTCGAGGTCCATGATGCCGCGAAAGGAGATCGCTCGGAACAGCGCCTCGGCCTCTTGGCGCAGCTCCTCGTTGAGCACCCACCGCCCAAGCGAGGTCGGTCCGGCGTGGGCGGGATAGGAGCGGAGCTTGCGGCCGGTGAAGCCGACCAGGCACTCCGAGGCGGCGTCGCAGTAGCCGTGGAAGAACCAGTCCTCTGCAGCCTCGGGGGGGATGTATTCCTGGAACAGAAGCCCCGTTGCCTGGTGACGTTCGACCCTCCGGTACAGATCGAGCAGGTGGTCGGGCGTGTGCACAATGCTGGTGCTGCGCACGCCGACGCCTATTGGCAGCAGCCACGGCTCGGCCCCCTTGACCACGACCGGGAAGACGGCCGTCTCGAGGAACTCCTCGACGTGGCCTCGCGAGGTCGGGAACACGGCCTTCGGGCACGGGATCCCCAGCCGGTTGCAGAGCTGATAGAGGCCTCGCTTGCTGGCAAGCGAGCGAGGCAGGCCGGCCGGCGGCCGGGGGAAGAGGAACCGCCGCTGCAGCTCGTGGCCGTGCTCTGCGACGAAGACGGCGGCGGCATCGTCGGTGGCGACGAGGAGCGACCTGTCACCCACCCGCTCTCCGATGGTCATCATGCCGTCGAGGAGCCGCTCTGGATTCTTACTGGCGTCGCTGGTTGTCTCCCAGACGAAGCCGCCACTGAGGTACTTGGAGGCCGCCGGCGGCGCCATCCGGCCCTCGCAGACGGCATAGACCGGGATCCCGAGCCGCCCGAGGCTCCGGATGGCGCCGAGCCCTCCGTAATGGACGACGGAATGGCGCAGCTTGAGGACGACGGCGGGAACCGAGGTGTCGAAGGACGAGGAGACCGGCGGGGTGTGTCGAGTAGCCAATCGTCAGGGGTTGGGCGCCTTGCGCAGGACCGTGACGCCGCTGGCGTCGATCCGCAGGTCGGCCCAGGTCGAGTTGTTGGCGTCGTTGCTCTCCAGGAAGAAGTTGGCCTGATCGGCCGTCGCCCACAACCGGTAGGTGCCGTTGGGCAGCCCCGTAGTGTCGATATATTGGTCGGGCAGGCTCCACTGGTAGTTGTCGCCCCAGCCCACCGACAGCCCGGTCTTCAGCCGCAGGCTGCCCCTTGTGCCACACGCCGAGCGCCGGTACACCGGGTCCTGGGGGGCGCCGGTGAGCGCCAGCTTGTACTGGTAGTTGTCGAAGAAGCAGAACGCCGCCTTCTGGCCAATGCGTTCACCGCTAGTGTTGTCGAGCGGCACCAGCCGATACTTCTCCAGATCCTTGACATGCCAATGGTCGTGCCCGTCACCCCCATACACCAGCTGCACCGAGGGAGTGCCGACGGCGCGAAAGCCTCCGGCGTCGTTGTAGATCACCTGCCGAGACGACCAGCTCGAGCTCGTGTCGGTCCGTCGCGACCGCAGCTCGAACGGCCCCACTCCGACGTTGACGATGATGGCGCTGAAGCGGAGCAACCGCCGCCCATCTGCGGTGTTGTCGGTCACGATGTGCTGGAGCTTGGCCATAGCCAGGTCCGGCAGACGGTCACTGGCGGCGGACGCGCTCCCGGCCGGCGCAAGCAACGCAAGCGTTGATAGTGCGATGAGCATCGACAGCCGGGAAGGTCTGCGCATCTATCCTCCAGTAAAGGCAGCACGGCCAGGTCGGACGTCGTCGGCTTCGAGGCAAGGTGGCTGCGGTTGAGCCCAGATCGGATGCTCCATCTGGCCCCGTCGACGAAGAAGCTGCACATGCATTACTACCGCTACGTTGTCCACAGGCCGCTGAGGCGGCCGAAGCTGACTCAATATGCCCCCCGTGCCGCCAGCAGCATCGGCACCGTCTTGGCCAGGATGAATAGGTCATAGGCCAGCGACCAGTTCTCAATGTAGAACAGGTCGAGGCGCACGTACTCGTCAAACGGCAGCTCGCTGCGGCCGCTGACCTGCCACAGCCCAGTGATCCCGGGGCGCACCTCCAGCCGGTCGAGCTGCCAGTCCTCGTAGGCCTCGACCTCCCGCGGGAGCGGCGGCCTCGGGCCGATCAGGCTCATTTCGCCCCTGAGGACGTTCCACAGCTGCGGCAGCTCGTCAAGGCTGTAGCGGCGCAGGCAGCGACCGATCCGGGTGACCCGGGGGTCGTTGCGCATCTTGAACAGCGGCCCGTCGGCCTCGTTGTGGATGGAGAGGTCGGCCAGCATGAGCTCGGCGCCGACCACCATGGTGCGGAACTTCAGCAGCTTGAAGGGCTGACGGTGTAGCCCGACCCGCTGCTGGCGGAACAGCACCGGCCCGGGGCTCTCGAGCTTGATGGCGAGCGCGATCAGCGCCAGCAGCGGCGCGACCAATACCAGCCCGGCGGCCGACAGGACCACGTCAAAGGTCCGCTTGGCGAGCGCCTGGGTCCGGGTCAGGCGCACCGCGTGGACCGATAGAGCCAGCAGGCCCCCGACCGACTGCGGGGTCACCCGGGTGGCCGACAGGGTCCCGGGGAAGTTGGCCGTCACCCGGATCTCCACCCCGTCCAGCCGCCTGGCCTTGAGGACGTGCTTGACGTCCTCGGCCACGACCGCGGTGGAGGCGACGAAGACGCAGCTGGCGCCCGTCTGACTGATCAGCTGGCGTAGTCCGCCGATGCCGCCGAGCACCGGCAGCCCGTCGGGGGCCGTGCCGTCGCTGGAGGCGGTGGCGACGAACCCGAGCGGCCGGTAGCCGACCTTGCTGGCCGCCAGCAGCTCGGCCAGGTTCTGCGCTTCCCGGTTGGTGCCGACGATCAGAGTGTCGAAGGTAAGCTGACCGGCGATCCAGCGGTGCCGGATGACGTGGTGCCAGCGTCGGCGGGTCGCGCCGGTGAACAACACGCCGAGGAACCAGGCGTAGCCGATCCACAACCTGGAGCTGGGGACCGAGGACCAGAACGACAGCACCACGATCGCCATGACGGCCGCGGTGACCGACAGGATGATGCGCCGGAACTCCTCCACCGAGGTGTATTGGTAGGTCTGGTACAGGCGGCAGCCGAGATGGCAGGCGATGGTGACGACCGGCGCCATGGCGAGTACCAGCAGGTAGTCGCCGTCCGGCAGCCCGGGGCCGAAGCACAGTTGCTGGGCACACAGCAGCGCGGCCACGATGCAGAGGCCGTCGGTGGCGGCCATCCAGCGGTACAGGCTGGTGTGCTGGCGCCGGATTGCGGGTACAGCGACTGGCAGCGTGATGACCCTGCCGGCTGGCTGTCGGGTCGCCGGGACCGCACGCTGCGCCACCTGCAACTCCCCTTCAGCGGCGGGCTGCCGGACATGGCATTCCGGGTTGGACGTCTGCGGCGAAAGCCTCCCGGTTGCCACCTTTGGCAGCCACCCGCCACTGTGGTAGCTGCCGTGCGCTGTTCGGCGTACTGGGCGTCTAGGGCGATCGGCTGAGGAGGCCGCGACCGCGCCGGGCCAGGCAGCGGGTATTCGGGGCACCGCTGGCTACGCAGGGCGACTAAGGACCGTTACGCCAATTGGGGCAGCGGATCGCCGGGCAGGTATGCGACCGTTGCCCGATGAGTTCCCGACTGCTGGTGCTGGCCTGGCACAACGTGGACCCGACCTGGTGTTTCCCGGCCCGCCAGGGCGCCGGCGCGCACGGCCTGGCGCGCCAGCTAGCCTTCCTGGCCCGCCGCTGCAACGTCGTGCCGCTGGGGGATGCCTTGGCGGCCCTGGATCGTAGCGAGCCACTGCCGCCGCGGGCGGTGGCGCTCACCTTCGACGACGGCTACCGGGACCAGCTCAAGCTGGCCGCGCCGATGCTGACGCAGCTCGGTTTACCGGCCACCTTCTTCCTGGTTCCCGGACTACTGGACAGGACAGCGCGGCCCTGGTGGGAGGAGTTGGGATGGATCTTCAGCCGGTCGTCGCGGGATGTGGTGGTGTTTCAGGGCCGAACCTTCCAGCTGGACAGCGACACCGAGCGTCAGCGGTCGCTGCTGGAGGTGCTGGAGGACCTGAAGCGCCGCGACCAGACGGGCCGGGAGGCGGCCATCGACGAACTGCGCCAGCGCTGCGCCCCACAGGGCAAGCTGGAGGAGCAGGCGTCGTTCCTTGACTGGAGGGGGGCCAGGGAGCTAGCCCGGCGGGGCTTCACGGTGGCGTCGCACTCGCTCAACCACGCCATCCTGGCCGAGGAGCCGCCGTCGGAGCAGGAACGCGACCTGGCGCTGTCGCGCGAACTGCTGGAGCAGGAGCTAGGCCTGCCGGTTCTCCTGCTTGCCTACCCTAACGGTAAACGGTCCGACTACAGCGCCGCTACCGTCGCCGCCGCCCACCGGGCCGGCTACTCGCACGCGCTTACCACCCTGGAGGGGTGGAACCGACCGGCCACTGCGTCGTACGAGGTTCGGCGGTTCGTGATCCAGCCGGAGCGGGGGACGCCCGGCCTGGCGCTCGTCCCGCTGCACCCGGTTTGGGCCAGGGTGCGGGCCGTGCGTGATCGGCGCAGGTAGCGCGCTCGCCCTGCCGACTTCCTACGCCATGAATCACCGCGGCTACGTCAGATGAGGGAGGACGTCGGCAGCACGCCGTGTGATCCTTCCCGCAGACGCCGGCCGGGTGTTCGGCACACCCGCTGAAGCGTCATGGGAGTGACGATGGCTGAACCTCGGCACGAACGATGGGTTTGGTATCAGGGGCGGCGCCTCTGGCGTCACCTCTACTGGCTTCGGACTCAGGGGCTTGCTCGCCTGCTGGAAGAGGATGACCTGAACCCTGTCGAGCGGACCTCCAGGGCCGTGGCCAGGTGGCGTTGGCGACTGGCCCATCGTGACCGTCCGGCCGGTGGGACCGCCGTGTTCCTTGTCGGCTTGCAGCGGTCGGGCACCAATATGCTCGTCCGCGGGCTCGAGCGAGATCCGCGGTTCCAGGTGTACAACGAGAACCATCGGGCGGCATTCAGCCGTTTCCGGCTTCGTCCTGACCCGGTGATCCGCCAGCTGGTCGAGCGCAGCCGGCATCCCTACGTGCTGTTCAAGCCGCTGTGCGACGCCCATCGAACGGCTGACCTGCTCGACGGCCTCCAGCTCCATCCGGCCCCGCGTGCGCTGTGGGCCTACCGCTCGGTGGACGGCCGGGCACGCTCTGCGGTGGCCAAGTTCGGTGACACCAACCTGCGGATGCTCCGAGAGCTGGCGGCCGGCCGCGGGCGCGACCGCTGGGAGGTGCAGCGGTTGTCCCCAGACAGCCTGGAGCTGATCTCGAGCGTCAACTGGGCGCAGGCCAGCCCCCTCGACGCGGCCGCCTTGTTCTGGTGCGTCCGTAACCGGCTGTACTTCGAGCTCGGCCTAGCCGAGCGATCGGACGTCCTGCTCGTGTCCTACGACGCCATGACCGCCCAGCCCGAAGCCGAGGTGGCGAGGATCTGCGACTTCCTCGACCTGCCGTTCGACCGGCGGCTGATCTCCCATGTCGAGCGCCGCCGGGGTGGGAGGCCGCAAAGGGTGGAGCTGCAGCCACAGATTCGCGAGCGCTGCGACCAGCTCGCTGAGCAGCTGGACGCGGCCCACCGCGCGGCGTGGACAAGGTCCGTCGGCGGCGAGGTCGGTCGGTGAAGATCCTTCACGTCAACAAGTTCTTGTATCGACGGGGCGGGGCCGAGAGCTACATGCTCGACCTGGCCGGGCTCCAGGCGGCTGCCGGCCACCGGGTGGAGTTCTTCGGCATGGCCCACCCTGACAACCCGCCCCACCGCTTCGCTGCGCAGTTCCCCGAGTACATTCAGCTGGAACCGCCGCCGGCCCGGTTGGCCGGGCGGGTGGCGGCCACCACTCGGATGGTCTGGTCACCGTCGGCCCGGCGCGGCATGGACAGCGTGCTGGAGGCATTCCGACCCGACGTGGTCCATCTGCACAACATCTACCATCAGCTGTCGCCGTCGGTGCTGCGGCCGTTGGCGGAGCGCGGTATCCCCGCGGTGATGACCCTGCACGATTACAAGCTTGTCTGCCCCACCTATCTGTTCCTTTCCCAGGGACGGGTCTGCGAGGCGTGCCTAGACGGCCACTTCCGGCACGCCGTCGCCCGGCGCTGTAAGGACGGCTCGCTGGGAGCCAGCGCGGTGCTGGCGTTGGAGTCGATGGCGCACCGGCGCGTCCGTGCCTATGACCCGGTGCAGGTGTTCATCTGCCCCAGCCGGTTCCTGGCTGCCAAGATGGCCGAAGGTGGCGTCTACCCCGACCGGCTGGAGCTGCTGCCCAGCTTCGTCGACACCCGCGGCCTTCCGCCCAAGATCCGGCCGGGCGGCGGCATCGTCTACACCGGCCGTCTGGCTCACGAGAAGGGGGTCGACACGCTGGTTGAGGCGGTCGGACGCCTGGACGCCGGTCGCTTGGAGGTGGTGGGCGACGGCCCGGAGCGTGCTCGGCTGGAGGCGCTCGCCGCCGCCCGTGCCCCCGGCCGCGTCCGGTTCCTCGGTCGTGTGCCCCGAGCGCGGGTGCTCGAGTTGCTCAGGGCGGCCGCGGTAGCGGTGATGCCGTCACGCTGCCATGACAACCAGCCCATGGCGGTCCTGGAGGCTTTCGGCTGCGGGGTGCCGGTGGTGGCGACCAACCTGGGAGGGCTGCCCGAGCTGCTGGAGGGCGGCTGCGGCATCACCGTGCCTCCCGAGGATCCCGACGCGTTGGCTCGCGCGCTCGGCCGGCTGCTGGCCGACCCGGCCGCGGCCGCGGCCATGGGCTGGGCCGCGCGGGCCAGGGCCGAGCGCGATTTCCTGCCCGACCAGCATCTGGCCGGACTGGAGCGGCTGTACAAGCGGGCGGCCGTGAGCAGGACGATCGTGAACGGTGGCCAACGCTCTCGTTGATCGGAGCCGCCCCTGCTTCCGTGCCACCGGCCTTGCTCAGCATCCGCGTAGCCGGGGTCATTCAGGCTCGAAACGACAGCTACCTAGCGGCTGAGGACCCCGGCTCCGGCCCGGCGGGCGAGCCGGCCGAGGGGGCCGGGGGCGACCCGGGCGGCGGCTAGGGCGGGCAGGGCCGCCCTAGCAAGTGGGCCGCGGGCGACCGCCACCGTCTCCAGGCCTGGGTCGGCCACGGCGAAGCGCAGCTTGTAGTCCTCGGCGCCGCGCAGCAGCCGGTACTCGGCCACGCCGTCCTGGGCGGCCTCGCGGATGGCGTGGGCCAGCAGCACGAACCCGACCCGGTGGTGGTTCCAGGCCGGGTCGCGGCCAGCCTGGTAGTAGGACTCGATGCCGGCGAAGCGGAAGCCGTACAGAGCGGCGACCGCCTCCCCGTCGACCTCCAGGAACCACAGGCGCAGCCAGCCCTGCCCGGCCGCCACCGGCGCGAAGGCGCGGTGGAAGGCCTCGTCGGCCAGGAAGTTGGTGGTGGCGCCGGACCAGCGGGCGGCGTGCAGGCGGAACAGGATGTCCAGGTCGCGGTCCAGGTCGCGGGTCCCGTCCGAGAAGCGGTAGCCGGCCCGGTGCTCGCGGGCCAGCTTGCGGGCGCGCCGGCGCACCTGCTCGCGGAAGTTGGCGCTGCGGGCGGTCAGGTAGCCGTCCCAGCCGCCGGGGCCGAACCGCACCACCGGGCTGGCCTCCTCGGCCAGCCGCCGGCCGCCCAGCAGGGCGCCCCAGTCCTGGCTGCGGGGGAGCTGCTCGGCCAGCAGCAGGTCGGCGCCGAACCGGTGCAGGCTGCGACGCAGGCCGCCGGCCAGCAGCACGCCGTCGTCGGGGTCGCCGACCGGACCGAGCTCGTCGGCCGGGCCGTGGCCGAGAAACCGCAGGACCTCCAGCGGCCCGCTCCTCCACCGGTACAGGGGCAACAGGCCGACCGGCTGGCCGGCCCGGCGGACCACGGTGAGGCACAGGGGGCGGCCCTGCCCGTACCGATCCCACCAGGTCGAGGCCGCCGAGCAGCAGCATTCGCCCGGCGGATTTATGTACCCCCGACCCCAGCGCGTCTGCCGCACCGGCATGAATCAAACCGTGGCCGGCACGCTGGCATCCGGCCGCGCTATGGCCGAGACTCTTGCGGCTTTTGGAACACGAAGACGCACTGCGCCCGGGTGGTCTCGATCCGCCCCAGCGTGGCCAGCTTGACGACGCGCTGGAGCAGCCGCCACCGTGCGCCGTCGATCCCCAGCTTCCTGCGGATCGTTTGCTGCTTGTGGTCCTCGTACAGGCTCGAGTACACCGGCGCGAGGCCGAGCTGCCTGGCCGTCTCCACCAGCCTGGCGGGAGCGATCGAGAACCGCATGAAGGTCGGGAACGGCCCGTTGCCCTCGGTGCCGGCCAGCTTCCGGCCCATCAGGTGGCGGGTAACCCATACGTGGAACCAGAACGGCGTGAACTTGGTGACCAGCCCCTTCACCGACAGCGCGTTCGGCAGCGCCAGGACGACGAGCCCGCCGGGGCAGATCGCGCGGGCGAAACTGGACAGGGCCTGTTCGGGATGGGGCAGGTGCTCGAAGACGTTCCAGCAGACCACCACGTCGAACTCCTCGGCGGGGAGCTGATGGCGCTCGATGTCGCCGAGGATCTTCTCGTCCAGGTAGGTGTTCTTCCTGAGCTGGGCCTCGGAGATGTCGATGCCCACCAGGTAGGTGTCCGGCGGGAACCTGAGGTAGCTGATGGAGCCGCAGCCCGCTTCGAGGACGCGCAGCTTCTCGCGGCCGCCGAGCTCACGCTCGATCAGCCGGTGCATCTCGGCCAGCGCCAGGTCTCGCGGGTGTTGCTGCTGCAGCATGGTCTCCGTCCTTCGTGGGTCAGCGGTGCAGGACCCCGGCTCCGGCCCGGCGGGCGAGCCGGCCGAGGGGGCCGGGGGCGACCCGGGCGGCGGCTAGGGCGGGCAGGGCCGCCCTAGCAAGTGGGCCGCGGGCGACCGCCACCGTCTCCAGGCCTGGGTCGGCCACGGCGAAGCGCAGCTTGTAGTCCTCGGCGCCGCGCAGCAGCCGGTACTCGGCCACGCCGTCCTGGGCGGCCTCGCGGATGGCGTGGGCCAGCAGCACGAACCCGACCCGGTGGTGGTTCCAGGCCGGGTCGCGGCCAGCCTGGTAGTAGGACTCGATGCCGGCGAAGCGGAAGCCGTACAGAGCGGCGACCGCCTCCCCGTCGACCTCCAGGAACCACAGGCGCAGCCAGCCCTGCCCGGCCGCCACCGGCGCGAAGGCGCGGTGGAAGGCCTCGTCGGCCAGGAAGTTGGTGGTGGCGCCGGACCAGCGGGCGGCGTGCAGGCGGAACAGGATGTCCAGGTCGCGGTCCAGGTCGCGGGTCCCGTCCGAGAAGCGGTAGCCGGCCCGGTGCTCGCGGGCCAGCTTGCGGGCGCGCCGGCGCACCTGCTCGCGGAAGTTGGCGCTGCGGGCGGTCAGGTAGCCGTCCCAGCCGCCGGGGCCGAACCGCACCACCGGGCTGGCCTCCTCGGCCAGCCGCCGGCCGCCCAGCAGGGCGCCCCAGTCCTGGCTGCGGGGGAGCTGCTCGGCCAGCAGCAGGTCGGCGCCGAACCGGTGCAGGCTGCGACGCAGGCCGCCGGCCAGCAGCACGCCGTCGTCGGGGTCGCCGACCGGACCGAGCTCGTCGGCCGGGCCGTGGCCGAGAAACCGCAGGACCTCCAGCGGCCCGCTCCTCCACCGGTACAGGGGCAACAGGCCGACCGGCTGGCCGGCCCGGCGGACCACGGTGAGGCACAGGGGGCGGCCCTGCCCGTACCGATCCCACCAGGTCGACGCCCACTCCCAGGTGGCGAACAGGTTGCGGCTGCGCTCGGCCAGTTTGGTCCAGAGCGGCCGCAGCGCGGCCAGCTCGCCGGCCGCCTCTAGGATCAGTTCGGCCGCCGGCCGGGGGCCGGCGCGGGCGGCGGCGGCGATCCGGGCCAGGTCGCCAGGGCGGAGGTCCTGGTGGACGGGGAGGCCGACGGTGCGGGCGGCCAGCCGGCCGGCGCCGGGGAAGCGCCCGGCGGGCTGGCCGGCCGCCAGCCCGGCCCGGAAGTCGAGCGCGCCGACGCCGTGGCGCCGCAGGCGCCGCAGCAGGGCGTCCGGGTCGTCGGTGTCGACCGGGAAGACGAACGGGGCGGCCCCCTCGGGCAGCCGGTCGAACGGGGCCGGGACCTGACCGGCCCGCTCGGCCAGCAGCCGGCGATAGTTGGCCCGCCGCCGGGCCATAGGGTCCCCACCGGCCAGGCGGCGGGCCACCCGGACCCGGCCGCCGCCGGCGGGGTCGCCGGGCGGCGGGCCGGCCGGCTGTGGCAGGTGGAGGGCGCCGGCGGGCAGTCCGAGGGTGTGGCGCAGCGAGAAGGCGGCCAGGTCGCCGAAGGACCCGAGGGGACGGTCCCCCAGGGTGCCCGGCAGGGCCAGGCTGGCGTCCTCCAGCAGCAGCAGGCCCCGGGTCCGACACCAGGCCAGCCAGCCGACGGCGTCCTGGGGGAAGCCGAGGTAGTGGATCAGGTACAGGGCCCGCACCCGGGGGCCCAGGAGCGCCTCCAGCTCGCCAGGGTCCGGTTCCAGGCGGGGGCCGAGCTCGTGGTGACGGGCCACCAGGCCAGCCCGGGTCAGGGCGGCCGCCGCCGGCCCGGGGTGCCAGGCCGGGACCAGCACCTCGTCGCCGGCGGCCAGGCCGACGGCGCGCAGGCCGGCCAGCAGGGCCTGGCCGGCGTCGGGCAGCAGCCGGCCGCCGGGCTCCCCGAGCGGGAAAGGCGGCCGGGGCGCGGCCGGGCCCAGCAGGGCCCGGGACGGCCAGGACGGCACGGTGCCGAGTCGACGGGACCGTCTCACGCCGGCGCGGCGTCGTAGCCCCAGGCGGCCAGGTGCCCGGCCAGGGACCGCTCGACCAGGGCGACGCTGGCCGGATCGAGCTGGCGGCGGTACTCCTGCTGGCGGTCGGGGGACAGCGATATCTTGTCGAGGGCCGCATGCATGGCCGGGTGCTCGTCCAGGCCCATGAAGGCCAGCATCTCCTTGAAGCGCCTCTGGGGGTCGGCCAGCACGTCCTCGAAGCGGACGTCGAGCCACTGGTCGGCGGGGACCAGCTCGCGGGCGGCCGCGTAGGCGTCCATCAGGATCTTCCAGCAGAGAGCGGCCAGGACCGGGAAGGAGCGCCCGGCGGCGTCCCACTCGGCCGCGTAGGCAGGCGGGAGCGGTCCCCACTGCCAGGCCTCGGGGCCCAAGTGCCCCCGCCACCAGCTGGTGCGCAGGGCCGAGGCGACCACCGCCCGGCCGTCGCGGACGACGTTGATGAAGCGGGCGTCGGGGAAGACCTCCCGAACGAACCCGCTGCGCGGCCAGCCAGTGTACTTGTGCACGAAGACCGGCTGGCCCTGGACGCGGGCCCGCTCGGTGAAGAAGGCCCGGTACCGCTCGGCCACCCACGGCATGGCGTCGGCGGCTAGCAGGTCGCGGAAGGACTCGGTGACCATCGGGGAAACCTGGCGGGCCAGCGCCCGGTAGCCCTCCGACGGCGCGTAGCGGGGCCGCCCCTTGCGGGTCAGCGACGGGGCAACCCGCCGGTAGAGCTGGTTGTTGAAGCGGCTGGCGCCGGCGGGCAGGAGGCGGGCGCGGTCCTCCAAGTTGGACAGGAAGCCGACTTCGGGATGGCGACAGAGCAGCTCCTGGACCAGCGTGGAGCCGCAGCGGCCGGTGCCGATGACGAAGACGAGCACCGCGTTGGTATACGCCCTGGGCCGGCCCGGTCGAGCCCACAGATGCACCAGCGGCGGCTACGGTGATCCGACCAGGGGCGCTGGCGCGGGGCGCCATCCCTGGAGCGGCGACCGGTCACCGCTCCAGGACGGCCCGGTAGACGGCCTCGGTCCGCTCGGCCGCGTCGTCCCAGCAGTAGGTTCGCATCACCTGGTCCCGGAGCCGGGCGGCGCCGACCCGCTCGGCCCGCGGGTCGGCCAGGACCCGCCGCAGGGCGTCGAGCAGTCCGTCGCCGTCGCCGGGCCGGTGGAGGCGGCGGCCGGGCCCGGGCGCGCCCAGCACCTCCAGGTGGGGCGGAATGGCGCTGGCCACAACCGGCAGCCCGTAGGACGCGGCCTCAAGCAAGGTAAGAGGCAACCCCTCAAGCAGGGACGGCAGCACGAATGCCGCCGCGTTGCTGTAGAGCTCCTCCAGCTCGGCGCCGTATCGGTACCCGGGGAGGACCACCCGCGGGTCGGCAGCAGCTAGCTCCCGCAGGCCGACGGTGAAGCGGTCGGTGAAGCTGGAGTCGCCGACCAGCACCAGCCGATGGTCGCCGGGCAGCCGCCGAAACGCCTCGAGCAGCTGGTCAGGAGCCTTCTCTGGGACCAGCCGGCCCACGAACAGCAGGTACCGACCGGGCTGCACGCCCAGGCGGGTCAGGGTACCGTCGGCCGGCCGCTGCCGGCCCGCGCGGACGCCGTTGGGCACGTAGACGGCTCGGCGGTCATGCGCCTCGCGGTAGTGGCGCTCGAGATGGTGGCCGACCACGATCGTCGCGTCTGGCACGCGGGCGCTCAGCCAGCCGGCCGCGCCGAGGACGGCCTTGGCGCCGCGACCCCACTTGGCCCGCTCGTCGTCACGGCCGTGCACGGTCAGAATCACCTTGGCCCGTGACAGGTACCGCGGCAGGACCGCCAGCATGCCGGGGCCGATCGCGTGGTAATGCAGAACGTCGTAGGAGGCCGCCATCGCTCTCAGTGTGGAGACGCCGCTGTGCACGATCGCGTCCAGGTGCTTGGTGCCCACGGTGGGCAGCGAGGCGAGCCGCATCCCACGGTGATGGCCCAGGTCGGCTGGGCTGTAGTTGCTGCGGCAGAACACGGTGACCTCATGGCCGCGGGCGACGAGTCGGGCGCCGAGCTCCTCAACGTGGCGTTCGATACCTCCGAAGGTCGCCGGCACGCCGCGTGCGCCGATCATGGCAATGCGCAGGCCACCACCTGCTGCCCTTCCATCGGGCGCAGCGGTCTTGCTTCCGCCCAGGGGGCGCCGCAACCCTTGTCCCTTCGTTCGTCGGCTGATCCGCCCGCCACGTCGGCCCCCAGGAGCGCTGGGCGCTGGGATGCCTTGGACCCGAACCATCTCCAAGCCTTCTAAGCACCACTAGCTGCAAACGGCGGACGTATCCCTACGATAGGAACGCTTCTGGCTGCGATAGGCGTACTACCAGGAACCCGGCAATCTGCGGTAGGTCTCCGGTCGGGTTCGCCGGTGAGGTCAGGTGCGGCCGGGCAGCTGGCCGCGTCGACGCGGTCGGGCGGCGTGGCTCCCGTCGCCCGGGCCGCCGCGCCCGTTGCCGTTGCCGTGACCGTCCGCGGGTGCGCGGTTGGGTGGCCTCGACCGCAGCCTGGTGGCCGGCGCGGTGGGGCCACTGGCGGCCTGCCGGACGTGCCGGGGACGGCGTTCGGAACCCATCAGGACCACGCCGAGCAGTGGGAAACGCTCGCGGTGCAGCGTGGACGCGAGGTTGGCGAGCGGCTTCCAGCGGCTGCGGCCGGACCGGGCCACGAGCATGGTTGCGTCGGCCTCGGCGGCCAGGGTCAGGGCTTCTGACCACCACCAGCCCGCGGCCGGGGTGTCGACCAGGACCACTAGCTGCATGTCACGCAGTCGCGCGATCGCGTCGGCCAGGTGTGGACGGGCCAACAGGTTGGTCGGGCTCCGGCCGGTCCAGCCGGCCGGCAGCAGCAGCAGGTTGTCGTGCACCCCCACCAGCAGGGACGCCACATCGGTGCCCGAGGTCTCCAGGTAATCGCCGAGGCCGGGCACTTCGGGGACACCGAACCCTCGCTCGATGATCGGGCGGCGAAGGTCGCCGGAGACCACCACCACCGCCCGGCCGCGGTGGGCGAGCGCCCTGGCTAGGCCGACAGCGACCGCCGACTTGCCCTCCCCAAGCTCGGCCGAGGTCACGGCCAGCACCGAGAACTGCCTTGCGAGCCCCTGGCGCTCCAGGTTGGTGGCGAGCCGTCGGTAGGCCTCGTCCTCGGCGTTGCCGCTCGCCTCGCGCCCGCGCCGGAGCCATGAGCGGCGGCGCTTGGGCACGGTGGCCAGCACGTCAACGCCGGCGGCCGAGGCCGCGTCGGCTTCGGTGATCAGGCGGGGCCGGACCGCTTCCAGGAGCAATGCGAGTAGGACGCCGGCGAGCAGGCTGGTGAGAACGGCCAGGATGAGCATCCGCGTGCGCCCTAGTGGCCTGCTGGCCACCGCGAGCATCGCCGGGAGCTGCGCGACGGTGGACGGTTCCTGTCGGGCGAGCTTGTCGCGTAGCCGTTCTCGCTCGGTGAGCTTGGCTCGGTAGCGGTCCAGGAAGGCTTCTAACTGGGTCTGGGTGACCAGGCTCGCCGACCCCAAGGGGGAAGTGGCACGCTCTTGGTCGACACGTTGGCTCCACTGGACGAGGTTGAGCCGGAGCTCTCGGGCCTGCTGGTCGAGTTCCGCCATGGCCTGGCGCGTCCGCGCCCGATCAGTGGCGTTGCGTTTGGCGGCCAGGTGACGTCCATAGGACTCGAGAACATACGACGCATTGCGCCCGGAGCGGTCCTGCAGGGACAGCGACAGAGCCGAGTGGGTTCCGGTTACCGGCTGGGCTCGGATGGCTTCGAGGAGGCCGGTCGGCCACTGCTCGGGGGGCAGGCCCCGGGTGGCGTCCAGTTGCCGTGGCAGCGAGCCGAGCCGGCGAACGAGCTGCTCGACCACCTCGACGTCGAGGGCCTCGCTGGTCAGCTCCGATGGGGTCCGGCCGGCTGAGGGATTAGCGGCTAGGTCGAGCGCGAGCGGCTTCATCTCCAGCCGCAGCGTAGCTCGATAGATCGGCTGGGATGGCAGGTAGGCGGGCAGGACGCCACCGCCGACTGCGAGGCCCGTCAGCAGGCCGGTCAGCACCACCAGTCGGCGCCGCCATAGCGCGGGCACATAGCGGACGGGCGAAAAGGCAGGCCGAGCGCGGGGCGGGCGTGGCGGTCGCTCGGGTCGGAAAGGCGGCCGGTCGCCTTGGACCAGGTCAGGCATCCCAGACAGCCACGGCGCTTCGACCAGGGGTGGAGCCATGAAGCCGACTTCGCCAGCGATGACCGCTTCCGGGGAGGTCCTCCCGAGATCCGGGACGTGGCGGCGCCGCCAGAGCGCGCCGAGGACCAGCCGGTCCTCGACGCTGAGCCCCTGCAGCCGCAGCGCTAGGAGGTAGACGGCGGCCACCACCGCGGCGCCCACCAGCAGCTGCGCCGGCCGTCCGAGCGTCTCGCGCACCGTCACGGCCGCGATGAACGCGGCCACCGCGGCGGCCAGGCCCTTCCCCGATGCGGCTTCGAAGGGGACCATGCGCAGCTCCAGCCACACCTGCGTCATCCGCGCCCCGTTGATCAGCGCGAGGGAGATCGCCCAAGCGACCGCCGCGCCGACGATCCCGAAGCGGGGGATCAGGACCAGATTGAGCAGGACGTTGAGGACCAGTCCGGCCAGGTTGATGAGAAGGGCCAGCTTCGGACGGCCAGTCATGGTCAAGACCAACCCGCACGGGCCCGTGGCGGCGTCGATGAACTTGCCCACCGCAAGGATCACGGTGACCGCCGCCCCAGCCGCGAACCCCCCACCGAACAGGGCCAGCAGGTCCCGGGGGAAGACGACCAGGAGGATGAAGGCCGGTAATGACAGGCGGACGATCCAGCTTGCCGCCAGGCCGTAGCTGTGGCGGAGGCGGTCGAGCTCACCCCGGTGGTAGAGGTCGGCGATGCGGGGGGAGAAGGCGGCGTTGATCGGCAACATCACGAAGGCGGCCAGCTGGACCAGGCGGGTGGCCACGTTGTAGACACCGACCTGGCCGCTGTTGCCCAGCAGTCCCAACAGCAAGGTGTCGGCCCAGATGAGCCCGTTGGAGGCAAGCCCGGCCATTCCGCTCATGGCCGAAAAGGACAGCAGCTCACGCGGTCGGTACGTGGCCGGCGCGGCCGGCGGACCCATCACCCGGCGCAGCGCCAGGGCGGCCAGGACCGCCGCCGAGAGATTGCTGCACAGCAGCGCCGCCATGACGCCGGTCAGGCCCGCACCCAGCTGGAGCAGCAGTGTCACCAGTCCGAGGCGCGTGAGCGGCTCGAAGACGAGACCGATTAGGGCAAACGGCTTCATCGTCCGGTAGCCCCGTGTAGCAGCCAGCGCCGCGTCAGTGAAGGCTGTGGCGGGAAGGGTCAGGGCCACCAGGCGCAGGGGCAGGGCGAGCCGAGGCTCGTGGAACGCCTGCACCAGGAAGGGAACGGCGAGGAGCAACCCGGCGCTCAGCAGCCCGGCGATCATGGTGGCGATGCTGAGACTGAGCCGGATTGTGCCGCGAACCGCTCCCTGGTCGCGCTCGGCCAGATGGACGGCGACGAACCGGGTGAGCGCAGTGGTCAGCCCGGCCAGCGACAGCGTGCCGAGCAGGGTGAGGAAGGCATACGCCTGCGCATAGACGCCGACGTCGACGCGGCCGAGCTTGCGGGCCAGGAGCATGGTGACGCCGAACAGCGCCGCCTGATTGCAGACGGCGCCGAGGAGGTTCAGCGTGCCGCCGCGGGCAAAGCTTACGACCTGCTGGGCAGTTTCCTCCTGGTCCCCGGCGCCCGACGCCGCATCGCCGGGCGTACGGCCGGCGGCGCGGGGTCCACGAGCCAAGACGCCGTCCTATCGGTAGCCGAGCGCCCGCAGCTCCCGGCCCCCAAGCACGCGGATCAGCAATCGCAACCCCGGACCAAGCTCCCTGCGGTGGGCGCCGATCCGCGACCGGTAGACCGGTCCCTGCTCCTTGGCCATGGACCGGCGCTTGGAGCTGAACGCGAGATAGCGAGGATCTACGTCGTGTGGCTTGGTGTCATGGGTGAGCAACGCGTCGTCCCATGGCTCGGCGAGGAAGTCGAGCAGCTTGCGAAGCGTGGTCTCGGTGTCACCGACGAGATCCTCGTAGCGAACCTCGTAGTATCGGCTCGGCGAGAGACGCTTGCCGACCGTGCGAGCGGCCCGGATGTACGTCGGCCATTTCTTGCTGGCCTTCACCGCTGAGACGTATCCCCACCCGTCCTTGTGCGAGGCAACCACGTCCCGACCGTCCCGGATGACGTGCACCACTTGGCAGCTCGGGAACAACTCGTCAAGGTAATCAAGGTAGAGGGCATAGCGGGGAGTCTTGTCGGCCCAGCGGGTCTTGCCTTGGCGGCGGGCGTAGTCGCTCTTGAAGGAGTCGAAGAAATCGGCGAACTTGCGGTGCCAGTATTCCTCAGGAAACCCATAGCGCTTGAGATGCGGCCACAATGGAGGTCTGGTGATCTGCGCGAAGTCGGCCAGGAAGCGCGTCTCCGGCCCGCAGCTGATGTTGGGATGCGAGTCGAGCAGCAGGCGCAGCAGCGTCGTCCCGGACCTGTGGCAGCCCACGATGAAGATCGGCGGATTCGCCGTCGCGGTCGACTCGGAGCCCGGAGGGGATGGTGGATGTCCGCTCATGTCTGCGAGCGGGCATAGTCTCGCGGCGAGCGCGCCATCGAGGCGCGGTGGGCGGCGTGCTCGTCGTACGAGCGCCCCGAGAAGAGCTGGAGGATCAGCACGATCCCGACGGCGAGGAACAGCCCGGCCCCCAGCGCCGGGGCGGCCTTGCGGATGAGCCCGGACAGACGGGAGGTCCGTTGCACCTCGCCGATGACCACGATCGTGCTGGGGTCGGCCGCACTGTACTGGGCGTTGGCCCGCTCCAGGCCTTCCTCCAGCACATTCAGACGGCCGAGGGCCTGGTTCCTGCGCTCCGTCAGGCCCTGGTAGGTGGCGACCTGGGGCGCCAGCTTGGCGACCTCAGCTTTCCTGGCGTCGATGGCGGACTGAAGCGCAGACGCCTTCGAGGACTCACCGGACGCCCTAGCCGACGCCTGCTCCCGCTGCATGTCGGCGACCTGCTGGGCAGCGATTCGGTAAGCTTCGTCGGGCAGGACCTGGCCGGTTTCCTTGTAGAAGTTGGCCAGCGCGGCGTTGGCATGGTCGACGGCTTTGCGAGCCTCGGCGACGTTCTTCTGGGCCAGGGTCACCTGGGTCTGAAACAGGAACCGAATGGTGGCGGCGGCCGCCTCGTTGACCACCGGCTTGATCTGGTCTTGCTCCGTGGAGCTGTAGGTGAGCTCGACAAGGCTGGAGCTGCCGATCTGGGAGACCGCCAGGCCGTCCTTGATGGCCTCGGGCGCGGCCCCGGTCTTCTCGACCACCTGGTTGACGATCAGGGAGGAGGTCACCACGCCGGTGAAGTCGGCGACGAATGCGCGCGGAGCATTAGGGCCGCTGTACTGGTTCGTGTTGCTCCCTCCCACCGCAGCCGGGGCCGCGACGGTGGCGGTCGCTCTGTACGTGGGCGGCTGCTTGAGCTCCCAGGCGACCACCACCCCGACCGCCAGCAGCGGAACCAGGAACAGGATCCATAGCCGACGGCGGAACATGCGCAAGTAGCTAGCGGTCTCCATGACGGCTTCCTCCGGTATCGACGAGTCGGTCGCTGTTCGGTATGAGCTGCTGGCGGGCGACGAACGCCGCCGCGGCCGCGAAGGCGAACAGGTACCACAAGAGCACCACGCTCGACAGCACGTTGGCGGCGATGCTGACCGCGACGAAGGCGACGGCGCAACCCAAGAAGCCCGCGGCGACGCCTCGCTCGAAGGATCGAGGCGGTGAGGCCCGCACGGCGCGACGACCGAGGCCGACCAGGGCGATCAGCATGGCCAGGTAGGCCCCGAGCCCGAGCAGGCCAGTCTCAACGTACGCCCGGATGAAGTCGTTGTGAGGTTGTTTGGCCTCGTCGGTGCTCAGCTGGGTGCTGCTCAAGCCGATTCCGGTGACCGGGCTGGAATTCGCCAGCGGCAGGATCTCGGTCCAGTAGCTCAAGCGCCACATGAGGGTGTTGCCCGACGGCTGACCGCTGGGATCGACGTCGGCCAGGCTGGTGAAGCGTGAGGAGAACTGGGGAACCAAGATCAGCGCCGCAAGGCTCATTGCCAGCAGGGTGACAAGCAGGCGCTTGCTCTGGATCAGCCCGACCACGACCAGGCCGATGACCGTGCCGATGATGGCCGTGCGGGTGTAGGTGAGGACCAGAAAGATGGCGCTCGGCGTGAGCAGCGCCGCAAGGGCCATCTGCCAGCCTCGTTCCAGGTGTGGATAGAGGGCGGCACCGAAGACGATCATGACCATGAGGTAGCGGCCGAAGGTGTTCGACGTCGCGAAGGGGCCGGTGATCCGGGTGAAGGCACCCTTGACCTCGGAGACGGGACTGCCGGTGAGGAAGCCGAGGGCGGTGTAGGCGAGCGGGAACAGCAGCGACAGGAAGGCCGCCAGCACCACCTGCCGGAGCAGGGTTCGGTTGACGATAAGCTGCTCGAGCACGATGAACATCGTCACGGCGGCGACGATGCGGAGCAGCTCCAGCAGGCTGGCCCGGACGCTAACCGACGCCGGCGTGCTGATGGTGGCGGCCGCGACGAACACCAGCAGGGCCCGCCGCAGGGTCGACCCAGGCAGCTTGCCCCAGCGGTGATGCTGGGCGGCAAGCCAGAGCGCCGAGGTGAGCAGGAACACCACCCCGAGTAGGCTGGTCGGGTCGAGTCCCCGCTCCGCGACTGCCGCGCCGGCGGCGGCGCCTTGGCTTGCCTGGTCCCCACTCAGCTTCCCCAGGTCGATCGAGGCCCGAAGGACCAGCAAGGCCATCACGAAGACGCTGAAGCGGGTGAGCGCCAGGACGCCGAGCATGGCGCCGGTGGCCACCATCAGCGGCAGGACGACGGCGAGCTTGGAGCCGCTTCCGACCCCCAGTCCGCTGAGAGCGGCCAGGGCCGCCGCGGCCAGGACGGCCAGGACGGTGACAAGCTTGCCTGGTTCCGGCGTCGGGCTGGCCTCGACCTCACCAAGTGGGAGGACGGCGGACACGGACAACTCCTCTACTTCATGGTGCTAGTGCGTGCGCCGCAGGCGAGCAGAACCCGGATTCCCCGACGTGCACGACATCCTCATGTCGAGTCGACCACCGGACAACCTGCAATCTGCGTAGGCGAGCGTGGTCACATCGGAGCTTGTTACCCCTGACCGGTCGCCCTCAGGACCGCGGCGCGAGGTTACCGGCGCGCGTGGCGGGGGCGATAGCGGGCGAAGGCCACGATGGCGATACCGACGGCGAGCAGCAGCCCAGCCCCAAGTGGGAGTCGGGTGCCGCTTAGGCCGGTGACAGCCAGCGAGTCGCCGTCGCCTGGTTGCGGCGTGGCCCCGCCGTCCCTGGGGCCGTAGTCGAAGGTTTCACATGCCTGGCCGTCGTCGTCGGCGTCGAGGTTGTCGGGGTCGGTAGAGGGGGCAGCTTCCAAGCGTGCTTGGGCCTCGGCCTGTGAGGCGAAGTCGGCGCAGTCCTGCTGATTGGCTTGGGCGACCTTGCCGCGCAGCCGCGCGCTGGCCGGCGTCGCTGCCGACTGGGTAGCTGTACTTCCACCGCCACCGGTGCCACTGGTTACTGACAACTGGCCGTCCCCACTGGGGAAGGAGCCAGTCGGCGCGCTGATCTGGCTGCGGGCGATGTCGGTGCAGTTACGGGTCTGGTTCAGGCAGTGGTCGACCAGCCACTGCATCACCGCCGGGCTCCAGGCGTTCCAGAAGTCTGCGTGCAGCGAGAACTGGCCACCGCTGGAGAGCGAGAGCCGGGAACTCGGCACCCCCCGGACCGTCTTCCACCTGACGCGGATGCCCATCGACGGCAGGCCGACCGGGTGCGAAACCGGGCAGGCGCCCCGCACCGGATAGGCCATGTGCGATTTGTGGTCGGGACTGTCGAGGTTCCTGCCGTCCCAACAGCCGGGGAAGGAGATCTTGGCGCTGAGATAGGAGCCCTGTGGGCAGGTCGGGATGCTCGCGCTGTTCTTGGTCACCTGGCCACCATTCGGATAGCGCAGGCAGTTGAAGTGGACGATGTCGAGGGGCTGGGGCCCGGTCGCCTTGCCGTCACCGGCGATCATGCGCAGGCCGAACGGCATCGGACGCACCGGCGTGTCCTTGTCGAGGACGGCGTAGTAGACGTCGATGCGATGTTGGTCGGGAGGCCCCGCCACGACCGCACCGCCGTTCAGCAGCGACGGTGTCCAGTAGGCCGCCCTGTCTACCTCCCCCATGCCATACAGACAGGACGAGCGGGCCTTCGCGAGGCTGGCCGTGGTGCTGTCGGCGTCGACGGAGACGTTGCCGAAGAAGTCGTGCATGTGCGCTTGGCCGGCCTGTCCTGGAAACACGATGGGGTCATCGGCGGCCGAGTGGGACAGGTTGCACTTGACCGACCAGACGGCCTCGCTCTGGCGCAGGGCGGTCGCCCGGCTGAGCGGCAGGCCCGCGCCGATCACGCTCAGGATCAGGACGGTGGCGCCGATGATGCGCCCACGGGAGGGTCGGCGATACGGGGCGGAGGGTACGAAGACCCGGAGGTGGCGGGGGGGTGAGCGAAACATGGGGCCTCCGAGCGGGAGGAGACGGGAGGCGGCTGGGCATCGACAGGTCGTCGTCTGGCGATGGACGACGAAGGCGGCGAGCGGGAGTCGCCGCCGATCGGAGACAGGATCATGCGGACCTCTGCGGCCTGACGGGGGGAATCGAGCTAGGGGGACTCGATCGCTGGGCCGGGCGGAGGCTCTCAAAACCCGCTCGAAGAGTCAAATCCGGGAGGTCCGTCGGTACCGGATGACCATGTCAGCGACGAGGCGTGCGCCTGGCCGAGGAGGTCAGGAGGTCTTGACCGCGATGAGCGCCTTCACCAGCCCGAGGAAGGTCTCGGTAAGCACTGCGGTGGCGTCCGGGAAGTAATGGCGCATCTCCGTCTTGCTGAGCAGCTCGACGCCCAGAACCGTCTCCACGGCGGCGTCGAGCGGCCGTCGGGGGGCGCGCCGGTTCCCCAGTTTCCACCTACGCGTCAGCTCGGCCCGGACGGTCACCGGGAGGAACTGGAACCCGGGAAACAACCAGTGCGGCTCGATCGCGAAGTACCGGTACGGAGTCTGGACCCAGTACCGGTCGGCGCCGTTGCGAACGGCGGTGGCGAAGGCCTCGCGCCTTGCATGACCGCCGACGTGCTCGATAACGGAGTTTGAGTAGACCAGGTCGAAACGCTGGTCCGTGACCTGCGTTGGAAGGGCGCAGGCATCCCCGATCAGGGTGGAGATCCAGTCCACGTCCGAAGGCTGGGGCTTGAGGTTGACAATCATCACCTCACGCGGCCGAACGGGCGCGTTCAACCAGGTGAAGGACGTCCCGCCAAGGTCGAGCACGCGCATGTCACCGACCTCGGGGAAGTTGGCCGCGAACATCTGCCATCGGCGGGCGCGCGCTCGGGCGGCCAGTGAGCCAGGCGACTTGGCCGATGCCAGGCGTTCACGCAGCCGCTCGACTGTCAGATGCTGTGTCTGGGTCATGAGCTGCTCCTAAGCCTCGAACCGGCGCCAGGGGCGCAGTCATATCGCACGCCCCCCATCCGGGCAACATGCCGACAGCCGGCAGCGCGGTAGCCGTCAGCTCAACCCGACGACCTGTAGCGCCTCACTGGGAGCGGCCATGACGGTGATGAATACCGGTTGGGGGCTGAGCCGGAGGCCCTCTGGCGTCGCGGGCAGCTGCTTGCCATCCATGCCTTGCACCCGCAGCCTGGCCTGCTTGGCCCTGGACAGGTTGGTCCCACGGTCACTCCAGAGCAGCAGCGTGCTCTTCCCTTCACGTCCGAAGACGATCCCGGTGACTTCATCGGTCAAGACGGCGCGCCAGATCGTTGAACTCGCCGCCTTGGCAATGTCCCGTAGGGCCGCAGCCGCCACCCGCGGACGGCCGTCCGGGTTGAGCAGGCCGTAGCGGATCTCCCCCCGTTCATCGCCGTTCTCCGCATTGTAGGCCAGCGGTAGCCAGATGACCCGTCGAACACCGCCGGCCAGCAGGATCGCCACCGCCTTGACCACCTCCGCGGCTCGCACCTGTTCGTCAGCTGGACCGTCGCGCCAGAACATCCCCACCTCCCATGCCTCGATCGGGAATGATGAGGGCAGCACCTCATGCAGATAGGCCAGCACGGCCGGAAGGTTGTCCCAGCTTTCGTAGAAGTGCAGCTGGTAGGCATCGATCACCTTGCTCCTGGCCAGCCGGAGGGTAGCGGTGAGCATGTCGAGATCCCGGCGGGACTGCTCGCTGTCCAATTCCATCCGTAGCTCATCGGCGTTGGTGACCTGAGACTCCGTATCACCTTGGGCGTCGGCGTATCGGGAGTAGTAGCGCCGATAGGCGGCAACCGCCTCGGCCTCCCTCCCCTTGGTGAGGAGATGCTCGGCGATCCCGGTCCCGTAGGCGGTGCTGGCGAGCCCACCATCGTGCACGACGGCGCGGGGGTCGACGGAGCGGACGGTTGCCGCAGCGGTGGTCACCAGCCGTTCGTACTCCTGGGCGGTGCCGTCCCAGAAGAACTTTCGGGCGTTGGGCTCGTTCTCGATCGCGTAGTCATGGACGTCCTGGGCCGAGTAGCGACGAACCACGTCGTGTACGAAGTCCTGGTAGGCGGCCAGGTCGTGCGGGGTCGCCGAGGCCGACTTCTGGTCCCTGCCGCTGCCCCGCAAGGTGCCGCGCTGCCCCCCCGTCGCCCAGCAGGAGCCGGTCCGAATCTTCAGCAGGAGCGTATAACCCAACGTGCGCGTCGAGCGTACGACCTCGTCGATCCGGCTCCAGTCACGCCGGCCCTGCTGACGTTCGACGTCACACCAGACCACGATGAAGAAGGTCGACCCTCCCGACAGCTCATGCAGGTAGGGTGTGAACCGGTCAACCCGTGCCCAGGCCCACTTGGCACCGACGGGGTGGGGCGAACCCTTCACCGATGGGCCGGAGTATCCCGCGGTGCTCTCCGCCTGGCCGCTCGGCGCCTGGGGTGTCGATCTGTCGTCGGGCTGCCCGGTGCAGGCTGTGGCAACCGCGGCGGCGATCAGCACGGCGGCGAGGCGTGGCGCCATCCGATGAGGAGGTGCCACCCAACCAAAGCGGGTAGCCATTCGGAGTAAGCTGTGCAAATGCCTCTCCTTGCCGTCGGCAGCGGTGAACCACGTCGGTATCGTAGGCCAGCTCAGTGGGCGACGTGTGTGCGGCAGATTCGGGCCAGGTAAGCTCCTGCGGCGCGCGCTGGAGGATGGCGCCGCCGCAGCCTCCGCGGCCTCGCGAAAGGAACTCGCGAAAGGAACCAGCATGGAAGCAGGCGCACCGCTGTTCATCGTCGGGGCGCCCCGGTCCGGTACCAGCCTGCTCTACAAGCTGCTCTGCCTTCACCCCGAGGCGGCCTGGATCTCCAACTGGTCGCGGCGCGCTCCCGGCGTGGCCGCGGTCGCCGGTCTCAACCGGGTTGCCTCCCGCTTTCCGGCCACCCGTCGCTCGGTCTGGTTCGGCTCCGACGCCGCCAACGCCTACGTCTACGGCCGCCGGCGGGCGCTCTGGGAGCGGCTGTACCCGATGCCGGTGGAGGGCGAGCCCGTCTACGGCCACTGCGGCATCGGTGATGGCTCGGCCGGCGGGCGCTCCGAGGACGCTCAGGCCGACTGCCTCCGCCGAGCCTTCGCCGGCCTGCGACGCTGGTCTGGAGGCGGCGTCCTGATCTCCAAGCGGATCGCCAACAACCAGCGCATCCCGTTCCTCGCGGCCGCGTTTCCGACGGCCCGGTTCGTGCACCTGATCCGGGACGGCCGGGCCGTCGCCTACTCGCTGACGCGGGTTGACTGGTGGGAGGACGGGGTCGTCTGGTGGTACGGGGACACGCCGCGGCGTTGGCGGGAGCGGGGCGGCGACCCCTGGGAGTTGGCCGCCACCCACTGGGTTCGCGAGCTGGCCTCCATTGGCGAGGGGCTTGGCGCCGTCGCCCCGGAGCGCCAGCTGGAGCTGCGCTACGAGGAGCTGGTCGGTGAGCCGGTCGCCGTGCTCCGGCGGGTCGCCGGCTTCGCCGGCCTGGCCGACGATCCCGGCTGGGTGGCCGAGCTGCGCCGGCTGCGCTACCCGAACAAGAACGAGGCCTGGCGCGAGCGCCTCGCCCCAGCCGCTATGGACCGGGTGGAGTCCATTCAGCGCGAGGAGTTGCTGCGGCTGGGTCTCGCCCGCTGATCCGGCGCCGACCACATGAGACGCTGATGCCCCAGCTGGAATCCCGCGGGCAGAAGGTGGAGCTGCTCGACGGCGACGAGCCATCTCCCCTACCGGGAGGCCCGGGACCGCATCAGGGCCAGCGTGCCGAACTTCGTCGGGTGCGCGTGGCCGCGCCGGTCGAGGTCTGCGCCGAGCGCGACGTGAAGGGGGTGTACGCCAGGGCGCTGGTGGGTGAGCTCCCCACTTCACCGGTGTCAGCGATCCGTACGAGCCGCCGGAGTCGCCCGAGCTGGTCGTGCACACCGACAAGCAGCGGGTCGACGGATCGGTCGCCGTGTGCTCGGCTGGCTGGAGCGGCGCTGGCCTGGCGCCCGCTCCAGGCCAGAGCGCCGCGCCCGGGTCCGGTCACGCCTCGTACTGGTAAGCGCCTGGGCTACTCCGGTCGCGGTTGAGCACGGCCCCAAGGACCCTCCCTCCCACCTGCTCCAGCTGCTCGCGGAGGCGGGCCACGGCGCTGCGGTTGGTCGATCCGCTGTCGGCCACGACCAGGACCGCGTCGACCAGGGGGGCCAGGGCGAGGGCGTCGGCCGCGGCCAGCGCCGGCGGGCAGTCCAGGATGATGAAGTCGAAGCTCTTCCGCTGCGCCTCCAGCAGCCGGCGCATGGCGTCGGAGCCGAGCTGGGCGGCCACCTCCGGGGGGGCTGGCCGGCTGACGATCACCCACAGGTACTTGGTGACCGACCACAGCTCACCCGCGATCCGGTCCTCCATGGCCGAGGCCGACACCTCGCCGTCGCGCAGGAGCTCATCGGTGAGCACATCGGGCAGGCCGGACTGGTTGGGAAGGGCGAAGAACTGGTGCAGCCGCGGCTGCCGGAGGTCGGCGGAGACGAGCAGCACGTCGCGCTCGGCCTCGGCCAGCGCCAGGGCCAGGTTCGCCGCGACAGTGCTCTTGCCCTCGGCGGGGCCGGCGCTGGTGACCATGATGGAGGCGACCTGGAGCCGGCTGGCCAGGAACAGCACCCTGGTCCGGAGCGTCCGGTACGCCTCGGCGCCGGGGCTGTCCGGCTGCTCCAGCATCACCAGCCCCTGGGTCCGGCGGCGTCGCCCGAACGGCCTGCGCCAGCTGGTCAGGGGCGGGATGGGCGCCAGAACCGGCCGGTCGAGCAGCTCGGCGAGGTCATCGCGCCCCCGCAGCCGCCGGTCGACACGGTCGTAGACGAGGGCCATGGCCGCGCCGAGCAGCAACCCGACCGCCAGGCCGAGTCCCATGTTGAGCTGGGAGCTGCGGAGCGACCTGCCGGGCAGGCGGGCCGGCTGGAGCATCGAGCCAGGGTCGACGGAGGCGTCCTGGAGCGCCCGCCGCTGCTGCTGGAGGTCGGCGATCTGGCGGCCGTAGGCCTCCCGCAAGGTCAGCGCGGCGTCGCGCTCCGATGGCGTGGCCTCCCGCTCAGGAGCGAGCACGGCATCCTGGGCCTGCTTCTTGGCCGTGAGGTCGGCGATCTCGCGGGTCAGGTTCGCGACCAGGCTCTGGACCTGGGCGGCGACCGCGTCCTTGCGGTAGGCGAGGTAGGCGGTCGCGAACGCGTCCGCGCCGGTCCTGGCGGTGGACGGGACCGGGTCGGCGTAGGTGATGCGCAGGATCCGGGAGCCGCCCGACACCTCGACCGTGACGTGCCTGAGCAGCTGGTCGGGGGTGGCCGAGCTGCCGAACCGCTCGTCCACGATCCGGGCGACCGGCAGGGACCGGGCCACCTGCTGCTCGTCGCGCATGTTGAGCTCCTGACCGGCGGGGCCGCGGCCGGACGGCGTGGCCACCGGCGAGACGAGCACCGACGCGGTGGCCTCGTAGATCGGGGGGCGGCGGACCGACCAGATGACGGCGACGGCCAGCGCCAGCAGGGCCACCGTGACGATCAGGCGCCATCGCCGGCGCAGGGCGCCCTGGCGCCTGCCGGCTCCCGCCGGCTTGGGCCTTGGGGTCACTTTGGGGTCACTTTGGGGTCACCGTGGCGCCGTCGCCGGGCCCGATGGGTGCTCCCTGGGTTGGGCCAGCCAGGGGCGAAGACGCCGGTACGTCTCGTTCAGTAGCTCGGGCAGGACCTTGGTCTGGCCGACCACCGGCATGAAGTTGGTGTCGCCACCCCAGCGCGGTACCAGGTGCAGGTGCAGGTGGTCGGTGATGCCGGCCCCGGCGACCTGGCCGAGGTTCATGCCCAGGTTGAACCCGTGGGGGCCCGACTCCTCGCGCATCGCCCGGATGGCGGCGCCGACGAAGGCGGTCATCTCGGCCAGCTCCTCGGCGGTCAGCTCCTCGTAGTCGCCGACGTGCCGGTAGGGCGCCGCCATCAGGTGGCCGGGGTTGTAGGGGAACGCGTTGAGCAGCACGAAGCTGACCTGGCCGCGGGCCAGGAGGTGGTTGGCCTGGTCCTGGTCCTCGCCGGCTGCCGGGAGGTCGCAGAAGATGCAGCCGCCGGTGTCGTCGC
>Ga0307415_100000129_pt1 | contig 32651 bp, 38 predicted proteins | sample DK1Cmetagenome_FD_204524 | JGI IMG/M metagenome (GOLD analysis project Ga0307415, IMG submission 204524) | Maize rhizosphere microbial communities from greenhouse at UC Davis, California, United States - DK15-C-2 | ecosystem: Host-associated > Plants > Roots > Rhizosphere > Soil | place: USA... | reverse complement strand
CCGGCAGCTGGGCTCCCACAACCCTGGCCTGGGGTCACGACAACCGCACGTGCGGCTTTCGCATCGTCGGTCACGGCGCCGGTCTGCGCGCGGAAACGCGCATCCCGGGAGGCGATGCGAACCCGTACCTCGCGTTCGCCGCGCTGCTCGCTGCCGGGCTGAACGGCGTCGAGCAGGGCCTCGAACTACCGCCACCGCTGGAGGGGAACGCCTACGAGTCGAACGCCGAGCGCTTCCCCCACTCCCTCCGCGAGGCAATAGCCGCCCTCGACGGCGGGATGATGGCCCGCGCCGCGTTCGGGGACGACGTCGTCGACCACTACCTCAACTACGCGCGCACCGAGCACCGGCTCTTCGACGAAGCGGTGACCTGCTACGAACGCGAGAGGATGTTCGAGCGTGGCTAGGCGGCCGGTGATCGGGATTACGACGTATCTGACGTTGGCACGCTTCGGCGTCTGGGAGGACGACGCGGCGCTCATCCCCGCTGCGTATGTTCAAGCGGTCGAGGCCGCGGGCGGCCGGGCGCTCCTCGTGCCGCCAAGCATGGAAGGGATCGACGAGACGCTCGACGCGCTCGACGGGCTCCTCTTCTCGGGCGGCTCCGACCTCGACCCGGAGATCTACGGTCAGGAGGCGCACGCAGAGACGGACGGCGTCGTGCCCGTACGCGACCGCGCAGAGATCGTCCTCTTGCAAGCGGCGCTCGAGCGCGACATGCCCGTCCTCGCCGTGTGCCGAGGAAGCCAGGTGCTGAACGTCGCCCGCGGCGGCGACCTCGTCCAGCACCTCCCCGACATGGTCGGCGACGAGAAGCACAAGCACACGCCGGGCGTTTTCGCCGACCATGACGTCGACCTCTTCTCGGGAACGCGGGTGCAGCAGATCCTCGGCGACCACGCGCCCGTGAAGAGCCATCACCACCAGGGTTACGGACGGCTCGGGGAGGGGTTGCGCGAGGCCGCTCGAGCCGACGACGGGACGATCGAAGCCCTCGAGGATCCTTCCCTCCGCTTCGCGCTCGGAGTGCTCTGGCACCCGGAGGCCGGTGAGGATTTCGCCCTCTTCGAGGCGCTCGTCGAGGAGGCGCGCGCTTACCACGAGGCGAGAGAGTGACCCGCCTCTCGGTGCTCAATCCGGCCACCGAGCAGCCGATCGTTGAGCTCGACGAGGCCGGGGTCGAGGAGGCCGACGAGGCCGTCGCGCGCGCAAAGGCCGCCTTCCCGGCCTGGCGCGACGTCGCCCCGGCGGCGCGGGCAGCTCTTCTGCGAAAAGTCGCGACGCTCGTCGAGGAGAACGCCGAGGAGCTCGCACACATCGAGTCGGAGAACGTCGGCAAGCCGATCTCTGGTGCCCGCGCGGAGATCGGCATGGTCGCGGACGTCTTCCACTTCTACTCCGGCGCTGTCGAGAAACATTACGGGGACACGATCCCCGTGGCGGGAGGCGTCGACATAACCTTTCGCGAGCCACTCGGGATCGTCGGTCTGATCGTCCCGTGGAACTTCCCGCTCAACATCGCGAGCTGGAAGCTCGGTCCGGCGCTTGCCTGCGGAAACAGCGTCGTGTTGAAGCCTGCGGAGCTCACCCCTCTCTCGGCTCTGCGCCTGAAGGAACTCATGGACGAGGCCGGGATCCCGGACGGCGTAGTCAACGTCCTCGTGGGCAAGGGCTCGGTCGTGGGGCAACGTCTCGTCGAGCATCCCGAGGTGGCCAAGATCGGCTTCACTGGTTCCACCGAAGTCGGCCGAGAGGTGATGAAAGGCGCCGCTGGGACGATCAAGCGCGTCACCCTCGAGCTCGGCGGGAAGTCGGCCAACGTGGTCTTCGCGGACGCCGACCTCGAGCGGGCAGCGGCATCAGCTCCCTACGCAGTGTTCGACAACGCCGGCCAGGACTGCTGCGCACGCTCGCGGATCTTCGTGCAGAGATCGGCGTACGACCGTTTTCTGGAGCTCCTGATCGCCGCGACCGACGCGGTGAAGGTCGGAGACCCGAAGAGCGAGGAGACCGAGATGGGGCCACTGATCTCGGCCGAGCAGAGAGAACGAGTGTCGTCCTACGTCGACGGTGATGTTGTCTTTCGTGGCAACACACCCGGCAGTCCCGGCTTCTGGTTTCCCTGCACGCTCGTGGAGGCGTCGAACGACGACCGCGTCGCCCGCGAGGAGGTGTTCGGGCCAGTCGCCGCCGTGATCCCCTTCGAGGACGAACAGGAGGCTGTGGAGCTCGCGAACGCGACGCCGTACGGCCTGTCGGGGTCGATTTGGACGCGAGACGGCGCAAGGGCTCTCCGTGTCGCCCGCGGGATCGACTCGGGCGTCCTCTCGATCAACTCGAACAGCTCCGTGCGCGTCTCGACGCCGTTCGGCGGGTTCAAGCAGTCCGGCTTCGGGCGTGAGCTCGGCATGCACGCTCTGGCGGGCTACTCGGAAGTCAAGAACGTCTACTTCGCCACCGAGTAGCGCCCCTGGCTGCGGACCACCCTCCGCAGAGCCGCGGCACGACGACTTGCGGAGGCCGCCCACGAGGAGCATCATCGACGGTGATGCCTGTCGTCTACGGCTCCCCGGACCTGCTGCCTGGCCTCAGCGTCGTCTACGTCTGCGGCTGCGGCCTGCGGGTTGGTGAGTACGGCGCTCACGCTGCGGAGCCGCCGGCGGGGTGGGTTCGCAGCGCGGAGAGCGAGTATCTCTGCGAGCACTGCGCGTCCATCGCGTCGGAAACCCAAGCGCGCCCGGGCCAGGCTCCCACCGCCTAGCGGCCGTCAGCAGAGGTCCCTAGGCTTTCTGTTGTGAGGCGGGATGCCGTCATCGCCTTGGCAATCGCGGGCTTCCTTGCCGTGAGCGTCGCCGCGGGCTGTGGGTCGGGCCAGAGCGAACCGCAGGTCCAGCTCGTCACGCCCGGCCAGGTCATCGGTCAGTTCAAGCGCGAGACGGGACGTCCCCTCGAGCGGGCCGCCATGGAGGACGAGGCGTTCGATCAGCTGAGCTATGGCCTGAACCCGTCGAAGGAGCTGCTCGACCGGTACGGGATCTTCTCGGTCTACGTCGCCAAGAAGGGGCATATGGAAGCGGTCAACTCGCTCCTCCGGGACAAGGCGACCAAGAAGGCTCTGGAGCGCGACTCCGAGGGGGTCTACTGGGAGCTCGACTCCAACAGCGGCACCTGGGTCGCCTACAAGCGCTACTCACGGAATGTCGTTCTCGTCTGGTTCAGCGGCTCCTCCGTGCGAAGCGCCGACACGCGTTGGGCAAAACTCGACCGGGTCCTCGCCGACCTACCCGGCTAAGCTCCGCGTCCGAATGGGTCGCCTCGACGGCAAGGTCGCTGTCATCACCGGCGCCGGGGGGGGGATCGGCCGCGAGGCGACGCTCCTCTTCTCAGAGGAGGGAGCGAGCGTCTGCGTCGCCGACGTCGCTGAGGACCAGGGGCAGCAGACCGCTGCCGACGCACGCGAAGCCTTCTTCCAGAGGGTCGACGTCACCGATCCCAAGAGCGTCGAGGAGATGTTCCGCGCCACTGCGGAGCGCTACGGCGGCATAGACGTCCTCTACAACAACGCCGGGATCATGCCGGCTGACGACAACTCGGTGCTCGAGACCGAGGTGGACGCCTGGCAGCGCGTTCAGGACGTCAATACGAAGGGCGTCTTCCTCTGCTGCAAATACGGGATCCCGCATCTCCTCGAGCGCGGAGGCGGTTCGGTCATCAACGTTGCCTCGTTCGTGGCGCTGGCCGGCGCCGCGACGTCGCAGATCTCCTATACGGCCTCGAAGGGAGCGGTTCTGTCCCTGAGCCGGGAGCTGGCAGTCGAATTCGCACGCCAGGGGGTTCGCGTGAACGCGCTCTGCCCCGGCCCGGTGGAGACGCCGCTGCTCATGCGCCTCCTCAACGAGACCGAGGGCGCCCTCGAGCGCCGCCTCGTCCACATCCCTATGGGGCGGCTCGCACAGGCAAAGGAGATCGCGTACGGAGCACTCTTCCTGGCAAGCGACGAGTCCTCGTACGTGAACGGCACCACCTTTATGGTCGACGGCGGTCTGACCGCCGCCTACGTCACGCCCGAATAGCGCCAGGCGCGCGCTGATCAGCCCTGCTTCCCCACGCGCGCCAGCGCCCGACGACCGCGTGGAGTAAGGTCGAAATGGACGTCGATCAGGCCGTCGCGAAGGAGCTCCGCAGCGTGCTGCCACGGGGGATGCGATCCGTCCTGCTCGTAGAAGTCGGCGAGAGCCTGCACCGCCGCGGGGTCGGCGCCGAAGGTCTCGCGCACCTCGACGCCTTCCAACCTGTAGCAGCTCACCGCCTGTCCCGAGAACTCCCTTTCCGCGGCGAACCGCTCGAAGAGACTGCCGTCTACCTCGACCTCGAGCTCCTCCCCTCTCCGGCGAATCTCGACCGCGGAGCCCGCCTCGGAGATTCCCTGGAAGACGAGACGCCGGATGGCGGACGGGCCCGACGGCTCTGGGCCCTTCCGGTGCAAGAACGCCCTCCATGCCGTCTGGAGATCCGGCTCCGGAACCCACTCTCCTAGCACGCGCTCGAACCGCTCGGCGACGCGTTCCAGTCTGGTCTCGAGTCGACGCCTGACGCCCGATTCGGGCCGCGCGCGTTCATGTTCGCCCTGAAGGTGGTGGTAGTATCTCGCCAGCGCTTCGAGCTCTTCCCGGCGGGGCAGAGCCTCGAGCTCGCCGACTCGCGAGCGGCGCCTCATGAGGGCACGATGCCCAACTCGTCGAGCGCATGCCGGAGCTCGTCGGGATCCCGGTAGACGCGAAACGCTCCGGCGCGGGCCAGCTCGTCCTCGCCGTACCCTCCGCTCAGAAGCCCGATGCTGAGCATGTGGGCGCGACGGGCCGCCAGCAAGTCCCAGACCGCGTCGCCGACGACGTAGCACTCGTCAGCCGGGACGCCAAGCCGCCCGGCGCACATCAGAAACAGGTCGGGCTCGGGCTTGGCCCGGAGTACAAGCCCACGCTCGACAACGACGGTCTCGTCGCCGATCCCGAGCGCCTCGAGAGAGGCGTCGATCTCCGGCCGCCTACCCGATGTCGCGATCCCGTGAGCGATCCCCTCTTCCCGCAGCTCGGCGAGTAGCTCGACCGCTCCGGTTAGCGGGCGGCGCTCAGGGAGGAGCTCGCGATATAGCTCCCCATGGCGGGCCTGAATCGCCTCTGTCTCGTCGGGAGTCAAGGGCCGGCCGAGCTCGCGAGCGACCGCGCGCGTGAACAGCCCGCCGCTCATGCCGATGCGGCGATGGATCTTCCAGCCCTCGATCGGCATTTCCACCTCAGCGAGCGCTCGCTGCCAAGCAAAGACGTGCGCGTAGACGGTGTCGACGAGCGTGCCGTCGAGGTCGAAGATGAGCGCGCGCACCGGCGCGCCTCAGAGCTCCATGAGCCAGTGGCGGCCACCGAGCACAACGACGCTCCCCGGGACGATCTCGTCCTCGGACGCGTACCTGTGCAGCCGCCTCGCTCCGCTACGCGTGGAGGTGACGACCTCGTATCTGAAAGCCACCGGCCGTCAGCTTACGCTCGTCAGAGTGGAGGAGGCGGACGCCGCGGCTCGTAGGGCGATCTCCCAACCCACATCGTCATGAAGATCGTGAGGAGGAGGATCGCCGCGCCGGTGCCCATGAGGATGTCTCCCGTCGTGTGGAGCTCGATCCAGTCGAGATCGGTGTTGACGGCAAACCGCAGGATCGCCCCGGCCGCGATGAGGAAGAGAGAACCTCCGAAGCTGCTGTAGACCACGGTGCTTTCCTCACGCTACCCATGACCTGGAGGGAGCAAGCGCTGGGAGCCTCTCCGCCCGAGGTTTCAGGAAGTGGCCTCGCCCGACCCTCCGCCTGCTATGGCGCCTGGGGCAGGTTGACCGCTCAATCGGGGAGCAGCGGCATCGCCAGTCCCCGGTCGCGGCCCAGCAGCACAGCCCGGGTTATGGCTGTCGGCCCGAACCGTGCGCGCACCTCGTCGAGGGCGGCGTCGAGAGCCTCGCCACTGCGCCGATCGAACGGCAGCGTGAGCTGAACGGCGCGGGCGTTCTCGAGATTGCCGACCGCCACCCCCACGAGCGTAAGGCCCCGAAGCTCGATCATCGGCAGCGCTGCGGCCAGCAGCCCTCTCGCCACGGCCAGAATCGCGTCGGTCTGAGCAGTCGCCTGCGGCAACGTGTGCGAGCGAGTCGCGCGCGAGAAGTCGTCGAAGCGCAGCCGGAGCACGACCGTGCGGCCGACCCGCCCGGCCGCCCGCATCCGCCGGGTGACGCGGTCGACCAGCCCGAGGACGACGGCATCGACCGCCTCGAGCGATCTCGGCGAACGGCCGAGCGCCCGCTGAGAACCGATCGAGCCCCGGCGCCGGCCGACGCGCACCGGCCGGGGATCCCGGTTGTGGGCCAGCGCGTGGAGGTGGCGTCCCACCCCCCGACCGAGGATTGATACCAGCGCTGCCTCCGGGAGCTTTGCGACCTGGCCGACTGTCGCGATCCCGCGCCCGCGGAGCTTCCCCGCGGTCACCGCCCCCACGCCCCACAGGCGCTCGATCGGAAGCGGATGGAGAAACGCCAACTCACCGTCAGGAGGCACCACGAGAAGCCCGTCGGGCTTGGCGACGCCGCTCGCCACCTTGGCGAGAAACTTCGTCCTGGCCACACCGACCGTGACCGCAAGACCGACCCGCTCGCGGACCTGACGCCGCAAGCGCATGGCGATCTCGGCCGGGGTGCCCGAGATCCGTTCCAGCCCACGGACGTCGAGGAATGCCTCGTCGATCGACAGCCCCTCGACCAGCGGCGACGTGTCTTCGAAGACCCGGAACACCGCCTTGCTCGCCTCGGCGTAGACCGACATACGCGGCGCGACCACCACCGCCTCCGGGCATAGCCGCCGCGCCTGCCGTCCACCCATGGCCGTTTCGACGCCGTGGGCCTTGGCCTCGTAGCTGGCCGCGAGCACGACACCCGCACCCACGATCACGGGGCGGCCGCGCAGGCTTGGGTCGTCTCGTTGCTCAACCGCCGCGAAGAATGCGTCGACGTCCGCGTGCAGAATCGTCCCCGCGCTCGACACGAACACATGTTCGCATAGTCGCAGGCAGGAGAGCAACCCTCACGATCGATCATTAATCGCTTGCTCCTTGGACCGCCCGCTTGGCTGCCGGAGGAAAGCCCCACGAGTTGCCGGCGAATCGGCAGGCATAGAAAAAGCCCCGTTTCCGAGGCTTTTTCCGTAGCAGGCCTGTAAGCCGGATTTTGTCGTGGATGACCATCCATCTAGGCCGCCGGTTTCCCGGCGGCTCCAGCAGCGCACCCGGCTCCTCGGCGGGCAGCCTACGAGCGGAGCCTGTTCGCCTTGCACCGGACGGGGTTTAGCTAGCCGCCGTGTCGCCACGACGCTGGTGGGCTCTTACCCCACCGTTTCACCCTTACCTTCGGCGTCTCCGGAGAGCTTTTTCGCCGCCGGCGGTCTCCTTTCTGTGCCACTGTCCGTCGGCTTTCGCCGCCTGGGATTTCCCCAGCGTCCTGCCCTTTGGTGTCCGGACTTTCCTCGGACCGTCGAAACGGCCCGCGATCACCCGGCCTGCAAACCGAATTGTAGCCGCGATTCCGCCGTCGTCTCGAAGCCCGCCCCACACTCCGGGCACGCAATTCCGCCGCGAACGTGCAGGACGAACTCCCCACACACAGGGCACTCGAGGCTCGCGCCACGCATCAGCGCGAGGAGCTCCTGGTCGAGCGTGCTGTTGAGGGCGACGACCTCGCTCACTACAGGCTCCTGAAGACTCCCGTGACCTTGCCGAGGATTCGAACATGATCTGGATAAAGGGGCTCGAGCGCCGAGTTCTCGGGCTGGAGGCGAATGCGTCCGTTCTCGCGGAAGAAGCGCTTGACGGTCGCCTCGTCGGCGGCTTCGTCTTGGCCCGCCAGGGCGACGACGACATCGCCGTCCCGGGCCGTCTGCTGACGGTGGACGACGACGTAGTCCCCGGGCAGGATGCCAGCCTCGATCATGCTCTCGCCCTTGACGCGGAGGAGGAAGTCGTCGCCTCCAGCCGCGAGGGGCTCGGGAACGGCAAGGTAGTCCTCGATGTTCTCCTCGGCAAGCAGCGGGCCGCCCGCCGCGATCTCGCCGACGAGGGGCAGCCGCGGAGCCTCCGGCGCCGCGATCCGGGCCGGACCGAGGGCCGCCACCGCGGGCGTCCGTTCGCGTCCGACAACCTCGAGGGCGCGCGGCTTGGTCGGGTCGCGCTTGAGGTACCCGGCCCGCTCCAGATTGGCCAGGTGCGCGTGAACGGTCGATGGCGAAGCGAGCCCCACTGCCTCCCCGATCTCGCGCACAGTGGGCGGATAGCCGTGCTTGTCGGCGTATGCGACGACGAAATCGAAGATCTCTCGCTGGCGCTTGCTGAGCATCCCGGCACCTCGCTGGTCGAACATCTGTTCGGTACACGGTAGCGAGGGGAGCGGACGGAGTCAACCGCTACAATTCCTTGTCCCGCGCTGGTGGCGGAATTGGTAGACGCGCAAGGTTGAGGGCCTTGTGGGCGAATAGCCCGTGGAGGTTCAAGTCCTCTCCAGCGCACTCGGGGCACCCATCGGGGTGCCCTTTCCCATCTCGATTCAGGCTAGCCGGGCGAACTTGAGTGTGTACCGGCCACTCTTGAAGAGCCAGGTGCTTACCTGGATGTAATAGACGCCGGTCGATCTCGCCCTGAACTTCACGACCTCGTCGGCTGCGCCGGCGTGCGCGCTCCCGCGCCGGAACTTGCTCGGCTGCCAGATCTCCTTCGCGCCCGGCTTCCACACAAAGAGGTCGTAATCCTTCCCGGCCGGAACCACGAGCGTGAACCTGTACGTGCGACCCCGCCTGAGCTTGCGCTTTCGCACGTCGTTGATATCGCCGGGCCAGGCAACCGTGCCGAAGACCTTGGCCGTCGACATCGTCTTCGCACCGTCGACATTGCCGTCGGTCAGGGGCGTCGCATTCGTTGTCGAAGCGGTCAGGGCCGTGAAGGCGTTCACCCGACCCGCGGTGCGCGTGAAGTTACCCGTCCGCCTCGCCCCCGCCGGGCCCGTGAGACCGGGTGCCGTATTGAAGTACATCGTCTTCAGGCTGGCGGGCTTCTCGACCGAGCGCATGACGGCGTTCTTCAGTTGCGCAACGGTGAAGGTCGGCCCGTATTTAGCCAGCACGAGTGCGGCGATGCCGGCAACGTGGGGAGCCGCCATCGAGGTCCCGTCCCACGTTTCCCAACCTGCCCCGGGCACCGTGCTCGTGATGTCCACGCCGGGGGCCGACACGTCCACCGAGTCGTGGCCCCAGTTCGTAAAGGCACACAGCGGCTTCGGGTCGCCCAGAGCGTGACATTGCGTCGAGTATCCGTTCTCGTCGTTGTGGTTGGTCGCGCCAACCGTGAGGATGTTCGGAAGCGTGTACGCCGCCGGATACGAAGGCGAGGCGATGTCCCAGTAACCGTCGCCGTCCAAATCCGACGACAACGCCATGTCGTTGTCGAGGCTTTCGTTCCCCGCCGAGACGACCGCGAGCAGGCCCGAGGTTCTGATCGCCTCGCGCTCGGCCATCGACCAGCCCGGCCCGCCCAGGCTCATGTTCGCGATCTCCGCGCCCTTCGACTTGGCATAGGCGAGCGCCGCGATCTCGGCCGAGAGGGCGAAGGCGCCGTCGCTGTCGCGCGCGATCTTGAGCGCCATGATCTTGCAGTCAGGGCAGATGCCGACTACACCGTCGTCGTTGCCGTTGTCGTCCCGCACCGCCGCGATCGTGCCGGCGACGTGTGTGCCGTGATCGTAGCCCTCGAAGTGATTGGGGGAGAGCAGCGTCGCGTCGTTGTTCCCGAAGTCCCAGCCATTGACATCGTCGACGTGACCGTTCAAGTCGTCGTCGACGCCATTGCTCTGGATCTCACCCGTATTCGTCCAGAACTGGCCGGAGAGATCCGGGTGGAGTACGTCGACGCCGGAGTCGATGACGGCGACAACCGTGCCGTTGCCCATCTGGAAATCCCATGCGTCCGGCGCGTCGATGTCCGCGCCCTCCGTACCCGATGCTGGCGCACCCGCCGAGAGGTCGTAGTCCGAAACGCGGTGCGTTTGACCCGTGTTGTACAGCCCCCAGAGGTCGGTGAAAAGCGCATCTGTCGGCGTCACCGTCGGATGGCGAAGGTAGTTCGGCTCGGCGAAGGAGACCGCGGGATCACGCTCGTACTCGCGCACGGCGTCACGAACCGCAAGCCCGCGCGGCAGCGTCACGAGCTGCATCCGGAAGGCGGGAAAACGCCGGCTCACCCGCGCGCCGACGTGGCCATTCACGCGGCGCATGGCAGCACGCTCCGCGGTGGCGCGAAAACCGACGATGAGCTCGCCCGGGACGTACTGCGCCGGAGACGACGCGATGTCCAGGTGGGCCTGGAAACCCCGCGTGGGACTCGAGTCGCCCGCGCCCGAGGCTGCCGGAGCGAAGACGAGCAGAGACGTGGCCAGGACGAGCGCGGCGTGTTTCAAGGTCGAGACCCCTTTTCCAACGACAGTTGTCAGACTGACAGCAACGCAGTCCGCCCTCCTCCCCCGAAAGGGGGTGGGATGACTGTTCGTTGGCCGAGCGGGAAAGCCACCAGGCCTCCTCTCCGCCGGGTGGCCGCGAGGGGTCGCGTAATGTACGACGGACTCGTGCGGGAGCTGTGCGGACAGGCAATCGACGTTGCGCTCGGCTCAGGGGCCGGTTACGCCGACGCGCGCGCGGTGACCCGACGCGTGCAGAACGTGGCGACTAAGAACGGCGAGGTCGAATCTGTCTCCGACGGAGAGACCGAGGGGATCGGAGTCCGCGTCCTCGTCGACGGCGCGTGGGGCTTCGCCTGCGACCGCAGGCTCTCCGACGCGGGCGCACGCGAGGCGGCGGAGCGCGCCGTCGCCTTCGCGCGGGCAAGTGCTGGTAGGGCCGGCCGACGCAAGGTCGAGCTGGCGCCGGCGGCCGCAGAGCAGGGCGAGCACCGCACGGCCGCCGTGCGAGACCCGATCGACGTGCCGCTCTCCGAGAAGGTCGACCTCTGTCTGCGCGCGGAGGCAGGCATGAAGCACGAGGACGTCCAGATCACAGAGGCCAGCATTCGCGCCCAGCGTGAGGCACGGGTTTTCCGCTCGTCCGAGGGCGCCGACATCCAGCAGGACTTCGTCGAGTGCGGCGCAGGGATCGACGCGCTCGCCGTGGCTGAGGGACGGGTACAGATCCGGAGCTACCCCAGCGCGCACGGCGGGTCTAGCGCGCAGGCCGGCTGGGAATACGTGGAGCAGCTCGCGCTCGAGCGGGAGGCCCCGCGTGTCGGAGAGGAGGCCGCCGCGCTCCTCCAGGCCGACCCGTGCCCCGCCGGCGTCACGACGGTCGTGCTGGACAGCGAGCAGATGGTCCTCCAGGTGCACGAGTCGGTCGGCCATCCGACCGAGCTTGACCGCGTCTACGGAACGGAGGCCGCCTACGCAGGCACGAGCTTCCTGAAGCCGGGCGATCTCGGAAGCCTCCGCTACGGGTCCGAGCTCATGAACGTCACCTCCGACTCCACCACGCCCGGCGGCCTCGGAACCTTCGCCTACGACGACGAAGGCGTTCCCGCGGCCAGGCAACCCGTCGTCGAGGAAGGCATCCTTCGAGGTTTCCTCTCCTCGCGAGAGACCGCCTCCATGATCGGGGCGGGCCACGGCGGCTCGATGCGAGCCGACGGCTGGAGCCGCATGCCGCTCGTGCGCATGACGAACCTCCATCTCGAGCCGGGGGAGGGCAGCCTGGACGACCTCCTGGCCGACGTGGACGACGGCCTCTTCCTCCACACGAACAAGAGCTGGTCGATCGACGACAAACGCCTCAATTTCCAGTTCGGGACACAGATCGCCTGGGAAATCAAGGGCGGCAAGCTCGGCAAGATGCTCCGCGACGCGACCTACATGGGCGTCACCCCTGTCTTCTGGGCAGGGCTGGACGCAGTAGCGGGGCCGGACGAATGGCAGCTCTACGGCCTCACGAACTGCGGCAAGGGCCAACCCGGCCAGCATGCGCACGTCTCGCACGGAACCTCCGCGGGACGCTTTCGCAACGTCCAGGTGGGCGTCCGGACTTGAGCGCCGTTGCGGAACGGGCCCTAGAGCTCGCCGAGCGCGCCTGGCGGGCGGCGGAGGCGGACGAGGCTGACGCGGTCGCGCACCTGGAGGATTCCGGCTTCGCCCGCTTCGCAGCCTCCGAGGTGCACCAGCCGACGCTGATCCGCAACGAGACCTTGACGCTCCGCGTCGTCCGGGACGGAAAGGTCGGTTGCGCGGTCACCAATAGGACTGACGACGCAGGCCTGCGCGAGGCGGCGCGCAGGGCAGCAGAGGCTGCTGACAGCGCGAGAGCCGATCCCGACTACGCCGGCCTCCAGGCTCCCACGCCGGTGCCCGAGGCGGCGGGCTTCGACGAGGCGACGGCGGCACTCACCCCGGAGGAGCAGGCGGCGGCGGCCGCCGCCGCGATCGAGGCAGCGCCGGGCTATGGCCTCTACGGCTACTTCACGAGCGGCCTGACGGAGCTGGCGGTTTCCTCCAGCGCGGGTCATGCCGTCTCGCAGACCATGACCGACGCGAGCGTCCTCACGATTGCCGCCTCGCACGAGGAGTCCGGCTACGCCGAAGCAACTTCCTGGAAGACGGCCGAGCTCGATCCTGCAGCCGTGGCGCGGGAGGCGGTGGAGAAGGCAGCGCGCACGAAGGGTGCCGTGGAGATCGAGGCCGATACCCACGCGGCCGTTCTCGAGCCGTACGCGTTCTCAGAGCTCCTGTGGTACTTCGGCTTCACGTCTCTCAACGCGCTCGCCTGCCTGGAGGGGAGGAGCTACTTCTCCGGGCGTATCGGCGAGAAGCTCTTCCACGAGAGCTTCACGCTCGTCGACGACGGGCTGACCCCACGGGGCCTCCCCAAGGCCTTCGACTTCGAAGGCGTCCCGAAGCAGCGAGTGACGATCGTGGACAAAGGCGTGGCGAAGGATGTCGTGTGGGACCGGCGCACGGCGAAGCGCGCAGGAGACGGGCGCATCTCCACAGGCCATGCCCTCTCGCCGCCCGTCCAGGGATTCGGCCCGTTGCCGCTCAACCTCTCGGTTACCGGCGGCGACGCCACGCGGGAGGAGCTCGTCGAGCGCGTCGGCGAGGGGATCTATGTCACCCGCCTGCATTACCTCGGCGTCGTCGACCCCCGCGAGGGCATCATCACCGGCATGACTCGCGACGGCACCTTCCGGATCGAGGGAGGCAAGGTCTCGAAGCCGCTCGTCAACCTGCGGTTCACGACGTCCTTCCCCAAGCTGGTCGAGAGCCTTGTCGGGCTCGAGAAGGACGTCGAGCTGGTGAACCGCAGCGACTTCTACGAGGAGCGCTACCCGTTCGGTACGCTCGTGCCGGCGGTGGCGACGGAGGCGTTCACGATCGTCGGAACCGGCTCGGGACCAGGTCTCTAATGGTCCGCATCCTCGTCGGCACCAGGAAAGGCCTTTTCATCTTCGTCGCGGGGGACGAGCGCCGCGACTGGACGCTCGAGGGCCCGCATCTCGTCGGGTGGGAGATCTTCCACGCGGTGCTCGACCCCCGCGACGGCTCCATTCATGCCGCGACGAACAACGCCGTCTACGGCGCGACCGTCCACAGCTCCACCGACCTCGGAGTTTCGTGGACGCGTGCGGAGGAGCTCGGCCTCCCCGAGGAGAGCGGGCTCACGCTCGAAAAGACCTGGCACATCGAGCCGGGCCGCGAAGGCGAGAACGGCCGGCTCTGGCTCGGCGGCGCGCCGGGGGTCCTCTTCCGCTCGGACGACAGCGGCGCGAACTGGGAAGCGGTCGAGAGCCTGGTAGACCACGAGACGCGCGACCGTTGGCACCCTGGGGCGGGTGGCATGTGCTGCCATTCGATCCAGCTCGATCCGCTGAGGCCCGAGCAGATGTACGTCGGGATCTCGGCAGCCGGCGTCTTCAGGAGCGAGGACGGCGGCGGGAGCTGGACGCCGGCCAACCAGGGGACCGCAGCCGATTTCCTCCCCGACCCCTTCCCGCCGGTCGGCCAGTGCGTGCACAAGGTGCTCGTCCATCCGCAGCAGCCCGAGCGCCTCTGGCAGCAGAACCACTGTGGCGTCTACCGCTCCGACGACCGCGGCGAACGGTGGGAACGCTTGGAGGGGAACGGGTTGCCGAGTGGCTTCGGCTTTCCTCTCGCGCTCGACCCACGCGACCCCGACACCGCATTCGTCGTTCCCGAAGTCGGGGCCGAAAACCGCGTCACGCCGGACGGGCGCCTGGGCGTCTACAGAACTCGGGACGCGGGTGCGACTTGGGAGCTGGCCTCGAACGGGCTCCCCGAGCCGGCATGGGTGGCCGTCATGCGCGAGGGCTTCTCTTTCGATCGCCTCGACCCCTTCGGCGTCTACCTCGGCACCCAGAGCGGGTCGGTGTTCGTCTCGGCGGACGGGGGCGAGAGCTGGAGCGAGGCGGCATCGCAGCTGCCTCCGATCCTCTCGGTCGAAGCCGTCGCATGGCCATAGTCCTCCTGCCCTCGCTGCTGGCGACGGAGGCAGGCGGGCAGCAGCGCTTCGAGCTGGACGTCGGAACCGTGGCTGAGGCGCTTCGCGCCCTTCCGATCGTGGACCTCATCTTCGACGAGCGCGGTGAGCTCCGCCCGCTCGTCAACGTCTACGTGGACGGAGTGGACCTGCGTGACCGGGACGGACTGGAGACCACGCTGGGCGGCAGCGAGGAGATCCGGCTGGTCGGCGCCGTCGCCGGCGGCACTGACTAACTAGAGCACGTAGAAGAGCGCGATCGTGTTGATGCCGAAGAGCGCGGCCACAAGCACGGTCAGGCGCGTGAGATTTCGCTCGACGATGTGCTGCCCGCCCTGTGAGGCAGGCGTGTAGCCCATTCCGCCAAAGCCCGAGTCCCGGCCCGAGTGCATGAGCACGAGCATCGTGAGGAAGGCCGAGAGCAGGACCTGGACAACCGGCAGGACGACGTCGAACACGATCCCAGAATAGCTAGCCTCGGCGCGCGGCCGAGCGAATGGCAGCGACGAGCTCGGTGGGGATGCGGTCTTTCGTCACGTAGCCGGCTGCGATGACCACGGTGAGGGGTTGGAGCTCACTACTCCCCATTAACAACACTCGGACCGCTTCGGTCACGAATGGGATCCGGCCGAGCGGCCGATTTGCAGTCCACTTGCGGGCGCCGCGTGCTCCACTTGCAGCGTCGAATGCTCGACACCAAAGCGTTTCTGGAGCATGCGCTCGAGCTCGATGCGAATCCGGTGGCAGTCCGCTTCCGGCTCCACGAGCACGTGCGCGGAGAGCGCCGGAAACCCGCTCGTCACGGTCCACACATGGAGGTCGTGCGTCTCGACGACGCCCTCGTGGCCGGCGATTGCCGTGCCCACGTCGGCCGGGAGCACCGAGGAGGGCGCGCCTTCGAGAAAGATGCGCGTCGACTCTCGGAGGAGCGAGGCCGCGGCGCCCAGCATCAGCGCCGCGACGAGGATCGACGCGATTGGATCGAACCGGTCCCAGCCCGTCAGCACGATCAGCCCGCCGGCCACGGCGGTCCCCACGAAGGCCACGAGGTCCGTGGCGACGTGGAGGTAGGCCCCCCGGATGTTGAGGCTCTCCCGTCGGGCGCGCGCGAGGATTCCGAGGACGCCCAGGTTGACGGCAATCCCGCCGAGCGCCACTGCGCCGACAATCGTTCCGTCGACGTCGGGGGGATCGAATAGCCGGCGTATCGCCGAATAGAGGATGAGCAAGGCGATCACGAGCAGCGTGATCCCGTTCGCCTGCGCCGCGAGGATCTCCGCGCGGGCGAAGCCGAAGGTCCACCGGCCTCGCACCGGGAGGCCGGCCGCCCAGGAAGCGAAGAGAGCAAGGGCGAGCGCGGAGGCATCGGTGAGCATGTGACCCGCGTCGGCCAGCAGGGCGAGCGAGTGCGCAAGGATTCCGAGCACCACCTCGGCGACCATGAAGAGGCCCAGCACAGCGAGCGCCAGCGCGAGGAGCCGCCGGTCACTCCGCGCGTCCTCGTGGTGATGCATCGAAGTCATTGTGACTCTCCCCGCAGGACCGCGGCGACCCGCCGAGCCTGGAGGTGCACGTCGTGCTGCTCTGCGATGGCGCGCGCCAGGGCGTTCGGACGCGGCAGCTCTGCGGCCTCCTTCAGGCCGGCCTCGATCGACTCCACACTGCCGGGGTCGACGAGGACTCCCGTCTCGGGGGTGATGAGCTCGGGCGGCCCGCCGATCCTGGTGGCGATGACCGGTCGCTCGGTGGCGAGTGCCTCGAGCACCGTCTGGCCGAACGGCTCGATCAAGCTCGGCTGGCACAGCACGTCGCACGCCGCAATCCACTTCGGGACCCGCTCGTGGGGGACGCGGCCGACTAGGCGGACGCGCGGCCGGCCCACGAGCTTGTCGCGGAGCCGCCCGTCGCCCACGAACACGAGGCTTCCCCGCTCGAGCCGATCGAATGCTTCTGCGAGACGGACGACATTCTTGCGCTCGTCCAGGGTTCCGACACAGAGGTAGAGAGGCTCCTCCCCGTCCCAGCCGAGCTCCGCGCGAAGCGGCCCAGGCTCGCGATGCCGAAAGCGCTCCAGATCCACTCCCGAGTCGATCACCTTCGTCTTTCCCTTCGCCTCCGGCAGCTTCGCCTCGAGCTCCCGGCGGAGGAAGTCGGAAACGGCGATCACACCGTCGGCCTGGCGAACGACCCTCCGCGTCGCCGCCGCCACGCCCGGAATCGCGCCGACGTTTCGGACGTCGCGGCCGTGCGCCGTGACGACGAGCCTGGCGCGGCTCAGTCGAGCGGCCAATGCTCCGGCCCCGCCTGCGGGGAACAGGAAGTGGGCGTAGACCGCTTCGGGCCGGAACCGCCGCGCTGCAGCCGCGGCACGTGCGGCCAGCAGGCCGTATTTCGCCGGCGTACCGCCCCTGCGGTCGATGACCACGCGGTCGACCTCGTTTCCCTCCTGCTCCAGGGCATCCGCGATCTGCTTCACGAAAACGCCCAGATCGGGAGCCTCGGGCCCTGGATACATCTGCGATACGAGCAAGATTCGCATGCTTGTGACAAAAAGCACGTCCGCCCCGATCGGGGGAGGCTCGCCTCCAGGGGCCCCGCTACCGTCGATCTATGTCGAAAACTGTGGCAAACGGCGTCGACGTCGCTGCCGTCGAAGCGCACCTCGCACGCTACGTCGTCTCGTGTCCGCTTTGCAAAGCGGTCGATCAGCTTGGCGTTGGCCAGCACCTCGGCCGGATCGAGTCTGCCAGCGGAGCCAAGGACTCGATCTCCGCGGTCGTGGTGGTCTGCAAGCGCTGTGGCTACCTGATGCCGCTCGCCGTCGACCTCATCGGCGGCAACGGCAAGGCCGCCTGACTTAGGCGGCCTTGCGACGTGTCGAATCGCGCTCGAGCCGTTCCTCGGCTCTCGCGCGTGCTTGAATGAGCTCCGGTGCGCCGAAACGCATTCGCGCCTCCGTGGCGCGAGCCTCGGCCCAGAGCTCCTCGATGCGGCTCGAAAGACGGGCGGCTTCCGCCGACTTGGCCGGGTCCGCACCCTCTCCGAGCTCATGCCAGAGCTCGGCCCGGCGGTCTACCGCCTGATCGAGCTCGGCCCTGATTTCGTTCACGGTTCTCACGTCAGTTAAAACGCGCCGCCCAGGACGCGTTATTCCTAGGAGTTGGGCGCGCTGAGGCTGGGGTACCGGTCCGTGAGGATGGCCGCGTATGCATAGGTCTGCGCCTGGAAGCGCAGGCAGTACGCGCTGAGGTCTCGCATCCCCTGGGGCATGCGCCCGAGTGCAAGGCAGACGAACCAGCCCAGGAAACCGATGATCTGTATCACGTACTGGAGGACACTCATCAGGATCCAAGCGGGGATGGCCAGGATGAACCTGAAGCCCGTCTTCCAGCGGTTCTGGGGCTCGGGGCCGTCGATCTCCAAATCGACCGGATAGGTTCCGAGGCGTCCCCTGAAACCCGGGAACGGGTCGGCCACGAGATAGAGATATGCGGTGAGGTGCGTGGAGTAGCGCACCCATGCTGCGAGGAAGTTGTGCAGGCCGTTCGGCGAGCTGCCGTTGATGAGGGTCGCGACCCAGTTCGCGAGGATGGCGAAGGCGGCGACGACCGACCAGAGCACGTACCAGACCAGATGCGGGATGGCGAGGATGAGGCGGAAGAAGACAGTGAGCCGATTCCGCCGCAAATCGTCGGTGACCACCAGGCGAACGGGATGGTCCGGCGCGGGGACTGGAACAGCGGCGGGCGGCGCCATGGGTTCCATGCGCCGATGCTACCGCCTTCACGCGGACAACCGTGAAGCCGGAGGCGGGACTCGAACCCACGGCCTAGCCCTTACAAGGGGCTTGCTCTACCAGCTGAGCTACTCCGGCAGCGAGACCAGCGTAGCTGTCAATCGATTACCTGGCGTTCCTGCTGGTGCTGGAGCACCTTCCGCTTCACGCGCTGGAGAGCGTTGTCGATCGTCTTCGTGTCGCAGCCGAGATCCTCAGCCATCTCCTCGTAGGAGTTGCCCTCGAGATAGAGCCGGAGAGCCTCGCTCTCGAGCGGCGACAGCCCCGTGCCGAGGCAGAAGACGAGGCTCTGGAGCTCCTCCGTCGAGATGACGCAGACGACCGGGTCGTCGACGCCGGGGCCCGGAAGCGCATCGCCGAGCGTGCAGTCGCTATCGTCCTGGCCGGCGGGTGTGTGGCTGAACGACACGTACGTGTTGAGCGGTGCGTGCTTGAAGCGGGTCGCCGTCTTGATCGCCGTGATGATCTGGCGTGTGATGCAGAGCTCGGCGAAGCTGCGAAACGACGTCTCCTTGTCGGTTCGAAAATCGCGTACGGCCTTGTAGAGGCCAATCAGGCCTTCCTGGATGAGGTCGTCCGACTCGCCGCCGGCGAGGAAGTAGGAACTCGCCTTCAGGCGGACGAAGCCGGTGTAGCGGCGGACGAGCGCGTCGAGCGCCACGTCGTCGCCGTTGCGAGCCCGCAGGACCAAGCGAAGGTCCTCGAGTTCTCGCTGGGTTTTCTCAAGCGGGCGGGCCGTAGCGAGCTGACGGCGGGACATCGCTTTCCTCCCTGGGCATCGAGGCCAACCCTAACCCTCAGGTTGAGGTCACGATCGTAGCAAGCTGTTTGCAAATGTTCAATAGCCTCGGCGCCAGCCTTCGAGACGGCGCCGCGTTTCCTCGTCCAGTGCGTCCTCCACGGTGGAACGCCCCAGCGCGTCGGGGCCCGGAGGCTCGTCCTTGAGCTCTCGCAGGAAGGTCTTCGCGGAAACGCGCCGAGTTTCCTGCCCGGCGGTGGCGCGAATCGCCCGGTCGGAGGAGACGACGGTTACGGGCTCGCGCCCGCGATGGTCCGCGGCAAGGCGCTCGACGACGTCATCCGCGTGTACGGCGTAGCGAACCTCGAGCGGACCGACGACTGAATCGTCCCCCACCCCGTCGAAGACCACGACACCCCGCGCTCCCTCCATGGCGACGTGGCCGGCGAGCCGGTCGACGAGCTCCCGTCGATCACGAAAGCTCCCCGCGTACAGGATGTTGTTGCCGTCGAAGAGATAGAGCACCGCCTGCCAATGATGCCGTTGCGAGCGCGAGCAGGGCGGCCACCAAGGCGAGAAGTCCGATCCCCGCCCGGAGCCCGGCCGCGCCCGAGACGCCGCCGATCAGCGCCGGCCCGGCGAGGAACCCGAGGTAAGCGACCGTGGTGACCGAGGCGACTGCGCTCCCGCGCTCACCCGGATCGGCCCCTCGACCCGCTGAGCCGAACGCGATTGGGGCGGCGACGGAGATGCCTGCTCCCCCGAGAAAGAAGCCCAAGACGGCGACGGGGAGCACCGACGCGGAGGCCGCGACGGCCAGGCCTACTCCTGCCAGCGTCGCTCCCGCGGTAAAGAGCCGGCGCTCGCCGAGCCGCCCCTCGAGGTTCTGACCGGCGGTTCGTCCGATCACCATCGCGACGGCGAAAAATCCCGGCCCGAGCCCTGTCGCAGCGGGCGACGCGCCCAGCTCCTCTTGGAGGAAGAGCGCGCTCCAGTTCTCGATCCCGCTCTCGACCACGAAGGCGACGGCGCAGAGAGCACCGAGAACGAGCAGTCGCCGCGAGACCGTCAGTCGGCGCCGCTCCGCGCGGTGGGGCGCCCGCGGCAGGCCCGCGTTCAGCCAGGCCACGCCGACGAGCAGTGTGGCGACGCCTGCGAGAACCGGAAGGGGATCGGCGCCCGCCTGGCGGGCGAGCCCGACGGCGAGGGCTGACACCAGGAATCCGGCGGAAAAGAGTGCGTGAGCAATCTGGATGAATCTCGCACCGCTGGCTACCTCCTCGGCGGTTGCGGCCGTGTTGATCGCGACGTCGAGGGCTCCACTCGCAGCTCCCACCGTGACGAGAGCGATTCCCAGCCAGAGGACGGAATGGGCGAGCCCAGGCAGCACGATCGCCCCGGCGAAGAGGAGCAGCGCGGGAGCGACGAGACGGCCACCAAGCCGGTCGCTCAGCCTCCCGGCGACGACCATCGCGGGCAGGGCGCCCAGGCTGATGAAGAGGAGGGCAGCACCGAGCTCCGCCACGGACGCGTCCACCTGCTCCTTGACCTCTGGGAGGAGAACTCCCCATGTTCCCCAGAAGACGCCGAAGGCCGCAAACGCGGCGAGCGGCCCAAGCCGGCTACGCGGCATGCCGCTGCCTGCTCGCCTCAAAGAGACATGCGGGACGCAGACATCTCGGGGCACACGTCGGGGTCAGACCCCACCGTGCCTGTTGGGGACGTGTCCCTAACGTCGATCCTCGGCCCGAAGCGGGGTCTCGTGTGGCGCTTGTAGGCGAACAGACCCTCATGGCCATGGCCGCGACGGCCACTCTGGGGTCAGACCCCGTCGTCCTTTAAGGGCCACTCGCGGTTCCGGAGCCGCGCCGTTGCCTCGCGGCTTCGAACAGCGAGATTCCCGCCGCGACGCTCACGTTCAGGGACTCCACCTGACCGGCGAGCGGAATGGCGAACGCGTCGTCGCACGCCTTGCGGACGAGCGGTCGGAGGCCACGGCCTTCGGCACCGAACACGAGCGCCGCTCCTGTCGTCAGGTCGGCAGACCAGAGCAGCGTCTCGGCGTCGCCGGCGGCTGCCCACACCCAGAGGTCGTCGCGCTTGACGTCCGTCAGGTAGCGGGCGAGGTTGACGACGACCGCGACCTGCACGTGCTCGACTGCCCCTGCCGAGGCACGGCAGACTGCTGGAGTCACGCGGGCCGACTTGTGCTCCGTGATCACTACACCGGTCGCGCCGGCGCCGTCGACGCTGCGGCACACGGCGCCGAGGTTGTGTGGGTCGGTCACCTGGTCGAGGCAGGCGATGAGGGGCCGCTCGCCCTTCGCCAGCTCGTACGCGTCGGCGTAGCGGTACGGCTCGCAGAACGCGACGACCCCCTGGTGGTCGCGAGAGCCGGCGGCCGCCGTCAGCGCGGCCTCCGGGCGCACTTGTACCCGGAGCCCGGATTCCTCGCGGAGCCAGTGCTCGGCGGCGAGCGCGCGCTCCGTGGCGAGCAGCTCGAGCACCTTCCGACGGCCTGCACGAAGGACCTCGCGCACAGGACGCCGGCCGTAAACGACCTCGCGCGTCAAAGCGGGACGAGGTCGAAACCGTTGGGCTTGTCTCGGATCTGCCAGCCGGCGGCCTCGACTTCCTCGCGCAACCGATCCGCCTCGTCGAAAGCGCCCAAACCGCGGGCTTCCTGGCGGCGGGCAGCGAGCGCGACGATCTCGTCAGGCGCAGATTGCTGGTCGGCCAGACTCTCGAGACCGAAGAGGGAAAGGCCTTTCCGAAGGAGCTCCACCTGACCGGCCGACCTCCACTGGTGCAGCACGGCCAGCGCGGCTTGCGTGTTGAAGTCGTCCTCGAGCGCGGCGGTGAATGCGTCCCAGCCGGCAGCCGGCTTCTCCGGAGTGCCTCGGAAGGCATTGCGGAAGCCTTCCGCCTGCGCCTTGGCGGCCTCCATCGCTTCATCCGAGTAGTCGATCGGGCTGCGCCAGTGAGCGCCGAGGAAGTAGACGAGGATCGCCTCCGGCCCGTACGCGTCGAGCACCTCGCGGAGTGACACGATGTTGCCGAGCGACTTCGACATTTTCTCCTGATCGAGCTGGAGCATCCCGTTGTGGGCCCACATGTGAGCGAAAGGCCGACCCGCTCCTCGCGACTGGGCGATCTCGTTCTCGTGGTGAGGAAAGCGCAGGTCCAGGCCGCCCCCATGGATCTCGAACTCCGGACCCAGATGCTTTTCGGCCATCGCCGAGCACTCGATGTGCCAGCCCGGACGGCCCCTGCCCCATGACGAGTCCCAGGACGTGTCCTCGTGCGCCTTATTCGCCTTCCAGAGCGCGAAGTCGCGCGGGTCCTCCTTCAGGTCGCTCGGTTCCTGGGCCACCATCTCGTCCGGGTCAGCCCCGGAAAGCCGACCGTAGTCGGGGAAGGCGCCCACGCGGTAGTAGACGTCTCCGCTCGACTCATAGGCGAGACCCCGCTCGACGAGCTCCTCGATCAGGGCGACGATCTCCGGGATCGTTTCCGTCGCGAGCGGCTCCGCGTCCGGCCGCTCCAGCCCCAGGTCGTCCGTGTCCTCGATGTACCAGCGCGTGGCCTGGGCGGCGAGCTCGGCACTCCCCATTTTCCGGAGCGCGGCGGCCGCGTAGATCTTGTCGTTGATGTCGGTGATGTTCTCGACGAGCTTGACGGCGTAGCCCTGCTCCTCGAGCCAGCGCTTCAGCCACAAGAAGACGATGTACGGCCGCGCGTTCCCGATGTGGATCCGCTGGTACACCGTCGGACCGCAGACGTACATCCGGATCGGCCCCGGGGGCGGGGGGAGTTCGACCTTCTGCCGCGTCAGCGAGTCGTACAGGAGCACCCGGGCGTTATAGCCGCTCGACGCTCAGGCCTTGTGGAACTGCTGCTCCTCTGTCGAGCCCCTCAGCGCGAGCGTCGAGCTCTCGCCGCCGGAAACCGCCTGCGCGACCAGGTCGAAGTAACCCGCTCCGACCTCCCGCTGGTGGCGGGTGGCAGTGTATCCCTCCGCCTCGAGCTCGAACTCGCGCTCCTGCAACCGCACGTAGGCCGTCATGCCTTCCTCGGCATAGCCGCGCGCGAGCTCGAACATCGACTCGTTGAGGGCGTGAAAGCCGGCGAGGGTAATGAACTGGAACTTGTAGCCCATCTCGCCGAGGCGCTCCTGGAAGCCCGCAATGGCCTCGTCGTCCAGGTGTCCCTTCCAGTTGAACGACGGAGAGCAGTTGTAGGCGAGGAGCTTCCCCGGGAAGCTGTCGTGAATCGCATCCGCGAACTCACGCGCCTCCCCCAGGTCCGGCGTGGAGGTCTCGAACCAGATCAAGTCGGCGTACGGCGCGTAAGCGAGACCGCGCGCGATGGCCGAGTCGAGGCCGCTCTCGACAACGAAGTAGCCCTCCGGCGTGCGCTCACCGGTGACGAACTGGCGGTCGCGCTCGTCCACGTCGCTGGTCAGCAGAGTCGCGCTCAAGGAGTCCGTGCGCGCGAGGATCAGCGTCGGGACATCGCAGACGTCGGCCGCGAGCCGCGCCGCCGTCAGGGTGCGGATGAACTGCTGGGTCGGGACGAGCACCTTGCCGCCGAGATGGCCGCATTTCTTCTCCGACGCGAGCTGGTCCTCGAAGTGGACGCCGGCAGCGCCCGCCTCGACGAACGCCTTCATCAGCTCGAACGCGTTCAGGACGCCGCCGAAGCCGGCCTCCGCGTCCGCCAGAATCGGGGCGAGCCAGTAGCGGCCGTTTGAGGACTCCTCAGACCACTCGATCTGGTCGGCGCGACGCAACGCGTTGTTCAAGCGGCGAACGAGTGCCGGCGCGCTGTTCACCGGGTACAGGCTCTGGTCCGGATAGACCTCGGCGGCGCTATTGGCATCCGCCGCCACCTGCCAACCGCTCAGATAGATCGCCTTCAGGCCCGCCTTGACCATCTCGACAGCTTGGCCCCCGGTCATGGCGCCGAGGGCGGCAACGTAGTCCTGCTCCTGGAGCAGCTGCCACAACCGCTCCGCACCTAACCGCGCGAGTGTGTGCTCCACGTGGACGGAGCCGCGCAGGCGCCGGACGTCCTCTTCGCTGTACGTCCTCTCGATCCCGTCCCAGCGCTCCATCAAGCCCTCCTCAGTCCAAATACTCGTAAGCCGGCAACGTCAGGAATTCCTCGAACTCCTCGTCGAGAGCGACTCGGTCGAAGAGCGCGTGCGCCTCGTCCCAGCGGCCCTCGCCGGCCAATGTCTCGAGCTCCGCGTCCTCGATCTCCCGCACGTGCTCGCGCTCGGCCTTGCCGTGGCGGATCCACTGCCAGATCTGGGCACGGGAGATCTCCGCGGTCGCCGCGTCCTCCATCAGGTTGTTGATCGCGGCGGCGCCGACGCCTCGCAGCCACGAGTCCAGATACTGGAGTCCAACGCTGACGTTGTCTCGGATTCCGCCTTCGGTCACCTCGCCGCCCGGAACGCGCACGTCGAGTAGGTCGCCGGCCTCGACGGAAACGTCATCGCGCCGCCGGCCGACCTGGTTCGGACGGTCGCCGAGGATCGCGTCGAAAACCTCCGTGGCGACGGGGACGAGGTCTGGGTGAGCCACCCACGTGCCGTCGAACCCGTCGTTCGCCTCCCGCTCCTTGTCCTCGCGGACCTTCGCGATCGCGGTGGCGTTCACGTCCGGGTCCTTGCGGCTTGGAACGAAAGCGGCCATTCCGCCCATGGCATGTGCCCCGCGCCCGTGACAGGTGCGGACGAGAAGCTCGGTGTAGGCCCGCATGAACGGGGCTGTCATCGTCACCTGCGCCCGGTCGGGCAGGACGAACTCGGGACGGTCGCGAAACTTCTTGATGATGCTGAAGATGTAATCCCAGCGTCCAGCGTTGAGCCCGGCGGCGTGCTCGCGGAGCTCATAGAGGATCTCGTCCATCTCGAAGGCGGCGAGGATGGTCTCGATCAGGACCGTGGCCTTGATCGTCCCCCGCTCCAGGCCGAGCTCCTCCTGAGCAGCAACGAAGACGTCGTTCCAGAGACGCGCCTCGAGATGGCTCTCCAGCTTGGGGAGGTAGAAGTACGGGCCGCTACCACTGTCGAGGAGGCTGCGCCCACAGTGGAAGAGATAGAGCCCGAAATCGAAGAGGCTTGCCGAGATCGACTCGCCGTCCACCAGGACATGGCGCTCGGGAAGGTGCCAGCCGCGCGGGCGGACGATCAGCACGGCCGTCTGCTCGTTGAGGCGGTAGTCCTTTCCTTCCGGAGTCCTGAGCTCGATGGTGCCCTCGATCGCGTCGATCAGGTTCGCCTGCCCCTGAACGCAGTTCTCCCAGGTCGGAGAGTTCGCGTCCTCGAAGTCCGCCATGAAGCAGCGTGCTCCCGAGTTGAGCGCGTTAATCATCATTTTCCGCTCGACCGGTCCCGTGATCTCGACGCGGCGGTCCTCCAAGTCCGGAGGAACCGGATCCACACGCCAGTCGGCCTCGCGCAGCTCACGGGTGTCCGGAAGGAAGTCTGGCAGCTCGCCTGCCGAGATCCGGTCCTGTCTTTCCACCCGCGCCGAAAGCAGCTCCTCCCGCCGCGGGTTGAAGCGCCGGTGGAGGTCCGCGACGAACTCGAGCGCGTCCTCGGTAAGGATTTCCTCCGCCCGCCCCTCGCGAGGCGCGCGCAGCTCGACCCCGTCTACGACCACCAACGATCTAGTCCCTGTCGTGGTCGCGTTCGCACGCCTCCGGGCACGTGCACTCGGCGACCTCGGCGGTGCTCAGATAGGAAAGGCGGCGAGGAAGCGTCGGAGCGTCCTCGCGCTCCTCGGATTCAGCTTCCAATGCGGCTACGGCCTCCATTCGAGCCATGGTAGGCCTTTTGGCTTTATAGATCGAATGATTTCTATCGATCTTTGCTATCAGTAGTATCTATATATGCTTCTGGCCCAGATCGCCGCCTTCGTCGAGGTGGCCCGGCGGCAGAGCGTCAGTCGAGCTGCAGAGGCTCTCTTCGTGACCCAGCCGGCGTTGACCGCGCGCCTCCAGAGACTCGAGGCCGATCTCGGTGCAAGCCTCTTCGTCCGGACCTCCCGCGGCATGAAGCTGACAGATGCGGGCGAGGCGTTCCTCCCCTACGCGGCCCGAGCGCTCGACGCTCTCGGCGACGGTCGCATGCAGGTCAATGCACTGGAGCGGGGTGGCGCCGGGCACCTCGCTATCGGAGCGGCGCCCGCCTTGAGCACGTACGTCCTTCCCGGATTGCTCAAGCGGTTTGCGCAATCGCATCCGCGCGTATCGGTGAGCGTTCGAACCGGGCATTCGGAGGAGATCCTCGAGCTCGTCCTGCGCGAGCAGGTGGACATCGGTCTGGTGCGGGCGCTCCATCACCGCGACATCGTCAGCATCCCGCTCTATGAGGACCGGCTGGTCCTCGTCGTCGATCCCGCCCATCCCTTCGCCGGCTCCGGTCGCATCCGGCTCGAGCAGATCGCGAACGAGCAGGTCATCCTCTTCGACCGCACGTCCAGCTATCACGAGCTCACCAGTGCGCTCTTCAGGACGGCGGGGGTGTCACCGTCCGGCGTCATGGAGCTGGACAACATCGACGCGGCGAAGAAGATGGTCGAGCAGGGGTTCGGAGTGGCGCTCCTCCCGCATACTTCGGTCGCCCAGGAGCTGAGCTCGGGGACGCTCGCCGAAGTTGCGATTCAGGACGCCGCTCCGGTCCGCCGCCAGATCGTCGCGATCCGCAGGCGAGACGCTGGACGGCCGACGGGTACCGTCGCGGCTTTGCTCGACACCTTCGCCGCTGGCCGGGCCGAGCTCACCGAGCGGCCGCCTCCGCGCGCCGAAGCGCCTCGTCGCGCGAGAGCGCGAGGAGGACGGTCCACAGCTCCGGGCCCCGCTCGGCGCCGGTAAGCGCCAGGCGGAGGGCCCGCAGGTCCCCGCCGACCGCCTTCAGTTCCCGGAGGATCGCCTTCGCCCCGGCAGAGTCCAGCTGCCCGTCGGCGCGCTCGCGCAGCTGGCGGAACCGCTCCAGTGTCTCGGGTGAATCCGTGCCCGCGGGAGCCGGGGGTTCGACGATCGACGTGGCGATGCCGCGAGCTTCCCGAAGGTCACGCGCTCCGCGCATCGCGGGCGCGAGCTCGAGCGGCGCTTCGACGATCCCGGCGAGCTCCTCGTCGCTCATGGCCCCTATGGCCTCGACCGCAAGGCGACGGAGTCGCGTCAGGTCGAGGTGGACATCGCCGCGCGGCAGTCCGAGCTCGTCCAGGTAGCCACGTACCGCTCCCGCAGGGAAGCCCTCTTCGCGCAGTTCCGCGAGCGAGCTCGCGCCGTGGCGCTTCGAGAGCTTCGTGCCGTCCTCGCCGACGATCAGGCCGTGATTGATGTAAACCGGCGGCTCGGCGCCGAGAGCCCGCGTGAGCTCCTCGTGGAGAGCCTGGTTGGAGAGGTGGTCCTTGCCGCGGATGACGTGGGTGATTCCGAAGTCGACGTCGTCCACGACGCTCGCCAGGTGGTAGGTCGGACGCCCGTCCGGGCGGAGAAGCGTGATGCGGCCGAACCGGACCGCCCCCTCTTCGTCCGCCGTTCCGATCGTCCGCGCCGCTTCCCGATGGCGCTCGGCGCGCTCGCTCTGGCGCAGCGGGCCCTCGTCCCACTCGATGCCGAGCCATTCAAGGTCACGCAGGATCCCGGCTTCGGCCTCCGCGTCCGTCCGCTCGGCATCGGTGTCGTCTATGCGCAGAACGAAGACTCCGTCGTTTTCGTCTGCAAACCGGCGGTTGATTGCCGCGGTCAGCGCGCTGCCGAGATGAAGCGAGCCCGTCGGGCTCGGCGCGAAGCGGACGCGAGGCGTCATGCCGATGAATGCTAGAGGGGAGGGCTACCGAACCTGGGTCTCGCAGCTGAGGAACGTGTCGGTGCCCGGTCCGCCCAGGCAGACGTCGGTTCCCCTCTGGGGTGGGTCGCACCTTGTGCTCATTGGGGAACCGCTCGTAGGCTGGCTCTTGTGGCCGGCATCGAATTTCGGCGCCAACAAAGGTCGACGTGACGTTTTCGGCCCACGAGAGTCTCGTTCTCGCCGCAATCCTGCTCGCGGTCGCGCTGCTCTTGATCGTCGCCCAACTGGTGCGGGTCCCCTACCCGATCCTGCTCGTGATCGGAGGCCTGGGCCTGAGCTTCGTGCCCGGCATCCCAGAGATCGAGCTTCCACCGGATCTCGTGCTGATCGCAGTTCTGCCTCCACTCCTCTACGGAACGGCGTTCTTCACCTCGCTCCGCGACCTGCGCGAAAACGCCGGAGCGATCAGCCTGCTCGCAGTCGGGCTCGTGCTGACGACGATGCTCGTGGTCGCCGCCGTGGCCCATTTCCTGATCCCCGATCTGAGTTGGCAGGGAGCATTCGTCCTCGGGGCGGTCGTCTCCCCGACCGATCCGACTGCGGCCTCGGCGATCGCGGAGCGCCTGGGCCTTCCTCGGCGGATCGTCGCCCTGATCGAAGGTGAGAGCCTGGTGAACGACGGAACCGCTCTGGTCGCGTACAAGTTCGCTGTTGTAGCGGTCGTGACTGGAACCTTCTCCCTCGCTGACGCCGCCGGAGACTTCGTCCTGAACGTCATAGGCGGAATCGCGATTGGCCTGGGTATCGGCTTCCTCATCCGCCAGGTTCGTCTGCGGCTCGACGATCCGCCGCTCGAGATCACGATCTCGCTCCTCAGCGGCTTCTTCGCCTATCTGCCGGCGCAGGCGGCCGGAGTCTCGGGCGTCCTGGCCGCTGTCACCGTCGGCATCTACATGGGTTGGCACACGCCCGAGTTGACCAGCGCCCAGACCAGGCTGCAGGGCATCGCTGTCTGGGAGATCGTCTTCTTCGTCCTCAACGCGCTCCTGTTCGCGCTGATAGGCCTCCAGCTGCCCGCGATTCTCGACGCTCTGTCAGGCCGCTCGACCGCCACGCTGATCGGCTACGCGGCCGCCGTGACCGCCGCCGTGATTGCGGCCCGCTTCCTCTGGGTCGTCCCGGGGACCTATCTGACAGCACGCTTCCGACGTCGAAGGCGACCCATCCAGGAGCCCGGAAAGGCCGCGATCCTCCTCGGCTGGTCCGGGATGCGCGGAGCCGTCTCGCTGGCGGCGGCGCTAGCGCTCCCACTCACGACGGATGCCGGCCAGCCGTTTCCCAATCGCCCGCTGATCATCTTCCTCACCTTCGGGGTCATTTTCGGCACGCTCGTGCTCCAAGGCCTGACGCTGCCGGCGGTCGTCAAGACCCTTGGACTCGAAGACGAAGGACGTGCCGAGAAGGAGGAGTCGAAAGCCCGCGTGTACGCGGCCGAGGCGGCGCTGGCACGCCTCGAGGAGCTGGCAGACGAGGACTGGGTGCGCGAGGACACGCTCGAGCGCCTGCGCGGCCTGTTCGGGTTCCGCCGTGAGCGCTTCCGCAGCCGCTTCGACCCCGAGAGCGACGGTGCGGTCGAGGACCGCTCCGCCAACTTCCAGCGACTGATGCGAGAGCTGCTGGACGCGGAGCGCAATGCGGTTTTCGAGCTGCGGCGAACCCGGCGCATCGACGACGACGTCATGCGCCGCGTCGTTCGGGACCTCGATCTCGAGGAAGCGCGGCTGGATGCTTGACGGGCCGTTGCTCGACTGGTACCGGGAACACGGCCGTGACCTACCCTGGCGGCGAACGCACGATCCGTACGCGATCCTCGTCTCGGAGGTGATGCTCCAGCAGACGCAGGTCGAGCGCGTCGTCCCGCGCTACCTCGGCTGGCTCGAACGCTGGCCGACGGTCGAGGCGCTGGCGGCCACCCCCGCCGCGGCGGTCATCCGCGAGTGGCAGGGGTTGGGCTACAACCGCCGCGCCCTGAGTCTCCATCGTGCCGCTCAGCAAGTCGCGGCCCAGGGCTGGCCGGACGACCTCACGGAGCTTCCCGGGGTCGGCCGCTACACCGCGGACGCCGTCGCGCGCTTCGCCTTCGATGCGGCAGTGCTCCCGATGGACACCAACGTCCGCCGGGTGCAGGAGCGCACGGGTGCGAGCTTCTCGGCAGCCTCCGCGCATGCGCTCATGGATCTGGGAGCCACCGTCTGCCTCGCACGCGTTCCGCGCTGCGGGATCTGTCCGCTGGCGGCACGGTGCCCTTCGCGCGGGCGTCGCTACGAGCCGCTCAGGCGCCAGAGCCCTTTCGAAGGATCCTTTCGGCAGCGGCGCGCTCGTGCGCTTCGACTCGTCACCGTGAAACCGCAGGCGCTCGCCGAGCTCGACGCGCCCGTGGTCGAGGCGCTAGCCCGCGACGGCCTCGTCCGCGTAGACGATGGGCTCGTCCGCCTGCCCTGACGTCACCGTGGCCGAATTAAGCGGGTCTTAACGACCTTGTAAGGAACGCGAAAGAAACGCCGTGCAGGCTGGTCGCGTCCAGCGACAAGGAGGGAATGATGCGCAGGAAGCTTCTCCTCGGCCTCGGTATTGCCGCGGTCGCGGTGGGCCCGGGCGCGGCTGCGGCCCACGCCGACTTCGTCTGCCCGGTCCTGAGCGTGCCGGCTCAGGCCGCCGAAAACAGTCCGAAGATCGGCCCGCTGCCGACCGAGGGCGAATACACAATCGGTGGGCCCACGCTCAGCGTGCCCGACGGGGCGACGAACCGCGACGGGGCCGGCTCTCCCGCCGACCATGCCTCCCCCGGCGACCCTGGGTACACCCCGATCTGGAACACCCCGTAGTGGTTCAATGAATACATGACCACCGTGCTCGTCGTCGACGACGAGCCCATCGTGCGCGAGGTCGTCGTCAGCTACCTCCAGCGGGAGGGATACCGGACACTGGAGGCCGCAGACGGCGACCGCGCCCGCGAGCTGCTCGAGGCGGAGTCGCCCGGGCTCGTCGTGCTCGACGTCATGCTGCCGGGAACCGATGGACTCGAGCTCTGCCGCTGGATCCGGGCCCGCTCGGAGCTCCCGGTCATCATGCTGACCGCTCGCGGTGAAGAGGCCGATCGAATCGTAGGCCTCGAGCTCGGAGCGGACGACTACGTCACGAAGCCGTTCTCCCCACGCGAGTTGGCTGCGCGCGTCCGCACGGTGCTACGCCGTACCAACTCCGACGTCTCGGAGACGGAACGGCTCTATTTTGACGAGCTCTCGATCGATGCGCGTACGCGCGAGGTGACGAAGAGCGGCCTGGAGCTGAGTCTGACCGCGAAGGAGTTCGACCTGCTCTGGTTCCTCGCTCGCCACCCGCGCCACGTGTTCTCGCGGGACCAGCTGATGGACCGCGTTTGGGGCTACGAGGCGGCCCTCGATACGGGAACCGTGACGGTGCACGTCCGCCGGTTGCGCGAGAAGATCGAGGACGATGCATCCCGGCCGCGCTTCCTTCAGACGGTCTGGGGAGTCGGCTACCGCTTCTCACCATGATCCTCTTCGCGCTCGTCGTCGCGGCCGCCACGCTTTTGCTCGGGCTCGTGGCCGCAATGCTCCTTCGTCGAGTACGGACTCTACGCCTCCAGCTCGCCGGCCTGGGCCTCCTCGCCGTTGTGCTGCCGCTTGCGGCCGTGTCCGTCTCGGGGGCGGTCATGTTCAGCTCGGGACACGACGTCGTGCTCCTCTTCGTGGCCGCTTCCGCCTCGACCGCCGCCGTTGTCGCGGCCGTCGTCCTCGGCCGCGCGATCGCCGGGCGGATCGACCGGCTGCGCGCCGTTTCGGAGGCGCTCGCACGCGGCGACCTGGCGGCCCGGGCTCAAGAGGACGGTCCAGCCGAGCTCGCGGCGCTCGCCTCGTCCTTCAATGCGATGGCAGCCGATCTTGAGCGGCTCTTCGACGCCCGCCGGGAGCTCGTGGCGTGGGCGAGCCATGACCTGCGCACTCCGCTCGCATCCCTCCAGGCGATGCTCGAAGCGGTCGAGGACGGCCTCGCGGACCCCGACCGCTACTTGCCTGCTATGCGCGAGCAGGTGCGCGCCCTCAGCGGTCTCGTCGACGATCTGTTCGAGCTCGCGCGAATCGACGCCGGCCTGCTCACGCTCGAGATCCGAGAGGCTCCACTCTCCCGCCTCGTCGAGTCGTGCCTCCGCGGCCTCGAGGCGGAAGCCCGGGCGCGGCACGTGACCCTCGAGGCGCGCCTTGATGAGGGCAGTCTTGCTGTGCGCTGCGCCCCGGACAAGGTCGAGCGCGTCCTCTTCAACCTCCTGACGAACGCGCTCAGACATACGCCCTCGGACGGGGCGATCGCCGTCCTCGTGGAACCGCGAGACGTCGAGGTGCAGGTGACCGTCGAGGACACCGGCGAGGGCCTGCCCGCCGACGCCGCACGACGCGTCTTCGAGCGGTTCTGGCGCGGCGACGCGGCGCGTTCGCCAGCGAGGGGCGGCGCAGGCCTCGGCCTCGCTATCGCCCGCGGGCTCGTCGAGGCGCAGGGCGGCCGCATCTGGGCCGAGAACCGTCCGGAGGGCGGCGCTCGCATCTCCTTTACGCTGCCCGCTGCCTAGACAGCGGTCGCCGCGCTAGCCCGAGACGGCCTCGTCGAGGTCGACGAGGGTCTCGTGCGC
>Ga0307415_100000128_pt1 | contig 32744 bp, 40 predicted proteins | sample DK1Cmetagenome_FD_204524 | JGI IMG/M metagenome (GOLD analysis project Ga0307415, IMG submission 204524) | Maize rhizosphere microbial communities from greenhouse at UC Davis, California, United States - DK15-C-2 | ecosystem: Host-associated > Plants > Roots > Rhizosphere > Soil | place: USA... | reverse complement strand
GAGCCGGCCCCGCCGGGCTCGACGTCCTGGCCTTCGGAGAGCGCAAGCTCCATGGCAACACTGTGCTTCCGCGGGCAGGCGTAGCGTGGATGCATCCGAGTTGGGTGGAAGTCGGGGGTCCACATCCGTGGGAGCGGGAGGCAGCGGCGGGGGAGCCCGACGTGGGAGACGTCTCGGAGCGGCCGCAGAGAATCGTCCACGTGGACGACGCGGATTATGTTGAGGTTCGGGCTTGCGTCGATCGCGACCTGGGACGCAGCGCGGGCTCCGAGAGCACCGGCCTCTGCTACGTCACCGTCGCTCCAGGCAAGGAGGGAGCGCCGTTTCACTGCCATTCGGCCGAAGAGGAGATCTTCGTCATCCTCGAGGGCGGAGGGACCGTCTATCTCGGCGAGGAGCAGGAGTCCGTGCGCCCCGGGCACGTTCTCGGGCGACCGCCAGGAACCGGCATCGCGCATTCGTTTCGGGCCGGAGACCGGGGCATGACTTACCTCGCGTACGGAACCCGCGATACGAACGACATCGCGTACTACCCGCGCTCGAACAAGGTCAACTTCCGCGGAATCAAGCTCATCGGCCGGATTGAGCGCTTGGATTACTGGGACGGGGAACCGCCGCCCGAGTAACGTCCGAGGCGAGTCGTATGCTGGTCATGTCCTGGCCCTCTCCGTGAGTTTGCGCCCAGCGCTGGCCGGCTTTGCTGGCATGGACCAAGGCGCGCCGAAGCGGAGGGTCAGAGTGGACGAAGAGGCCCCCGTGAGCACGCTCTCCGGCGTGGGCCCGAAAGTTGCCGAGCGGCTTGCGGCTCTCGGGATCGAGACCGTCCGCGACCTCGCGGAACACGTTCCCCGCGACTTCCTGGACTGGTCGGAAGCGAGAGGGTTCGCGGCCCTCCGGCTCGGACAGGAGGCGACCGTCGAGTGCACGGTCGAGCGGGCGCGCCTCCGGCCGACGCGGCGGCGCAACCTGAAGCTCGTCGAGGCGGCGGTCGTCGACGGCGAAGGCGGCAGGGCGACGGCGGTCTGGTTCAACCAGGCCTGGCTGGCCGAGCGCCTCGTCCCCGGAACGCGTGTCCTCGTCCACGGCCAGCTCCAGGCCGGCGGCACCTTCAGGGTGGAGCGGCACGAGCTGGCGGGGGACGGCGCGGGCCTGCACACCGTGGGGCTCGTTCCCCTCTATCCCGCGAGCGAGGCCGTTTCGACGACGAAGCTCCGAGAGCTGACCGAGCGCGCGCTGCCGCGGGTCCGCTGGTACGCCGATGCGCTCCCCGCCGAGGTGCGTCAGCAGGAGAAGCTTCCGCTACGCGCTGATGCTCTTGCCGCCTATCACCGGCCGGCGCGCCTCGAGGATGTGAGAACCGCTCGTGAGCGGCTCGCCCTGGAGGAGTTGATCGTGCTCCAACTAGGCCTTCTCCAACGGCGGCGCGAGCTCGAGGAAGAATCCGTCGCGCCTGCTCTCGGCGCTCCGGGCGAGCTCCTCGCCGGCTACCGCAAGGCGCTTCCCTTCGAGCTCACGCCCGAGCAGGAACAGGCGATCGTCGAGATCGACTCCGACCTGGGCGGAACGCGGCCGATGCAGCGCTTGCTCCAGGGCGACGTCGGCTCGGGGAAGACCGTCGTCGCGCTCTACGCCCTCCTGCGTGCCGTCGAGCGCGGCCACCAGGGGGCGCTCATGGCTCCGACGGAGACGCTCGCGGAGCAGCACTACCTCACGGTCGAGCCGATCTGCACGGCCCTGGGCGTGCGCGCAACGCTCTTGACCGGGTCCGTGAGAGGAGAGGTCGAGGACGCGGACCTGGTCGTCGGGACGCACGCCCTGATCCAGGAGGGGGTCGAGTTTCGCTCACTGGCGGTTGCCGTCGTCGACGAGCAGCACCGCTTCGGCGTCGAGCAGCGGCGGGCGCTCGGCGCCTCGACGCCTCACGTCTTGCACATGACGGCGACCCCGATCCCGCGCACGCTCGCACAGACCGTCTACGGCGACCTCGACGTCACCGAGATCGCGCGTCCGCCCAAAGGACGCCGGCCGGTCGTGACGAGCTGGGTCTCCCATGAGCGCGCCGCCGAGGCCTACAAGCGGCTCAGGCGCCACCTACAGGAAGGGCGTCAGGCCTACGTCGTCTGCCCGCTCGTCTCCGAGTCCGAGACGATCGAGGCACGCGCGGCCGAGCAGGAGGCCGAGCGGCTGCAGCAGGCGGAGCTCCGCCACTTCCGGGTCGGATGTCTCCACGGACGGATGCGACCGGCCGACAGGCGCGCCGTCATGGAGCAGTTCAAGCGCGGCGAGCTGAACGTGCTCGTGGCGACGACGGTGATCGAGGTCGGGGTCGACGTCCCGAACGCGACAATCATGATCGTCCAGGAGGCAGACCGCTTCGGGCTTGCACAACTCCACCAGCTTCGGGGCCGGGTGGGTCGCGGCGGCGAGCAGTCCTATTGCCTGCTTGTCTCCCGTCCCAAGGAGGAGCTGACGGAGGAGGCACAGCGGCGCCTGGAAGCGCTCGTGGAGACCTCGGACGGCTTCAAGCTCGCCGAGGTCGATCTCGAGCTGCGCGGCGAGGGTCAGCTGCTCGGGACGCGCCAGTCGGGGCTTCCCGACCTCAAGTTTGCGAGTCTGACGCGCGACCGGAAGCTGGTTGAGAAGGCGAGGCGATGGGCTGAGGAGCTTGCTACCGACGAGAGCGACGCCGTTCAGCCTCTTCGCCGCCAGGCGGAGCGGCTAAATGAGGATCATCGCGGGTTCGCATAAGGGCGCCCGCATCTTCGCGCCCAAGGGGCGCGACACGCGTCCCACGGGTGACCGGGTGCGCGAGGCGGTCTTCAACCTGGTCGGACCTGTGGACGGGATGCGCGTGCTCGATCTCTACGCCGGCTCCGGAGCGATGGGGCTCGAGGCTCTCTCTCGCGGAGCGGAGCACGCGACCTTCGTCGAGGCCGACCGCGCCGCGGCCCAGACCGTCGTCCGCAATCTCGACAAGCTCGGGCTGACCTCAGCGACCGTCCTGCGGGAGGACGCCCTGCGCCGGCTCGCGGCCGATGCGGCGTCGGGGAGGCGATACGATCTCGTGCTGGTCGACCCGCCGTACCGCATGCTTCCTGACGTTTTATCCATGCTCGCCACCTATCTACCACCGGTCGTCGAGCCGGATGGTCTCGTCGTGGTTGAGTCGGACGCGCGCGCGGAGCCCGAGCTGCCTCTCCCGAAGCGCACGAGCCGCCGGTACGGCTCCGTGCGCGTGACGATCTTCACAGGGGAATGAGCGACTCGGCTCCTCTCACAGCGATCTGCCCGGGAAGCTACGACCCCGTCACGAACGGCCATCTGGACATCATCACGCGGGCGGCTGGCATCTTCGAGCGCGTCGTCGTCGGCGTCGTACGCGATCCCCAGCACAAGAAGGCGATGTTCTCCGTCGAGGACCGCGTGGGGTTTCTCCGCGATGCGCTCGCCGGCTACGAAAACGTCGAGGTCGACGTCTTCTCGGAGCTCGTGGTCGAGTTCGCCCGCCGCTGGGGCGCGAAGACCATGGTCAAGGGTCTCCGCGCGATCTCGGATTTCGAGTGGGAATTCCAGATGCACAACCTGAACCGCAACCTCGCCCCCGAGGTCGAGACGATGTACCTGATGTCGAGCCCGCAGTACAGCTTCCTCTCCTCGAGCGGGGTCAAGGAGGTCGCGTCCTTCGGAGGCAACGTTGGTGATCTCGTTCCGGGCCCGGTCGCACGCCGCTTCCAGGAGATGTTCCCTCGACCGAAGGGTGGTGCACCCGTGTCGCCGCAAGAGTAAACTCCCGCAAATCATGGACGTACTCGTACTCATCGACAAGCTCGACGACCTCGTTCACAACGCGAAAGCGGTCCCGCTGACGGATCAGGTTCGCATCGACCGCGAGGAGATCTACGACATCCTCGACCAGATGCGGGCGACGATTCCGGAGGAGATCAAACAGGCTCGCTGGATCGTCAAGGAGCGCCAGGAGATGCTCGCCGAGGCGAAGCGCGAGAGCGATCGAATCCTCGGGGAGGCGCGGGAGCAGGCCGTCCGGGAGGCTTCTCAGACCGAGATCGTCAAGCTTGCCGAGCGCCAGGCACAGGAAATCGTGGAGGACGCGCGGCGCCAGGCGCGCGAGACGAGGCTCGAAATGGAGGACTGGGCCGATTCGATCCTCTCCACTCTCGAGGTCAACCTGGACAAGTTCCTCGGCGCGGTGCGACGCGGTCGCGAGCGGCTCCAGGAGCGCTCGCAAGAGTCCGTGATGGCCGGCGTCACGGACGAGCAGCCCGTCCCCTAAGAGCTCGTCTCGGAGCGAGGACCTGAGCCGCCGGGCGCACGCTGGCGGCGCAACGCATCCGCGTTCAAAATGGCGGGTCGCACCCGTATTTCATTCAATACGGGCGTTCCCTGCGTCCTTGCCTCGACACCGCCCATCGCACGCCAGCGGCGAGGCCCCACCCCGAAACGAACTCTGGACCACCGTTCTCCCTCGCTACTCTGGACGTTGTGACGACCTTCAACCTGCGCACGGTCCGGCTGCAGTCGGGCGAGCAGTTTCGCGACGTCAAGGAAGTCGAGCTCCAGCCGTTCGGGCTCGGCGGGCAGCGCTACATCCCGATTCCGGAGAAGCCCGAGGCTGCACTCACCCTGACCCGCACGAGCTCCGGTCTTCTGCTCGAGCTGGAGTTCAGCGTGCGCCTCGTCGGGCCTTGCGTGCGCTGTCTGGGCGACGCCGCCGTGGCGATCGATGTGAAGGCCCGGGAATACCAGGCCACCAGCCCGGGCGAATCGGACGAGCTCACGACTCCCTACGTGAAGGACGACACGCTCGACCTCTCGGCGTGGGCGCGCGACGCCGTTGCCCTGGCGCTGCCCGACAAGATCCTCTGCCGCGAGGACTGCGCCGGGCTTTGCCCGGTCTGCGGCCGTGACCTGAACAGCGAGCCGCATGAGCACGAGGAGACGGAAGCCGACCCTCGCTGGGAGAAGCTGGCGGACCTGAAGGACAGGCTCTAAGAGCCGCTGTTAGCGGCCCCGACCGCAAGCACAGTTGTCTCCCTCGCGGGCTGCAAACCGTCGCATGCCGGTGTCCTCGGTCGGCCACATACCTAGAATCGGTATGCGGCCTTCCTGCGTTCGTGGCCTGCTCGGTTTTCGCCCGCGAGCCAGGAACCTGCTTACGGTCGCGACCGCTGGCTATACTCGCCGACGGCCATGGCAGTCCCCAAGCGAAAGACGTCTAAGTCACGCCGCGACAAGCGGCGGGCGACCCACAAGCTCTCGATCCCGGCGCTCGTGGAGTGTCCGCAGTGCCATCGGCCGAAGCGGCCCCATCACGTCTGCCCGACCTGCGGCACCTATAGGGGCCGCGAGGTCGAGCCGCTCGAGACTCCGGCTCCGTAGCCATGGAACGGGTGAGGGTCGCCGTCGACGCGATGGGCGGCGACAGGGCCCCGGAGGAGGTCGTCGCGGGCGCGCTCGAGGCGGCCTCGGACGACGTCGAGCCCGTTCTCTTTGGCCGCCGTGATTTGCTGGAGCCGCTCGCGCAGGGTCTGGAGATCGTGCATGCCGAGGACGTAGTGGCCATGGACGAGAAGCCCGCGGACGCCGCCCGCGAGAAGCGCGAAAGCTCGATGTTCGCAGCCTGCAGGGCCGTCGGCGAGGGCGACGCCGGTGCGGTCGTCTCGGCGGGGAATACCGGCGCGATGCTCGCGGCCGGGCTGCTCGAGATCCGCCGCCTGCCCGATGTTCACCGGCCGGCGATCGCGGTCCCACTCCCGTCGATCGGCGGCACGTCCGTCCTCATCGACGCGGGTGCCAACGCCGACGCGCGGCCTGAGCATCTCGTCCAGTTCGGGCACATGGGCGCAGTCTTCGCCCAGGAGGTCCTCGAGATTGGGGAACCGACGGTCGCGCTTCTCTCCATCGGCGAGGAACCGGAGAAAGGGAACCGGCTCGTGCGCGAAGCTCGCCCACTACTCGAAGAGAGCGCAGTGCGCTTCATCGGCAACGTGGAGAGCCGAGAACTCCTCAACCACGCTGCAGACGTCGTCGTCTGCGACGGCTTCACCGGGAACATGGCGCTCAAGCTGATGGAGGGGACGATCCAGACCCTTCTCGACGCCCTCCGTACCGAGATCGCTTCGTCCACGACGGGGAAACTCGGCGGCCTTCTCATCCGGCGATCGGCGCGCCGTTTGCGGCATCGCCTGGACCCGGAAACCTACGGCGGCGCGTACCTGCTCGGACTCCGTGGGTTGGCCGTCATCGCACACGGCTCGAGCTCGCGCACCGCGATCGCGAACGCGATCCGGCTCGGCGCGCAAGGCGCCCGGGCGCAAGTCGCGGAAGGACTCTCGGCTCGACTTGCAGAGCGAGTTGGAGCGCTACGGAGCTAGTGGCCGCTCGCGTGTTAGCATCCGCCGTCCGCTGGGGGCCAGCAACCAAGAGAGGCAGGTTAGGAGATCGAAATGGCAGCTTCGCGCGAGGAGATCGCTGAGCGGGTGAAGGAAGTGCTCGTCGAGCAGCTCGGTATCGACGAGAACAACATCACGGAAGAGGCTTCCTTCCAGGAGGATCTCGACGCTGACTCGCTCGACCTTGTCGAGCTCATCATGGAGCTGGAGGATCAGTTCGGGATCAAGATCTCGGACGAGGACGCCCAGGGGATCCAGACTGTCGGACAAGCGGTCGACTACATCTCGAGCCACCAGCCGTAAACCCAGCGGGGCGAAGGCCGATCTCGCCCAGCTGATCGACGAGCTTCCGAAGAAGCGTCTCCGCCACGCATTCACGCATTCGTCGTGGGCCGGGGACCGCTCGGAGTCCTACGAGCGCCTCGAGTTCCTGGGCGACAGCGTGCTCGGCCTCGCCATCGCGCAGGACCTCTACGAACGCTTTCCCACCCACCAGGAAGGGCGCCTGGCGAAGATCCGCGCGCACGTCGTGTCGCGCCAGAGCTGTGCGGTCGTCGGGCGGCGGCTGGAGCTCGGCAAGCGCCTCGCCGCGGAAGCCGAGGCGGGCGACGCCGAGGAAATCGCGAGGCTCGCCGCCAACCGGAACGTCCTGGCTGCGCTCGTCGAGGCCTCCCTCGGCGCCTTGTACCTCGAGCATGGGTTCGAGCCGATTCGGGAGGCGATCGTCGAGGCCTTCTCGGACCGGATCGACTACGCGGTTGACGGCCACGTCGACTTCAAGACGGAGCTCCAGGAAGAGCTCGCTCGACGCGGTCAGTCTGTCTCCTACTCGGTACTCGAGGTCGAGGGCCCTCCCCACGATCGCCGCTTCACCTGTGCGGCCACGATCGACGGGGAGGAGGCGGGGACCGGCACGGGCCCCTCGAAGAAAGCGGCCGAGCAGGCCGCTGCGCGCGAGGCGCTCGCTCGGTTTCGAGGCTAGAGAGCGATCCTCTCCACGCGACCGGCGCGCGCAACGAGGACCTCGCTGACGAGCTCCGGCGGGAAGAGCCCGTGTTCGACGACTCCGGGGACGGCCGCGAGGCGGTCGGCCAGATCCGCCGGATCTTCGACGGGCCCGAGGTAGTCCGCGATCACACCGCCGTCAGGGCTGGGCGGGACGTCCCGGAGCTCGGCTGGCCCGAGCGCCCGCAGCGTGGCGCGGACTCCGAAGGGGAGGAGCTCCAGCGGAATCGGGGGCGCGATCGCCTCGACGAGCTTGTCGGAGGAGCCGATGACCACGAAACGGTCAGAGGCGGCTGCGACGACCTTCTCACGCGTGTGCGCCGCGCCGCCGCCTTTGACGAGCCAGCCGGCCGGGTCGATCTGATCCGCACCGTCGATGGTCAGGTCGAGGCGGTCGAGAGCATCGAAGGGCTCGAGGGAAAAACCGAGCTCGCGCGCGGCCCGCTCGGTTCGCGGCGATGTAGCGACGCAGCGGAGGTTCAGACGTCGCGCCGCGAGGACGGGAAGGAGGTAGGCGACGGTGGTCCCCGTCCCCAGTCCGACCTTCATGCCGTCCTCGACGAGCCCTGCCGCCTGTTCCGCCGCGGCTCGTTTCTCATCCTCGATTGCACTCACGCGCGAATCTCGAGCCAGCTGATCCCGCGGGCGTCCAGCCAGTAGCGCCCCCCGCCGCTGACGATGCGCATGAGGACGCTTTCGCACTGCGGGCAACGGAGAACGGTGCCGGGAGCATTCGCGTAGACGATGACGGCGCCCACCTCGGCGACCGCCCCGCAGTTCTCGCAGCAGCCGCGTGCGGTCGTGAGCTCGAAGGTGAAGAGCTCGCGGAGAAGCCCCGCGGCCGCGTTTCCGTCCAGCTTCAGGTCCTGCTCTTCCATCTCAGCCTCCTGTCGGACCAAAACGCTCGGTCCGGACTTGTTCAGGCGCGTAGCCTATGGCGACGAGACCGTCGGCGACCGTCTCCACGAAACGCGTAGGGCCGCAGACGAACGCAATGCCTTCGGCGTTCGGATAGGCGGTCTCGCGAAGGATCTCCTCGTCCACCCGGCGCGAGTAACCGCTCCAGCCCTCGGGCTGCTCGCGCGTCAACGCATATCGCACCTTGAGATGCGGGTCTGCGGCGTCGAGCATGTTGAGCTCGTCGTGGTAGATGACGTCAGCGAGCGCGCGCGAGGAATAGAGAAGGCGAGCAGGCGTGTCGGCCCCCACTGCAGCTCGATGGCGGAGCATCGCCCTGAGTGGAACGACCCCTGAGCCACCGCCCACGAGGAGAAGCGGCCCGCTCTCGCGGGCTTCCCAGACGAAATAACCCCCGATCGGCCCGCGGAATTCGAGCTTGTCTCCGACGACGAGCTCCTCCACCAGATAGGGAGATACCTCGCCGTCGTCGAGCCGCTCGACCGTGATGGCCAAACGTCCGTCTTCAGGTGCGGACGCGATCGAGTAGCTCCGCTCAGCCACATAGCCATCCTCCGCGGTCAGGCGTACGTCTACGTGCTGACCCGCGCGATGGCCCGCCCAGCCGGGCGCATCGAGCAGGATCGTTTTCACACGCGGCGTCTCGTCGACTAGCTCGGCAACTTCACCGAGCTGCCAGGTAAGTGCCCGCCCCGGCAACGTCATCTGGGCTCCTAGCGGCTGCAAAGCGTCGCCAGACTGCGTCCTCCGTCGCCCGCGTACGCCTCCGCGTTCAGAATGACGCGTTCGTTGTGTCTAACTCGACGCGAATGCGTATCGCTTTTCGCTCGCCAGGAGCGCAGCAACGTCACCGAGCCAGGCACTAGTCGCCCCAGTACCGCTGCTCGCGCCATGGATCCCCGTACATGTGGTACCCCAGCGACTCCCAGAACCCGGGCTCGTCCTCATCGAGCAGCCTCAGGCCGCGCACCCACTTCGCGCTCTTCCAGAAGTAAAGGTGCGGAACGAGAAGGCGCGCCGGGCCGCCGTGCTCGGGGTCGAGCGGCTCGCCGTCGAAGCTAGAGGCGATCCAGGCTTTGCCGTCGGTGACATCCTCGAGCGGGAGGTTCGTCGTGTAGCCGCCGTCGCAGAAGGCGACCACGTACTCGGCAGCGCTCTCGACGTCCTCCAGAAGCGTGTCCACTGAGACGCCTTCCCACACGGTGTCGAGCTTGGACCACTTCGTCACGCAATGGATGTCCTTCGTGACGGTTTCGCTCGGCAGGGCCTGGAACTCCTCCCAGCTCCAGCGCCTCGGCTCGGCGACCGCGCCGGTGACAACGAAATCCCACTCCTCCAGGGGCGTGCGAGGCGTCGGGCCGGCGGAGAGGACGGGGAAGTCGTCGACGAGGTACTGGCCAGGCGGAACGCGTCCACTCGGCCCTTCGTCGCGGCGCTTGCCGCGGAATCCTCGGGAAACGAAACTCACGGGCCTACTCTACGATGCCCCTCGACGACGAAGGGGGAAACATGGCGAAAGTAGTCAACTGCGAGTGTGGCCACACGGTGCGCGGCGAAACCGACGACGAGTTGGTCGCGGGCGTCGAAGCGCACGTTCGGCAGGATCATCCGGAGATGGTCGGTCAGATGTCGCGCGATGACATCCTCGGGATGGCGGAGGAGGCCTAGCTAGCCCACCCGGCCTCGTCCGCCGCGGTCGGCAGACTTCGGCGGCGTGCATCTGCGCTCGATTCGCCTCAATCGTGGGGCAACCCAGGGTTCCCCCGCGGACCCCCTCCTTAAGGCCTGGTCACCCTTCTGTTTCTGAGGGCCATCAAAATCCGCGGCTTCAAGTCGTTCCCGGACCCCGTCGAGATCCGGCTCGAGCCGGGGGTGGCCGTGGTCGTGGGGCCGAACGGCTCCGGGAAGTCGAACGTCGCCGATGCGATCGTCTGGGCTGCGGGAAGCCTGAGCCCGAGCGAGCTCCGCGCCGAGAAGCCGGACGACGTCCTCTTTGCGGGCGGGCCGGGTCGCGCCGCAGCCGACCACGCGGAGGTCGAGCTCCTCTTCGACAACGAGGACGGTGAGGGCGCTGTCGAGTTCTCCGAGCTCTCGATCGCCCGCCGACTTCATCGCGGCGGCGAGGGCGAATACCTGGTCAACCGCGCACGAGTCCGCCGCACTGACGTTGTCGAGCTGCTCGCCGAGGTCGGCCTCGGCACGGAGCTCCATTCCGTGATCGGGCAGGGTCGCGTGGAGCAGATTCTGGGCTCCAAGCCGGCCGAGAGGCGGGCCCTGGTCGAGGAGGCCGCGGGTCTCGGGCGCTTCAAGCAGCGGCGACACCGGGCCGAGCTCAAGCTCGCCCGCGTCGAGATCCAGGTTGAGCGTGCGCGCGACCTCGAGGAAGAAGTGCGGAAACGCCTGCGACCCCTTGCTTTGCAGGCGACGGCGGCTCAGCGCGCGGAAAAGCTCGCTGGAGAGATCAAGGCGCGCCGTGGCCGCATCGCGGCGGCGGAGCTGGAGCGGATCGAGCGCCGCCTGGCTGAGGTGGCCGAGCGGCGCACGGAAGCCGAGCTCGAGCGCAAGACCCGTGACAACAAGCTTGGCGGTGTGCTGGACGAGCGACGTCGTGCCGAGGAGGAGCTGGCCGAGGCCGCCGGCCGCCACGAGCAGGCTACGGCTGCCCTTTACAGGCTGCGGAGCGCCGTGGAGCGGGTTGAGCTCCGGAGGGAGCAGGCCGCAGAGGTGGCCGGTGGCTTGCGCGCCGACGCCGCAACGCCGCGCCTCCCTGTCGTGGGCGAGCCAACGTACGAGGGCGCGCTCGCCGCGGCGCGCGGGTGGGTGGTGGCGCCGAGCGATTTCTCGCGCGCGCTCACGCGGCTCCGAGAGGCCTACAACGAAGGCGTGGACGCCGTCCTCGTTCACGCGGCCAGCCAGGTCTGGTTCGCCAGCGGATCAATGGGCCGTGCGGAAGAGCCCCTGCGCTCGACTCTCCTGGATGGACTGGCCGAGGCATCCGAACGCGCTGCCGGGCTCCTGGCGGGCGCGGCCGAGACCGCGGCTCGCTTCGAAGCGCCGCTGAAAGCCCGGGTGGATGCAGGCGGAAGCCGATCCGGCGAGCTGGGCGAGGCGTTGCGCGCCCTCGGGGCACGAGAGGCAGAGCTGCGGCACGCTGCGGGCGAGTCGGCCGAGCGCCTGGCCGCGGTTGGAATTGAAGCGGCGAGGCTCGAGCGGGAGCGCGAGGAAGTTCTTGAACGCCTTCCGGAGGGCGAGGCGGCGGAGCCACTCACCGACGAGCAGGTGGAGGAGCTCCGCGCTGAGATCGCTCGCCTCGAGCGCCGCCGCGAGGCTCTAGGCCAGGTCAACCCGCTCGCCGCAGAGGAACATGCCCGGGAGAAGGCACGGCTGGAGGAGCTCGTCCTCCAGCGCGAAGACCTCGAGCAGTCGCTGGCCGAGCTGGCCAAGCTCCGCGATGAGCTCGCGGAAACGGTCGAAAAGCGCTTCGAGGAGACCTATGTTGCGGTCGAGCGCCACTTTGCCGAGGTCGCCGGGACGCTCTTCCCGGGCGGAAAGGGCCGGCTCATCCGCGAGGAGGACGGCGAGGAGCCCGGTATCGAGATCGAGCTCCAGCCGGGCGGCAAGCGGGTGACGCGCCTGTCGCTCCTTTCCGGGGGCGAGAAAGCCCTCGGGGCCATCTCCTTTCTCTTCGCCCTCTTCCTCGCTCGGCCGTGTCCCTTCTACCTGCTGGACGAGGTCGAGGCTGCGCTCGACGACACGAACATCGGGCGTTTCGTCGACCTGTTACGCCGCTTCTCCGACCGCGCCCAGTTCATCGTTGTCACTCACCAGAAAAGGACGATGGAGGCCGCGGATATCCTCTACGGCGTCACGATGGGCACCCAAGGGGTCACAGAGATCGTCTCCAAGCGGCTCGCCTCCGAGCCGTTGCACGCCCTCTCGGCGTGAGCCGCAGCTGGGCAGAGCTATTCGGCGAAGACGAGCAGCCCTCCGAAGAGGAGCAGGAGGACAGGAAGGGCTGGCTAGGTCGTCTTCGCGAATCCCTTGCCGGCAGCCGGCAGGCGCTCACCCAGGACCTCTTCTTCAACCCTGCTGACGAGGAGTCGTGGGAACGGGTCGAGGAAGCGCTCATCCAGGCGGACGTGGGCGTGCCGGCGACGGTCGAGATCGTCCGACGCCTCGAGCAGCGTGAGCCCGGAAGCGAGGGGGAGCTCCTTCAGGGCCTCGAGGAGGTGCTCACTGAGATTCTCGTCCGGGAGGATGGCGGGCGGCTCGCGGTCTCCGAAGTGCCCAGTGTCGTTCTCGTCGTCGGGGTCAATGGCACGGGCAAGACGACGACGATCGGGAAGCTCGCCGACCGACTCCGCGAGCACGGGCGGTCGGTGATCGTCGCGGCCGCGGACACCTTCCGCGCGGCCGCCGACGAGCAGCTCGAGATCTGGGCCCAGCGCGCCGGAGCCGACTTCGTGGGGGCCACGCGGGGAGCCGACCCCGCGGCCGTCGCCTACGACGCCATCCAGGCCGCCGAAGCGCGAGGACACGATGTCGTGCTCGTGGACACTGCTGGCCGGCTGCACACCCAGACGAACCTGATGGCAGAGCTGGCCAAGATCCGGCGCGTGATCGCGTCGCGGCTCAAGGACGCGCCGCACGAGACTCTCCTGGTCGTCGACGCGACGACCGGCCAGAACGGCCTGCAGCAGGCGCGGCTCTTCAACGAGGCCGTCCAGGTCACAGGTGTGGCCCTCACGAAGCTGGACGGCAGCGCGAAGGGCGGCATTGCCGTCGCCATCGCCCACGAGCTGGGCCTCCCGGTCAAGCTCGTCGGCGTGGGGGAGACGCTGGAGGATCTGCAGCCGTTCGACGCGCCTGAGTTCGCGCGGGCACTCGTCTCGCCGTCGGACTAAGCGTCGGTCACAAAATCCTCGGTCACAAAGCTCGGGCTTGTGTTTCACACGCACAAAGTTCGCTCCGCATGGCCAGGGCTAGATGAGCGAGGAGGGGCTTGTCAGCGTGGAACACAAACCATTGGTTTAGCCTCCCGGGGTGGCCGACCCGGTCTTCGTGATCACAGGTGCTTCGAGCGGCATCGGCGAGGCGACCGCGCGCCGCGCCGCCGAGGCCGGGTACCGACTCGTCCTCGCCGCCCGCCGGGAAGAGAAACTGCGGGACCTAGCCGAGGAGCTCGGCGGTCCGAAGCGGGCGCTCGCGGTTCGCTGCGACGTCACGGAGTGGGATGACCAGCAGGCCATGGCGCGAACGGCCCTGGATCGCTTCGGCCAGATAGACGTCTCCTTCGCAAACGCCGGCTTTGGCGCCAAGCGCGGCTTTCTCGAGGAAACGCCCAAGTTCTGGAAGAGCATGGTGCTCACCAACGTCTACGGCGCCGCGCTCACGATCCGCGCGACCCTTCCCGCGCTGAAGGATTCGCGTGGTCACCTGCTGCTGACGAGCTCCGTGGCGGGTCGCCGTGCCCTCGCCGGCTCGCTCTATTCCGCGACGAAGTGGGCGGTGACCGCGATGGGCGAAGCGGCGCGTTTGGAGCTGAACGGCACGGGCGTCCGCGTGACGCTGATCGAGCCTGGCATGGTGGATACGCCGTTCTTCGACGACCGGCCGAAGCACGCGCTCGAGCCTGACGACATCGCGCGCGCCGTACTCTACGCGGTCACCCAGCCGCCGCACGTCGACGTCAACGAGATGCTCGTCCGCCCGACTTCCCAGGAGAACTAGACGAAGGTTCCGGCGGGCCGTAGGGTCTGCTCGTGTACGCGCGCGTCGTCCGCTACGAAGACGTCTCCGAGGACGAGTGGGAGATCGGCGCCGGCTGGTTTCGCCACGACTATCTCCCGGTCGCGATGGCGACGGAGGGCTTCGCCGGCGCCTACCTGTTCCGGGACCGAGAGGGCGAGGTGACGATGAGCGTGACGCTCTGGAACGACGAGGCGACCGCCGCGGCGAGCGGTGAGGCGGTGCAGAAGCACCTCGACAAGTGGGCTGAGATGACGGGCCGCGTGCCAACCATCCAGACGTTCGAGGTCGTGCACGCCGAGATTCCGACGGGCTCGACCGGATAGTCAGGAGGGCTTAGCGCTCGACGCCGAACGCGATGTCCACTGTCGTTCGAAAGACCGTGATCTGCTCGTTCTCGACGATCGCGCTCATCTCGACGACATGGGCGCCGTGGATGTCGCGGACGGTCTTGCTCGCCTCTTGAACGGCTACCTTCGTCGCCTCGGCGAAGCTGGTGGGCGACTGCCCGATGATCCGGATGATCTTGGCGATCTCTGCCATGCCTACCTCCTGAGAGTGGGAAAAACCCGCAGCTACACTTTCCGACCGGCCCATGTTTGACACGCTTTCCGACAAGCTGCAAGCCACCCTCGGCGATCTCCGCGGTCATGGGAAGCTGTCCGAGGAGGCTCTTTCGAAGGCCATGCGCGAGATCCGGCTCGCGCTCCTCGAGGCTGACGTCAATTTCCAGGTCGTGAAGGAGTTCGTTGCGCGTGTGCGCGAGCGCGCCGCGGGCGCCGAGGTGACGAAGAGCCTCACGCCCGGCCAGGAGGTCGTGCGGATCGTCCACGAGGAGCTGACCGCGATCATGGGCCAGGGCGGCTCGAAGCTCGCGTTCGCCGGCCGGCCGCCGACGGTGATCCTCCTGGCAGGCCTGCAGGGCTCCGGGAAGACCACGGCGGCCGCCAAGCTCGCCCTGCTGCTGCGCCGCGAGGGGAAGGCTCCCGCACTCGTCGCCGCGGACCTCCAGCGCCCAGCCGCGATCGACCAGCTCGAGCAGCTGGCCAAACAGATCCAGATCCCCGTTCACGTGGACAAGGGCACGAAGGATCCGGTCGCTGTCGTCAAGGAAGGCATCGGGCAGGCCCGGGCTCAGGGCCGGGACACGGTGATCCTCGACACCGCGGGGCGGCTTCACGTCGACGAGGAGATGATGGATCAGCTTGCCCGGGTGCGCGCAGCCGCGAAGCCGCACAACGTCCTCCTCGTCCTCGACGCGATGACGGGCCAGGACGCCGTCAACGTCGCGGAGGCGTTCTCGAAGACGATCGACTTCGACGGAATCGTCCTGACGAAGCTCGACGGTGACGCGCGCGGAGGCGCGGCGCTCTCCGTCAAGGCCGTGACAGGCAAGCCGATCAAGCTTGTCTCCACCGGGGAGAAGCTCGACCAACTCGAGTACTTCCATCCCGACCGGATGGCCTCGCGCATCCTCGGGATGGGGGACGTCCTCACGCTGATCGAGCGGGCCGAGGCCGCGGCCGAGAAGGACGAGCAGGCGGAGATGGAGAAGCGTCTACTCCAGGGGCGCTTCACGTTCGACGACTTCCTCCAGGCCTACAAGATGATGCGGCGGATGGGTCCAATGAAGAACGTCATCTCGCTCATTCCCGGCCTGGGGAAGCAGCTGCAGGGCGTCAACATTGACGACAGCGAGCTCGGCCGTGTGGAGGCGATCGTTCTCTCGATGACCCCGGAGGAGCGCTCCCACCCGGAGATCATCAAGGGCTCTCGCCGCGCTCGCATCGCGGCCGGGAGCGGAACGACTGTGCAGCAGGTCAACCAGCTGCTCACGGGGCGTAAGCAGATGGAGAAGATGATGAAGCAATTCGGGCGCGGCAAGATGCCGAATCTGCAATCCATAGTCGCTCAGCAAAGGAGATAGGACTTGGCTGCAAGGATCAGACTGGCACGCGTCGGATCGAAGAAGAACCCGGTCTACCGGGTGGTCGTCGCGGACTCGCGCTCGCCCCGCGACGGCAAGTTCATCGAGATCGTCGGGCGCTACAACCCGCAGACCGATCCCTCGACGATCGAGCTCGACGAGGCCAAGGTGCGCGACTGGATCTCCAAGGGCGCCCAGCCCTCTGGGTCCGTGCAGAAGCTTCTGAAGGCGAAAGGCCTCTAGTGCACGAGCTCGTCGAGTACCTCGCGAAGGGGCTCGTGGACAAGCCCGACGAGGTCCGCGTCAAGCGGGTCGAGCGCGACGGCGCAGTGGTGTTGGAGCTCCATGTCGCGGCCGACGACGTCGGCAAGGTCATCGGCCGCCAGGGGCGCACCGCGCGCGCTCTCCGAACGATCGTCCGCGCGAGCGGCGCCCGCTCGAACGAGCGCGCCCTGCTCGAGATCGTCGGGTGACCGATCTCGTTCCGGTCGGCCGCGTCGGCCGGCCGCACGGGCTCGACGGCTCGTTCGTCGTCGAGGACGCGAGCGAGGACCCTGAGCGGTTCGTGGCAGGCTCGCACATCCTCCTCGACGGAGAGGAGGCCAAGGTGGTCACGTCCAAGCGCGCCGGGCGGCGGCTCGTCGTCCGCCTCGACCGCGAGGCAAGGCGCGGCGCGGTGCTCGCCGTGCCGCGAAGCGTCCTCCCAGAGACGGCGGAGGACGAGTACTACGTGTTCCAGCTCGTCGGCCTGGCCGTGGAGGAAGAAGGCGGCCGCGCACTCGGGCGCGTGCAGGACGTTGCCCCCGGTGTGGCGAACGACGTGCTCGAGCTCGACACCGGGACCGCGCTCCCGCTCGTCGAGGATTGCGTGCTTGCCGTCGACCTCGACCAGGGACGCATCCTCGTGGCGCAGGGGTTCGCTCCCGAAAGCTAGGTTTTTCCACCCAGCCGCCTTGCAAATCGACGTCTTCACACTGCTGCCGCATGCCTTCTCCTGGCTGACCGAGCAACGACCGCTGGCGGCCGTCCTCGGGTCGGAGCTCGAACTGCGCCTTTGGAACTACCGCGACTTCACGCCGCTGACCGGCGGCCAGGTCGACGACGAGCCGTACGGGGGCGGCGCCGGGATGATCCTGCGCGTGGACGTCGTAGCTGCCGCACTGGAGGCCGTCTACGGCGACTTGGGCTCACGGCGGATAATCGCTCTGACCCCCCAGGGGCGTCAGCTCGACCAGGAGCTCGTGGACGAGCTCGCAGGGGAGGAGGCCTTCACGCTGCTCTCGGCCCGCTTCGAGGGGTTCGACGAGCGCGTGGTGGACCATTTCGCTACCGACGCGGTCTCGATCGGCCCCTATGTCCTTTCCGGTGGCGAGCTTCCGGCCATGGTCGTGCTCGAGGCTGTCGCCCGCCGCCTGCCAGGTGCGATGCGCGCCGAGAGCGCGATGTACGAGAGCTTTTCGCCTTCGCTCGAGGGCGGGCTCGAGTTTCCCCAGTACACGAGGCCCGCGGAGTTTCGTGGCTGGCAGGTGCCGGACGTCCTGCTGTCAGGTGACCACGGCCGGATCGATTCCTGGCGCAGGGAGCAGAGCCGCGAGAGGACGCTTTCGTGAGAGGGCCGATCGACCGCATCACGGAGGGCCTGCCCTCCCCGTGGCCCACCTTGATCGACTGGGTGGTCACGATCGTCGTCGCCGTGGGTGCCGTCCTGGCCATCAAGGCATGGGTCGTGAATCCGTACCGGATCCCATCGTCCTCCATGGAGCCCACGCTGCACTGCGCTGCGCCGGGCGCCGGCTGCGAGGCGAGGTTCTCGGACCGCGTGCTCGCCAACCGGTTCATCTACCACTTCCGCAGCCCGCACCGGGAGGAGATCGTCGTTTTCAAGACTCCTCCGGCCGCCGAGCGGTGTGAGAACGGCGCGGGCGGCGAGACGTTCGTGAAGCGGATCATCGGAGTTCCGGGAGAGACGATCCGCGAGCGGCGCGGGACGATTCTCGTCAACGGCAAGCCGCTCGACGAGCCGTACGTGCAGCCCGCCGATCGGGATCAGCGGAGCGGCCAATGGCAGGTTCCGCCGGGGGAGTACTTCATGATGGGCGACAACCGCTCGTCGTCGTGCGACAGCCGGGACTGGGGCTCGGTGCCGCGCGAGAACCTCATCGGCCCCGTTTTCGCCATTTACTGGCCTCCCCAGAGGATCGGGTTTCGCTAGCATGCTCGGTCGGCTCGCGACGGCCGCCTTTCTATGAGCACTCCGATCGACATCCTCGAGCGCAAGCAGCTGCGCGACGATGTCCCCGACTTCAAGGCCGGGGACACGGTGCGCGTGCACTTCCAGGTGATCGAGGGCCAGCGCCGCCGGGTGCAGGTCTTCGAGGGGATCGTAATCAAGCGCCAGGGACCCGGCGCCCGTGAGACCTTCACCGTGCGCAAGAACTCCTTCGGCGTCGGAGTCGAGCGGACCTTCCCGCTCCATTCCCCCAAGATCGAGCGCATCGAGGTGCAGGCGATCGGGGACGTGAACCGCGCCAAGCTCTACTACCTTCGCTCGAAGGTGGGAAAGAAGGCGCGCGTCCGCGAGAAGCAGCGGAGCTAGCCGCTATGCTCGGGCCCGTGCGCCGCACGGGCCGAAAGCTCCTCAACTTCGACCGGAAACTGGGTGTGCGTTTCGTCGCCGGCGCGGACGAGGCGGGCCGCGGCAGCCTGGCCGGGCCGCTCGTCACGGCGGCTGTCCTCTTCGACTACGACTGCTTGCGCGACCACCGTGTGCGCCCGCTGTCGCTCCTGAACGACTCCAAGCAGCTGACCGGCGACGAGCGCGAGAGCCTCTTCCGTGCGGTCTCCGGCTGTGCTGAGCGGATTGCCGTCCGCATCATCCCGCCGGCTGTGATCGACCGGGACGGCCTGCACCGCTCGAATCTACGCGGGCTTCGCGAGACGCTCGCCGACCTGTGTCCGCCGGCCGAGGCCTGCCTCGTAGATGGCTTTCGCCTCGGCAAGCTGGCACCGGAGCACTCGGCCGTCGTCGACGGCGACGAGAAGAGCGCTGCGATCGCGGCCGCATCCGTGATTGCCAAGGTCGTACGAGACCGAACCATGCGCAGGATGGACGCGCTCTACCCGCACTACGGCTTCGCCTCCCACGTCGGCTACATCACGCCCCGCCACTCCGCCGTCGTGCGCGAGCGCGGACCGAGCGAGATTCACCGGCTCTCCTTCGAGGCCCGTTCGTATGCCGAGCACGCGGCAGGTCTCGGGGGCTAGAGCCGAGCGGCGCGTCCGCCTCCACTACCGCCTCCGCGGCTACCGCATCCTCGCCGCGAACGTCCGGGCCGGCGGGAACGAGCTGGACGTGATCGTTCGTCGCGGGCGGAGGCTCGTCTTCTGCGAGGTGAAGATGAGGAGCGGGCCGAGCTTCGGGGACCCCTGGGAAGCGGTAGGGCACGAGAAGGAGCGCCGCCTGCGCCGAGCCGCCGAGGTCTTCCTCGCGCGGAACCATGCGCTCGCCGAGCTCGAGGTGGCATTCGAGGTCGCCGCGGTGCGCGGGGGACGGATCGAGCGCGTCCCACTTGGTTGAGCCGCGGGGCGCCGGACTGCCGCGAGAGATCGCGAGCGAAGATACGGCTGTGCGGTTCTCCATTCGCCGGGCAGGGGTAGAAGACGAGCCCTTCCTGTCAAGCATGTTGTACGAGGCGACGATGTGGCGGCCTGGACCGCGCCGCTTCTCTCGCGAGGAAGTCCTCTTGCTCCCCGAGATTGCCGTCTATATCGGCGGGTGGGGGCGTAGCGGAGATGTCGGACTCGTCTCGGAAGGGGATGCGGGCGAGCCAATCGGTGCGGCCTGGTATCGCTCTTTCACAGAGGAAGCGCACGGTTTCGGTTTCGTGAATGCCGAAACCCCCGAAATTACAATCGCTGTTCGCGAAGATAGGCGAGGCCGCGGCATCGGCGGCGCCCTCCTTGACGAATTGATCACTCAGGCTCGCGAAAGACGAGTTCCGGCATTGAGCCTCAGCGTCGAGCCGGACAATCCGGCTTTGCGTCTCTACGAGCGGGCCTCGTTCCGCGTTATCCGACGGGACAAGGTGCTGACCATGATCTGCGATCTTGCCTCGGCGAAGCGGCACACGGCCTCGGCCCCGTAAGCCTTGAGCAGAATCCGGAAGCTTGCAGAAGGGCGGCCGCGAAGACCGGGAGACCCCTATGCAATCGTTAGCGCCGTTCGACGAGCTCGTCGAACGGCTTCCGCTTCGCCCTCGAGAGCCACTCCTCGACCAACCGCTCCTCCGGGTTTCGTTCCCTCGCCGGATAGCCGAAGGAGATGACGTTGAGCACGTGCTCGTCCTCGCCGAGGCCCAGGACCTCACCCGCCTTGCCCGCGTCGGGCATGCCGTTCGGGCAGGACGTGACCCCGTCGTTCCACGCGGCGAGCATCATGTTCTGGGCCGCTCGCCCCGCGTCGAACCCCCGGTTGCCCTGGACGACGATCGCCACGGCCAACTTCGACCCGAGGATGTTCGGCGGTGTGTAGACAGTCGCCGCCACCTGCTCGCGCGCCTCGGCGCTCTCGAGCGCGATGAAGCGCCAGGGCTGGCGGTTGCTGGCGCTGCCGGCGATCCGGCCGGCCTCGAGGATGCGGCGCACGACCTCCTCGGGGATCTCACGGTCGGCGTATTCCCGCTGATCGCGCTTGCTCGCGATGGCGAGGAATGTGTCCATCGGCGAGGTCTATTCTGACGAAGCGTCAGCCCCACGCGCGTCCGCACGTCCTAGCGTGAGTGCGTGCTTGCGCGCGCCCTCACCCATGCCCTCGTCGGCCTCGAGGCCAGGCCCGTGGAAGTGGAAGCGCACCTGCAGCGCGGCGTCCCGGGATTCACCATCGTCGGCTTGCCCGACAAGGCGTGCCAGGAGGCGAAGGAGCGCGTGCGGAGCGGGATCGCGAGCGCGGAGCTCGAATGGCCGCTCCGGCGCATCACGGTGAACCTCGCTCCGGCCGGGCTGCGGAAGGAAGGATCCGGCTTCGACTTGCCGATCGCGCTGGCTGTCCTCGCAGCCTCGCGGCAGGTCCCGCCCGAGCGCCTGGCCGAGCACGCCGCCCTCGGCGAGCTGGCGCTCGACGGGCGCGTGAGGCCCGTCGCCGGCGCCCTCATTGCCGCGGAAGCTGCTCGGCGTGCAGGCGTCCGCCGCCTGCTCTGTTCACCGGAGTCCGCCCCTGAGGCCGCCCTCGCCGGAATCGAACCGGTGCCGGTGCGCCATCTGGCCGAGGCGCGCGCGTATCTTCGAGGGACGTTCGAACCGCCGCCCGTGGAACCGATCCGCCGGAGAGCGAACGGCCATCACCCGGATCTCGCGGAAGTGCGTGGGCAGGAGCGCGCTCGTCGGGCGCTCGAGCTCGCCGCCGCGGGGCGTCACAACCTCCTGCTCGCAGGTCCGCCCGGAACGGGCAAGACGATGCTCGCCCGCCGGCTCGCGGGGATTCTCCCGGCGCTCACGCTGGAGCAGGCGCTGGAGGTGACGCGGATCCATTCGGTTGCCGGGCTTCTCCCTCCCGGTCAGCCGCTGCTCGACCGACCGCCGTTTCGCGCTCCCCACCACACGGCGTCGACGGCCTCGATCGTGGGCGGCGGGTCTGGGCCGCGGCCGGGCGAAGCGAGCCTCGCCCATCAAGGGGTCCTCCTTCTGGACGAGCTGGGCGAGTTTCATCGCCCTGCTCTCGAGGCGCTTCGCCAGCCGCTGGAAGACGGGTTCGTGGCGATCTCCCGTATCCAGGGGCAGTGCGTCTTTCCAGCGCAAATCCGGCTTGTCGGCACCATGAATCTCTGCCCTTGCGGCGCCAGGGGCGATCCCGCCGCTGAGTGTTCGTGCTCGCCCCAGCGGCTCGCCTCGTACCGCGACAAGCTGTCGCGAGCGCTGCTCGACCGCTTCGACCTAGTCGTTGTCGTTCCGCGGGCGCGCTCCCGGGAGCTCGGCGCCCCCGGGGAGCCGTCGGCGGCGGTGAGGGGGAGGGTGGAAGCGGCGACCGCGCGGGGACGGCCGGCCCTTTCGCCCGGAGCGGTGCAGCTCCTGGATCGCGCCGTCGACTCCCTTCCGCTCTCGGCGCGTGGACGGGCAAAGGTCGCGCGCGTGGCCGCAACCGTGGCCGCCCTCGCGGGGGAGGAAACCGTGTTGCTAGAGCATGTCGCGGAAGCCCTCTCCTATCGGTCGCCGAGCGAGCTGGCCGCATGGACCTGAAGACCATTCGGCGCCGGGATCGGCTTTACCCGCCGCTGCTCGCGCAGCTCCACGACCCGCCGCCCTGCCTGCACGTGCGCGGAGCCGTCGAGATCCTGTCCGAGCCGACAGTCGCGATCGTCGGCGCCAGGAGCTGCTCTTCCTACGGAGCGCAGATCGCCCGCGAAGTGGCCAGGGAGGTGGCTCTCGCCGGCGTGGTGGTGGTGAGCGGCATGGCCCGGGGGATCGACGGAGAAGCCCACCGGGGCGCGCTCGCAGGCGGCGGACAGACGGTGGCGGTGCTCGGCTGCGGCATCGACCGCGACTATCCGCGAAGCCACGCGGATCTCGCGCGGCGGATCTGCGAGCACGGAGCCGTCGTCTCCGAATATCCGCCCGGGGTCGAGCCGGCTCCATGGCGCTTCCCCGCAAGGAATCGGATCATCGCCGGGCTCTGCCTCGCGACGGTGGTCGTCGAGGCGCGCGAACGCTCGGGCGCTTTGATCACGGCGGACTTCGCGCTGGAGCTCGGCCGTGACGTGTTCGCCGTTCCCGGCGAGATCACTTCGGCTCTTTCCGCCGGGACGAACGACTTGCTCCGTCAGGGAGCGGCACCCCTTCTGGGGGCGCGAGACGTTCTCTTCGCACTCGGTCTGGAGCCGGAAGCGAGCGCGGTAGCGCCGGTCTCGGGAGCTGCGAGTGCAGTCCTCGCGGTGCTCGCGGACGGGGCACGGGACGCGGACGAGGTGGGGCGGATGGCGGACCTGCGCGGGTCCGATGTCGCCGCCGCCCTCGTCGAGCTCGAGCTCGCCGGGCTCGTCGTCGGCGCGGAAGGCGTCTACCGCGCGCTTACGCGGGAAAGGAGTCGGGCTGCTCGCGCACTCGCGTGAACAGCTCGTCGTCGATGTTGCGGCCGGTGACGACCAAAACGAGGGGATCGCCGAGATCGTCGAGCTGGGGGAGGGCGGCGAGCGCGGCTCCGGCGGCTCCTTCAGCACGGATCTCTGCGTCTGCGTAGGCGCCGACGGCGTACGCGATCTCGCGCTCGGAGACCTCGAGCATGCGGCTGGCGAACTCGCCGAGCACCTCGACGGCGAGCGGTATGGCGACGCGGACGGCGAGGCCGTCGGCGAAGGTCGAGCTGCGGTCGCAGTCCACGGGCTCGCCCGCCTCCCATGAGAGGGCCATACAAGGGGCTTCCTTCGCCACGACGCCGACCCGCTCGACGTCCGGCGCCCGCCGACAGATCCCGAGGCCGATCCCACCGAGCAGCGCGCCGTTTCCGACCGGAACGACGACCGCTGCCGGCGTCTCCTCGGCCTGGGCGAGGATCTCGTCGCCGATGGCCGCGTAGCCCTCGTACTGGGCTCGTTCGGCGCCGTCCTCGAAGAAGGGGAGGCCTTCAGCCTCCGCATACGCCTGCGCCTCGGCCTTTGCCTCGTCCAAGTCGGCCCCGGCGAAACGGAGCTCGGCGCCCAGGTCTTCGGCCAGGGCCACCTTCGCCCGCGTCGCCTGCTCCGGGACGTAGACGACAGCGCGCAGGGCGAGCCGCTCCGCCGCCCACGCGGTAGCCGCGCCGTGGTTTCCGGTCGAGGCTGTGACCACCGTCTCGGCGCCGTCCCGCTTCCAGCTCTCGAGCACGGGGAACGCACCGCGCCACTTGAACGCGCCGAGCTCGTGCTGATCCTCGCGCTTGAGGACGACTCGCCGGCCGCCGAGCTCGGCTTCCTCGAGCGGCGTCATGAGAAGAGCCTCGCAGGGTTCTCGCCCGCCAGCGTGCCCAAGAGGCTCCCCAGCGCCTCGATCGTCGTTCGGGGATCCATCACGGGAGCGTCGCTGCCGAACAGGATCCGCTCGACGCCGCAGGCGGCGACCGTGAGGTCGACTGCGTGGCGGCCATAGGAGGCAGTGTCGAAGAAGACGTTGGAAGGGACTTCCGCCCGGTCGCTTCGAGATCGGAGCCGCTCGAGCTGGAATGGCGCGCCGCCGGCCATGATCGCGAAGACGATCGGCACGTCGGAGCGACCGCCCGCGAGCCAGGCCGCATAGGCGGCCTGCATCTGTGCCGTGTACTCGACGACGGGCGTCCACCAGAAGGGCTTGCCGGCGGGGGGAGGCGGCGAGTAGCCTGGGTGGACGAAGAGGAGCGAACCCCGTACCGCGAGGGGATCCCGGACGACCCTCTGCGCGGAGACGCAAGTGCCGACGAAACCGTCGCGCTCCTCTCCGCAGGCGAGCGGGCGAATCCGTCGCTGCGAGGCGGCCGCCACTTCGAGGATCCCTTCGTCGTAGGCCTCGGCCAGCTCCGGAGCCTCCTCGAAGCCCATGGTGGGCGGGAAGGAGACGACCGCCACGTCGATCTCATGGCGGTCGAGCAGGCGCAGGCGCGTGTCTGGGTCGTGCACTTCGAGGTCGGTCTCGAAAGAACCCTCTCGAAGGTCTAGCCGGGAGCCGACGAGTCGCGGCGGCTTCCTTCGGCGGGCCAACGCAGCGATGAGCTGCTCGGGCCACAGGTGCTGGTGAACGTCAAAGCGAGGCATCGGCAAGCTCGAATCCGAGACCGGGGCGGCGGGGGACAGCCAGGCAGCCGTCGGCATCGATGCGGATCGGTTCCGCGAGCATGAAGTCGCGCCGCTCCGGAGTCCAGCCGGGCGGGTCGTAGGGGAACTCGATGTAGGGCCCGCCGCCCACCGCCGCCGTCAGGTGGAGGTTGGCGAGCAGGCCGATCCCGTTCGTCCAGGTGTGCGGCGTGAACCAGCGGCCTCTTTCGAGGACACGGAGGGCGAGCTCCTTGGCTCGCAGCAGGCCGACGGCGAGCACTGCGTCGGGCTGGTAGACGTCGAGAGCGTCGGCGGCCTCGAAGTCCTCGAACTCGGCGGGCGTTCGCGCCATCTCGCCTCCGGCCACGCGAATGCCGACCGCGGCACGAAGCGCGGCATAGCCTTCGACGTCCTCGCGAGGGAACGGTTCCTCGAGCCAGACGACGTCGAGGTCACGGAGGCGCTCCGCGACTGCGCGAACGGCGTCTCGCGGGAGTGCGGGGGAGAGGTCGCCCGGCATGCGCCAACCCTGGTTCAGGTCGACCATGATTCCCATCGTGTCCCCCACGGCCCCGCGTACGGCGACGACGGCGGCGACCCCGTCCTCCACCCGCGTCCGATCGATGCGGATCTTCAGCGCCTTGAAGCCCTCGTCACGGAGGGCCAGCGCCGATTCGGCCCGCTCCGAAGGCGCTCGCCGATCCGCGGTGGAAGCGTAGACAGGTACGCGGTCCTTACCGCCGCCGAGGAGCTCGGCCACGGGCTTCCCGTCGGCCTTGCCGGCGAGATCCCAGAGCGCAGCCTCGAGTGGCCAGTAGCGGGCGGCATGGAACGCGATCGTCTCCAGCACGTTCACGTGGCGATCGATCTCGAGCGGGTCTCGGCCCGTGAAGAGCTCTTCGTAGCGCTCGAAGCCGTCCATCGTGTCGCCGGAGCCGACTCCGGTGACGCCTTCGTCGGTCTCCACGAAGACGATCGTCGCCTCGAAGGAGCGGCGCGGGTCAGGATCCCAGGCGGCGAGGAACGGCGGATCGAGCTCGAGCCTGCGCCGCTCGAGACGGATGCGCGTGATTTTCACCCGCGACGAAAGAAAGGGTTCTCGGGCTCGGCGCGGATCGCGAGCAGCTCTTCCAGGCGTGGCCGTCCCTCGGCGGCCGCTGCGAGGGCGGCTCGCGTCGCCTCGACGTTGTTCGCGTAAACCTCCTCCTTGTCGGAAGCCGCCCAGTCCACCCAGACGGCGGCGATGAGAGCGAGGTCCTCGACACTCCCCTGCGGGATCGTTCCTTCCGCAACCGACTCGAGGACGCCCCGGGCGACTGCCGCCTGTGCCGCGCCCCAGTGGAGAAAACCGTGCTCGTCGCCGCGAATCTCGGCCTTGTTGACGAAGAGGGTTGGGGGTTTCACGGGCATGTTCGGGCGAGCGACCACGACGAAGGAGCTGTGGCCCGCCCGCGGCGTTGCGAGCGCGGTCGCCCACGCGGTTCCCACCGGTCCGTCGCGCGGCCCGAGGACGGTGTTCACATGCGCCGCGTTCGGCCCGGCTCCGGAAAAACCCTCACCGATGAGGATGGCGCTCAAGGAGTGATCACCGCGCGGGCGACCTCGCCCGAGTTCATCGCGGCGAAAGCCTCGTTGATTTCGTCGAGCTCGTACGTGCGGGAGACGAGTCGCTCGAGGGGCAGTCGCCCCTCCATGTAGAGGTCGAGAACGCGGGGCATGTCCAGTTGGGGACTGCACGATCCGTAGAAGCTGCCGGTCACGATCTTCTCCTCACGAGGAAGATCGGAGGCGGGAAGATCGGCGGTCAGGCCTTCGGCCGGGAGCCCGACCGCAACGACGGTTCCGCCGCGACGCACGGCCGCGTAGGCCTGCGCGACGACTCCCGGGACTCCGGCGGTGTCCAGGGCGGTGTCGGCCCCGCGCCCGTCAGTCAGGTCCCGGAGCGAGCCGAGCACGTCGTCCGAGGCCGGATCGAGAGCGTGGGTGGCTCCGAGCTCGAGCGCGGTTTGCCGCTTGAACTCGACCGGGTCGACAGCGACTACGGCTCCTGCGCCCGCCAGCCGCGCGCCCATTACTGCGGATAGCCCCACGCCGCCGGCTCCAAAGACAACCACGACGCTGCCAGGCGCGACGCGGGCGCGGTTGACGACGGCGCCGTACCCGGTCATCACAGCGCAGCCGACGAGCGCGGCCACCTCGAGCGGAGCGTCGTCGCGGATGACGACGCAGCAGCCCTCCGGAACGACGCAGCTTTCGGCGAAGGCAGAAAGGTAGGAGTAGTGGTAGAGGGGCTCGCCGTCCTGCGAGAGCCGTAGAGCTCCGCCGGGCAGGGTGCCGCGGAACATGTCCGCCATCGCCAGGTCGCAGAGGGCTTGGCGTCCGCGCGAGCAGTAAAAACAGCGGCCGCAGGCAGGGAGCCAGGAAAGGACGATGTGATCACCCTCGGCAACAGTCTCGACACCCTCGCCCACGGCCACGACCACACCGGCTCCTTCGTGGCCGAGCACGGTGGGAAATGGGTTGGTCGTCGCGCCGGTGACGACGTTCCAGTCGCTGTGGCAAACGCCGGCCGCGGAAATGCGCACCTCGACCTCCCCGGGGCCCGGGGCTGCTAACTCGACCTCCTCGACGGTCATGGGCTGGTCGACCCCTTTGAGGACGGCGGCGCGCACGCGCCCAGTGTATGACTAGGCTCTTTCCATGCAGACGGAGGCGGCGGTCCTCTGGTGGCCGGGCGAGCCCGTCGAGATCTTGGAGGTCGACCTGGCGTCGCCGCGACAGGGCGAGGTGCTTGTGAAGATCGCGGCCAGCGGCGTGTGTGCCAGCGATCTTCACGTCGTCGACGGCGATCTCCCAGAGCCGTTGCCCCTGGTTCTCGGCCACGAGGCCTCGGGTGTCGTCGTCGAGGTGGGGACCGAGGTCGAGTCGCTTGCGCCGGGAGACCACGTCGTACTCGCGCTCGTCCCTTCTTGCGGTACGTGCGCAGAGTGCCGGCGGGGACGTCCCAACTTCTGTGAAATGGGCGCCCGCATGGCCGCCTCCGGAACGCTGGCCGATGGGACGTCGCGACTGAGCCTGAACGGCACGACGCTCCATCACTTCAACTCGGTGTCGTCCTTCGCCGGGCACGCGGTCGTGCCCGAGTCGGTAGCCGTGAAGATTCGCATGGACGTTCCGCTCGAAGAGATTGCGCTCATCGGCTGCTCCGTGCTCACCGGCTGCGGCGCAGTCATGAACACGGCTGGGGTTGAGGAAGGCGCTACCGTTGCTGTCTGGGGTTGCGGCGGCGTGGGGTCGAACGTCGTCCAGGGCGCGCGCCTCGCCGGCGCGGCTCAGATCGTCGCGGTCGACGTGCGCCAGGAGAAGCTCGAGCTCGCGCGTGCTCTCGGCGCCACCGACGTCGTCCAGGCGGGTCCGGGCGTGGATGTGGTCGCCACGGTCAGAGAGCTGACTGCCGGCGGCCCCGACTACGCATTCGAGGCGATCGGGAACGAGGCGACGATCCAGCAGGCGTGGCAGGCGGCCGGGCCTGGGGGGACTGTGGTCGTCGTCGGGATCATGCCGAAGGGCAGCACCTTGACCATCGATCCGTGGCAGTTCTTCTCAGAAAGGACCCTCAAGGGCTCCTTCCTCGGCTCGGCCAACGTCCGCACCGACATACCGCGGCTCGTCGACCTTTACGCCCGGGGAGACCTCCAGCTCGAGCCGCTGGTCAGCCGCAGGATCGCGCTGACAGGGCTCCCGGAGGCCTTCGACCGGCTTCGCGCCGGCGAGGGGCTTCGTCAGCTCGTGGTCTTCGACTGAAGGCGCACGGGCGGCGGCGGTCGCCTGTCGCTCCGGGGGCGGAGCAGAACGGCGGCTTGTATCGTGAACGGGAATGGCTGAGAACGCTTCGCCGCGTGGGCCCGGACTGCTGGAGCGCCTCGACCAGGGTGCCGTCATCTGCGCCGAGGGCTACCTGTTCGAGTTCGAGCGACGCGGCTATCTCCAGGCAGGAGCGTTCGTACCGGAGGTGGTGCTCGAGCATCCGGAGCTCGTCAAAGGCCTCCACCGCGAGTTCGTGCACGCGGGCTCCGACGTCGTCGAGGCCTTCACGTACTACGCGCATCGCGAGAAACTGAGGATCCTCGGGAAGGAAGACCTCCTCGAGGCGATAAACCGCCAGGCGCTCTCGCTCGCAGAGGAGATTGCCGACGAGAGCGACACGCTCTTCGCCGGCGACATCTGCAATACGAACGTGTTCGCACCCGACGACGAGTCGCGCGCCGCCGTCCGGGCGATGTTCGAGGAGCAGGTCGGCTGGGCCATGGAGGCGGGTGTGGACTTCGTGATCGGCGAGACGTTCTCGTGGGGCGAGGAAGCGCTGATCGCCCTCGACGTCATCACGGAGGCAGGCGTGCCGGCGGTGATCACGCTCGCGATCCACCAGGAGCCCGCGACGCGGGAAGGGTGGTCGCCCGAGGACGCCTGCAAGCGCCTCGAGGATGCCGGCGCCGCCGTGGTCGGGCTGAACTGCATCCGCGGGCCCCGGACGATGCTTCCACTGCTCAAGCGGATCCGGAACACTGTTCAGGGACACGTCGCCGCACTTCCCGTCCCGTACCGGACGACGGACGAGCAGCCGAGCTTCCAGTCGCTCCGCGACCCGGGCTGCAACTGCCTGCCCGACGACCGGCCCTTCCCAACGGCCCTCGACCCCTTCACGTGCAACCGGTACGAGCTGGGAGAGTTCGGCAAAGACGCCTACGAGCTAGGCATCCGCTACCTCGGCGTCTGCTGCGGCGCCGGCCCGCACCACATCCGCAGTCTCGCAGAGGCGCTCGGCCGCCGGCCGGCGGCCAGCCGGTACACGGCGGACATGTCGAAGCATGCGTTCCTCGGCTCGGATCCAAGCCTCAAAGCCCAGAACCAGGAGTACGCGCAGAAGCTCTGAGCGCGCTCGGGCGGACGCGCGGCTAGCCGGCCAGCTCGAAGAAGTTCCGGAGCACGCGCTCACCGTCGGGGTGGTCGTTGTCGAACGCCTCGGGATGGAACTGCGTCCCCCACCAGCGACGCTCCGGCGCGGCGATCGCCTGGGCGTCGCACCCGGGCGTGCGCGCCAGGACCCGGAAGTCCGGTGGAAGCTCGACGATCTCGTCGAGGTGATCCTGGTAGACGGTCGCCCGCCCCGGGAGGCCCGCCAAAAGGTCGCCGTCGTCGAGAACCTCGAGCGGCAGGTAGCCGCGCTCAGGTGGGCGCCCGGCCTCGGCCATGGGTGCGACCCGCCCCCCCGCGAAGCCTCCGAGCAGCTGCAGCCCGGCGCAGATCCCGAGCACCGGCCCGTCGGCCGCCCGGACCGCATTCCCAAGCCGGTCGAGGTCCGCGGGGTCGTGCGCTTTCCAGGGTGCTCCGGAGCCGCTCAGCACGACCGGGGCAGGACCCAGGCGCTCGACCTCCAGATAATGAAGCGAGCGCACTGGGCGCTCAGCCAGGGCCTCGAGACGGGCGCGAACCTCCTCGTAGTGCCGTCTTCGCATCTCGTCGAGATGCGACGGGTGCTCGGTGACGACGAAAGTGACGGACTCGCGCATAGCATGAGAACGTATCGGATGAGCCCGGCTGGGTCGGACGAACGCCCTCAGGTCACGGAGAACAATAGGCTCGGCCGGAAACCGGCAGTGAGCGCCGGCCGTAATCCACAATCATGGGCCTGCGCTTACCCTTTGGTCCCTGCCGGAGGATGGAGCGGATGCCGCAAGTCCCGGTCTCACCGGCGCACTACGTTCCGAGTGGACTTTCCCCTGACTTCAGACTAGCGTCCCTCACGGTTCGAGGCACGAGAGAGAGGAGCACGAGTGGGCGAGTATGAGTACCACCTGATTGAAGAGGTTCGGGCGGGGCGGATGACGCGGCGCGACCTGGTGAGGCGGGCAACGGTAGCCGGCTTGTCGCTGCCCACGATCGGGGCTCTACTGTCAGCCTGCGGCGGCGGCGACGAAGGTAGCGCCACGACAGCCACGTCGACCGAAGGCGGGGCGGTCAAGCGCGGTGGTACGGGGCGATTCGGCATAACGGTGCCGGCGTCGGACGTGGATCCGGTCACGATGTTCAACACCGGGGCGATCATGACGTCGCAGGTGGCAGGCGAGTACCTGGTCTTCCCCGACCCCGAGTACAACCTGGTGCCGAAGCTCGCGACGGAATGGAACGGCGTTCAGCCGGACGTGTGGGAGTTCACGATCCGCCAAGGCGTCAAGTGGCACGACGGATCGAACTTGACGGTGGACGACGTCGTCGCCACCTTCGAGCGCTTGACCGACCCGAAGTCGAACTCGGCCGCACTCTCGGCGTTCGGCGGCGTGCTTGCGCAAGGCGGAACAGAGAAGGTCGACGACCAGACCGTCCGCTTCAACCTCGAGCGTGGATTCGTCGATTTTCCCTACCTCCTTTCGTCGTTCAATTACAACGCCATCATCCTCCCGGCCAACTACGAGATCGGGACGTTCACCAGAGGCGGGATCGGAACCGGTCCGTTCGTCCTCACCGAGTACACGGCCAAGCGAGGCGTCAAGTTCGAGAAGAACCCGAACTACTGGGACAAAGGCAAGCCCTACATGGACGCCGTCGAGATCAAGTACTTCGACGACACTCCGCCGATCGTGCTTGCACTCCAGGCGGGAGAGATCGACGCCTTCCCACAGACGCCGTTCCAGGGCTCTCAGGCGCTGTTCCAGGATCCCGAGATCACGGTCCTCGAGTCCTCTTCGAGCGAGTACCGCACCGTCGTCATGCGGGTCGACAAAGATCCGTTCAAGGACAAGGGGGTTCGGCAGGCAGTCGCATTGTGCCTCGACCGCGAGGCGCTCGTTCAGGGGTTGTTCGACGGCCGGGCAGAAGTCGGCAACGACCACGCATTCGCCCCGATCTACCCGCCGTCGAAGCTTGCGCTGACAGAGGTGCCACAGCGCACGCAGGACTACGACAAGGCGAAGCAGTTGCTCGCGGACGCAGGCTTTTCGGGCGGTATCGACGTCGAGCTGACGACCGAGCAGTTCCTCGAGATCCCGCAATACGCCGTGACGCTCAAAGAGCAGTGCAAGCCCGCCGGCATCAACATCACACTGAACATTCAGGATCAGACGACGTACTACGGTTCCGGGAAGAACCAGCCGTGGCTCCAGGCGCCCTTCAACATCACCGACTGGGGCGCTCGAGGAAGCGCGAGCCAGACGATCGGCCCGGCCTACCTCTGCGTTTCTGTCCCGAAGCCCGACCTCTCCAACTCGGGTGCGTGGAACGCCTCATACTGGTGCGAGAATCAATTCGACAGCTTGGTCGCTGCCTTCGACGCCGAGCTCGACGAACAGAAGCGGATGGAGCTGGCCGTCCAGGCGGCGACCCTCCAGAACGAGGAAGTGCCGGCCGTCATCGGCTACTGGATCAAGGAGCAGCGAGCAACTCGGAAGAACGTCAGGGGCCTCGCTGCTGGGCCGACGTTCCACCTCGAGCCGTCCGCGATGTGGCTCGACACGTGAGGCGAAACCGCTAGGAGATCGGGCCGGCCCGTGCGACGCTACTTTTTGAAGCGCCTCGGGTTGGCCCTGATCACCCTCGTCCTCGTCTCGCTTGCGGTCTTCGGCGTGGCCGAGGTGCTGCCCGGCGACGTGGGCCGAACGATCCTAGGACCGTATGCGTCGAACGAGCAGGTAGAGCGGCTGAATCACGAGCTTGGGAACGACCGGCCGCTTCTGGTCCGGTACGGCGAGTGGATCGGCGGTTTCGTCACTGGTGACTGGGGCGAATCGCAGCTGCTGAACACGCCCGTCCGACCGCTTGTCAGCGAACGCCTCAAGAACTCGCTCATCCTCGGCGGCTTCGCACTGCTCCTCATAGTCCCGCTCTCGATCGGGCTTGGGGTGCTTGCGGCCTTGCACTACGGCAAGTTCCTCGATCGCCTCATATCGGTGACCGGTCTCTCGCTCATCGCGCTCCCGGAGTTCGTCGCCG
>Ga0307415_100000127_pt1 | contig 32807 bp, 21 predicted proteins | sample DK1Cmetagenome_FD_204524 | JGI IMG/M metagenome (GOLD analysis project Ga0307415, IMG submission 204524) | Maize rhizosphere microbial communities from greenhouse at UC Davis, California, United States - DK15-C-2 | ecosystem: Host-associated > Plants > Roots > Rhizosphere > Soil | place: USA... | reverse complement strand
GGCCCCACCCTCGACACCAACCTCACCCTGCCCTGCCCCAGCCACCACCGGTTGCGCGAACACGGCTGGCGGCTACACCACCACCCGCACCGGCCCGGCCACGTCCAATGGACCAGCCGGCTCGGCCACCGCTACCACCGCCAACCTCCACCCGGGCTGGACACCCTGCCCGACCCGGCCGCCACCGCCCTGCGCGACCCCGACCCCGACCCCTATCCCTACTGGCCCAGCTCGTGGGCCAACCCGACCAACTGCCTGCACCAAAACCAGCCGCCACCACCGCCGGCGCCGGCGGCCGCCGACACCGACCACGAGATCCCGCCATTCTGACCCGTCCCGGCCGTTCGCACCCAACCGCAGGACCTCGATCAGCGTCCCATAGCCCGATTGACGGTATGCACAGATCATCGGTATATTGGGCGCCATGGCGATGCGGGAGCCCACGTTCTTCATCCTGACCGCTTTGGCCGGGCCACCCCTCCATGGGTACGGGGTCATGCAGGCCGTCCGCGAGCTGTCCGGCGGTCGACTCGTCCTCCGCGCGGGCACCCTCTACGCGGCCCTGGACCGGCTCCTGGAGGAGGGTCTGCTGTCGGTCGAGCGCGAGGAGGTGACCGACGGCCGGCTGCGGCGCTACTACCGGCTCACCGAATCGGGATCGTCGGCGTTGCGGGAAGAGGTTGACCTGATGCGGGCCAACGCGGCCCTGGCCGCCGCGCGGCTGCGGCGGGCCGGCGTACCCAACGTCGCCTACCTTGGGATCGCATGAGTCCCGACGACCGGCTCGCCCGCTGGTACCGCTGGCTGCTGCTCGCCTACCCCCGCCGGTACCGGCGCAGCCGCGGCCTGGAGATCGTGAGCACGCTGCTGGACGCGGCCGAGCCCGGCCAGCGCCGGCCCCGGTGGCGCGACGCGGCCAACCTCGTGCTGCGCGGCCTCATGCGCCGCTTCGAGATTCCCCGCGGTCCCGGGTACGCCCTGGCCGCCGCCATCTTCGCGCTGTTCTGCGCGTTCGGCGTTTCGGCCGGCACCGCCTGGGCCGCGTGGCAGCGACCCGAGCGCGTCCCGTCACCCAGTACGGCGCTCGCGGTCGCCCGGCTGGTGACCTCGACCGCGCCGCTCGGCGTCGAGGTGGTGCCCAGCCGGTCGACCTGGCCCGGCACCGTCGGGTTCGACAACACCGATCGCCCACCGCCCGGCTATCCGGCCGAACCGGCGTCGATCCAAGCGGCCGCGCCGGCGGGCGAGTCCGGCCCGGCCGGGGCGGTGGCACTGGCCCGCGGTCGGCTCGCCGCCGACGGCTGGCGCGTCGGCGATGTCGGGTTTGTGAACTCGGTGCACCTTGTCTGGGCCGCCCGGGGCGACATCGTGGTCCGTGTGTCCAGTATGGACGGCCAGGCCCCGGTGTACGTGGACGTCTTCCACCGCATGCCGTCCTGGATCGGCATCGTCGTGGCGGCGGGCGGCGTCGCCGGCCTGGCCGGAGGTTGGCTCGTGGCCGGGGCCGTCCTGCGGGCGTTCCGGCGCCACGGGCCGCGCGGCCGGGTCGCGATGATCCTGCTGGGCGCACCGGGTCTGCTGACCGCGGCCGCGGCCACCATCTACGCACTGCTCGCGCTGGTGGTCGAGGTCGTCTCGGGCGCCGGCCCGGCGGTCGTGTGGCGAGTGCTCGTTGTCGCGGCTCCGGCCATGGAGCCCCTCATCGGTCTGGCCGGGCTCGCCCTCGCCGCGGCGGCCGCGGTAGCGATCTTCGCACCGCGCGCGCGGGCGGCCGAGGGCCGGGCTGGGCCACCGGCCGCGGGCCGGATCGGGCCGGCGGGCGTCTGGCGCATCGGGGCCGGCGCGGCCGCGACCGTGCACATCGCCTTCGCGGTCGCGTCTCTTGCCGTCGTGGTGGCCTACCTGGTGCTCGTCTGGCACACCGACGGACGGCCACTGATGGGAGCGCACGACCCGAAGCACCTGGTTCCGTTCGGCTCGAGCGGGCACAACCCGTTCATGTGGGCGTTCGACACGCTGGTCCTGGTCTACGTCGCCGGCGCGCTGCTCAGCCCACTGCTGCTTGTCGTGTCCGTGCCGCTCCTGGTCGCCGGTCGCGTTCTGCGTCCTCCGGGCGCTCGCCGGGTCGGGGTCGTGCTGCTGGTCGCGATCCTCACCTCGGTCGTGCCGCTGTTGTTGCTGGTGAGCCCGCTGGGTCACGAGGCCGGGAGCTGGCTGATGGATTAGCGGCGCGGCGATCCGCGGCACCTCAGCGAGCTGTCAGCGATCGCTTCGCCGGATGTCAGCGGGCGCCGTGACGGTCGTGACATGACACATCACCTGTCCCGACCGGCGATCATGGCTACCGGTCTGCGCAAGTCGTTCGGCGACGAGGTCGTGCTGGCCGGTGTCGACCTGAACGTGGCCGAGGCAACGGTCTTCGCGATGCTCGGACCCAACGGTGCCGGCAAGACCACCACCGTACGCATCCTGTCCACGCTGATCCGCGCCGATGGCGGTCAGGTATCGGTGGCGGGTCACGACCTGGATCGCGACCCCGAGGCGGTGCGCGCCGCCATCGGGGTCACCGGGCAGTTCTCGGCCGTGGACCGACTCCTCACCGGCGAGGAGAACCTGATCCTCATGGCCGACCTGCATCACCTCGGGCGGGTCGAGGGCCGGCGCCGGGCCGCCGAGCTGCTCGACCGGTTGGACCTCGGCGAGGCGGCCCGGAAGCCGGCCGGAACGTACTCGGGCGGGATGCTGCGCCGGCTCGACCTGGCGATGACGCTGATCGGCCGCCCGCGGGTGATCTTCCTCGACGAGCCGACCGCGGGCCTGGACCCGCGCAGCCGCCGGGGCATGTGGCAGATCATCCGCGAGCTCGTCGCCGGCGGCGTCACGATCTTCCTCACCACCCAGTACCTGGAGGAGGCCGACGAACTCGCCGATCGGATCGCCCTGCTCGACCACGGCCAGTTGGTCGCCGAGGGCACCGCGGACGAGTTGAAGCGCCTCGTGCCCGGTGGCCACGTCCGCCTGCGGTTTGCCGACGCGGCCCGGCTGGACGCGGCGGCCGGCGTGCTCGACGGGTCCGCGCGCGACGACGAGTCGCTCACCCTGCAGGTCCGCGGCGACGGCGGTGTCCGGTCCCTGCGGGCGCTGCTCGACCAGCTCGACCGGGCCCTCATCGAGGTCGACGAACTGTCCGTGCACACGCCCGACCTCGACGACGTCTTCCTCGCCCTGACCGACCGCCGATCCACCGACCGCCAAGTGAAGGAAGCCGTACGATGACCAGCCTTTCCTACGCCCTGACCGACTCGGCGACGATGCTGCGACGCAACCTGCGGCACATGCTGCGCTATCCGAGCCTGACGCTGCAATTGGCCGGAATGCCGATCGTGTTCCTCCTGCTGTTCGTCTACGTCTTCGGCGGCACGCTGGGCAACGGCCTCGGCCCCGGGTCGGGTGGCCGCGCGGCCTACGTCAACTACGTGGTACCCGGCATCATGCTGATGATGGTGTCCGCCGGAGCCGCGGGGACGGCGATCTCGGTGGCCATGGACATGACCGAGGGCATCGTCGCCCGGTTCCGCACCATGGCCATCGCCCGGGTGTCGGTGCTGACCGGGCACGTGGTCGGCAGCATGATCCAGACCATGCTCGGCATCGGGCTGGTCACCGTGGTCGCCCTGCTGATCGGCTTCCGGCCGAACGCCGAACCGGTCGAGTGGGTCGCCACGGCGGGAGTACTCGTCATGATCACGTTCGCGCTGACCTGGCTGTCCGTGGCGTTCGGGCTGGTGGCCAAGAGCGTCGAGTCGGCGAGCAACCTGCCCACACCGCTGGTGTTCCTTCCGTTCCTGGGCAGCGGATTCGTCCCGACCGAGTCGATGCCGGCCTGGTTGGGCGCCTTCGCCGACCACCAACCGTTCACTCCGATCATGGAGACGATCCGCGGGCTGCTGATGGGCACCGGAATCGGCAACAGCGCGATCCTGGCCGTCGGCTGGAGCGCCGGGATCGCGCTGGTGTCCTACCTGTGGGCGAAGCGGTTGTTCAACCGCGATCCAGCGTGACGGCGGCGATCTCGCGCACCGTTTCGACGGTGACCCGTCCTCCCGCGCGGGTGGCGTCGGCGAACTCCGGCTCGCCGAGCGCGGCCCGCGCGGCCGTCTCCACCCGGGCGGCGTCCTGATTGGACAGATCCGGGCCGCCACGAACCGCGACGCTGGCCGCCAGCAGCCGGGCCGCCTCCTCGAACAGGCCGCGCCGGGCCGCCTGGTCGGCCAGGCCGACCAGCACCAGAGCGATCGTCGGTGCGTGTTGGGACTCCACCGCGAGGATCAGCGCCTCGGCCCGGAGCGCGCCGGCCGCCTCCAGGTCTCCGGCCATCGCGTCGACATACCCCAGCGAGTCACGGACCATCGCGCGGAACACCGGGTGCACGGCGATGTGGCGTATGACCTCCTCGGTGCGGAACAGCTGGGCCCGGGCCGTCTCCAGGTCGCCCGACCAGCGAGCCAGCTCGGCCTTGGCGAAGGCCAGGGTGGCCAGCCCATCCGGCCAGCCCGACCGCTCCGCGTCCCGTTCGGCCTCGGCCATGGCCGCGGCGCTGCCGGCCGGATCGCCGAGCAGGCAGCTGCGCGACGCGCTCGCCGGGTCGTCGGTCAGCGCCGCCCGTCCGGCCGCGACCAGGCGCTCGAAACGCGTCGCATCCACCGCGTCGGGCTCGAGCACCAGGCGGTATCCAGCCGGATGCGATTCGATCGGCGCCGGCAGCGTCCGCCGCAGGCGGGACACCAGCGCCTGCACGGCGTTCACCGCGCCGGCCGGCGGCGCGTCGCCCCAGATGCCATCGACCAGCCGCGTCGTCGACACGACCCGGCCCGGCTCCAGCGCCAGGATGATCACAAGCGTGCGCAGCCGGGCGCCACCGAGCACGATGTCGTCGCCGCCCTCGGTTCGAACCTCCAGCGGCCCCAGCAGTCCGATCCGCACCCCTCGATTCTGCCGCGCGACTAACCGGGGACGCGGGCGAGGGCCTCGTCGACGATGGCGTCCAGCGGGGTCGTGGCGCCGTAGTTCCAGGCGGCGGCGACGGCGTCCACTCCGGACACTTCGTGCAGCAGGTCGATGGTGGCCGACCGGTCGTCCTGGGCGCCGCCGGGTACGGGCAGTTGATGGCGTGTGCGCAGCGCCTCGGCCGCGCCGAACAGGCGGGCGGCGAGGTCGGGCGCGTCCGGCACGAGTAGGGCGGCGAGCGACTCGAGCGAGATGGCCAGGTTCTCCCGGTCGCCGACCTCGCGACGCAGGGCCAGCGCTCCTCCCACGAGCCGCAGGGCCTCGACGCGGTCCCCGTCGTGGCGGGCGGCCTCGCCCAGCAGGTGCAGCGCCCACGCCTCGCCGAACACGTCGCCGAGCTCCCGCCCGAGGGCTAGCGCCTCGTCGAGGTGCTCCCGGGCGCCGGCACCGTCGCCACGGCCGAGATGGATCTCGCCCATGCATATCAGCCCGAGCATGATGCCGCGGGTGTTGCCCTGCTGGCGATCGAGGGCCAGGCAGCGCGACGCGTGCTCGCCGGCCGCGTCCAGGTCGCCCAACCGCAGTGCCACCTTGGTGAGGTTGCCGTGGGCGATGGCCATGCCGAGCGTCGCGTCCTGATCCCGCCAGATGCCCAGGCTGGCCTCGAAATGGCGGCGGGCGTCGGCGACGTGTCCGGCGGCCAGCGCCGAGATGCCCAGGGCGTTGTACGCGGCCGCGGTGGTCTGCGCGTCACCGGCCCGCTTGGCCAGCACCATGCTCTCGTAGGCCTGGGGAAAGGCGGTCTGGTGGTCGTCCTGTGCCCCGGCCAGAACCGCGGCGGCGTGCAGCAGCCGCGCCCGGGTCGCGTCCGGCGCGGCCGGGTCGCGCTCCTGCAGCAACTCGACCAGCCACTCGCGACCCTCGCCGATGTGGTTGCCGGCCCGCCAGAACCGCCAGAGTCCCAGCGCCATCCGCACGGCCGTCTCGTCCGTTCCGGCTTCGCGAGCCCGGCGGAACGCCACCCGCAGGTTCTGGTACTCGCGCTCGACCCGCCCCGCCCAGCGAGCCTGCCCCGGCCCGACAAGTTCGACGCCGGCCCGCTCGGCCAGCGCCGCGAAGTGCCCGGCGTGCCCGGCGTAGACCCCGGCCGCCGTACCGCCGGCGGCCAGCCGCTCGATGGCGTACGCCCGGATCGTCTCCAGCGTGGCGTACCGCGCGTCGCCCTCGCCGTCGGTATCGGTGTACACCAGGCTCTTCTCGACCAGGACGCCCAACCGCTTGGCCAGGACCTCCAGTTCGTTCCCGACGCCGAGCGCGGCGACCGCGTCGAGGCGGAAGCCGCCGGCGAACGCGCCCAACCGGATGAACAGGTCACGCTCGGCCGGCTCGAGCAGGTCGACGCTCCAGTCGATGGCGCCGCGCAGGGTCCGCTGCCGGGCCGGTAGGTCCCGCGGGCCGTCGCCCGGTAGCTCCAGCCGTTGTTCGAGCTGGCCCAGCATCTCGGCCGGGGAAAGGGTGTCGCAGCGGGACGCGGCCAGCTCGATGGCCAGCGGCAGGCCGTCCAGCCGGCGGCACAGCTCGACCGCCGGGACCAGATCCTGCGGCCCGAGCGCGAACCCGTACGTCGCCGCCCGGGCCCGCGTGTTGAACAGCGCCAGCGCGGGCGAGGCGGCCAGCGCCCGTGCCACCGCGTCGGGTCCGGGGCGCATGTGCTCGGGATCCGGCAGACCCAACGGCGGCACCGGGTAGGCCTGCTCGCCGTAGAGACCGAGCCGTTCGCGGCTGGATACCAGGACCTTGACGCCGGGGGCGGCGGCGAGCAGCTCGCTGACCACGGGTGCGGCGTCCCGGGCCTGCTCGAAGTTGTCCAGCAGGATCAGCGTGGACGTCTCGGCCAGGTGCTCGCGCACCGTGTCCAGAAGGGACTGACCCGGCACCGCCGCGACGTCGAGGGCGCGGGCGATCCCCGAGACGACCAGGGCGGCCGACGTGGCATCGGCCAGCGGCACGAACACCGCACCGTCGGTGAAGTCGTCGGCCACGGCGCCGGCCACCGCCAGCGAGAGGCGGGTCTTGCCGATACCGCCCGGACCGACGAGCGTCACCAGGCGACGTTCGGTCAACAGGTTGACCACCTGGGCCGTCTCGGCCTGCCGGCCGATCAGCTCGGTCAGCGACTCCGGCAGGCGCGGCCGCGGCCGCCGGGCTCGAGCGAGCACGTGGGGGGCCAGCGTCCAGGCGCCGGACTCGGCCCGGACGAGACCGCCCGAGTCGCGCAGCCGGTCTACCTCGCCTTCCGCGCGGGCCGGCAGACCACCGCTGCGGCCGTGCACCCACTCCACAAGGGACGGTGTCGGCTCTCCGTACAATGTGGATCGTAGCCAGACCCGCAGCGCGGCCGGGGTCCAGCCCAGCAGCTCGACGCTGTCCAGCACGGGCAGGTCGGACCCCGGTGGCTCCTCCTGGGCGCCGAGCGAGGCCCAGACGACGCCGAGGACGCCGTCGTGGTCGGCGGGGATGTCCACGCTCGCGCCACGGTCGGTGACGACCAGCACGCCGCGCGCGTCGCCCACGTCGGGCGGCTCGGACGTGCCGTCGATGACCGCGAATCCGCGCAGCTTGGCCGCTCGGCTCACCTCTTCCAGGTACCGGCTGTGACCGGCACCCGGCTCGCCCTGCACGCGCAGCGCCCCCCGCCCCTCGGCCAGCAGCCGGGTCAGGAAGTGATGCGCGGCCGCCAGCGGGATGTCGCGCTCCAGCAGCCGCGACGATGTCGACCGGGCCGTGTCGTCGGCCGTGTCGTCGGCCACGGCACAGCCGCGCCCTCGTTGCTTCGCCAGGTAGTTGCGGCGGTCGGCCACCGCCAGCAACGCCTCGGGCTCGGTCGCGTCCTCGGGGAAGGTAGCCACGCCGAGGCTCACCGAGACGTTCAGCGGCGGATCGCCCGGGAACGGAGTGCCGCGAATGCCCTCCACGACGCGCAGCGCCACCCGTACCGCATCGGCCTGGGCCGTGTCCGGCAGCAGCAGCACGAACTCGTCGCCGCCGTACCGGAACAGCACATCGTAGGTGCGCAGCAGATCGTGGACGCGCTGGGAGAGCTGGCACAGCACCTCGTCGCCGCGGGCGTGACCGTACGCGTCGTTGACGCTCTTGAAGTAGTCGACATCGAAGAGGAAGACCGCGCAGCCTGTGTTGGCGCGGGCCGCCCGGCTGAGCTCCTCGGTCATGCGTGGGCCGAGCAGCGCACGCGAGTATGCCCCGGTCAGCGGGTCGCTGATGGTCGGGCGCTGGTCGGCGTCGGACACGATGCACCTCCTCGGTGAGGCAGATCGGCCGGGTCACCGCGATGTTGAGTCGAGGCGGCCTGACGGGAACGCGGGCGACGGTAGCGGTTCGGGTGCTAAACGGCTCCGGCTCTGTCACGAACGGTAGTCGCGGTGTCATTGTCGGTGACATCCGGGTGCCGGACGGGTGCCCTCCGCGATCCTCTGGGGGAGTCGCGGGGCATGGAGGCGAACAGCGTAACGCTGGGGGGAGACGCATGGAGGCGCGTGTGAGACTGTGGCGGAGGATCCTTCCGTACGCTGCTGCGGGGTTGGCCGGCTTGGCGATGATCGCCCTGGGCCCGGCCGAGGCCGCGAACGCCGAGCGCGGTGGCGGGGACCGACCGGTCCGGACGGGGTGGCGGTTCGACGCGACGGCGACCGAGGTCGGCGATGTCGCCCGGGTCGTGGGAGCGGACCGGCTGTGGGCATCCGGCACCACCGGTGACGGTGTGGGCGTCGCGCTCATCGATACCGGCGTGACACCGGTGGACGGCCTGCGGGCCGTGGTGCACGGGCCGGACCTGTCCGTGGAGAGCCAGAATCCGGCGACGCGCCACCTCGACACGTTCGGACACGGCACGCACCTCGCCGGCATCATCGCCGGCCGGGCCGCGGGTTTCCGGGGCATCGCTCCGGGCGCCACGCTGACCTCGATCAAGGTCGGAGCCACCGGCGGCGCGGCCGACGTGTCGCAGGTCATCGCGGCCATCGACTGGGTGGTCGCCCACCGTGACGACAACCCGGCCGGTCCGATCCGGGTCATCAACCTGGCCTACGGCGCCGACGGCGTACAGGACTACCGGATCGATCCGCTCACCCACGCGGTCGAGAACGCGTGGCGGGCCGGCATTGTCGTGGTCGCGGCCGGCGGCAACGGCGGGGCGGCGGCGCCCCGGCTGGCCAATCCGGCGTACGACCCGTACGTTCTCGCCGTCGGCGCGGCCGACACGATGGGCACCATCCGGGCCCAGGACGACACGCTGACCGACTTCAGCAGCCGCGGCGACGCGACCCGGCGGGTCGATCTCGTGGCGCCGGGCCGGTCCATCGTGTCGCTGCGCAACCCCGGTGGCTACCTTGACGAGACCTACCCGGGCGCGCGGGTGGGCGAGCGCCTGTTCAAGGGCAGTGGTACGTCGCAGGCGGCGGCCGTCGTCTCCGGCGCCGTCGCCCTTCTACTGGAAAGGCAACCTGGGCTCACGCCGGACGAGGTCAAGGCCGCCCTGGTCCGGGGCGCGAACCGCCTTCCCTTCGCGGAGGGGGCGGGCGAGGGTGCGGGCGAACTCGACGTGGCGCGCGCCGTCGCCGACGCCGCGCGGGTGGCCCGTTCCGACGTGGCGCAGACGTGGCCGACCTCGACCGGCACCGGTTCGCTCGAAGCGTCCCGTGGCACTGTCCACATCGCACTCAACGGTGCACCGCTGGTCGGCGAGTACGACCTGTTCGGGCCGTTCGACACGGCTGAGTGGGCGCGGGCCAGCTCGGCCGGCACGGCCTGGGACGGCGGCACCTGGATGGGCCGCACGCTCACCGGCGAAGGTTGGGTCTCCTACGGCGACGGCGACTCTCCCTGGCCCGGGGTCTCCTGGTCGGGTGTCTCGTGGTCCGGGGTCTCTTGGTCCGGGGTCTCGTGGTCCGGGGTCTCTTGGTCCGGGGTCTCGTGGTCGGGCGTCTCGTGGTCGGGGGTCTCGTGGTCGGGGGTCTCGTGGTCGGGGGTCTCCTGGAGTGGTGTTTCCTGGTCGGGTGTCTCGTGGTCCGGTGTCTCGTGGTCGGGCGTCTCGTGGTCGGGCGTCTCGTGGTCGGGGGTCTCCTGGAGTGGCGTCTCGTGGTCGGGGGTTTCGTGGTCGGGTGTCGCGTGGAGCGGGGAGGTTTGGGCCTGACACCTGTATGCAGGGGCCCCCTACAGTACAAATTTGTACTGCAGGGGGCCCCTACATACATCCCAACGACTCCTCGGTGGCCGTCAGAATCGAGCCCATCCAAGATCGTCACAACTGCACGACAGTCGTGGCCTCGATCCCCTGTGAGACAACAACTTCCTTGCAGTTGTGCGGATCTTGCGGCGGCACCTCTGGCCGCCTCCCTCGGTGGAACAACCTCTTACGATCACTATTCGAGCCGTGACCGCGCGCCGGATGGGTCACCGATCGGGCCGGCATCGCGGGGCCGGAGGGTCGAAATCGGGCGACCGCGGCCGGAACCGCGGTGACGCCCCCCACTGCGAGACTCCACCGGGGCGCGCCATGACGACGCCACCGGGGCGCGCCGCCCCGGCGGCGCGCCCCGGCGTAGGCCGGCGTGGGGCCAGCGGCCGTACCGGCCTTCCTTCAGCCGGGCCCGGGGTCGGGTGGCCGGACCCGGTGCCGTGGGCCGGGCCCGGGGGTCTGGTCGCCGGGCCCGGCGTCGTGGGGCTGGCTACTGGCCGCGGCTCGCGGGGTCGACCCGGGCCCACCGGAGCATGTCGGTCATCTTGAACGTGCCCGGCGTCTGGCTGGGTAGCGAGGGACGGAATCCATTGTTCAGGTAGGAGAAGTCGTCCCGGGCCAGCAGCCCGATGACGGTCTCGGCGACGATGCGGCCCCCGACGGGCCCGAGGCGCAGACCGTCGTTGAAAACGGCAGCCTCGCGGAGGACGTAGTACCACAGTGGAGTGCTGGCGTCCAGGCCGAGGTTGAACGACCGTAGCTCCGGGAAGTTGCTGGACCCGAGGACCGGCGACCCCGTGCTCGCGGCGATCCGCTGCCCCGACGGGAGCGACCAGGTCAGGTGCCGGAGCAGGTTGCGCTGGGCCAGGGAGGTCGGCGGGTCGCCGCTCGCGATCGCCTGCAGCGGCAGGTTGAACAGCGGCGTCGAGATGCTCGTGTCGATGCGTTTGTTCGGGCGCACGTGCTGGGTCTGGTCACCGCCGAAGTCGAAGAACGTCTGCCAACCGATGAACCGCCGGCGGGCACGGGCCCGACCGCGAAGGTCGACCGGATCGGTCTGCCCCTGGCCGGCCGGGTCGAAGACGAACCCGAAGAACGGCGCGGGCGCTCCGGTGCCCGGGTCACGATCGCCGAGGAGGTTGGCCCGGTACGAAGGCCGGACCAGGCTGTGTCCGAATCGGAACGTCCCGGTCTGGAACTCCACCGGCATGGTGGGGCGGCTGAACCGGTACCACCGCAGCCCATTGGCGAAGATGTCGTTGACGAGGGCCTGGCCGACGATCTGCGGTAGGAATTCGTGGACGATGATCCATTGCCAGTGATGGATGATCGTGCGCCGCGAGTAGAACCAGACGTCACCCGCGAGGTTGTTGGCCCGCCGGAAGTCGACGGTCCGGTTGTGGGCCAACAGGAACGCGGCGTGCAGCCCGGAGATCATGAGGTTCTCGTCGTTGCGCGGGTCGGCGATGATGGCGGTCCGGTCGCTGTTGCGTGGCAGATCCTCGAACAGGCCGCCGCTCTCGACCCGGAACTTGGCCCGGTCGCTGGAGCTGTAGAGCTGCGGGTTCACGGATGGGCCGCCGCCGTACACCGAATCCAGGTCCAGCCGCGCGTCGCGCGTGTTCGGCGTGGCGGCGGGGTCGGCCACGACGGCCAGGCGCGACGTGGAGTCGAACGTGATGTCATGGTCGAGGAACTGTCCCACGAACGTCGTGCCGGCCGTCATGTTCGCGACGAGGTTGTCGCGGTTGTTCGGGCTGAGCTCGGGATTCGTGATCAGGCGGACCGGGCCCTCGTTGAGGGGATCCTTGGCGTCCAGCAGCCCGCCCGGGCGACCGATTTCGTTCATCGCATTGCGAACCGCGGTCGAAGTGGGGTTCGCGAACGCCGGCAGATTGAACATACGGCCGAAGCGTGGGTCGGCCGAAGCGGCATCCGGCACCGCGCCCTCAGCGGTTTGGCCGAGTGCCTCCACATCGTTGAGGAAGAGCGCGCCGGCGGCGCCGGCGGCTCCCACACCGATGCTGCTGAGGAACCGGCGCCGGCCCAGTTTGGTCTGGTGGCCTCCGGTCTTCTGTTCCGATTTAGCCATGCCTGCCTCCAAGGCGATCCAACGGCGCAACACCGCCCCGATCTGGACGCGGCTGCTCCGACCGTCGGCCGGAGTATTGTGCGGTCCACTGATCGAAAACAGGGCCCCGGGGGATATCGACTTTTTCAGATGTGGACAGATATCAATCGGGAGCGCTCCCACCGTCCGTCGTGGACGCCCGCGGCCCCAATCGGAGCCGTGGCCATGGCATCCGGATGAGAGTCCGATGTGATGGATCGGGTCGTCACCTTGACCGGTTGAGTAGCGATGCCGATGAGATTCGTGCTCGCGAACCGCAATCCTTGCGACGGAATCGCGCGTTGCCTGGCAATCGTCCTAGGCGGCGTGAATGCACGACTGGGTGTGGACCGTCGCGGCGGCGCTCGCGTTGGGCTTGGCGGCAGCGATCGCGGCCGATGACGTGTCCGGCGTCTGGACGACGCTCGCGCCGGCGGCCGCCGTCAGCCGCGCAACGTCAGGGTGACCTTCCCGGTTGCCGCTCCGGACGGGTCGACCACGACCGAGTAGGTGCCGGCCACCGGCAGCACCGTCGGCCGTATGTCGCCGGCGCCGGTGATGACGCAGCCGGCGGCCAGCAGGTGGCCGGACGGGTCGCGCAACTCGAGGGGCGAACACTGGTCCGGCAGGGTCGCCTCCGTCGCCTCCACCGCCACGGCGGCGCCCGCCGTGCCGGTGAACTGATACCGCATCACGAGTCCGGGCTGGCCGATCGCGGCGACGACGGGTCGACCGTCCGGTGTGATGGATGCCGTCTGGTCGGCGGCCGCAAATAGTCGCATGTGGACCGTGCCAACGGTCCGGTCGTTCGGATCGACCGTCACCGTGTAGGTCCCGTCCACCGGCAGCACCGTACCCTCGATGGCCCCGGAGCCGTTGACAACGCACCCGGTGGTGAGCAGCCGGTTGGTGGGGTCACGCAACTCGAGCGGCGAGCACTGGTTCGGCAGGCTGGTCTCCGTCACGTCGAGGAACACGCGCTGGCCCGATCGCCCGGCGAAGCGGTACCGGACGATGCCGCCGGGCTGCTCGATCGCGGTCGAGACCGTCGACCCGTTCGGCGTGATGGCGCCGGCGACGTCCCGGCTCACGTAGACGCGGGCGGTGGCTGCGCCCGTCGACCCGGGTCCGGCGTCGAGGACCACCGTGTACCGGCCGTCCGCGGCCAGCTCGGTCCGGTCGATGCGGCCGACACCGTCGACGTTGCAGCCCCGGCCGATCGTCTGACCCGTCGGGTCGAGCAGGCGGTAGGGCGAGCACGCGGTGGGCAATGCCGGCGCGACGAAGTCGACGAAGACGGCCTGTCCGGCCCGGCCGTCGAAGGTCAGCCGGTCGATGCCGTCGGCCTTCAGCGTTGCCGAGACGAGCGGATTCGCGGTGACGGGCGCGGCCACGGGCGGTGCGACCCGCTCGCTACCGGCCGCGCCGGTGGCGAATTCGGGTCGGCCGCTGACGCCGACATCGAGGACGCACTCGGCGAACTGCCACGGATTCCTGACGCCGGCCCAGCGGCAGATCTCCTCGGCCTGCGCCCGCGTGTCCGCATCCAGGTCCGTGACCGCCAACGGCCGCTCCGGGAATGTCCGGTCGGTGAAGGTCTCCGTACCCTGATCCTCGGCGTAGGCGAGCACGGAGTCGGCCGCCGGTATCCGCCAACTGTCCACATAGGTTTGATCGAGGTTTCCGAATGTGATCAGCTGGGTCAGCCGCGGGCCGGCCGGGGGCCCGATGTCGTTGCTCGGATCGCCGTCGAAGTTGCCGAGCAGGCCCTCCACCTTGCCGGCTCGACCCGCCGCCAGCCTCACCAGTAGCCGGTAGCCGTAGCCGCCGATCGGGTCGACCGCCGCCTCGGACCCGTCCGGCCAGTGGAGGTCGTAGCCGTCCGCGGGCCCGATGTCCGACGCGCGGCGCACCAGCCGGCCACCGCCGGACAGACGCCTCTCACCGCCGCGGACCGTGACGACCTCGCCGTCCACCCGTACCTCGGTCAGACCCTCGACGAGGGTCAGTGAAACCTTGTGACGGCCGAGGCGGAAGCCAACGGCCGTGTTGACCGACACCGTCCGGGAAGAGTGCAGGGGTGCCTGCCGGGTCTGCACCTCCAGGGCGGCCCCCGCGGTCGACCGGACCACGACGAACTCGCCCACGGACTGAAGGTCGTAGTAGGTGCGGTCGAAGGTCACCAGATGTGGATCGCCGTTCGAGCCGCCACATCGGTTGGAGCCTTCGCACAGTCGGACCGGACCTACCTGCGGAGGCTTGGGGGTCGCCGGTCGCCAGCACTCGTCGAGACTCCTGGGCAGGGCCGTTCCGTGGTACTCCGTCCGTGGCGGCAGTCGCTTCGCCTTGCGATATCGGTTCTCGGCGAACGTCGCCTCGACCTCGGCTGTCTTGATGCCGGTGTCGCCGCACTCGCCCCTGGCCACGGCGTTGCGCGAGATGGCGTCGGCTTGAACGAGCTCGTGATAGAGCGCCGCGCACGGGTCGCGGGCCACCCCGTCGCCGTACGGCTCGATGGCGGTCGGGTGCCAGACAACGGTGGATCCGCTCGGCGCCTCGAACGTTTGTGATCCACCGGTCGTCGGGACGATCCGCGCGATCGGCTGGCGCTTGTCCGTGAGGCGGTTGAGGACGCCCGCGGGATCGGAACCCGGCGCGGCGAAGCCCTTGAGGCAGGCGTCGACCACCGCCGGGAAGTCGTGGGTCGGGTCGATCGAGTAGTCGGCCCGGGCCGGTCGGCTCGTGGTGACGGAGGCCGCCAGCACGGCCAGCACCGCCAGCACCGCTCCGGCGACGGCCCGGTGCCCGCGGGCCAGGGCAACGAAACCGACGACGGTGGCGAGCACGAGCAGCCCACCGACGAGCACCCACAGCCAAGGGATGTCGCGTTGCTGCCCGCCCACGGTGAACCTGGTCGTCCGGGCGGCGGCCATACCCTCACACGCCCCGTCCATCCGCGGCACCGCGTAGCTGGCCGTCACCTCGTACCGCCCGGGGACGCCGATCGGCCAGAGCGCGTCCAAGCCGCCGCCAAACGACGTCGGGACCACCGATCGCAGCACGACGCTGCCGGCGTCCGCGCCGTCGTGCACCCGCAGGGACGGCAGCACGACGTCCACGGTGGAGTCTGGTACGGACGGGACCAGGCCGGCCTTGATGGCACTTCCGATGCCGTCGAGGTGGAAGCTGCGACCCAGGGTCGGGACGAGATCCCGACCGTTGTGCCGGACGGAGATGATCCGGACCGTGCCATCGGCCACCGTCGACAGTCCGCACTCCATCGTGGAGGTGTTGGTAACCGCGAGGGTCAACTGGGCTTGATCACTTTGGCTGGCCGGCCTCGAGCGGATCTCCAGACTCAGTCCGCTCTCGCCGGGCGCCGCGAAGGCCACCGAGGGCCACGCGATCGTCACCATCGCGAGGGCAGCGCCGACACTCGCCAGCCGCGCGAGGACGCCCATGGATGGATTATCGTGCGGCCCGCTGCTCCGAGGCGGTTCACTGGCCCGGTACGGGGCGGATGTCGGGTTTTCCTGAGCGCGTCGTGGCCCGTCGCGTAGTGGCACTTCGGCGAGGCTGGCAGACTGCGCCGATGACGACCGCTCGACCAACGTGGATCATCGTTGTCCGCGACCTGTCGCACATCATGGACGAGGCCGAGGCCACGGTGTGCGTCGTGCTGGACGCGGAGGCCGGACTCATACGCGGCTTGAGCCTGGCTGATGATCCGCGCGACGCCTGTGCCGGCGCGGTCGAGACGGCGCTGACGGAGCCGGCCGCGGATCTGCCCCCGGCCCAGCCGGGCGGCGTGATATGCGTCGATGAACGCACGTCACGGCTGGCCACGCCGCACCTGACCCGGCACGGCATCCACAAGCGGCCCACCGTGGCGAGTTCTCCCGCGGCGGAGGACGTCGTCGACTCCATGGTCGGACACCTGTCGGGACGCGCTCAACCCGCCGAGTTCCCGGCCCCGGACGACTGGACCATCCTGTTCCGGGCGTTACACCGGTACGCGTCGGCCGAGCCGTGGCGGCGATGGGGCGACACCGAGTTGTTCGACCTGGTTCTCGTCATGGATGGGGCGCCATCCGAGTACGTCGTCGGCGTCCTGGGTCAGGCCGGTATCCAACGTGGACTGAACCTCTATCCGGGGTCGGCGGCCCCGAAGGTCCGCGACGATTGGGTACCGGGCGAGCCGCCGCCATTCCCGGCCGGCACGCTTCTGGTCTGGCTGGATCCGCCGGCCGAGGTGCAACCCGAATTCGTCGGCAAGGCGGCCCGGTACGGATGGCCACCAGACGCGAGCGTGTTTCCCGTGCCGCTGGCCTTCGGGGCCACGGGGCCCGTAGACATCGACCGGCACGCCGCCCGTGTTCTCACCCTCGCGACCACCGCGATGGTCGCCCACCTCGATGAGGGAGCCGATCCGACCGAGGGACGGGTCGAACTGGCCGAGGGCGAAGGCGGCGCGTTCACCGTACGGCCACGCCGCACATCCGAGCTGGACGAGTCCGGTCGGCCCGGTCGGCCGCGTGAGCCCGCGCTCGACCTGCCCGATTTCCTCACCGGCGTGGATCCTACGGAGCTCCTGGATGAACTGCGGCGGGCGGGAATGCCGACGGAGCTGGTCGAGACGATGGGCGCGTACATGTCCGGATCGTCGCCGGGCGTTCCGGACCCGGAGGAAGGGCCCCTGCCCGAACTCGCTCTGCCCACCGTCGCCGCCGTCGCACCGGCGGCGCGCCAGGCGCGATTGCTCGAACGCGCGGCCAACCTGGCCGAATGGGTCGGATCGGAACGACCGCTGACCGCGAGGGGCATGCTGAAGCGGGCCGATACGGCTGCCGTCATCACGGAGCTCAAGCTGCTGCCGACCCCACCGAGCACGATGCCGAGGAGCGCGCGGGACGTCATGGCGCTTCATCGGCTCTGGGAGGTCGCGCAGGACCAGGGATGGCTGCGGGTCAGCCGGGCCGGCTCGCCGAAGGCGATGGGTTCGCGTCCGTCACCGCCGGCCGACGACAACGAGTCGTTGAGCCGGTGGGTCGCCGCGTTACACCTGCTGCTTGACCCCGACTCGGAGACCATCGCCCACACCGACCTACCCTGGGACGAGGTGCTACCCGGCGTGCTGGCCAGCCTTTACGTCGCCCACGCCGACCAGAAGGGGCTCCGGGTGGAGGAACTGTCGCAGATGGCGATCCAAGCCCTGTCGGGCCTGCCGTGGCAGGTGGCTCCCTCCGGCATCGCCGCCGACGCGCGGACCTACATCGAGGCGACGCTCGAGGTGTTGACCGACCTGGCGGCGGTCGAGGTCCACGACGGAACGGCCACGTTGACGCCGCTCGGTGCGTTCGGTCTTCGGGACTGGCTGGAGGCCGAGGGCTACGATGCACCGGTCACCGAGCCATAGCCGGATGCATGGAGGCCGGTCTCCCTTGTTGTGGGAGCAGCATTGTTGCCTACCATTGTCGACGCGTGCGGATCTTGGTGAGTTGCTCCGTTACCGGCGGCCGGGCGGAAGCTTCGTCTCGGTCAATGTCGGCTACGTTCCGCAGAGCTTCGCCGATGTGGTCGCCCTGCTGGTGGCGTGGCGGCGCCAGGTCGCCGGCCGCTTGCGGCTGGCCCTGACGCTCGACGATGTGAACGCGGCTCAGCTGGCGGGCGACGTGGCGGTGGGATTCGACCTGGAGGATTCTGGTCCGCTGGAGGGGCGGCTGGAGCGGGTGCGATACCTGTACGACCTTGGAGTCCGGACCATGCTGCCCAGCTACAACCACGCCAACGCGGCCGGCGGAGGCTGCCTGGACGAAGTAGACGATGGGCTCACGGCGTACGGTCGATCGTTGATCCGGGAGATGAACGCGGTCGGGATGGTGGCCGACGGTTCGCATTGCGGCGCCCGTACCGGGTTGGACATGTGCGAGGTGTCCGCGCACCCGGTGATCTACAGTCACTCGTGCCTGCGGGGGGTGTGGGACCATCCCCGCAACATCACCGACGAGCAGGCCCGAGCGTGCGCGGCCACCGGCGGGGTCGTCGGCATCACCGGTGTCGGCATATTTCTCGGCGCGAACGACGCGTCGCTCGATGCCCTGGTGCGGCACATCGACTACGCCGTCGACCTCATCGGCCCCGACCACGTCGGCCTGTCCACCGACTATCCGTTCGACCACGACGACTTCAACGCCATGATCGTTGGCAGTCCGGAGCTGTTTCCTGACTGCTACACCCGATGGGGTCCGATCAACTTCATGCCTCCGGAAGGGCTGCTCGCCGTCGAAGGCGCGCTGCGAGATCGGGGCTATCCCGCTGACGCCGTCGCCGCGATCCTGGGTGGCAACTTCCGGCGGGTCGCCGCACAGGTATGGCAGTAGCCGTGCGCATGGATGCGAGCCCTCACGGCTGGTCCTCGCCGGTCCTCGCCGGAGGTCGCGGTTAGCCCGCCGACGTAGTCCGGGATGTTGGGCTCGCCTCAGGCATACGATCGAACAGGGCGGTGAGCAGACCAATCGCCGTGTCAAAGCGCGAGTTGGTGGACCCAATCAGGATGGCCGGCCAATGGCCTGCTCGCGTGCCACCAGCTCGTCGCCTCAGGTGTTGATCCCTGACCACTCTCCTGACGGCGGGGGAGAATAGGCCGGCAGGTAGGCTGGGCGCCGTCGCCCTCGTAGCTCAGGGGATAGAGCAACGGTTTCCTAACGAGCACCGAGACCTCGATGCGCGCGCCGCTGACCTGCAGAAACTAGACCGACTGTGCGATTGTGGATCACGGCGTGTGGACGTGCGGAGGCCCATGGCCACATATTGTCAACCGAACCTGCGAGCCGCTGGGAGGGCAATGTCCCGCCGAGTGGTGGGCTTTGAGGGTTGATCCTCGGTGTCGACTCGCCGCTGTCGATCGCGGCGATGGGCTCAGTATCGCTGGTGGGCTTGAGTTGGGCCATGGAGGCCTCGGAGAGGTAGCGCCGTTCGCCTGACTGCCATTCGTCGTGCATGTCGGCCAGGATCGCGCCGACCAGGCGGATGACGGCGGCATCGTTGGGGAAGATGCCGACCACTCGGGCTCGGCGTTTGATCTCCTTGTTGACCCGCTCGAGCGGGTTGCTGCTCCAGACCTTGGGCCAGTGGGCTCGCGGGAACGTGGTGAACGCGAGGACCTCGGCCTTGGCGCCGTCCATCAGCGGGCCGATCTTCGGGAACCGGGCGGCGAGCTGGTCGCGGACCTGGTCCCAGGTCGCGGCCACGGTGGGGGCGTCGGGTTGGGCGAAGATGGTGCGGAAGACGGCGGCGACCATGTCGGTGTGCGTCTTGGGTACGTGGGCGAGCAGGTTGCGGGCGAAGTGCACCCGACACCGCTGGTGCGCGGTGCCTTGGAAGGAGCGTTTCAGGGCGGCGACCAGGCCGGCGTGCTGGTCGGAGATGAGCAGCCGCACCCCGGCCAGCCCGCGTTTCTTCAGCGCGGTGAGAAACCCGCGCCAGAACACCTCGTCCTCGCTGTCGCCGACGTCGAGGCCCAGCACTTCCCGGCCGCCGTCGGCGGTGATCCCGGTGGCGACCACCGCGGCCATCGACACGACCTGGGAGGTGGTGTTGCGTACGTGCAGGTAGGTCGCGTCCAGGTAGACGTAGGGGAAGGTGGTGTGGTCCAGCCGCCGGGTGCGGAAGGCGGCCACGACCTCGTCCAGGCCGGCGCAGATACGCGACACCTCGGACTTGGAGATGCCCGAGTCGATGCCCAGCGCAGCGACTAGGTCATCGACCGACCGGGTGGATACCCCGGCGACGTAGGCCTCCATCACCACCGCGTACAGCGCCTGGTCGATACGCCGGCGCGGTTCGAGGATCAGCGGGAAGAACGAACCCTTACGCAGCTTCGGGATGCGCAGGTCGATGTCGCCGGCCTGGGTGGCCAACAGCCGCGGTCGTGACCCGTTGCGCTCGTTGATCCGGGTGTCGCTGCGTTCGTAGCGAGCTGCGCCAACCACCTCAGTGGCCTCGGCCTCGATGAGCTCCTGCAGCACCATCCGGACCGACTCGCGGATCAGATCCACGGCTTCGCCGGTGCGTAGCGCCTCCAGCAACTCCGATACGGCAGACTGTGACAACGCCATCGGTGGGCTCCTTCAGTGAGTACTTGCCGGTACACACCGAAGATCCCGCCGATGGCCCCTACCTTCGCGAAGCCGCGCCGGTCACCCGCAAACCCCACCACCCCGCGGGACGCTTACTCAGACGCCGCGCCTCACGCCGACCCCATGCCACAATTGGCTCAGGTCGTACCCCAATGTTGACCGAGGCGACTCGCGCCGCCGGAGGCGCGGTGTTTCAGATGCGGCACACCTAGCGGCGACTCTGTTGGAGCAGCGCGCGAATGTCGGAAACTGTGATTCTCCTAGGGTTGTTCTTCATCCGTGGCGATCCCACCATTGTCAGAAGGTCTGATTCCCACTGACCTTGGGCCAATTCTCTATAAACCGTTGGGTATCCGCCAAATGCAAGCAGGCGATTCGCAATACCCGCAAGGCTTGTGCCAGCTAGGTTCGCACACCACGACCGTAGATCATCAATCAGCATGCGGAGATGATGGACGCCGCCTTCGATCACACAATCTTCGGATGTCGAGGCGTAGTTGTGTTCGGCGAGCCACGGCAGACTAAGTAGGGCGGCGGCACCATGTGGTATGCCCAGCCTGCCCGTGAGCGGATAAGACAATGCATGCGCAGCCGTGGTCCGGCTTACGGCGATCGCGGCCCCGGCGAGGGATGCACACCACGCGATCCGCTCGCGCAAAGACTCGTGGTGAAAGCCTCCGGAAGCGCACCCAGGTCCGATCGCCGCCACCAGCTGCTGATACGCAGCTGCTGCCCACTCACGCGATTGCGGCGTCCCAGCAACAGCCCAATACGACTCCGCTGCCTGGCACAAAGCATCGGCTACCGCTGCGACGCTCACATGGTGCGGCACCGTGAGGGCCAAGTTCGGATCGACCAATACCGCGTCAGCCAACAGCTCGGGCGCGTCGAGTGACAATTTGTCGAAGCCGTTCCAAAGCGTTGCGAAAGGGGTGATTTCGCTTCCCGACCCCGCGGTGGTGGGAATCAGTACGAGTCGATTGCGCTGTCGAACCGGTAGTCGGCCTTGTAAGACCGCCGCAATTGCGAGCGGGTCCTGCGGCGTCAGCGCTGAAACCGCCTTAGCCAAGTCCAGGACACTACCGCCACCAACGCCCACCACAGTGTCTGGCCCAAAGTCTCCTTTAAGCGCCAGCGCAGAAGCAACGGCACGCACTGTGACCTGATGGTGCTCGGCGTACACAAACGCAACATGACGTCCCCGCAGCGCATCCTCCACATAGCTCGACGCACCGCAATTGGCATATGATGCTCCGCCCCGAACCACCAGGCATCGTTGAGTATCGAATTCATCCAGAACGACACCCAACCTCGCCGCCGTCCCACGCCCGAAAAGCGCATTAGGATGTCCGGGTAGTTGGCGAGAAGAATCTGCGTCCATACCTGATCCAGCACGGAGTAGGAATGCGTCGCTCATCCAGAGGCGCCCAAGTCGGTGGCGAATCTTGTGGCGATCTCCCCCAGAGTGATTGCCTCCGATGCCCGACCGCCGGGGTTCCCCGAGCCTACGCCACGCACTATAAGCATAGCTGGCGCGGTGCCGTTCAGAAGTCTACGCATCGTGTCGCGCAGTGCCTCGACCTGCTCGACAACGTAGACGCGACGATAACCAAGACCGGACGCAACTGCGGCGAAGTCCGCGCCTTCGGCGCCGAGTGGCTGACCCCCGGTTGATTCGTATCCCCCATTGTTGAACACGATGTGGAGAAGATTGCTGGGCGCTCGATGGCCAACTGCGGCTGCAGACCCCAAGTGCATGAGTAGTGCTCCGTCGCCATCTAGAACGATGACCCGGCGATCCGGCCGTGCCAACGCGACACCTAAGCCCACTGAGACGGCATGACCCATAGACCCTTGCATATAGAAGTTCAACGGTTGATCATCGACATTGAAAAGCTCACGCGACAGGTAGCCGGTGGTTGAAACGACGAGTTCGCCAGAGCGCTCTGCGGCTAGCATCGCGACCAGTTCGTTACGAGTGACTTGGGGCGCCAAGACCCGTGTAGGTGTCGAGATAGGCGTTGACCGGGCCAGTACGCCCGGACCCAACAAGAGGAACGCCGGTCGACGGTGGTCAAGTGCCTTGCTGGCCTGCGCAAACACCGTGTCGAATTCAGGAGGTGACGAGGCCGCAAGCTCCCAGTAGTCAATGCCGAGCGAACTTAGCCATGCCGGCACGACCCGGCCCATCCATTCATGCTGCGGCTCGAGTGCGCCATCGCCTGTGCGACCGCGCATACTAACAAACACCAAAGCCGGTATTTGGTATGGCAACAGCAACGAGGTGAGTGGATTCACCATATTGCCGAAGCCGGAGTTTTGCGCTAGGACTGCGGTGCGCCTTCCGCCAAGCCAGGATCCTGCAGCAAATGCCAAGGCGCTGCCCTCGTTGGCCGCCGGCAAGTGGAGAATAGCGGACTGCTGTCTAAGGTAGTGGAGTACTCCCGAGAAGTAGGAGCACGGCACACTTGCAACTCGGTCGATCCCCACACCGCGGAGCGCCCGGACGAAGTCTTCGGAGCTCACATCGCCCGTCACTGCGGAGCCCAAGTCGTCGTGCCCATGTCCTGTAGTGCAAACAAGTCGCCAATCCGAACTATTTCCTTTTCTACGGCGCTAGCGGTACCGCTGGTCCTGAGTGTATCGAGCATGGTCCGGGCGGCCATAGTCTGCGCACGAATCAACTGGTTAGCGTAGATCACTATGCGAATGCCCGCTTCCGAAAGGTCCCGCTCGTGGATGCCATTGTAGGTCGTCGGAACGGCCACAAGCGGCACGCTCATCGTCCAAGCTTCGGCGAACGCCAGTATTTCGTCTGGCGAATCGATTCTGCTGTGTACGAGAATAGCGTCGGCTCCGGCGTCAGCGTAGGCCAATGCACGTTCAAGCGCAGCGTGCAACGGAAGCGCTGCGATGAATGCTTCGGTTCGTGCCAGCAGCATGAAGTCGGAACTCTCCTGAGCATCCTTGCCCGCCCTAATCTTTTCGACGAACTCTCCGATGTTGACCAGAGGATGGGCAACGTCCGCATAGCTGTTGGTCTTTGGATGGACCTTGTCTTCAATGCATACTGCAGCGATGCGCCGCCGTTCATACCAACGGACCATCTCTTCGACGTTCCGGGGTCCACCGTACCCGGTGTCGCAATCCGCTATCACGGGTAGGCTGGTCGCTGCATCAATGCGCTCGGCGGCATCGAGGCTCTGCGTCATGGTGAGCACTCCGGCATCCGGTATCGCATAACTCGCTGATAGCCCGAGGCTGGATGCCCAGATCGCCTCAAAGCCTGCAGCCTCGACAAGGCGGGCGGAAATCCCGTCATGAGCACCGACTGCCCGAATGAGTCGTTCCGTTCCGAGCAAGCCACGAAGCTTCTTAGCCTTGCTGATCACTTTACCTCCGCATTGGTCAAGCCAACGGCGGAACGACCCTCAGTACGATACCATTGCGCGTCTTCGTAAAGATATCGTTCTATGTGTCGGCAAGATAGCAGCGACAGCACCGAGCGCACATCTGTGCTAACGGCACCACCAATTCGCACGAGCAGAACCCGCATCGGCCTGCCATCACGGCCCCTCATGCCAATTCCTACTTCCGGTAAGGCGTATGCGGAGTCGCCGGTGTCGAGTTCCGCCGTGTACGGACGACCATGGTGATGCCAAACGAGATCACCGTGGCCCGACAAGATGTATAGATAGGTGTGCTGATGCGAACGCAGCACATCCGGATCAACGAGAGCTTCGGCAGGAACGACTAGCTCGAATGCTGTGGTCTCCGGGTGTATCGGATCGCCGGCGAGTAGTGTCACGTCGTAGGCGTTGCCGTCGCCGTCCGGTAGCCTCCAGCGTCGTGACCCAGACTTGCGATGGATCGAGACACCGTCGACCGTCGCCGTGGTCCGTGGCATAAGGTCCCGAACCGCGACCCGTAGGGCAGCTGCTAAGGCCGCGAGTTCGGTTGGTGTGGGCACGTCATTTCCCATGCACAACGCGGCCAACCGCTGCGGTGCGACGTGGGCAACGGAGGACAATTCAGCATTGGTCAGCAGGCGAGTGCGAAGTAGGGAACGTAGCATTGCCCCGCTCGTTTCCGACTCGGACGTTATGGGGAGTGCGATTGCTGCCGTAGTTCGTGTGCCCAAGACCGCGAGCTCGCGTTGGGGATCGCCAACTAACTCACCGCCATAGGTAAGCGCCAGGATGTGGGCGCCGCTGTCGCGGCGGCGCGCCGCAAATGAGTGCGGCGCGAACGGAACCGCCCAAACAGAGTCGCCAGTGTTCATCGGAACGCACCGTAGCTGCCCGTGCCAGGAGTAGTAATAGTTCACAGGACCCACGAAATATGTAAGTTGGTACAGTAGGTGCCCTTCGTTCCATTGCACCGATGGGTTCGCGGCGTCCTCGTCCGATACCGACTGCAGCATCTTGATGTACTCGGGCCTGAAGGAAGCAACCCGCGACATTGCCGTGTCGCGGTACTCGTAGTAGTCGACGCCTCCGCGCTGCAGAACGCGCGCCGTTGCCCTTGACTCCTCCCGAGTCACGATCCGTAATCCATGCGGTACATCGTCGTGTATGGGTAGAAGATCTCGCTCGTTAAGTGGCCACACCTTGGCTGCGCGCTCGATCAGTTCCCAGTTTGGCGCTAAAGCTCCGCTCACATATGCGGAGTACTCCTCCAGCGATAACCCAAGATCCCGCGCAGCGTTGCTGTGGTCCCGTTTAAGGTCATTTGCCGCGGAGCGGAGCAGAGCTGCCGCTCGATGGCGGTACGCGCTCCCTGGTCCGTCCGAAAGCTCGACCGCGGACAGCGCGGTCGATGTGTTCTCACGATCGGTCGACATCGGCCCTCCGCTGTGTTGATCGTGTAGAAGCGATCTTGACTTGCGCTCGCCGGGACGGGTGTGCCGGATGCGGGTCCGAACCGTGCGGTACATCCGTCCAGCAAGCTAGGCCAGCCCGGTCGGAAGCGATCGGTGGTACCGATCTGGTCCTTTGGGCCAATCGTGCACCTCCTAGCACTCGGTGTCCACCACGACCTGGGTACCCCCCGGGAGGGATGGCCCGTCCGTGCTGGGCACATTTTTCGCGTCTATGCATCCCTATGACCGGCCCACTCGGGTGGGCGATCGTGTCGCGACGGTGGATTGCACTTACCGTGTAGGCTCCATAGAGTCTCGTCCAAGGTGCCTGCCTTCTTCGGTCCGAAGGGAGAAGCGACCGCAGATCATGGAGCGATGGATCGGCTTGGCCGCCGGAATTGCGGGCGTCCTCGTCCTTCTGTGGGCGCTGATCTTTGGCGCGAAGACAATCCCCGACCTTGTTGCTGGGCTACGCCTCCGTTTCGGTCTGGGCAAACTTCGTTCGGAGAAGACTCAGCTTGTCTCCTTCCTCAGGACGGAGTCGGCGCAGGCGAAAATGATGCAGCTGCGTGGCTTAGTACCAGGTTCCGCGCACAAACTTCGACTGCCGATCGTGAAGGTATACGTTCCTACATCGACGGCAGATCCTGACCGAGAAACCGGCGGCATATCAACGACCGCTGCAACCGGGCTGTTAACGCGTGACGAAGTCCCCCGGGTGCCGCTGAGCCGTTTGCTCTCAACCGAGCGGCGTCTCCTGGTTACGGCTCCTGCCGGGCTCGGCAAGACGACATTCCTGAAGTATGTTACTTACATTCTGGCCGAAGGCCACCTCGATCAGCTAACGGACGGCGTGAACGAGGCGCTCGGCACCAACTGGGAGAGCACACCTATACCGGTCTATGTTCCACTGCGCGACCTTGCGATGATCCTTGGAACTCGACCGCCGGGATCGGTGCCTGCGGACGCCGGGCGTGAGCTACTTCGGGCGGTCGGAGTCTTGCACTGCGCTGATCCTGAAGCTGCGGAGCCGGAGTCGTGGATGCTTCGCATCTTAGATGCGGGTAATGCCCTAGTCCTCTTTGACGGCCTGGACGAGGTCGTCTTCCCGCCAATGCGGGCGTACGTTGACGAGGCCGTCGAGGCCTTCATTGATCGGTACCCCGCGAACGCATATGTCGTGACCGCCAGGCCCGAGGTTCTGCAGGGCACCGACTACTTCGTCGCGTCGATGCCAACCGCCCGGATCGAGACGCTTCGTCCGGAACACGTGCGGCTATTCGTCCGAAACTGGTACCGAACCATCTATGACATTGGCGGCCTGCCTGGCGACCTAGACGTCGACAACGAGACGACCGACTTACTGCGTGTTATCAACAGTGATCTCAATGTGCGCGAGCTGGCCAGCTCACCACTCTTCCTTACGATAATCGCAGTGTTGCATTACTCCCGAGTCGTTTTGCCGAGCAGGCGCGCCGATCTGTACGACCATTGCACTCTATCGTTGCTCGGAGAGTGGGATGCCTCGAAGCCCGGACTCGCTGCGAAGTCAATTCGATGGTACGGAGACCGAGATGACCTGTCGCCTGCCGCGCGAAGGCTACAGCTGGAGTACATCGCCGAGTTCATGCATAGCACCGGCATGGAGGAAGCCGAGATTACGAAGGTAGCGGATCATCTATGCCATGCGTCGCTGATGTTCCAAGGTCCGCAGGACGAGACCTCGCCACAGGACGCGGCGATAGCATTCATACGCAACACGGCGCTGCGTGGCGGCACGCTCGAAGTCGGATCGCGTGACCGCGTTCGATTCTCTTATAGGATCATCGAAGACTACCTGGCGGCACGTCGTCTTTCGCGCGATCCCGAGCAGGCAACTCGCTTCATGGAGAAGGCAAACTCTGAGTCGTGGCGAGAGACCCTACGCCTGACGATCGGCATACTGAGCGCCAGCGATCCAGAGCGCGCGAGCACGATTCTGTGGAATCTGCTCTCTGAAGCCGATCCGTCGTTGGGCACTGCCGATGCCACCCTCTTGGCAGGGCAGTGTCTCTTGGACTCGGAGCGGTCGGCTCTAGACCCGCGAGTGGTGGAGACGGTCATCGGGCGCCTCTCTGACGTGTACCAACACGGAGTGGTGAACACCCGGATCGATGCGGCCGAGATTCTCGGCTGGCTCGGCCGGTTGGGCGGTAAACTCCTGTTCCACGCGGTGCCGAGGTCAGGAAAGCTGGATGGTGAACGTCTCCTAGAATTGGCGGAGTATCCCACCACCAACGCGCAGTTTATGGAGTTCGTCGCGGCTGGGGGCTACCACAACAGAGGTTTTTGGACCCTCTCCGGCTGGGGGTGGCGCGTGGCCAACCAGATTACACAGCCGTTCTTCTGGGATGAGCCCAGGTTCCGAGTGCCAAGCCAGCCTGTCGTGGGCGTGAGCTGGTTTGAGGCGATCGCATACGCGCGCTGGGCTGGCACTCGATTGCCAAGCGAAGTGGAGTGGGAGGTCGCTGCGGAGAGCGTCGATGTCGGGCGACTGCGCCTAGTGCCCGGCGGGGAGGCGAATTTTGCTAATGTCTCGCCCGACGGTCCGGGCCGGCCCACCCCAGTCGGCGTCTATGCAGAGTCGAGATCTGCACATGGCCACGAGGACCTAATGGGGAATGTGTGGGAGTGGACGGTGACTCCCTACCTGGGTAGGCGGTCAACAGGGCACGACCCTGGGCTCGACGGAGAGGAGTCCCGCGTGCTGAGGGGCGGTTCGTGGTATGGCCCCCTCAGCGACACCGACAGGGCTAGGCGTCGTTGGCTGCACCCAGGCGCACGGCAGTTTAACTTCGGGTTCCGCGTAGCGAGGTAGTGAGGGTGGCCACATGACTACGGGTACAATCTCAATCGACCGGTTCCGAATCCGTTACAGGGCGGCCGGTAAAGGAATACCGGTCATCCTGGTGCATGGGTCCCATCGCAGTTCGTACACGTTCGGACGTAGCATCGATGCGTTGGCGCGGGAATTCTTGGTGATCGCGCCGGATTTGCCAGGCTATGGCAGGTCGTCTGCGATTACAAGGCGGCAGCAGCTTCCGGACATGCCAGGAATACTCATCAAGTTCGCAGAGGCACTAGGGCTCGGCCCGTATCACTGGGTCGGTGAATCTAGGGGGGGAGGTCATGTCATTCAGGTCGCTGCACGTCGACCGTCGCTGGCGAGATCCCTGCTGCTGGTTAGTCCAGTCGGCCTGCCGCCAAGGGAGTTGCCGAAGCCGGCCGAGGTGCATTCTCAGACGAAGTGGGAGTGGTTCGTCGAGCGGTCGGTAGATGATCCTAGAGTTTTTACGGACGAGGATAGGGCGGTCCTGGTTCGGAATCTGGACAAGGCAGCTAGCTATGAGAACCGTCGATTGGCCGCCACGACAGAGGAGTACAACCGCCAGGGGCTCGTCGACTGTATCGTTGCGCTAACGCTTCCGATCATGCTCGTCTGGGGTCGCCAGGACCCAGTGTTCCCCGTGGAGTGCGTCGAGCGCTTCCGCGAACTGATTCTGGACTTGCGCAGAGTTGAGATAATCGACCTGGCGCGACATCTTTCGTTCTTTGAGCACAGTTCCAGATTCAACAGTGTCGCACTCGAGTTCTTTCGTTCGATATCGACCGAGTCTGATTCTTCACCTTTCATTGAAGGGAACGCGAAGTGGGTGACATCGGGTCCTTCCGCGAGACGATCCTGGCTGAGCGGGTTGTTGCCGAGGGTAGGAAGTTCAAGATCTTAGAGCGCGAGATTGAGGTGGCTCCGGGGCGAGTCGTAACTTGGGAGGTGCTAGATAAGGGCGGCGATAGCGTCGCTATGGTGGCTGTGGACGGAATCGGTGATGTCTACTTGGTGGAAGAATACTTCGGTGCCACTAACGAGCGAAGCCTCTGCCTACCAAAAGGGAAGGTTGATCCGGGCGAAACCCCGGAAGTAGCAGCCATTCGGGAACTCCGAGAGGAGATTGGGTACTCGGGTAACGCTCAGCTACTGTCAAAGATGAGCGTCAGCCCGGGATACCTAACGCAGTACACGACGATCTTTCTTGTTACGGGCCTCCGTGAGGACGCAATCGTTGGGGACGAAGTACAGCACCTCCAGACGGCCAAGATGCCCCTAGACACCGCGGTGGACCGGTGTCTTCGAGGCGAGATATCTGAGGCGCGCACCGTGGCCGGACTCCTGTTGGCGGCGGCACACTTGCGGACGAGTATTTCATCCGTGTAGCCGGATTGGCGGATAGCGCTAATGCCTCAGCAACTGGCATGTTGGGTCGGACCGTGAAGTTTCTCGTCGCCTCCGATAAGTTTCGAGGGTCGTTGTGTGCGCTATGTGCGTCCGAGGCCGTGCGGCGCGGCCTTATGTCAGCGGGGCGGTCCGCGACAGCGATCCCGCTATGCGACGGAGGCGAAGGAACCGTGGCTAACGTTGCGCGATCGACTGGCGGATCAATGGTCGAATGGGACCTGCCCGATGCGTGGGGCCGACCGACTCGAGCGCGGGGCGTGAGACTATCGGATCATGCAGTGCTTGTCGAGGCCGCCGACGTCCTGGGCATTCACAAGGCCCCGCCAGGTAGCAGTCCGATGACAGCCTCATCTGCTGCGCTTGGAGCTCTCGTGCGGGCCGCCGAGCGCTACTCGCACGGCTCGGTGGTGCTCGCAGTGGGCGGCACCGCCACCGTCGATGGCGGTTCTGGGCTACTTGAATCGTTAGGTTGGCGGTTGGACTGCGACCTTCTCGTGGCTGCAGATGTGGCGATTCCGTATGAGGAAGCGCCGCGCCGGTTCGCCATACAAAAGGGTGCTCGTCCTTCGGACGTTCCCGTCCTCGAGCAGCGTCTCATACATACGAGGAACGAGATCTGCAACAGGTTGGGCATGGATCCGCGGGTGGTGCCGCACGCCGGCGCCGGCGGGGGTGTTGCGGGTGCCCTGGGCAGCCTGGGTGCCAAGGTGAAGAGCGGCTTTGAAGTATTCTCGGGCCTGGTTCACCTGCAGGAGAGGATATCTGCCGCGCAAGCGATCGTTACGGGTGAAGGTAGGCTGGACTACGGAACGCTGTTGGGCAAAGGACCGGGACAAATCGCCAAGCTAGCCCAAGCCGCTGGTATCCCCGTGTGGATGGTGGTGGGCAACAATTCACTTCGCGTTACGGATCTTCGATCATCACCCATGGCCGACGTACGTGTGTTGTCGCTCCGAGATCTCAAAGGCGCAGAGAATACATTCAGGGCTGCGGCACGACTTTGCGAACTTGCTGGTAGGCTGATCGGCGCTGAAACCTAGCCAGGTCAGCCTCCTTGAGCCATTCTCGCTTCCGTCCGGGAGACGGCGCTAGCTAGGCTACGCCGAGCGGCCTTGAATGCGCGATGTACGGGGCTATTAGCAGGGTGCCTTGTCAGAATCTCTTGAATTCGATCGTCGAAAGTCATCTCCTGGCCCTGCGGGCCGTGGGTCATGTCGGCCGTTATAAGGGCATCGATGAGCGCCCCACGGGGGGCGATGAACTTCTGAAGCTCATCGACGAGATCCCGCGCCTCAGCCTCGTACTTTGCACCAGAGTGATGAGCGACTAGACACACGATCCCTTCCGGCCAACCTGAGGACCGAAGATACCGTGCGCCGTCAAGCGCGTGAAACCCCGTGACCGCGAGCTCTTTCGCATATCCTATGTCGTGAAGCCAGGCCGAGGCGATCAGCGTTTCCTTGTCGCTCTCAGGCACGGCGCGGGAAAGGGGGACCGCGCCAGCGCCGACAGCCTGGACATGAAGCCAGCGGTCCCCAAGAGTTGCCAACAACTCCCGGGCAAGTGCGGCCGCAGCAGGTGCGCCAAACTCTCCCACTCGGTCATCCCTGATGTGTGTGTGCCGACAATCCCGCGATTCTAGCAGATCTGGATGACGCGGCGATCAAGGGATGCGGTTACGCGCACAGACGCCGACTTGAGGCAACCCACGCAATGTTGGCTGGGGCCTGTTTCATAAGTGGCGGGCGGTGGTGTTGGCGCAGGCCGGCGTGTCGACGATCGGAAACAGCGCCCGCGGACCCGACCGATCGGGTGCTGGCGACAAGGCCACAGCTCTCCGGCTAATCGGGCCTACCGGCGCTGGCGCGGCGTCAAGGCCTCATGGGTCCGTGTCCGGCCGTCAGGATGATGGCACCGCTGTCCTGCTGGGCCAGTGACACGGTCTTTGGGCTGGTGGGTAGCTGGGCCCCCGTTGATGGCACAAAGGGAGAGCTCGTGCTCGACTACGACGTCCAAGACCGGCAACCGGGCCGACGCCGAGCAACTAGGCGATCAGGCGCATCGGCAAGCGTCTCGGCTGGGTCCCGCAGTAGGCCGCCTCCGACCGTGGCTACGGCGAGGCCGCCGTCGACCCGAACTCGAGGACCTCGGAGTCGAAACCGTCGGCATTCACCACAAGGGCAAGGCCGGCAAGGCCCGCCGAGCCACCCGAATTCCGCGAGCTGGTCAAGTGGCGCACAGGCGCATCAGCCCCACCTCAAGCGGCGCTACGGCCGGGATCGCAGCCCTCGTCGAGGAACAAACCCGCACCGCCACCTGGTGCGGATACTGAATCATGGCCAGAACCGGGCTAAGATCGCCCACCCCGTCAACCCCATGAGACACCCACTGCCCTTTCAGCCAAGATCTCCAAGCCCCGTCGGGCGCGGACACCCACTTCTTCAAGGGCGAAGTAGATAACTGGACAATAGTGTCGAAGCACTACTACCGACCGGCCGCGCGGGTTGATATGCTATGGCCACTGCATTGGGGTGATGTCGGAATGGCGAACTGGTGGATCAGAGGTAAACAGGTCCTGGAGGATATTCGCGACTGGCACACGCGACTTGTAACACCCGGACTCGGGCCGGCCGTGGGTCTGGACTGCCTAGTCAAACAAGAGTAGGCGAATGATCCCAATGGCCGGGGCACCGCTATCAGCGAACCGGCGCCTCACGGAAGCCGCCGATATCCATTCGAGGATCCACGGCCAAAAAAAAGAGGCGGATCTTCTGCACTCCCAAGCTCGTTGGGAGCGGGCGCGAATAGACGCTCACGCGGCGGCGAATCTCATATCCACCAGCTTGGCCGCGATAACCGCAAAATACTCACGGTATCGAACTCCGGGTGACTTGGAGGGCAACGTGGAGGTCACTTCTCGACACGTACAAACAAATGATGAACCCTGGTTAGTAGCGCTCCAAGAACTGGGCGGGGCTGACTGTGGCGTCTGGTTTCCTCGGAGCGAAATGACGACACTGGCCGCTGACCTGGTGGAAATACTCGCGGATCCAACCGTTGAGAGCGCCGTGCCCGAGGTCGCTTCCGGCGCCACGAGAACCATCTATGGTATCCACCGGTTGCGCCGATCCTTTGAGCTACTTGCTAAGAATGGCCGGCTAGTT
>Ga0307415_100000126_pt1 | contig 32848 bp, 24 predicted proteins | sample DK1Cmetagenome_FD_204524 | JGI IMG/M metagenome (GOLD analysis project Ga0307415, IMG submission 204524) | Maize rhizosphere microbial communities from greenhouse at UC Davis, California, United States - DK15-C-2 | ecosystem: Host-associated > Plants > Roots > Rhizosphere > Soil | place: USA... | reverse complement strand
ATCGCCCGGCGGATGCGGGCCGCCGCCGGCCAGAACCGACGCTGGAACACCACGCCGAACCGCACGCCGGCCAGGCGCGTCGCCTCGATCATCCGGTAGGCCTCATCCAGGGCGAGCGCCATCGGCTTTTCGCACAACACGTGGATCCCGTACCGGGCCGCCACCAGTACGCCGGCCTCGTGGGCGGCGTGCGGCGTGCACACCACGACGGCCTGCAGGTCCCCGGCGAGCAGGTCCTCCGCGTCGGCATAGGCGCGGGGAACATCGTGGACCTCGGCGAACGACCGTGCCCGGTCGAGGCTGACATCGGCGACCGCGACGAGGTCGACTCCGGGCAGGCTCCGCAGGACCGTCGCGTGGCTGTTCGCGATCTGTCCACAGCCGAGGATGCCGACCCGCAGCGAGGCCGACGGGTCGGCCGTCACCGGCCGGCTCCGGGCGCGAAGAAGATGAAGGTCGTCGCGACGAAGATCGGAACCATGACCAGCGCGGCGACCGCTGCGTACGCGAAGAAGTTCGGCATCCTGATGCCCCGATGTTCGGCCATCTCCTTGACCATGAGGTTGGGGCCGTTGCCGATGTAGGTGAGGCACCCCATGAAGACGGCCCCACACGAGATGGCCGCCAGCAACACGGCGCCGCCGTCGACGCCGAGCAGCGCAGCGAGATAGAGCGGGTCGTGTGTGGACAGACCGGCCTCCCCGGCCGCCACCGCGGTGAAGCTGAGGTACGTGGGGGCGTTGTCGAGCATGGCCGACAGGCTGCCGCTGGCCCAGAAATACTGCCATGGCGCGCTGAGCCCGAGCTCGTCGCTGCGGGCGTTCAGCAGCAACAGGGGGGACGTCATCGTCACGAAGATGCCGAAGAACACGACCGCGACCGCCGCCATCGGTCGGAAGCTGAAGTGGTTCCTCTCATGTATGCCACGCGGCGTCAGCACGTACGAGCCGGCCGCGATGGCACCCAACAGGACCTCCTGTATCCCGAACGACCAGGGCTGCCCGGCCGTACCCACACCGGAGCCTCGGGCCAGGATGACCGCGACCGCGCCCACCAGGAAGACGAGGTTGCGCAGGCCGAGGACGCGCAGTCGCTCGTGCACCAGCAGCTCGTCCAGCAGACCTTCGGTGCGCTTGAGGCCTTCCTCACGGTTCACGACAAACTGGTCGACCAGATTGAAGACGAACAGGACGACGCCGTTGACGAACAACCACGGGAGCCACAGGTTGAGCGTCCAGCCGAACGGAACCCCCTTGAGGAAGCCGAGATAGAGCGGCGGATCGCCGAGCGGCGTCAGGAGACCTCCGGCGTTGGCGACGATCAGGATGAAGAACACGACGAGGTGGGCCTTGTGGGTGCGACGGGCGTTGGCGCGTAGGTACGGTCTGATGAGGACCATCGCGGCGCCGGTCGTGCCGATGAGGTTGGCCAGGACGGCACCGATGCCGAGCATGGCCGTGTTGGCCAGCGGCGTGCCGGACAGCGACCCCTTGACCTCGATGCCACCCGCCACCACGAACAGCGCGGTCAGCAGGACGAGAAAGGACGTGTAGTCGGTCAGGGAATGCAGGAGCGCGCTGCCCCCGGCCGACCCGAAACCGGCCACGAGGTAGGCGCCGGCCAGCGCCGCGGCGATGCCGACGACGATCGCCTTGTTGGCGAGGCCGCTCCACCAGCGTTGAGCGGTCAGCTCGAGGACCGAGACCGCCACGAGCAGGCCGACGAACGGTGCGGCGGACCACAGCGGTAGGTGGTCACCGAGCGGCTGGGCGGCCAGGACCATCGCGCTACAGGTCCGCCGCGAGGAGCTCGGCCGAGTCCTCGAGCATGGCGTCGATGTCGGCGATCGCGCCGGTGAAGTACTCGAACGCCGCGACGGCCTGGAACGCGTTCATGCCGCCGCCGTCGAGGGTGCGCGCCCCGACCGCCCGCGCGGCCCGTAGCAGCGCCGTGTCCGTCGGTCGGTACACGATGTCCGCGACCCAGAGGTCGGGACGGAGCTCGGCCTCCGGGATCGGTGAACCCGGATGGTGGGTCATCCCGACCGGTGTGGTGTTGATGACTCCCTCGACGCCGGCCAGGACCCCGGTCAGGTCGTCCGAAGCGCCAACCGACACCCGGGACGGACCGAATTCCCTGGCCAGCGCGTCGACGAGATGGGTCGCCTTCGCCGCATCCAGGTCGACGACCACAAGGTGACCGGCTCCCATCGTGAGCATCGCGTGGGCCACGGCGCACCCGGCGCCGCCGGCGCCCAGTTGCGCGACCCGGTGTCGCGGCACGTCGGGGAATCCCCGTTCGAACCCTCGCCGGAAACCCGACCAGTCGGTGTTGTAGCCGACCGTCCGACCGTTGTCGAAGACGACGGTGTTGACGGCACCGACGGCGCGGGCCTCGCCGGAGAGCTGGTCAAGATACTTGATGATCTCCTGCTTGAACGGGTGGGTCACGTTGAGCCCGCGGAACCCGAGGACGCGGGCCCACCTGAGCAGATCGGGCAGATCGGGCGAGGCGTACGACCACCGCAGCGAATCGGCGATCGTATACACGAGACGGATACCCTGGCGGTCGGCCTCGCGCTGATGGAGGAGTGGCGACAGGGAACGGCCGATCCCGTCCCCGATCAGTCCAACGAGGACGTGGTCCCGCTCAGTTTGTGCCATGGGGTGGTCCTTCCGATGCCGGCCGACTCCGAGGGCGGGGCCGGCCGGTCGCCGACCCCGCGCAACGCTGCCTTGGTGCGTCAGGCAGTCGCCCGGATGCTCTCGTAGAGCGTGAGGTTGGCCCCCTTGTAGAAGGTCTTGAAGTAGGCCTCGGCCTTGCTGATGAACGCGGCCCGGTCGATCTGATCCTTCTCGATCACCGTGCGGGTGGAGTCCTTGCGCCACTCGCTGAGGACCTTCTCGGTCTCGTCGTCGACGCACTTGCGGTTCTCGGCCCGGATCTCGTGGACCGCCTTGAAGAGTGCGTCCTTCTGGGCCTGGCTCATCTTGGCCAGCGTCCGGTCGGACATGACGACGTAGTGCGTGCCGACCTGGTGGTTGGTCAGGCTCGCGACCTTGAGGACCTCGTCGAACTTCTGCGCATGGGTAGCGACGACCGGGTTCTCCTGGCCCTGGGCGATCCCCTGCTGCAGCGCGAGGTACAGCTCCTCCACGGCGATCGCCACGGCCTTCGCGCCCAGGGCGTTGGCGTTGGCTAGGAACTGCGGGGTGTTGGGGAAGCGAATCTTCAGGCTGGCCAGATCCTCCGGCTTGCGGATCGGAGCGGTCGCCGTGAAGGTCCGCATGCCGAAGTACCAGGCGTCGATGATGGTCGTGTCGGTGGCGCCGTTGAAGTCCTTGAAGAACTCGACTCCATTTTGGTCGATCCACTTGAAGAAGTGGTCGATATCGTTGAACGCGTACGCGGCGTCGAGCACGCCGATCTTGGGGAAGGCCGTCGACATCGCCGAGCCGCCCTGCAGATCGATGTCGATGTCGCCGGTCTGCACGGAGGCGAAGCGCTCGGCGTCCGGTCCGAGCTGGCTGTTGGGGAACAGATCCAGCGTGAGGTTCAGGTTCTGAGCCTCGATGCGCTCCTTGAGCAGCTTCATGCCGCAGTAGAAGTTCGGCTGCGTCTCGGGCTGGCTACTGCCGATCTTGATACTGAGTTTGGGGTTCTCGCCGGCGCCCGGGGGCGGTGGGTTGTTCGCCGTGGAGCAGGCCGCGACGAGCACCAGCGACCCGCCGACGGCCATCATCGCGGTAGACAGACGCCATCTTCGTGACCGGTTGTGCATGGTTCCTCTCCTTCCTACCACGGGGACGACGGGACAGCCGTCCAGCGTTGTGCGCGTCCAAGAACGGTCAGGGAACTGGTCACAATCCGAGGAGCCGTGGTAGCCACAGCACCATGCCCGGCCACGCGGTCACGACGATGAGCACCGCGATCAACGGAATGAGGAACGGCGCGACTCCTCGGAAGACGACGTCAACCGGCCGGCCGGTGACCGAACTCGTGATGTAGAGCACGCTGCCGACCGGTGGGGTCAGCAGGCCGATCATCAGGTTGATGATCATTACGACCCCGAAATAGACCGGATCGATGCCGTAGCCGATCGCGATGGGCAGCAACACGGGAGTCGTCACGAGAATGACGGCCGTGGCATCGATCAGACAACCAAGAATCAACAACAGGATGTTGACCATGACCATGAAGACCCATGGGTTGTCCGAGACGGATCCCAGGAACGCGGCGACGTCGCGGGAGACATGGGCCCGCGTCAGGATCAGGCCGATCAACGCTGCCGCACCGAGGATCAGACTGATCCCTCCGGTGATGACCGCGGTCTCCTGGAGGGCACGCAGCAGTGTCCTCGGCGTCGCGGTGCGATAGATCAGGCCCAGGACCAACATGACGAACACGGCGATCGCCGCCGCTTCGGTCGGCGTGAAGACGCCCGAGAGGATGCCACCGAGCAGGATCACCGGCGCGATCATCGGACCGATAACCCGGACGGACGCCCGCCCGAGCCGTTGCCAGGAAAACCGCACCTGGACGAGATCTGGCCGGCGCGCCGTCCATATGAAGACGTAGACACAGAGGCCAAGGGCCATGATGAACCCCGGAATGATCGACGCCGCGAACATCGCACCGGTGGACACCGCCGCCGTCGCGGCATAGATCACGGCCGGGATGCTCGGTGGGATCACCGGGCTGATCAACGCCGACGACGCCGTCAGGCCGGCGGCGAACCCATAGGGATAGCCGGCCCGGATCATCTGCGGGATCTGCATCTTTCCCAGCCCGGCGACGTCCGCGAGCGCGGACCCGCTGATCCACGAGAAGCCGACCGCGGATGCCACGTTCACGTAGGCCAGGTTGCCGCGCACACGGGCCAGTGCCGCCAGGCAGAAGTCATAGAGCCGATCGGCGATCCCGAGCCGGTTGGCCATGACGCCGACGAGGATGAAGAGCGGCACCGCGAGAAGCGGGAAGCTGTTGAGCCCGTCGAAGGCCGTCTTCAGGGAAAACCCGGACGAGCGTCCATCGGCCATCGCGTACCACATGAACGGGCCGATGAAGGCCAGCCCGACCGGGACCCGGATGAAGAGGAGGGCGGCGACGACAATCGCGACCATCCACAGCTCAAGGATCATGAGGCCCCCGCACCGAGCACCGGGTCGGGTCGGTCGGCCGTGAAGATACGGATGACGGCCCTGACGACGCCGGAGGCGAACCCCACCAAGGGCACCGTGTACAGGATCCAGAGCGGAATCTCGAGGGCGGCGGTGGACCGGTCCGTATAGGTGAGTATCAGCGCGAAGGACTCGTAGGCCAGCACCGCGCAGATCAGCGCCGTGACCGCTGCCGAGACCGCCTTGACGGCGACGAAGGCCTTACCCTTCACGACGTAGTCGATGATCTGGATCGTGATGTGGCCGTTCCGGCCGATCAGATACCCCACCGTGATGAACGTCAGAGAGATGAACGAGAAGTTGGCGACCTCCGCGACGCCGGGCCAGTTCACCGCCGGGACGTACCGGCTGATCACCTGCCACAGGACGCTGACGAAGATCAGTACCACGAGGACGGACGCGAGGGCCAACTCGGTCGAGGCCCAGATCGCAAGCCACCGAGGTTCCGGCCATGCCGCCTTCGCCTCCGATGGATCCGATCGATCCGATGGGTCCGACGGTGCGGGCGCCGCGGCCGCGGACGGCACGGGGTCGGTGGTCACATCGGCCTCGCTCTCTCCTCGGACTGGACAACGGTCCACAATGGTGGGCCGACCCTCATGCGAACTCACCGCGATAGATGTCCTTGATGTTCCAGTGCCCGGGCGTCGGCACCGGCTCGTTGATCATCGGTACATCGATGACGGCGGGGCGGCGACTGGCCACCGCCCGCTTGATCGCGACGGCCAGGTCGGCCGGCGCGTCGACCGTGTATCCGTCGGCTCCGCACGCCCGGCCCAGAGCCGCGAAGTCGGGGCTGTACGGCCGGCCCTGCGGGTCCCGGAATTCGCATCCGTAGCTCACGCCGAGGTTGGCCACCTGCAGGTCGGCGATGGTCCCGTGGGCCCGATTGTTCATGACGAGAAAAATGACGGGCAGTCCCCGCTCCACCGCCATCGGTAGCGCGGGCAGCTGGGCGCTGAGTCCGCCGTCGCCGATGAGCGCGAGGACGACCCGCTCGGGAGCGGCCATCTGCACGCCGATCGCGGCGGCCGGGCCGAAGCCCATCGTCGACAGGCCGCCCGGCGTGATGAACCGACCTGTCGCCGGTAGCGGGTAGCACTGCGCCACGCCGTTCTTGTTCCAACCGACGTCGGTGACGAGGATGGCGTCGGCCGGTAGGGTCGCGCGGACGTCGGCGAGGATGCGCTCCGGTCGCAGCGGGAACTGGTCGCTGCGACCGCGGTCGGCGCTGGCTCCGAACAGTGCCGACCGAGCGACGCCGATCTCGGCGCGGACGTCCGGACGGTCCCTACCCGCGGGCTCGCGTCGCCGGACCTCGTCGAGAATCCGACGCGTGGCCCGGTTGGCGTCCGCCACGACCGCGATCTCGACCGGATAGTTGCGGCCCATCTCGGTGGGGTCCACGTCGACCTGGATCAGACGGGTGGGCGGGAACCGCCAGGTGTAGGCCGGATCCCAGGAACTCGCGTCGGTCTCGGCGAACCGCGTGCCGAGGGCCAGAACGACATCGGCGTGGAGCGTGTACGCGTGTGTCGTCTCGGTGCCCCAGAAGCCGGGCATACCCAGCAGCAGCGGATGGTCGTCGGGGACGGTTCCCTTGGCCATGAGGGAGTGCACGATGGGTATGTCGAGATGCTCGGCAAGGTCCACGAGCGCCCGACGTCCGTCCGGATCGCGCACCCCGCCGCCGAGATAGATGAGGGGCCGCTCCGCATCCAGGAGGGTCTCGGCGATGCGGGCGGCATCGGGCAGCGCCAGGTCAGGTCGGGTCGCCTCGACCGGCAACGGGTTGGACGCCTCCTGCCATCCGGGTAACGGACGCGAGAACAGATCCATGGGCACGTTGAGGAGGACGGCTCCCGGTCGCGCCGATGCCGCCGTCCAGAAGGCCCGCTCCAGGTAGCGTGGCAGATCCTCGACGCGATGGGCGTGCCAGGCTCGCTTGACGAAAGGCTTGAAGATCGCGGTCTGGTCGGCGTCGAAGTGCAGGTTCACCTCCTGGTGCGGGTGGCGACCATACATATAGGAGGGAACGTCGCCGGCGATGGCCACCAGCGGGACCGAGTCCAGCGCGGCCGTCGCCACGCCGGTGACGGCGTTCATCAGGCCCGGCCCCACGTGCACGACCAGCACCCCCGGCCGGCCGCTGATCCGTGCGTATCCGTCAGCGGCGTGGGCGGCGGCCTGTTCGTGGCGGGCGATGACGAAGTCGATACCCACCTGTTGCAGAGCGGCCAGCAGGGCGATGTTCGTATGCCCGCAGGTACCGAACACGAACTCGACACCGTAGTGCCTGAGCTGACGGGCCATCGCCAGAGCACCGGTCAATCCGGTCGCCCGCGGCCTCGTGCCCGTCATCCCCGCTCCCCCCAGATCGAGGTCCCCCGAATGAGTAACGTCTTGACCACGGTGAAGTCGTCGATCATCATCCGCGGCGACTCGCGGCCGAAGCCGGAGTCCTTCACGCCGCCGAACGGGACATGGTCCAACCGAAAGTTCGAGGATCCGTTGACGACCAGCCCGCCGACTTCGAGATCACGCCAGGCGGTGAGGATGCGCGTGATGTCCTGGGTGAACAGGCCGGCCTGGAGCCCGAACCGGCTCTCGTTGCAGTGGGCGAGGACCCGGTCGAAGTCGTCATACGGCAGGACGGACACCAACGCACCGAAGACCTCGTGGGTGACAACCCGGGCGTCCGGAGGCGGATCGGCCACCACCGTGGGGTACATGGTCGCCCCGTCCCGGGTGCCGCCCAGCGGGATGTCGGCCCCCGCCGCCTTGGCGTCGGCGGTCCAGGTCACCACCCGCTCGGCCGCCGCGTCGTCCACCATGGACCCGACATCGGTGGCGGGGTCGAGCGGGTCACCGACCTCGAGCGTCGCGACCTCGGCGGTGAACGCCTCCAGGAACCGCGGGTACGCCGACCGGTGGACGTAGACCCTCTGCACTGAGATGCAACTCTGACCGGAGTTGGAGTACCCGGTGCGGGCACAGACCTTCGCGGCCGCCGCGATGTCCGCGTCTTCGCACACGATCGTGGCCGCGTTGCCCCCCAACTCCAGGACGAGCCGCTTGGCCCCGGCGGCCCGGGCCACGGCCGCCCCGCTGGTCGGGCTTCCGGTGAAACTGATGACGTCAACATCCGGCAGCCCGCACAGAGCGGCCCCGACGTCCGCGCCACCGTGCAGCAGTTGGATCGCTTCCGGGGGCACGCCCGCGTCGAGGAGGAGGGCCACCAGAGCGGTCGATACGGCCGGCGCCTGCGGCGGCGCCTTGACGATCGACGTGTTGCCAGCGGCGAACGCGGCTCCAACCTTGTGGGCGAGCAGGTTGGCCGGGGCGTTGAACGGCGTGATAGCCAGCGCCACGCCCGCGGGCGCCCGGTAGGTCATGGCCGTATTGCCCATCCCCCGCCGCCAACCGGCCACGGGCAGCATCTCGCCGCCGATGTGGCGAGCCTCCGCCGCGCACACCGCCAACGTGTCGTGGACGCGGTCCATCTCGCCTCGGCCGTCCTTGACGGGCTTGCCCAGTTCCAGCGCGATGAGTCGGGCGAAGTCGTCACGCCGGGCCAACGCGATCGCGGCGGCGCGATCGAGGATCTCCGCGCGGGCCGCCGGAGCGATCCTGGCCACAGCGCCTCTCGCCGCCCGGCCATGCTCACCGGCGATCGCGGCGTCGCCGTCGCGGGCCGAACGGGCGCGGCTGACTATGTGTCGCACGTACGGTCCGATCCGGTCGGCCACGGGCCCATCGCTCACCCACGCCCCAGCCAGGAACGACGGGGCCAGCGGGGCGCCGCTGTCGCCGGTCGGTTTGAGGATCGAATCGAGCACCGTTACGGATTCCTTCGTGGTCTACTCTACGGACCTACTGGACCGCTGTGCGGACTGGTGTTAACGTACGGTGGCCCGCCGGATCTGGCAAGAGGTCGAGTCCGGACCGTTACGGACTGGTGAGAGAACCGCCCGGACGGTGGAATCATGAGGCCACAGGGCACGATGGTCGGTATGACGCCACCACCGGGAAGCAAGGAGTGTGACCAACCGTGAAGGCGGCTACCAGCCGGAAGCCGGCGGCCAAGCAGGCACCCCCGCCCGAACCGGCCGATCAGCAGGGGGTGCGGAGCGTGCAGCGTGCGCTCGACATTCTCTCGCTCCTGACCGATGATCGGCCGACCGTCTCCATTCGGCAGATCGTGGAGTCCACCGGCCTGGCCAAGACGACCGTCCTGAGACTCGTCTCCACCTTGGAGCAGAGCGGTTTGCTGTGGGCCACCGGCAGCGGCTACATGGCCGGACCGGGACTGTGGCGATGGGCCCATCTCGCGCGCCGAAGCTGGGAGCTGCCTCCCGAGACGCAGCGCAGCATGCGCGATCTGGCCGCCCGGCACCGGGAGACCGTCAACGTCTACGTCGCCCGCGACATCTACCGCGTGTGTGTCGCCCAGCAGGAGAGCCCGCAACCGCTGCGCCACGTCGTGCACGTCGGCGACGAGCTGCCGCTGTGGGCCGGTGCTTCGTCCAAGGTCCTGCTGCGCGATGCCGGCCCGGGCCTGCTCGATCGCGTCGCTCGCAGCTCGCCGTACGGACCGCGCCACGTCAGACGCCTGCGGGAATGGATCGATGAGGCCGCTGTGCGGGGGTACGCCGTGAGTCATGGCGAGCGGGAGGAGGGACTCTCGGCGGTGGCCGCTCCGATCCTCGGCCGATCCGGCTCCATCGTCGCGGCGCTCGGCCTCAGCGGGCCGACCTTGCGCTTCACCGAGGGCCGGATCGACGACTTCGCGGCCGATCTGCAGCGGATCGCCCACCACATCTCCGAACGGGGCTTCGATCATCCGCTCGGTGGCTCCGCCTGACCGGAACGGGAGGGCACCGGCTGGACCGTCATCATCTGCCCGAGGAGATCGTTCATGCGACAACGACCGCTCGCCGGGATCAGGGTGCTCGACCTGACCAATGTCCTCGCCGGTCCGTACTGCACCTATCAGCTGGCGCTGCTGGGCGCCGACGTGGTGAAGGTGGAGATTCCGGGAACCGGCGACCTGGCGCGGCGTCTCGGACCAGATCCCGAACTCAACGCGGCGGGCCTGGGGGCGTCCTTCCTCGCTCAGAACGCGGGGAAGCAGTCGGTCGAACTCGATCTCAAGGCGGACGCGGATCGTCGCCGGCTCGTCGACCTGGTCGGGTCCGCCGACGTCCTGGTCGAGAACTTCCGCGCCGGTGTGCTCGGCCGCCTGGGCTTCGACTGGCCGTCGCTGCGCAGCATCAACCCGGGCCTGATCTACTGTGCCATCAGCGGGTTCGGCCAGACCGGTCCGATGGGCCAGGCGCCCGCCTATGACCAGGTCATCCAGGGGCTGTCCGGCATGATGAGCATCACCGGTACCCCGGAGACGGCGCCGCTGCGGGTGGGCTTTCCGGTCTGCGACGCGGTCGGCGGGCTCGTGGCCGCCCTGGCGATCGTCGGCGCGGTCGTCGGGCGCCAGCGGGACGGCCAGGGATGCTTCCTGGACGTGTCCATGTTGGAGGCATCGTTGTCGGCCATGGGCTGGGCGGTCTCCAACTATCTGATCGGCGGTGAGGCTCCACTGCCCATGGGTGATCAAAACGCCACCGCCGTTCCCTCGGGCACGTTCGACGCGGCCGACGGCCCGCTGAACATCGCGGCCAACCGGCAGGAGCAGTTCGAGCAGCTATGCGCGCTCATGGACCGATTGGACCTCCTGACGGATCCCCGATTCGCCACGCCGGAGACCCGCAAGCGACATCGGGAGACCCTCAACCGCGAGATCAACACGGCGCTGGCGGCCCGGACCGCCTCCGAGTGGGAGCGCATGTTGACGGCGGCCGGGGTGCCAGCCGCCCGGATTCTCACCGTGCCCGAGGTGGTCGAGCTCGACCAGCTCAGGCACCGGCGGTTCTTCACCGAGGTTCCGTTCCCCGGAGCGTCGGGCGACAGCGGCCGGACCGTCCGTCTGTGCGGTACCGGGGTGCTCGTCGACGGCGATCCGCACCACGCGACCGGCCCCGCTCCCCGGCTGGGCGAACACAACGGTCGCCTGACGCAGATCCTGTCCCGCTGGCGGGCTCGGTCGTCCGACACCGGCCGGCCGGACGCCGACGATGTTCGGGTCGGAACCCCGGCGGCGACAGACAAGGAGCACCGATGACCGACCAACGTCCGCCGACGGTGGATGATGTCGCCACCTGGTGGGCCACATCCATCTCCCGCATCGAACCCGGGGTGATCGAGCTGCGCGGCCGGCCCGTCGCGGACTTCATCGGCACGACCACCTTGGCGGAAATGATCTGGATCATGCTGAGCGGCGAGGCCTTGACACCGCAACGGGCCCACCTGCTCGAGGCGGCGCTGGTGGCCGGAGTCGATCATGGCCCGCAGGCGCCATCCATCGCCATCGCCCGCATGGCGGCCACCTGCGGCGTTGGCCTCAATGGCGCCATGGCCTCGGCCCTGAACGTGCTGGGGGATGTCCACGGTGGAGCGGGCCAGCAGTGCGTGGAGCTGCTGAACGAGGTCACCGCCCGCGCCCCGGACGACGACCCCGACGCGCTGGACCGGACCGCCCGTGAGGTGGTGGCCGAATGGCGGGCGCACTCGCCCTACATTCCAGGCTTCGGGCACCGGTTCCATCCCTTGGACCCCCGACGCGATCCGCTGCTCTCCCTGGCGGAACGAGCGGTGAGCGATGGAGCAATCGCCGGCCGTCATCTGGCGGCGGCGCTGGCCGTCGAACGCACACTGCGCACCCGGAGCGGTCGCCCCGTACCGATGAACATCGACGGCGCGACCGCGATCATCTACGCCGAGCTGGGCCTGCCGGCACCGCTGGCCCGCGGCCTGTTCCTGCTCAGCCGCGGGATCGGCATCCTGGCTCACGCGTGGGAGGAGACACAGCAGGGCCGGCGGATCAAGGGACCGATCCCACCCGACATCCTGCCCGCGTACGTCAGCCAATGACGCCTCCTACGATGGCGCCGCCGTTCGGGGCGCGCCGTCGATCCCACGCGCCGCCGAGCTTGTTATACGAACTGGTACGTTAGTTAGCCACTCGGGCCGTGCCGAAGTCAAGGGCTCGTGAGAGGCTCAGTACCGCCGTTACGTCGCCGACCAGAGGGTGTGATGACCGCGATGCGCGTTTCGTCGATGCCCGAGCGCGTGCGGGACTCCGTGCGAACGCGGACCGAGATCCTCGACGTGGCCACCTCCGAGTTCGCGGCCCATGGCTATCACGGCGCTCGCGTCGACGAAATCGCGGCGTTGACCCGGACGACGAAGCGGATGATCTACTACCACTTCGGCGGCAAGAAGCAGCTCTACATGGCCGTGCTCGAGCGCGCCTATGTCCGGATCAGGTCGGCCGAGCGTGAGGTCCGCATCGACGACCTCGACCCCATCACCGCGGTACGGCGGATCGCCGAGGTGACCTTCGATCACCACGAAGCGCATCCAGAGTTCGTCCGGCTGGTCAGCATCGAGAACATCCACAACGCCGAGCACGTGAAGGAACTGGTCAAGCTGGTCGACCTCAGCGGTCCGGTCATCGCGCTGCTGGACGACATCCTCAAGCGCGGCCGGGCCGAGCGCCTGTTCCGCGACGACGATACCGACGCGATCGACGTGCACATGATGATCAGCGCCTTCTGTATCTTCCGGGTGGCCAACCGCTACACGTTCGGCGCGATCTTCGGACGCGACCTGATCGAGCCGGCCCGCCACGATCACTATCGCGCCATGTGCGGAGACATGGTCGTCCGCTTCCTGGAAAGGCGTGCGGATCCCGCCCGTGCCCCTCGTACCAGACGCGGGCGCTAGGGGCCCGGTTCAGCCAACATCGTGGCGATGCCGCGGATCGCCAGTTCATAGCCGGCCGCGCCCAGGCCCGCGATAACCCCCGACACGGCCGACGACGTCAGCGGTTCGCGGTAGACCGGCTCCCGCCCAAAGACGTTCGTCAGGTGTACCTCGACCGTCGGTTGCCGTAGAGCCCGCAGCGCATCGTGGATGGCCACGGACCGGTAGGACAGGCCGGCGGGATTGATGACGACGGCGGCGGCGTCATTGTCGGCTTGGTGCAGCCAGTCGATCAATTGACCCTCGGCATTGGACTGCGCGAAGAAGAGGTCGAAGTCCAGTTCGCCGGCGACGTGCCGGCACCGCTGCTCGATCTCGGCCAGCGTGACGTGGCCGTACACACCCGGTTCGCGACGACCGAGCCGGTTCAGGTTCGGTCCATTGAGCACGAACAGCCGGTGTCCCACAGCCGGGCTCCCGTCGACATGTTGCCAGCACCGAGGGTCCGTCGTACAGTACAGCCGATCCGCCAAACGGTTCAAGCGATCCGCTGAGTGGACCACCACATGTCACGCCTCTTCCACGTCGGAGCCGCCGGAGCATAAGTAACTAACTAGTACGTTCACTGTACGGGAGGCGCGATCTGATGCACACCGTCGAACAGGACGTCGCGATGGCCACCGCCGATGACCCGGCCCGCAGCCCACACCTGGCCATCGCGACGGTCTGCCTCTCGGGCACCCTCGAGGACAAGTTGGCCGCCGCCGCCGCGGCGCGCTTCAATGGGATCGAACTGTTCGAACACGATCTCATCGCGTCGCCGTGGTCGCCCCGCCGGGTAAGGCTGGAGTGCGCCCGCCGCGGCCTGTCGATTGATCTCTACCAACCATTTCGAGATGTCGAGGCGGTCCCGCCCGCGCTGTTCGCGGCGAACCTGCGCCGGGCCGAGCGCAAGTTCGATGTGCTGGAGCAGCTCGGCGTCGCGACGCTGCTCGTGTGCTCCTCGGTCTCCCCGGACGCCGTGGACGACGACGAGCTCGCCGCCGAACAGCTGCACGCGCTGGCCGAGCGGGCCCAGCGGCGCGGCGTGCGCATCGCCTACGAGGCGCTGGCGTGGGGTCGATTCGTCAACTCGTACGCGCGGGCCTGGCGGATCGTCCGGCGCGCCGACCATCCGGCGCTCGGACTCTGCCTCGACAGCTTCCATGTGCTGTCCCGCGGCGACGATCCCGCCGGAATCAGGGTCATACCGGGCTCCAAGGTCTTCCACGTTCAGGTGGCGGACGCGCCGCGGCTGACCATGGACGTGGTCGAATGGAGTCGACACCACAGATTGTTCCCCGGCCTGGGCTCCTTCGACCTGTCCGGCTTCGTCGGGCATGTCCTGACGACCGGCTACGACGGTCCACTGTCGCTCGAGGTGTTCAACGACGTCTACCGGCAGGCGGATCCCCGCCACGCCGCCATAGACGGGATGCGATCGCTACTGACCCTGCAGGAGGAGGTGGGCGTCCGGGGGCCGATGGCCGTTCGCCAGCGGCTGCAGATCTCCGGCCTGCCGCCGCCGCCACGGCTGGGCGGGCACGCGTTCACCGAACTCGCGGTGGACGACGTGTCGGCTCCCGTGGTGGCCCGGGCGCTGACGGCCCTGGGTTTCACCCACACCGGTCAGCACCGGTCCAAGCCGGTGCAGCTCTGGCAACAGGGCGGCGCTCGGATCCTGTTGAACTTCGCGTCACAAAGGACGGTTCCATCAGGTACGGCGGCGATCTGCGCGCTCGGGATAGAAAGCGCCGACCCGGCGGGATCGGCGCAGCGGGCCGAACGGCTGCTAGCGCCGGTCCTGCCACGCATCCGAGCACCCGAAGAGGCCGACATCAGCTCCGTCGCCGCCCCGGACGGGACCGCGGTCTTCTTCTGCCGTACGGAGACTGACAACAACAGCTGGCTCGCCGACTTCACGCCCACCGGCAACCTACCTCGGTCGGTCGGCCTCGTCACCGGGACCGACCGCGTTTCGCTCACCGAGTCGGTTGACGACTTTGACGAGGCCGCGCTCTTCTATCGGGCCGTGCTGGGCCTCGACGCGACGGAGACGGTGGAACTGGCCGCGCCGTTCGGCCTCATCCGCAGCCGGGCCGCCACCGACGCCACCGGCCGGGTGCGGATCACGCTGAACGCGGCGCAGTTGCGTCGCGGCGACTGGGCGCCGGCCATCCCCAGCCCACAGCATGTCGCCTTCACCACCGGCGACGCCATCGCGAGTGCTCAGGCCATGCGCGCGCTCGGGGCGCCGGTGCTCCAGATTCCTGACAACTACTACGACGATCTCGACGCGCGCCTCGGCCTGGAACCGGAGCGGCTCGCGGCGATGCGGGAACACTCAATCCTCTACGACCGGGACGAGCGGGGCGAATACCTGCACTACTTCACCGAGATGCTCGGGTCGCGCGTCTTCTTCGAGGTGGCTCAGCGCGTGAGTGGCTACGCCGGCTTCGGCGACCCCAACGCCGCGCCGGTCCGCATGGCCGCGCACCGTCAACGCCGGCTGATCACGTTGAGGGACGCCCCGGAACCGGACGACCGCCGCCACGAGTACTCACTGGCCCACTTGACCGCGCTGAGCCTCTCGCCGCCCGAACTCGTGGACGCGGCGGCCGCCGCCGGTTACCGGTACGTCGGCCTTCGCCTGACCCGCGTCACGCCGATCGAGCCACACTATCCACTCGCGACCGACCCGGCGTTGATGCGCACGACCAAGGTCCATCTCGCCGCCACCGGCATCGAGGTCCTCGACGTCGAGCTGGCCCGGATCACTCCCCACGACAATCCGCGCGACTTCGAGCGTTTTCTCGAGGCCGCGGCGGAACTGGGCGCGCGCCATGTGATCACGCAGCTCCCTGACCCGGACCGGTCTCGCAAGATTGACCGGTTCGCGCAACTGTGCGAGTTGGCGCGGCCACTCGGACTCACCATCGACCTCGAGTTTCCATCCTGGACGGAGACGCCGGACCTCCGTGAGGCGACCCGGGTCCTGCGGGCGGCCGACCAACCAAACGCCGGCATACTGGTCGACCTCCTGCATTTCGCCCGATCCGGATCCAGCGTGGCGGACCTTCGTGAGCTGCCCGCCGAGTGGTTTCACTTCGTGCACGTCTGCGACGCGCCGCCGGGCGTGCCGCCGACCAACGAAGGCCTCATCCACACGGCCCGGTTCGAGCGTCTGTTCCCGGGCGAGGGTGGCATCGACGTCCACGGCATCCTCGCCGCGCTTCCGTCCGACATTCCGTACGCCCTGGAGATCCCGCGCGCGACCCTCGTCGCCCAGGTCGGAGCCAAGGAACACGCCCGCCTAGCGGTCGCCGCCGCCCGCGACTACCTGGATCGAGAGCCCGCTCAGCCGGCGACGGATCGGTGAGGAGCCGGGCGCGGGCCTCTGCCTGGCGTATGTAGATCCGTTGGCGCGAGCGGCGTACCCGCTGGGCTTGTGGGACGACCCCGCCGCGGCTATGGTCTGTCTAGCGGTTCAAATGGTCCATTATACGGACCAGGCCTCGGACGGGCGCCGAGCAATCCCACGTGCTCGCCGGAAGGGAGAGAGCCGATGCGCGTGGCCAGGCGCGTCATTGACGGATCGGATGTGGTGGAACGCGACCGCCAGAGGGAGTTCCCAGATGAAGAACGGATGGCTCAAGAAGGCGGTGCCCCTCGTTGGGCTCGTCGTTCTCACGCCGCTCTCAGCTTTCGCCATCGCAGGTCAACCATTTGGACATTCTGAAAGGCCGGCGGGCATCGACCCGGTGTACGGCGTCTGTCGTGGCGTGAATCCGGCTTGCTACAACGACTGGGGCACCGAGCGCGAGACCAAGGTGTTGGTGTACTCCCGCACGGCGGGACCGCGGCACGCCAACCTGGGACCCCGCCTCGACCCGGATCATCCGAGCAACGCAGGACTCGATCTCGACCGTCCGTATGTGATCACGCACGACCACAGCAACCCGGCGTTGTGGCCGCGTCCCCTGACCTCCGGGAACGTCGTGCACAACGAGCTGGTCAGGATGCTCGGAGCCGAAGGCATCGAGGTCCACGTCACCGAGGACGTGCGGGCGATCGCGAGCCTGTCGAACGACTACGCAGCCGTGATCTTCGCGAGCCCGACCCGTGACACGCTGTGGGACCATGCCGCCGGCGCGGAGGGCGGGACCCGCCTGGACGCGGCGCGCGAGGCGCTCAAGAAGTACATCGAAGGCGGTGGCGGTTTCGTCGGCATCCACAACGCGTTCGGCACCGAGTACGGCTGGCAGTGGTACGAGGGGCTACTCGGAAACGCGAACTACTACAGTCACGGCGCGAACCAGAACGGTGACGTCGTCATCGTCAATGACCGCGACGCGTCGACCAAGGGCCTGCCCAAGCGTTGGGGATTCATGGACGAGTGGTACAACCTGATCCCCTTCCCGAGCGACGTGAACTTCCTCGCGGTCGTGGACGAGAGCACGCTTCCGGAAGGCCCGGGACGCGCCGGAGCTCACCCCGGCCATGGAAAGTTCCACCCGGTCACGTGGTGCCAGTACTACGACGGTGGGAGGTCCTGGGTCACGACCCTCGGACACGGGGCGGGTGCGTTCCAGCAGAACTCTGGCTTCCCCGGGGCGGCCGAGTTCCAGAAGCACCTCGTCGGCGGCATCAGGTCCGTCATGGGCCTCGAACCGTTCTGCACGCCGGCCCGGGGCCGGTGATGACGTGAGGCGACCGATGCAACGACGAGGCCCGTTGGCGATCCTGCTCGGCGTCGCTGTCGTCATTGGACTGACGGGCTTCGCGCCGATGCATGATCCCGCGTCGGCGTCGGAACCGGAGGGCCTCGCGCCGACCGGAGCGGACATGCCGACCGTCGGTGGCAATCTGGCCAACCAGCACTACTCGGGGCTGACGCAGATCACCAAGCGGAACCTCAACAGGCTCGGGCCGGTGTGGCGCACCCATGTCTCGGCGGTCGCACCGGCGACCGACGACGTCGGTCAGCAGACGACGCCCATCGTGGCCGACGGGGTCATCTACCTCGACACGCCCAACGGGGGAGTGATCGCGGTCGACGGCAAGACCGGTGCGGCCAAATGGAAATGGGTACCAGAGGAGTTCGGCACGAACGGCACCCGTCGTGGCGTGTCCATCGGGGACGGTAAGGTCTACACGCTCGCTGCCGACGACCGGGTCGTCGCCCTCGACAAGAACACCGGCGGGCAGGTCTGGGTGGTCCAGCCCGAGGCCCCCAACGGCGCGTCGCTGGGTGGGATCGAGAAGGTCGCGACCGTGTACCACGATGGCGTGGTCTATGTGCACACGAACGACGGCGACCGCGGTGCGGTTTTCGCGTTGAACTCGAGCGACGGCAGCCTCATCTGGCACTTCTTCGGAGGTCCGGATCGGGGCATCGTGTTCACCGACATCCACGGGAACTCGGTCGACGCCGGCGCCACCTGGGGTCCGGTACTGCCGGACGGCACCGAGTGCAATCTCGAGGGCGGTGCGACGCCGTGGATGCACGGCGCAATCGACCCGGGGCTGGGCCTGTACTACATGAGCTTCGGCAACGCGCGCAGCTGCACGAGCTCGCAGAACGGCTCGTTGCGTCCGGGCGACGACCTGTTCGCCAGCACGATGGTGGCGGTCGATCTCAAGACCGGAGACTACAAGTGGCACTACCAGTCGATCCACCACGACGTGTGGGACATGGACAACGTCCACCCGCCGACCCTGGCCGACATCAGGGTGGGCGGCCGGGAGCGTCAGGTGGTGTTCTACGGCAGCAAGTCCGGTCACCAGTTCGTGCTCGACCGGACCGACGGCCGGCCCGTGCTCCCGGTCGTCGACAAGCCGATGATCCGGGACTCGCGACAGAACCACTCACCGACGCAACCATTCCCGGTGAGGCGTCTGCTGCCCGAATGCCTTGTCTGGCAGGCGCTCGACCGGGACCACGTCCCGGGTGACCCGTGGCGCGCCGTGCCGAACTACAACGGCTACCAACCCGACGAGGACGGCAACCTGGTGTTCAACCCGGACAGCTACGTCGCGGCGGACGAGCCGTTCCTGACGTATCCGGCCGGGCATCCCTCGGACCACCGTCGGGGCTGCATGTATGACCCGCAGTGGGATCTGCCCATCCTGTCGACCACCAGCCAGAACGGGGGCGCGGACTGGTCGAACCACTCGTACAGCCACCGCACGAACATGGTCTACTACCCGTACGGCGCCAACCCGGTGGCGCATTGGAACGGTGCTGCCGCCAACGGCCAGCGGGCGATCGGCCAGTACCAGACCGGTGGCATCCTCGCCTACGACGCCTCGTCCGGCCGGGTGCGCTGGAGGAACCACCTGGGTACGGACATGTCACACGGCCAGGGGCCGTTGACGACGGCGAGCGATCTGTTGTTCGTCGGGCAGATCGACGGCCGCCTGCTGGCGATGGATGCGGTCACGGGCGACGTGCTATGGGAGTTCCAGACCGGGTCGGGCATCGCCAGCCCCCCGATCACCTACCTGGTCGACGGCGAGCAGTACGTCGCGGTCTTCGCCGCCGGCTCAACCAACCCGTACGGCGGCACGGTGACGCAGGGCGATTCGCTGTGGGCGTTCAAGCTGGGCGGCACCTTCACGACCGGGTCGGGCAGCCAGGAGGGGCCGGACACGGCTCCGCTGTCGATCCGCCGTCCGGTCCAAGGTGGTCCCGTCGACGGTGATGACGTGAACAACACGGTCTATCTGGCCCGCGCAAGTCGCACCGCCGACCAGGCCAGCCAGCGCGACAGCACCTCGCAGCGCGGCATGTCGCCGACGCACCTACGGGTGCCGGTGGGCACGACCGTGACGTTCCTGAATCCGGGTGCGGAGACGTTCCCGAGCTTCCCGAACGTGCTGCCGCACTGCGCGACCCAGTACTTCGAGGGGCTCTTCAATCCCAGGCTGGATCCCGGGGAGAGCTTCGAGTACACGTTCAACCGGGCCGGCGAGTACTTCTTCAACGACTGCACCGACCCACGGCCGGCCGGCAAGATCGAGGTGTACCTGACACCGCAGGATCTTCCGGGTGCGTTGCGGTTCGTGCCCTCGAGGATTCACCTCGGCTCGGGCACCGGGATCTTCACCGGAGTGAACGGTCTGTTCGCGGCGGTGCTCGACGTTCCGGCCGGTCACGAGCTCGACGGCGACGTGATGCTGCTGACGCCACTGTCGCGAACTCCGGTCCGTGGTGTGAAAACGATCGCCATCGGCGGAAAGTTGATCACTCTGTTCAACCGGGCTGACGTCGACAACAACGTCCCAGAAGGTGACGCGGTCCTTTTGACGCTGGTGGCGAACGTCCTGCACAACGGGGTGCAGAAGCAACTGAGTTCGACGGCGACGGCGACGATCATCAAGTAGGCGGCGCGACCGCCGTCTCGATCGGCGCCGTCGACATATAGCGTCAACCGCTAGTCACTTCCCCTGGAAGTCCTCACCCACAACCTGGTAAAGGTCGCCGGCCTCGCCAGCGGATGAAGGAGATCGTGGACGCCTGATACCGGAAAACCGAAGTCAGGCGTCCACGATCGGTGCTGGAGCCGAGGCGTCCACCATCTACTTCCTCAAGGGGAAGTAGTTAGCGCACTCCCGCTGAGACAGCGGTCCGTGGTCTCTGGACCGCGAGGCCGCGTCCGCCGCGCTGGCTGCGTGCCGGAACGCGCGACCGTAGGCTTGACCCGGCCCTCGGCGACGACCGGGGCGCGGGAGGAGCAGGACCATGGGCTACGCCGACGCGTTCCGCCGCAGCATCGACGACGCGGAAGGCTTCTGGGCTGAGGCGGCCACGGAGATCGACTGGTTCCGGCCGCCGGCCCGGATTCTGGACGACAGCGGCAAGCCGTTCTACCGGTGGTATCCGGACGGCGTCCTCAACTCCTGTTTCAACGCCGTCGACCGGCACGTGCGGGACGGGCGCGCCGACCAGGCGGCGCTCATCTACGACTCCCCGGTGACCGGCGTGCGCCGGACGCTGAGCTACCGCGAGCTGCGCGACGAGGTGGCCCGCTTCGCCGGTGTGCTGCGGGACCTGGGCGTGACGCACGGCGACCGTGTGGTCATCTACATGCCGATGGTGCCGGAGGCCGTCGTCGCGATGCTGGCGTGCGCCCGGCTCGGCGCCGTGCATTCCGTGGTGTTCGGCGGGTTCGCGGCACACGAGCTCGCGCTGCGGATCAACGACGCGACGCCGAAGGTGATCGTGTCGGCGTCATGCGGAATCGAGCCGACCCGGGTCGTGGAGTACAAGCCGATCCTGGACAAGGCGATCGCCATGGCCGACCACAAGCCGCAGCGGTGCGTCATCCTGCAACGCCCGGCCGCGCCGGCGACGCTCGTCGCCGGTCGGGACGTGGACTGGAACGACGTGACCGCGCAGCCCGCCGACTGTGTGCCGGTGGCGGCGACCGACCCGCTGTACGTGCTGTACACGTCAGGCACCACGGCGCGGCCCAAGGGCGTCGTGCGCGACAACGGTGGACACGCGGTCGCCTTGCGGTGGAGCATGCGGTACGTCTACGACACCCACCCCGGCGAGGTCTACTGGGCCGCGTCGGACATCGGCTGGGTCGTCGGGCATTCGTACATCGTCTACGCGCCGCTGATCACGGGCTGCACCACCGTCCTGTACGAGGGCAAGCCGGTCGGCACGCCGGACGCGGGCGCCTTCTGGCGCGTCATCGCCGAACACGGGGTCAAGACGCTGTTCACCGCGCCGACCGCGTTCCGGGCGATCCGCCGCGACGATCCGGACGGCCGGTTCGTCGCTGACCACGACCTGTCCCGCTTCCGCTACCTCTTCCTCGCCGGCGAGCGCCTCGATCCGGACACCTTCGGCTGGGCCGCGGACCTGCTCGGGGTACCCGTGACCGACCACTGGTGGCAGACCGAGACCGGCTGGCCGATCGTGGCCAACCCGATGGGCCTGGAGCCCAGGCCGCCCCGCCCCGGTTCGGCCACGGTCGCGGTGCCCGGCTACGACGTCGCCATCCTCGACGAGTCGGGCCACGTTGTGCCGGCCGGCCGCGACGGTGAGGTCGCGATCCGGCTGCCGCTGCCGCCGGGAACGCTGCCGACGCTGTGGAACGACGACGAACGGTTCGTCGACTCCTATCTGTCGGCCTATCCGGGGTACTACCGCACGGGCGACGGCGGGTACCGGGACGAGGACGGCTACCTCTACATCATGGGGCGCATCGACGACGTCATCAACGTCGCCGGACACCGCCTGTCGACCGGGGCCATCGAGGAGGTCGTCGCCAGCCACCCCGCGGTCGCCGAGTGCGCGGTCATCGGGGCGCACGACCCGATCAAGGGTCAGGTGCCGCGGGTCTTCGTCGTGCTCAAGTCTGGGCAGTCCGCAGACGCCGACACGATACGCGCCGACGTGATCAGCCTTGTCCGGGACCGGATCGGGGCTTTTGCGGCGCCCGGGCAGGTCGATGTCGTCCCAGCGTTGCCGAAGACCCGATCCGGGAAGATCCTGCGCAAGACGATGCGGGGCATTGCCGCCGGGCGCGACGAGCCGGTGCCCTCCACGATCGACGACCCGTCCGTGCTGGATACGCTCAGGCCGCTGCTGCGGCCGTAGACCCGGGTCGGGCCACAGTGGAAGGCCAAGACTTCGACTTCGACGACCACGAGGGGCCACGGGTACTCGTCCGGGCTGCGAACTATATCCAGCCGTTGTCGTGTGCGGTGCGGATGGCCTCAACGCGGCTGCTGACACCGAGTTTGTTCACCGCGGCGGCCAGGTAGTTGCGCACGGTGCCGTGGGACAGCTGGGTGCGCCTGGCGATCACCGCGACCGGTGTGCCGTGGTCGGCCAGTCGTAGCACTTCCAGTTCGCGTGGCGTCAATGGGCACTGCGGCGCGGTCAACGCGTCCGCGGCCAGGGACGGGTCGACGTATCGGCTGCCGGCGTGGACCCGGCGGATGACGTCGGCGAGCGTGCCGCCGGGTGAGCCCTTCGGCAGGAAGCCCTTGGCGCCGGCGGCCAGCGCTCGCGGGAGGTGTGATGGCCGGCCATGGCCGGTGAGGATGACCACAGCGCACGACGGGAGCGTTTTGGCGAGTTCGGCGGCGACGTGCAGGCCGTCCAGTGCCGGCATCTCCAGGTCGACGACTGCCACGTCGGGGCGGTGGGCCAGCGCGGCGTTGACGGCTGCGTGGCCGTCGGATGCCTGGGCCACCACGTCGAGGTCGGGTTCCAGACTGAGCAGGTTCGCGAGTGCGACTCGGATCAGTTCTTCGTCGTCGGCGAGCAGGACGCGGATCATGACGCGGCCGGCAGGGTGGCGTCGAGGGTGAACACGCCGTCGTCGTCGCGGGTGCTGAGCGCGCCACCGGCCGCGGTCAGCCGTTCAGCCAGTCCTCGGAGGCCGTAGCTGTGGCGGTCCGGGCCGGTACCGGTGGCGCCGTCGTTGGTCACAGTCATCCGTACCTCGTCGTCTTGCTGGCCGATCTCGATCCGGCACCAACTGGCCCGGCTGTGCCGAAGCACGTTGGTGCTCGCCTCCCGCAGCACCGCCGCGAGTTGGGCTGCGACATCCGCGGGCAGGTCGCCCGTCGGCGGCACGATCGTGCACCGTACCCCGCATGAGCGCAACACGTGTTCGGTGGCGGTGAGCTGTTCCGGCAGATTGACCGCGCGGTAGCCGTGCACGGCCTCGCGGATGTCGGTGAGCGCGGCGGCGGCCAGTCGCTGCACCTCGGCGGCTTCTTGACCAGCCCGCTCGGCATCCACCGGCGCCAATCGCGCGGCGAGTTCGGCCTTAAGCGCGATGATCGACAGGTTGTGACCGAGCACGTCGTGCACATCGCGCGCGAAGCGCAACCGCTCCTCGGTGGCGGCCAGCCGGGCCTGCGCCGCCTGCCCTTGCTTGGCCTGCACCAGAAGGTCCCAGAACCACACCTGCAGCCAGTTGACCGCGGCGATCATGGCGCCGACACTGCCGGCGATCAGGAGGTACGCGGCCACCGAGCCCCCGGTCCGCCAGGCCACACCGGCGGCCACGGCGAGGGTAGCCGCCGTCGCCAGGACTGCCGCCCGGCGGTGGCCGAGCAGCGGTGCCGTTCCGATGATCGAAGCGCCCAGCCACGCCCACGTCGCCCACCGGTTGGCGGCAACCGGGCCGACCAGCGGAACGGAGAACACCGCGGCCGCTGTGAAGCCAGCCAACAGCCGGCGCCGGACCGGCTCCGTCAGCCACGGCGTCACCGCCGCGTACAACGCACCCGAATGGGCCGCGGCGAAGGCGAGGATGCCCACCGCCCCGAGCCCGATCCACAGCCGGTTCGGCTCACGCAGCAGGCCAATGCCGGGCATGACAAGGCTGGTCCAGACACCCGTGGCGAGCGACACCAGCGCGACCAAACGCGCCCGACGCAGCCGCCTGTCCGCCCGGGTCACAGCAAAGTCCATCGCCACCAGCCTGATGGTAAGGCGGCCGCCACCCCGCCGGGCCACGTCGCTACAGCAGGGCCGCAACGACAAGCGAGGCAGCGACCAGAAGATCCACTGGGATACAGAAATCCACATACCAGCGCGGAACCACTGTCCCGTCCCGGTGAGCGAAGTCCCACACGGCGTGACCGAGCCAACCCGCGGCCACGACATACTGACCGATGTCCGGATCAACGACCAGCGCTACCAGCGCCACCACGGTGAAGCCCAGCAACCCCGCCGTCTGGAACCACAGGACGCGAGGCCGCCCCAACTGCCGCCGAGCGGCGCCGAATACCAGATAACTGAGCGCGAGAAGCGGAAGGATCCACGTCGGCGCCGCGAACGGCTCAAACGCCCCAAGATCAGTGAAGCCGAACACCCCGAGGGCGAGCCCCAACCACACGGCCGGGCGCACCAGCACCCCGCGTAGCATCGCCGCGCCCGAGGGGCCCATCCCGCGAGCGTCATCCATCGCTGTTTCCTTCATGGCCCCAGGCTGCGGGCGGTACGGCGCAAACCCCACCCCTGTTCTGTCACCGATCAGCCATGCGGATCGCACGGTCGTCCACTGACACCCGGCAGCGACCGGGCACGGTCCGGTGCCATGTCGTCGCGGGAGTAGGCCGCTGCGCTGGTGAGGTGGCCGTCGAGGGGCCCAACCTTGGTCACCGGGGTGCGAGCGATGATCACCCGAACGCGACGCCGCGACTACATCGCGGGCAGTGCAACAAGATCGTCGCCACCGGTCCTCACCTGCGTCGGCCGCCGTTCGGCGGGTTTGCGGTCGCCACCAACCTCGGCGACGGTGCTGTCGAGCCGCCGACGAACCGCTGACCGGCGAAGGCCCCGGATCGGCCGAGCTGCCGCAGCTCCACAATGGATCTGCTCGGTCGGGCTCGGATCCGTGTCTACGGCGACGTCCGTATCGCGGACTTTGGCACGCACGGCCGTCTTCACATTTGAACAGTGCCTGTCAGCGGTCCAAACGGTTGATTTCGGCCGACCGCTGCCAGCAACGATAGTAGGACCATGTCCTTGTTTGAGGGTCTAAGCCTCGCACTGTCGACCTTCGGCACCATGGCGACGGTCATTATCGGCTTCCGCCAGTTGCGTCAGGCGGCTCCCGCTGCGGCATCGGCGGCCGTACCGGCACACGCTCAGCACCCGATGCACGGCTACGGCCCATCCTATGGCTGGGGTTCGGCCAACGCGCCGGGCGGTTCAGCAGCGCCGGGCGGTTCAGCAGCGCCGGCACAGTATGGCCCGCCGCCGCCCATGGGCTACGTGGCGGCTCCGGCGTACGTGCCGCCGGCGCGCTATGGCGTACCAGCTGCCCACGGTGCGCCGGCCGGCTATACCACTGCGCGACCGGCGAGGTCAGTCCGGCCGGGATCGGTAAGAACCGCGAGCATCCTGCTGTTCCTGGCGGCGGCCATTCAGCCCGTAGCCATGGTCGTCTACTACGGCCTGGAGTACCTTCTCAACGCCGATGCCGCCTCCGCCGACGTCAGGGCCTCCGGCGTGACCGACCTGACGATCTTCGGAGCGCTGGCTGTACTGTGCGGGGTCCTCGGCATCCTGATCGCCCGCGGCAACCGGGCTGGCCTGTGGATCGTATGGATCTTCGGGATGCTGGCCGTGCCGTTGGCCGGCCTCACCTTCCTCGGCCTGCTGCTACAGATGGCCGACCCCAACCGCCAAGGCTCGATCGGCCTGCTGCTGGTGGTCGTGGCGTATCTGATCGTCATCTCGTTCGCGCTCGCGACCAGCTCCGCTTTGCTTCTTGGCGCCAAGGCGCGCGCCTTCTTCTTCGCCCGGACGTAACGACGGCCTATGGTCCTCGCGACGGCCAGACCCGCTCGGACCATCGTTGAGTCCGCTGTCGCCAATCGGCGTAGGTAGATCGATTGCCTTGGTGGGTCACGTCGTCGAATGCGAGGTCGGCCACCTCAAGCTATCGCCAAGGCCCACCCCGCAGGCAGCTGAGCGTGATCTGCGACAACCAGCCGTTCAAGGGGCAACAGAGACGGCACACTAGCTGGCTCTCTTCGGTAAGAGCCAACATGCCACGTAATTCGCCGATGCCACTCGTGTGCCCTCGGGCCGTGCCGCGTGGCATCGCTGTGCCGATTGACGATAGGGCTCACGGGCCACACAGGTGCACCCTTTGCCACATGGCAACAGCAATCTGCAGCGGTCGGCGCAGTGGTTGATTCGCCGCGATGCGGGTTGCCGTGAAACCCGATGCCCGCGATCGACATTTGCGTAATTCCTCGATTACGTTAGGTGGTGGCCACCGATTGCGCGGTGCTGGAAATTTTCAGCTATGGTGGTCTGGCCCGACTCAGAGAATTCGGAGGTTGATGTGGCGAAGGAAACAGTGACCCGGCTCGTTGACGACCTCGATGGTGGTGCAGCGCACGAGACGGTCACGTTCGGACTGGATGGCATGAACTACGAGATCGACCTGTCGACGAAAAACGCCAAGAGACTGCGCGGCGAACTCGCCAGTTATGTCGAGAAGGGCACCCGCGTAACCAGCCGGGTGGCCGGAACGCGATCGGCTGGCGCTGGCCGGCGACGCGGCGCCGTTCGCGGCGACCGCGACCAGAACCAAGCAATCCGGGAATGGGCCCTCGCCAAGGGATTCGAGGTGGCGGCCCGAGGCCGTATCAAGCAGGACATCGTTGAGGAATTCCACAGGGCCGCCGGCCGCTGACGTTCACCGGACCGCGTAAGCGGCCGCCGCTCAGCAGCCGGCACCGACTGGCCGCACCCTATCGACGAGAGCACGGCATGTCTGGCCGCAGCCCGACGGCGGGTCGGCGAACGGATGCTCGCCGGGACGCCGCAGGTTCACCCACTACGGAACGAGGACGATCTTCCCGCGCAGGCCGCCGGCCTGGAACCGGCGGTGCGCCTGCGCCGCCTCCGCCAACGGCAGTGTCGCCGCGACCCGGGTGCGCAGCTGGCCTTTCGCCAGCGCCTCGACCAGCTCGCGCAGCGCCGGCCGGTCCAGCCGCACCATCACGACATCGTGGCGCACGCCCCGGACGGGGTCGACCGGCGGGGTCGGGCGTGTGGTCACCAGGACTCCGCCGTCGGCGACCGCGGCACTGGCCGACTCGCCCACGGGTACCGCGTCCAGCACGGCCGGCACCGGCCCAACGCTGGCCAGATCGGCCGACCGCGGGATCACCGTGTCCACGCCGAGGCCGCGGACCCATTCCTCGTCGTCGTACGTGGCGGACGCGACGACCCTGTGCCCGGCCCGCACCGCCAGCTGGGCCGCGAAGCCGCCCACCCCACCGCTGGCGCCGGTCACCAGTATCGTGATCGGATCGGACAGCGCCATGACCTCCAGCGCCCTGCGGGCGGTCAGCGCGTTGAGCGGCACCGTCGCGGCGACGACCGGATCCAGGTCGGCCGGTACCGGCACCAACCACTCGGCGTCCGCGGCCACCAACTGCGCGTACCCGCCAACCGTTCCCCGGGTGAGGTACCACGGGATCATCCCGATGACGGCGTCGCCCACGCCAAGGCCGATGACGTCGGCGCCGACCTCCATGACCTCGCCCGCCATGTCCCAGCCCAGCAGGAACGGCGGCGGGACCGGGCCGCCCGGAATCTGCCCCACGCGCGCGGCGATATCAGCAGGGTTCACGCACACCGCGCGCACCCTGACCAGGACTTGGCCTGGAGCGGGCACCGGATCGGGTTGCTCGACGACCTGCAGAACCTCCGGTCCGCCCAAGGCGGTCACCGCCACAGCACGCATCGACGCCTCCCCTGGTGTCCCAGCCCATCCTACGAACGGGGAACGCCTCGTGGCTGCCCGCGAATCACCTGAGTGCCGGTCACAGCGTCTGGATCGTGTTTATCCGTTCCTCGAGCTGTTCGATGGTGGCCTGGGCGCTGGGTGGCCCACCGCATCGCCGGCGTAGTTCGGCGTGAATCTTGCCGTGCGGCAGGCCGGTTCGGTGATTGTGGGCCGCGACGAGCGCGTTCAACCGGCGCCGCAGGATAATGCGCCGCTCGCCAGCGGTACGAGGGCCGGAAGGTTCCGGCGGCGAGGCGGCCGGCCGGCTCTGTCGGCGTTCGGCGGCCATCTGGCCGGCCTGCCGCTTGGCCAGCAGCGTCGCGACCTGGTCCGGCGTGAGCAGGCCGGGCAGCCCTAGGTAGTCCTCCTCCTCGGGCGTACCGGACTGCGCCGGTATGCCGAAGGTGGCGCCGTCGAAGATCACCTGATCCAGCTCGGCGGTCGCGGAGAGCACCTCGAAGCGCTTCTCCAACTCCCCGCTGGCCGGCTCGTCACGCCGCGCCCGCGCCAGCAGCTCATCGTCGAAGCCGTCCTTCGCCTCACCGAGCACGTGACGGCGCTGCGCCTCCATCTCGCTGGCCAACTCGAGCAGGTGAGGCACGCTGGGCAGGAACACCGTGGCGGTCTCCCCGGGACGACGCGCCCGGACAAACCGGCCGATCGCCTGAGCGAAATACAGCGGGGTGGACGCGCTGGTGGCGTACACGCCGACCGCCAGGCGCGGGATGTCCACCCCCTCGGACACCATCCGCACCGCGACGAGCCAGCGTTGCCGCGACTCGGCGAAGGTGGCAATCCGGCCGGACGCCCCGGCGTCGTCGGAGAGCACCACCGTGGCCGGCTCCCCGCAGACCCGCTGCAGGAGTCTCGCGTACGCCCGGGCCGACTGTTGATCACTGGCGATCACCAGCCCGCCCGCGTCCGGTACCCCGCCCGCGCGCAGCACCCGCAGCCGCGCGTCGGCCGCCCGGAGCACCTGCGGCATCCAGTCTCCGGTCGGATCCAGCGCGGTACGCCAGGCCTGCACCACGAGATCCGGCGTCATGGGATCGCCGAGCCGGGCGGCCAGTTCGTCACCGGCCGAGGTTCGCCAGCGCGTCTCGCCGGAGTACGCGAGAAAGATCACCGGGCGAACCACGCCCTCGCGCAGTGCCTCGGCGTAGCCGTAGAACGTGTCCGCGCGCGACCGGGCCAGTCCGTCCGTACCCCGCTCGTAGGTGACGTACGGGATCGGGTTGTCGTCGGAGCGGAACGGGGTACCGGTCAGCATGAGACGGCGCACGGCCGGCGCGAACGCCACCTGGACGCCGTCGCCCCACGATCGGGAGCCACCCGCGTGGTGGATCTCATCGAGGATGACCAGCGTCCTTCGGCTCAGCGTGCGCCGCCGGTGCACCTGCGGCGCGATGCCCACCTGCGCGTAGGTGACGACCGCGCCGTGGAAGTCGGCCGCCGAATGCAGGTCGGCGTTGCGGAAGCCTGGGTCGAGTTCGATACCGACCTTGGCGGCGGCGCGCGCCCACTGCCGCTTGAGGTGCTCGGTGGGTGTGACCACGGTCACGGCATCGACGCTGCGGTCGGCCAGCAGCTCGGCCGCGATCCGCAGGGCCAACGTCGTCTTGCCCGCGCCTGGCGTGGCCACGGCGAGGAAGTCCTCGGCTCGGCGCCGCAGGTACTCAACGAGTGCGCGTCGTTGCCAACCGCGAAGCGCCGGACCAGCCTCGGGTACCGGGCGCGGTGGCATCCCAACCTCCACAAGATCGACCTGATACAGGCACCAAAACGCCCCCGCGTCGGCGCGACCGCGAAGGCGTGATGAGCATATCGGAGCCGCACCCGGCGCGGCGCCGTGACGCCCGCCAGCGGGGCCGGCCAGGTCCGGTCTCGACCGGGCCACCCATCGCGACGCGGCCCGGTTCCATTGTGGAGTCAGGCCGAACGGCAATGCGCCGCCCAGTACGTGACGAGCCCGCCGGCCATGCAGCCCGGCGTCGAGCACCCAAACATAGCGGTGGCTACGACGAGCATGTGACAGGACTGCCGGACGGACGCGCGACCTGCGTCAACTGCCCCGTTGGGTGCGTTCCCGGTTGACGGTCCCACCGGCGCACAGCGCGCCGGGGGCAACATCCAACTCCATCTCTCAACCTGGAGAATCGAGCTCGGCTCCGGTGCCTGCTACCGTGCGCGTGTGGATGCCATCCGACCCTCGTACATCGTGGCCTTGGTCGTTGTTGCCGCCGTCATCTCCGTCCTCGTCGGCCGCTTCCGCGATTGGCGGCGCCGCTGAGCGTTGCCAGGCCGCCGACCGACTGCATTGCCCGGCCAGCGGCAAATGACGGCGCCTACGGTGGCGCATGCCTGCGAGGGATCCGACCCCGATCCCCTATCACACGAACCCCTCGTCAACGAGTGTGGTTCGGTCGGCTGCGATCTCGTGACGCTGACCCGAGCCACCGACAATGCGTATCCAGCTCTCCGACACAAGGCGCACTCCATCGGCATCGCTAACGAGCCCGTACTTGAAGCCCCCATACATGCCTGGTACCGGAAACCACATCTCCGCTGCGGGTTCGCATTCAAGTAGCACTTCGAGTTCGGGAAGCCGCAACTCTTGTTCGTCGACCAAGTCGGCTGCTCTCATAGCGGCGTGCAGAATCCGCGAGATCATGGCGCGCTGCGGCTTCTGACTCGGTCAACGACACCGCGCGAGTGATCCCATCCCACACGTGGCTCACAAGCTGATCTCACCCCACAGGGTGGCTGTCCGCAAGATCGCGACGCCTGCTGTTTAAGCGAGGCCGTCAAGGTAACGGCTCGGCGTTCGAGCCATCGCCGAGCTGTATGCGGCAGAGAGCATCGTACGCGACTAACCCGATCACGAAGTCAGCGAGGAGACTACGCGAGCGAGCGCGTCGCGGCAGCATGCCTAGTTCGGCCATTCCGCCGCGTTGGACGCGTCAACGCCAGAGTCGGGGATGACGCAGAAGACCAGGCCCGCCGGGTCACGCATGGTTGCCCAGTGCTCGCCGTCGTCGACCAGCGTCGCTCCGAGCCGGCTTAGCCTGGCAACCTCGGCCGACCGGTCACTGGTGTGGATGTCGAGGTGTACGCGCGCAGGCCCCACACCGAGCAGTTGGGTGAGCAAGCCGAATCCACCCGGGAGGTCGACTCCGTGGTACTCGGGGAACCGCTCGAAGCGAGTTAACTCAACGCCCAGAGCGTCGCCCCAGAACGCGACCTCCGCGTCGTGCCTGTCGGCCGGAACGTCGATGATGACCTTGGAAAGTCTGCTGTAGTGCGTCACGCGCACAGCATGGAGCGGTGATCAGCCCTTGGCAAACCCCGCTTGGTGATCTTGCCGGTTCCACGGGCTGATGCTGCAGGGCACGCCGCCCACCCTGGCGACGGACGCAGTGGTGGGTCGGCCGTCCTGGTGCTGTCTTGTCTTAGGTCTTGAGTTCCACTTGCGGCTCACGACGTCGGTCTCACCGTTCGTGTCACCTGGCACGAGGTTTGACGCGCTTGTGGAAAGGCGATGTACCCGCTGGCCCGAGCGCCACTGCTGGACACGTTGACCCGGCTTGTCGCGCCGATGCACCCATCGTGGACGAAGACATCGGTACCGCCAATGGGGTCGCCGGGTCCGTCGCGTTCGAGTAGAGGGCGACGTGGTGGCCGTCAGCGCTTATCACCGGCTCGACGCTGATACCGTCCGCCTCGACACAAGACACGGGGGTCCTCAGCGGGATCCTGTCGTCATAGCCGGTGACCGGCAACGGCTGATCCGAGACGCGAGCGGATCGAGCCCGCGTCGCCAACCAGGGACCGGGCGAGTGCGCTGCATTGGCACCGGCGTCAAGCCTGCTCATCGAATTCGGCTAGCGGCAGAGCGACAAAGCGCCGACAATCGCAACGTGATCGACTATCGGTGCCCAGGCTGCGGCGTGCCCTGTGCCACCGATCTTCCAGAACGCGTCGACCAGCCGTGCGGCCTCTGTGCCGCCAAGGCGACCTGGGAGTCACTTCCAGCCGATACGCAGCGGGCGATCGATACGGCGATCATCCGCGGGGCGATTCCTGGTCTGATCGCGATGCAGGACGCCGACCCGCCAATCCATCTACCCCATGCCATGGACCTACTCGCGTTCCGCTCCAACGCCGCGCTGGATGACGCGCCGGCCGCCGAGTAGGCGCCCCGGTTGGGATGGCGTGCCCTTCGCGGCCAGATGAGTTCGCTTGATCTTGACCACGTGCGGGGCGGGCTGACTAGCGCTCGTGTGCGCGGGCATGCCGATCAACATGGAGACCGGTCGGAAGCCGCCACACCGTCGCCGATACCGACCTGTCACGCCATAGGTCCACGCCGAACGCATCATGGGTCACGCCGACGATGCACTCCGGCGTTCCATCGCCGAGCTGTACCCAGGCGAGCGGCTCCAAGCTGGATGAGCAGAGTACCGCCCCGTGCTCGTAGCACGTGAGCAGCACTTGATCGCCAATGAAGCAGCCGTACAG
>Ga0307415_100000125_pt1 | contig 32941 bp, 16 predicted proteins | sample DK1Cmetagenome_FD_204524 | JGI IMG/M metagenome (GOLD analysis project Ga0307415, IMG submission 204524) | Maize rhizosphere microbial communities from greenhouse at UC Davis, California, United States - DK15-C-2 | ecosystem: Host-associated > Plants > Roots > Rhizosphere > Soil | place: USA... | reverse complement strand
TCCCAGCGGGGGCAGCTCGGCGGGGGGGGTGAGCACGATCGGCGGGGGCGGTGGTGTCGGGCGCCGCGCGGGGCCGGGCGTGCGGATCATGTCCGTCACACTTTGGGCCGGTGGGCCTCCCGGAGGCGACGGCGGCATTCCGGCAGGCCCGCGCGGTGCCTGGTCGCCTCCTCCCAAAGGTGGGGCGCTGGGGTCCATCCTGGCGATCCCACGCCCGGGGGTGAACAGCTGCGTGAATTCACCGGCCGCCGGCCGCTGTAGACCGGGCGCGCCGGCCGGAGGACCAGGCGCGGCGGGTGGCGGAGTACGCGGTGGGGCGGCGCTCGCTGGGTCGAGCGCCGGGGGTGCGCCCGGATTGAAGAGCTGGGTGAACTCACCGGCGGAGGGCCGCCCGCTCGCCGGGCGCTCCGCCGGGCGCTCCGCCGGGCGCGGCGTTGCCGGCTGTCCGCCCGCCGGCGTTCCGAGACCGGGAATGAGCTCCGTTGGCGCGGTGGTCGCGGCGAGCGTGGCCGGGTCGACCGGTGGCGTCCCCGGCCGCGCCGGAGCGGGAGTCGGCGGTGCGGCGGGAGGGGACGTGGGCGGAGCAGGGTGCGCGGAGCGCGGCGGCGAGGGAGGCGCGCCGGGGGGCTTGGGCTGGCTGAACAGCCGGGTGAACTCGCCAGCCGGAGCGGCGCCGATCACGGCCGACGCGCTTCCGAGGGCGGGTGCGGGCTCGGGTGGCGGGGTCCCGGCACGCGAGGCCGGTGGCGCCGAAGGTGGTGCGGATTTCGGCTCGACCGGCACCCTGGCCGGGGCCGGGGCCGGGGCAGCCGGAGCGGCGGGCGGCGCGGCGGCGGGCATCGGCCGCCGGAACCCGCCGCTGGTGCGCGCGCTGACCCACTGGGCCAGACCGCCGAAGCCTTGCAGGAAGTGGGTGATGACCACCGTCGTCCCGTCGACGTCGGCGACGTCGATTACCTTGGCTTGGTCGGGCGACGGGAGGTGGTAGAGTTGGTCGAGCACCGCTCGCGACGAATCGTCGAGGACGTGCACCATCACCGGTCGGCCGCCCGCCAGCTGCACGGCGGTGTAGCTCGTCACCCCCTGCTCCGTGATCTGTTTGAGCAGTTTGTACTTGCCGCGGAACTCGTCGCTTGTCATCCGCTCGCGAGGAAATACGTTAACTAAGCTGGGCGAGCGTGCCGCAGCCCAATGTGCCACCGCCGCCGTCCACGTCGCGCCGCCGGGCCGAGTCGGCCGGGGCGCCCTACTATAGCCGCAGGAAAATGCCAGGCGCAATCGTAGTCGCCGCGGCTCGCCGCGGCCCCGCGCACCATCCATGAAGCAGCTCTCCAAGGTGGTCTGGAGCGAGGGCATGCACCTCGCGCAACACCACTTCCAGGCGCAGAGCCGCTTCTTCGAGGACTCGGTCGAGTTCGCGCTCGCCCACCTCTTCTTCAAGCCGTACGGGCTCGCCGGCTGCGACTTGGACCGTGAGGGGCTGCGCAACGGCACCGTGTCGCTCGTTCACGCCCGCGGCGTGATGCCCGACGGCCTGCCGTTCAACATTCCCGAGAGTGATGCGCCCCCGGCGCCGCGCGACATTCGTGCCCTGTTCTCGCCCACGCAGGAGAGCCACCTCGTCCTGCTGGCGATCCCGGCGCGGCGCAGCGACGGACCGAACGTCGCGCCGCTCCCCACCGGGCAGTCCGCGGTCGACGCCGGCAACGGCCACGCCCCGGCCGCCCCGAACGGTGCGCGCTACCTGCCGGTGACGAGCATCGTCCGCGACGAGACGACGGGGCGCGACGAGCGGCCGGTGCACGTCGGCCGCAAGAACTTCCGCCTCATTCTCGACCTGGAGCGTGGCGACGGTGACGTGACCCTCCCGCTGGCCCGCGTGCGGCGTGACGGCACGGGGTCGTTCGTCTACGACCCGGACTACGTCCCGCCGTGCCTCCAGATCGGCGCCAGCGATCGCCTGACGACGATGCTGCACCGGCTGGTCGAGATGCTCGACGGGAAGAGCGACGCGATCCGCGCCGGCCGCCAGCCGGGCCGGAACGCCGTCGGCCAGTTCGCCGGGCACGACGTGGCGAGCTTCTGGCTGCTGCACGCCATTCATACCGGGTCGGCGGCACTCCGGCACCTGCTGCACGAGCGGCACGCGCACCCGGAACGCCTCTACGCCGAGCTCGCGCGCCTGGCCGGAGCGCTCTGCACGTTCCGGCTCGACTCGCACCCGCGGTCGCTGCCGGCGTACGACCATGACGATCCCGAGGCGGGCTTCGACGCGCTCGACCGCCACGTGCGGACCCACCTCGAGACCGTCATCCCCACCAACTTCGTGTCGATCCCGCTTCGGCCGACGACGCCCTACCTGTACACTGGTACGGTGACCGACCGCCGGTGCTTCGATCGTAGCCGCTGGGTGTTCGGCGTCCGATCGAGCGTGGGTGAGGCGGAGGTCATCACCCGGGTGCCGGCGCTCGTAAAGGTCTGCTCGGCCAAGTTCACGCCCGAGCTCGTGCGCCGCGCGTACCCGGGGTTGGCCCTCCACCACATCCCCAGTCCGCCGCCGGCGCTGTCCCCGCGGATCGGCTCGCAGTACTTCAGCGTCGCCCAGACCGGCCCGTGCTGGATCAGCATCGTGCAGACCGGCGAGGTGGGCGTCTACGTTCCCGACGCTTTTCCGGACGCGGAGCTCGAGCTCCTGGTGCTGCTGGACTCCTCCGGGGGCTGAGCTCGGCGCGCCGCTTGCGCTCGGTGACCGAGCACAAGCGTAATGGCGCTTCAGGTGGTTGCGGGCTCGTCCGCAGGCAACAATCTGGCGCCACGGGTTTATCAGCCCCGATGACGTCATTTGTTTCCAGCCGACTGGCTTCGCCCCACGAGGGTGTCATGCCCCTGAGTCGTTACTGCCGTTCATCGTTGCACAAGTGGGGCGGGGCGCGCGTCGCCCCAATCGCCTCGCTACTCGCCGTCGTGGCACTGGCATCGCTCACGGCCTGCGGCGGCGATGGCGGCACCGGCCCCGGTGCCCTCGATCAGGTCGTCATCGACGACCCTGCCGGCTCTACGCTCTTGGTCCACCAGTCGGTCGACCTCAGGGCCGTGGCGTTGGACGCCGACCGCAGGGTGATCGAGGGCCTCACAGCGGCGATCGCCTGGGAGAGCAGCGACCCGACCGTTGCCTCGGTCGACGAGCGCACTGGCGTCGTGACGGCCGAGGCGGCCGGCACTGCCACGATCATTGCCAAAGTGAACAACAAGCAGGACGGGGTCACCTTTCAGGTGTCGCAGCAAGAAGCCAGCGTCGAGATTCGCCGCGACACCGGCGATAGCGTGCGCGTGGGGGACGACCTCACCTACTGCGCCGTGGTCCTCGACGTCGACGGGGGCAAGATCCCTGGCGCCGCCGTGAGCTGGACGGTGAGCGACGAGAGCGTCGCGTCTCGCGCGCCGGCCACCGGCGAGTGCACCACGCTGCACGGCCTGAAGACCGACACCATTACTGTCACTGCGGAAATCGCCGGCAAGCAGAACACCGTCGACCTGCGGGTGATCGCGCTCGTCGACCGCGTGGAGATCGGCTCTAAGCCCGACAACGCGACCGCCGGCGATTGCCTCACGCTCGACGTCGCGGTGAAGGACGAATCAGGCGCGACGCTGATCCGGGCGGTCAGCTACCAGACGAGTAATGCGCTCGTCGCGACCATCGACACCGTCGACACGGTCATCAGGGCATGCTGGGAGGCGCCGGGCTCCGCCACGATCACGGTCGAGAGTGAGGGCAAGAGCGACAGCTTCTCGCCGACCGTGAAGGCGGCGCCCTTCACGGTGGTCGGGCAGGCCGACCTGGAAGGCGAGTTGCGCCGAGCGTTCAAGTGGACCGCAGACGGCGGGCTGGAGGAGATCCCCTTCCTGCCGGGCACCGCGTCGGCGTTCGCCAAAGGGGTAAACGACAACGGCCAGATCGTCGGCGAGGCCAGGGCGGTTGAAGGGGTTCGCCACGCTTTCATCTACACCGTGGGGCGCGGGATCCGCGAGCTCCCGGCGCCGGAAGGGGCGAGCGGTGCCGAGGCCAAAGCGATCAACAACAACGGCCAGGTCGGGGGCTCGGCCTTCTTCGCCGACGGCACCCAGCACCTGATGGTCTGGACCGTGTCGGGGACGAAGATCGAGGGGTTCGACCGGGGCACGCCCACCGGGTGGACCCACGCGAACACGGAGGCGATCAACGGCAACGGCACCATCGTCGGGACGGCGCGGAAGTCGAGCACGGGCGAAGCTCGCGTCTACCGCGCCACCGCGGCGGGAAACTTCAGCTTCCTCGACCAGATTGCCGGCGCCGTGTCGAGCGAGGCGACCGGGATCAACACCACGAGCGACGTCGTCGGCTTCTACGACGACGTCAACGACGTGCGCCGCCCGTTCGTCGCCCACGGGGGGAACCCGCCAGAGCCCGTCGACCTCCCCCCTGGGTGCCCCGAGGCCGTGGCGTATGGGATCGATAACCCGGGGCGGATAGCCGTGACCGGGCTCGCCTGCGACGGCGACGGAAACCCGGACCGGGGCTTCATCCGCGACAACGGCCAGTACGCCGAGCTGTTCGACGGGAACACCCAGGTTCGCGCCATGAACATCCGGGGCGATGTCGCCGGCTGGACCATCCCGTCAGGCTCGAGCCGGAACCAAGCATTCGTGTGGAAGCGCGGCGACCAGGAGGGCACCCTGCTCGGTCGATTCCCGAACGGCCGAGCCACGAACGCGCTGGCCCTGAACGCAGGGCAGTGATAGAACTACGGCTCTCGGCTCTCGGCTCTCGGCTCTCGGCCCTCGGCTGGGGCGGTCCGCAGTAGCCGAGGGCCGAGAGCCGAGAGCCGAGAGCCGAGAACTGCAGTTCTTACTGCTCGGAGTAATTCAGCACCGCGCGCGCCAGTCGGGCTGGCGGCTCGACGCGGACACGCGCCGTGGCAATGGTCCGGTTCTCGGCCTTGATCCGCTGGTTCTGGGCGACGAGGCTGTCGCGCTCGGCGCGTCGCAACTCATACTGCTGCAGTCGCTCCGCGGCGCGGCGCTGCTCGTCCCACCGGGCGAGCTGACGCTCGTAGAGCCGCCGGTCCTCGTCGTACCGGCGGCGGCGGCGCCCTGTGCCGGAGCCCGCCCAGAGATTGCCGGCCACCCCACCACCCGCAGCGCCGAGGCCGATCGAAACGCCGACGCACCCGCTGCGCAGCTCCGTGTCCGTGCCGTCCTGTATGTATATCGTGCCGCCCCCGAACTCCTCGCTCCGGTACCGGACCACGTCCTGTCGGCAGAGCAGCGTGCCCGCCCCCACGCCGGCCGCGGCGCCGAGAAGGCCGCCGACGATCGTCGACGTGACGCTGCGGCCTCTACTCTGCGGCGGTGTCGGCGCCGTGGGTCGGGAGCGAGGATTGAACCCGGCCGCCTGCGAGCGCAGCAGCCGGATCTCGTTCTCCGACGGCGCGCCCGGCAGCGCGACGGTATCCCTCGGCATGTCGAGCGAGATGCTGACCAGCGAATCGGCGACGACGTCGACCGTCACCAGCCGCCACTGCCCGCCGAGCCGCACCTCCACCACCGTGTTCCGCGCGGGGCGCATCGGCGACGCCCACGGGGTCGTTCCGACGCGCCGCTCCTGCACCCACACCTCGGCGCCGGCGGGCCGCGTCGTCACCTGGATCGACGTGCCCCTGTAGCAGACGTCGCGGAGTGCCGTCGTGAAGTCCGGCTCGGCGCCGGCCGCGCGCAAGCGTCGCTCCGCCGTCGCGTCGACCACGAACGCCACGCAGTTCACCCGCGCCTGCTCGAGCATGCGCGTTCCGAGGCCCGTGGCGACCGCCTCGGCCACCTGGTCCATGGAGTATGGGCGCGCCGCCGCCTGGGCGCCGCCGCGCGCCGAGAGGCAGAGCGCCGCGGCGGCGCCGACGACGAACGGCGCTGCGACGTGACGCTTACGCCTCCCTCCTCCGTCGCGGGGCGAGTGCCGACCGCCCGCCGCGCCGTTCACGGGCACGTGGGCACCTCGGCCCCGCGCGCGCTCTCCTGTCGCGCCGTCTCCTGACACCGGCGGCGGTTCTCCGCCTGGGCCTCGACGAGCTGCGTCATTCGCGACTTGACCTGCGTCGACTTTGGGTAGACTCTCGCCAGTGAGTCGAGCATGCGCCCGACGGACCGGAGGGTGTCGGCCGCGATGTCGTACTCCGCGCCCTCCATCCGGTACTTGGCCAGGTTCAGCTTCGGCTGGATCGTCGCCAGCGCCGGCGCCGGGGGCTCCGCCGGCATCGTGTCGCGCTCGGCGACCGCGCGCGGCCGCTCCTTGGGCAGCACGTACACGTGCGCCACTCCCTCCACACCGCCTGACGAGGCGATGATGCGCGCCGAGCCGCTCGAGCGCGTGGTGACGTCGCCCTCCGACGATACTCGGGCGACGTCGCGGTTAGACGAGCGCCACTCCACGCCGCCCAGCACACTCTGCCCGCGGCGGTCCAGTACTGTCGCTGTTAGGCGGAACTTGTCCCCCACGGTGATCGGCGCCGGCGGGCCCGACACGGTGATCGACGCAATGGCCGGCCGCCGGACGGAGACGGTCGCCTCGGCGCTCCGCCCCTCCGACGTCGCCGTGAGCGTGGCGCGGCCGGGTGCGCGCGCGGTGATCGTGCCGTCGCCCGCCACGACCGCCACGCCCGAGTCGCTCGACAACCACGTGACCGGTCGGCCGGCGAGCGGCACACCCTGCGAGTCCACCGGCGTCGCGACGAGCGTCAGCGTCTCGCCGACCTCCGCCGTGTCGGGCACCCGCCCGAGCTGGACGGCCGCGACGGGGGCTGGCGGCGGTGGCGGCGGGGTCGGCCGCGGTGGCGCCGGTCGCGTCGGTGCGGGCCGGTTAGTGTTGTGGCCCGCGGCGCTGTTGGGGCGCGACTCCAAGGGGCTCACCCCGGTGAGACGGGACGCTCCCCAGGCGCCGGCTCCGAGCAGCACGAGGGCGAGCGCCGCCAGGGCGAGCCGGCGGCGCCCGCGCCGCCGCACCGGCGCGTGAATCGTGCGATCGAAGGAAGCTTCGGCGGCGGCAGCGGCGGCGGCGTCCGCGTCGTCCGCGCCGCCCACCAGGCGGTCCGGCGCCGCACCCGCCGCGCTTGCCGCACCGTCTGGCGCGGGGACGTCCAGGCGGATGGAGCCCGCAACGCCTTCCGAGGTCGCGGTGATGGTCGCCGTGCCGGGCACGTGGACGGTCACCAGCCCGTCGCGGGAGACCGACGCGACCGCCGGGTCGCTGGACTGCCACTCGACGTAGCGAACCAGGGTGCGCGCGCGCGCGTCGTAGGCCGAGGCCCGCAACCGAAAGCTCTGCCCCACGGTGAGGTCGTCGGGCGGCGGCGACAGCCGCACCGAGGCGACGGACATGGGGCGAACCACGACGGTGGCGGAGGCGCTCTGGCCCGCGCACGTGGCGGTGAGCGTGACGCGGCCCGGGGCGCGGGTGATCATCACCCCGTCGTTGCCGACCATGGCGATGGTGGGATCGCTCGACGACCACTCGACCGGGCGCTCGGGCAGCGGCTCGCCTCGCGCGTTCAGCGGCTGGGCGACCGGCGCGAACGTCTCCCCGACCTCGACCGACTGGGGCAGGTGCTCGATGCGTACCGACGCGACGGTGGCGGGAACGACGGTGAGGACGACGACGCTCTCGACCCCCCCCATGACTGCCTTGAGCTCGACCTGGCCGGGCGCGTGCCCGCGCACCGTCCCTCCGGCGTCGACCGTCGCGACCGAGCGGTCGCTCGAGCTCCACATGAGTGTCGGGCTGATGCTCGTCTTGCCGGTCGAGCCGCTGAGCGCCGCTCTGAGGGTGAGCTCCTCGCCGACTTCGATGACCGTGCGGTCCGGGCTCAGTGCGGAGAGCGACCACCGGGGCGTCGCCGGCGTCGCGGGCGGGACGGGCCGCGGCGACCGCGCCGCGCCCGGGGGCGTCGCGCGTCCGTCAGGCCGTTGGCTGCCGCGCGACGCCGGCGCGGGGCTCACCGGAGTGACGCTCCACTCGCCGCTCCGCGGCGCGACGCTCTTCGCGAGCTCGATGAGTCGGACGCGGGCGGTGTCCTCGTCGACGGCGGTGAGGCCGGCGGAGAAGGCGCGGAATACCTCACGCATCGACGGCCAGCGCTTCGCGGGGTCCTTCTCGAGCATGCGCATCACGGCGGCGCGAATGGCCGGCGGGCAGTCGGCCCGCTGCAGCTCGGGCGCGGGCTCCTTGGCGTGCGACCACTGAATCTCCAGCGCCGAGCCGCCGAACGGCACCACGCCGGCGAGCATCTGGTAGGCGACGACGCCGAGCGAGTACTGATCCGAGGCGGCCGTGGCGTGCTGGCCGAGGCACTGCTCGGGGCTGATGTACGCGGGCGTGCCGAGGATCGAGCCCGTCAACGTCAGGTCCGGCGACTCGGCGGCCTTGGCGATGCCAAAGTCGGTCACGACCGCCGTGCCCCGCCGGTCGACCATGATGTTCGCCGGCTTCACGTCGCGGTGCACCACGCCTTCCTCGTGCGCGTAGTCGAGCGCCCGCGCGACCTGGCAGACGAGCGTCTGCGCGACCCGCACGTCGACCGGCCCGCTACTCTGGATGATCTCCGCGAGCGACCGCCCCTCGATGAGCTTCATCACGAACAGCAGGAGGCCGCCCACCTCCTTCACCGAGTAGATCGTGACGATGTTGGGGTGGTCGAGTTTCGCGGCAGTGCGGGCCTCGAGCCGGAAGCGGTCGGCCATGTCGTCGCTGAAGGCCAGGTCGGACAACATGACCTTGATCGCGACGCGGCGATTCAGGTGGAGATCGTAGCCGAGGAAGACGGCGGCCATGCCGCCGCGGCCGATCTCGCCGCGGATCTCGTACTCGCCGGCCGTCGCTACGCGAAGCCGCTCGAGCAGGTCGTCGGGGGAGCGCCGAAGCGGGGGGAGGCCCCGCGACGGCGACGAGCCACCCAGCCCGCCCGCGCTGCCCGCCATGCCGGCCGTACCCACGCCGCCGCGCTGGGGGCTGCCGCAGGACCAGCAGAATCGCGCGTCGGAGAGGATGGTTTCACCGCATTGGCGGCAGACGGTCATCGCGTCCATGAATCTCCAGGGCGCATCGGCTAGCGGGCGCGTCGCGTCGTCCCGTGCCCGCAGCGGTCGGCACTGCGCCGACGCCGCGGGCGGTTCCATTCGCAGCTCACGTCATCTACCCGTGCACCGTAAAGACACTTCATAGACTACGAGCGCTACCGTCGCGACCTCCACCGGGACGAGCCCGCCCAACCCGACCCGGCAGCGCCAGGCCATCTCCCGAGGCTGCTCTCCGCCTTCCCGCCACGTCCGATGCAGCCGGCCGAGGCGTTGATCCCAGCGGGCTCCGGTCGGCGTCAGACCGCGGCGCGCGTCGGGGCGCAGGAGCGCCGCCCGTCGACACCCCGCGGGGTGGGCGCGCCCGGCAAAGGTACGCCCGGTGGGCCGCAGAGTTCCGTGTGGGCCCGAGACCGCGACCTGGGGCGAGAACGACGGCGGCAACGGGGGCCGGCCCCCACCGCACGATGATCGGTGTCGCATCGGCCGGCAAGCAGCTTCGACAGCACATACTTCGGCGAAACTCGTGCCCGGTGACTGCGCATGAGCCTCCATCGGAAGCCGCCGCACACCGCCGGCGCGCCGCGCACACCCGTCGACGAGCGCGAGCCGGCCCTCCTACTATGGAGCACGCTCGGCACGTCGGCAACGCCCGCCCCGGACGGTGCAGCGGCGGCACCACGGCCGCCGGTGTGGCTGCCGCGCCACGGTCTGCACTCTGAACGGGCCCTGCCGGTCGGGAACGAGCGGAACGTCGGAGCGTGCGGTACGACGTATTGGCGTGATCGCAGAGCACGCTGTACCTTGGCGACGCGCGGCGGGAATTGCGACGAAATCACCGCCACGACCTGCCGGGACCCGCGAGGGCACCCCGGGAGCTCAGCGACCACTAATCCAACGCCCCCGACGAGGGAGCTTCGCGATGAGGCACGCCACCCCGGCCGCCGACGAGTTCGCGCGCCACCGCGCGCCGCCGGCCGGCGGCGCGAACGACGGCGGCGAGAGCGGCCGGCGCGGACAGCTCGCGCTCGCGCTCCAGGAGACGCTCACGGCCACCGTCCGGCTCCGGGCCAACCGGCAAGTGGCGACCGACGCGAACGCGTTCCGGGCGAGCGTCAAGCAGATGCTCGCCGCCGCGGACCAGCAGGCGCGCCAGCTCGGCTACCCGGCCGACGACGTGCGCCTGGCGATCTACGCCGCGGTCGCGTTCCTGGACGAGTCGGTGCTCAACTCCGGGCAGCCGATGTTCGCCGACTGGCCGCGAAAGCCGCTGCAGGACGAGCTGTTCGGCGGGCACACCGCCGGCGAGGTCTTCTTTCAACAGGTACGCCAGCTGCTCGCGCGCCAGGATTCCGAGGACCTGGCGGACCTGCTCGAGGTCTACCAATTGTGCATGATGCTCGGCTTCCAGGGGCGCTACGGTGGCGCGCGGGACGGCGAGTTGCAGACGCTCGCGGCGCTCGTGGGCGACAAGATCGCTCGCATTCGCGGCCCACTCGGCGACATCTCGCCGGGCTGGCGTCCGCCGGCGGGTCAGGTCGGGCCGGCCGCCCGCGATCCGTGGGTGCGCCGCCTCGGCTACGGCGCGATCGGCGCCGTGCTCGCCGCGTCGCTGCTCTTCGTGTCGTATCGCTTGGCGCTCCGCCCGGCCGGGCTCGACGTGGCCCCGCCCGCCGCCACTGCCGCTCGGTAGCCGAGCTCCCCTTCGAGCTGCCCCTGCCCCTACACGCCGGCCCGTCCTCATGAAGCGCAAGCTGACCATCGTGGCAGTCGCAGGGGCCATCGTCGCCCTGTTCGTGACCGCCGGCTCGATCGCCACGTCGCGGCTCGGGCTCCACGGGCGCGAGGTGTGGCTCGTCCAGGGCGCCTTCTGGTTCCTGGGGATCCTCGCGGCCGGCGCCATCGCCTGGTTGATCGCCCGCCGCCCTGTCAAGCCGCCGGCCCCGCCGGTCGCGGCCGACATCGACGCCGCCATGTTGGCCGCGCGCACGCAGCTCGCTCGGACCGGTCGCGGGCGTGGCACCGCGGTCGGCACGCTCCCGGTGGTGCTCGTCCTCGGTCCGGCGGGGAGCAGCAAGACGACGCTGGTGGTGCGCTCCGGGCTCGACCCGGAGCTGCTCGCCGGCGACGTGTTCCGCGGCGACGTGGTGGCGCCGACCCCCGCCGCCAATCTCTGGTACTCGGGGAACGTCGTCTTCGCGGAGGCCGGCGGGAAGCTGCTCGCCGAGCCGCCGCGCTGGCTGCGGTTCGTCCACCACCTGCAGCCGCGGCGCGCCGCGGCGGTCGTCGGGCGCGGCGCTCAGGCGCCGCGCGTCGCCGTGGTGTGCTACAGCTGCGAGGAGCTCGTCAAGCCGGGCGGTGCGCCCGCCGTGCAGGGCGCCGCGCGCATGCTCCGCGAGCGGCTCGGCGAGGTGGCACGCGAGCTCGGGATCCGCCTGCCTGTGTACGTGCTGTTCACCAAGGCGGACCGCATCCCGGGCTTCGCCGACTACGTGCACACCATGACCAGCGAGGAGGCGCGCGACGTACTCGGCGTCACGCTCCCCGCCGACGCGGGCGCGGCCGGCACGTACGCCGACCGCGAGACCCGGCGGTTGACGGACGTCTTCTCGACCCTCTTCGGCAATCTCGCGGCGCGGCGGGTGCCGCTGCTGACGCGGGAGCACGCCCCGGAGCACAAGCCCGGCGCCTACGAGTTCCCGCGCGAGTTCCGCAAGGCGGCGCCGACCGCGGTCCAGTTCCTCGTCGAGCTGTGCCGCCCGAGCGAGCTGCAAGTGAGCCCCTTCCTCCGCGGGTTCTACTTCACGGGCGTGCGCGCGGTGGTGTTGAACGAGGGCGCGGCGGCACCGGCGGCGATCGCCGCCCAGCCGGCGATGGCGATGTTAGGCACCGACGCCACCGGGGTGTTCAGCGCCGCCCGCGCCGCCGGCTCGCTCCCGCCGGCGGCGCTCCCCCCCGTCTCCCTGACGCGCAAGGTGCCGCAGTGGGTGTTCCTCCCGCGGATCTTCCCCGAGATCGTCGTCGGCGACCGCGCGGCGCTCGCGGTGACGCAGGGGGGGGCGCGCGTCAACTTCCTCCGCCGCACGCTGCTCGCCACGGCGGCGGCCGCCGCCGTGGTGCTTGCCGTCGCCTTCACGGTCTCGTACGTCGCCAACCGCCGATTGCAGGCGGACGTCCGCGAGGCGGCGCTCGCGGTGGCGGCGCTCCCCGCAACCCAGGGCGGGCTGGCGTCGGCGGACGTGCTCCGGCGACTCGAGGCCCTGCGCGTCCAGGTCGCACGGCTCGGCGGGTACGAGCGCGGCTGGGTGCCGCCGCGCCTCCAGTGGGGACTCTACACCGGCTCCGCGCTGTACCCCGACGCGCGCCGGCTCTACTTCGACGCGCTCGACCGCCACGCCCTCGGCGGCGCCCGGGCCGCCCTGCTCGCCTCGCTGCGGGCGCTGCCCGACTCGCTGCGCGACACGAGCGAATACGGCCCCGCGTACGCGCGCCTCAAGGCGCACCTCGTCATGACGGCGCACTCCGAGCGCAGCTCGGGGGAGTTCCTCGGCCCGGTGCTGCTCGAGCGGTGGCTCGCCGGGCGGAGTGCGGACGCCGAGCGGCAGCAGCTCGCGCGCCGCCAGTTCGGGTTCTACGGCGACGAGCTGCGGGTCGACAACCCGTACGGCTTCACGGCCGACGACGGCGCGGTGGCGAAGGCGCGCACCTTGTTGGCCAGCTCCACGGACGCGGACCGCATCTACCGCTTCATGCTCGACGCCGCCGCGCGTGGCCGGCCGCCGCTGCAGTACAACCGTGCGGTGCCCGGCTCCGCGGCGTTCGTCGCCGCGCCGTACGAAGTGCCGGGCGCGTACACGCGGGCCGGTTGGACGTTCATGCAGGACGCGCTCAAGCACGTGGACCGGTTCCTGGCCGGCGAACGGTGGGTGCTCGGCCCACCCCGCGCCGGGCGCGCGGTGGACCAGAAAGCTCTCGCCGAACAGCTTCGCGCGCAGTACACCGAGGACTACGTGAAGCACTGGCGGGCCTACGTGAGCGCGCTGCGGGTCGCCCCATCGTCGAACATGAAGGACGCCGTCGCGCGCCTCGGCCGGCTCAGCACCAACCAGTCGCCCTTGCTCGGCGCACTGGCGCTCGCCGCGCAGCACACACACGTCGGCGACTCGGCCATCATCCGGCCGTTCCAGCCGCTCGGCCAAGTGGTGCCCGTCGAGCCCACGGACAAGATCATCATCGAAGGCAGTGCCCCGTACGCCGCGGCGCTCGCCGGTCTGGGCACCGCCATCGACCAGGCCACGAAGGCTCCGCCGGGTGAGGAGGCGCCGGTCGTGCAGGAAGTGCAGTCCAAGGCGAGTGACGCGAGGGCGGCCGTCCAAACCCTTGCCCAGACGTTCAACGCCGGGCCGGCCGCGGCGACGGGCAGCGCAGTCCAGACGCTGCTCACGGCGCCGATCGTCAGTGCGGAGGCGACGACGAGGGACGTCGCCGGCACCGGGGCGCGGGTCGTGAACGGGGCCGGCGCGTCGTTCTGCGCGCCGGTGCGCGACCTCATGCGCAAGGCGCCGTTCACGCCGGGCGGGCCGCCGGCCAGCGCCGACGAGGTGTCGGCGCTCCTGAAGCCTCCGACCGGCAGCCTGTGGAAGTTCTACGACGCGAACCTGTCGAAGCTGCTCGTGAAGCAGGGCAACGAGTATGTCGCGGTCCCACAGGGCTCGGTCGTGTTGTCGCGATCGTTCGTCGACTTCTTCAACCGGGCCGCGACGTTCGCCGACGCGATGTACAAGGAAGGCAGCCAGCCCCCGCCGCAGTTCTCCTTCAATATCGAGCCCACCCCGCCCCAGGGCGCGACGGCGGTCACGTTCAGCCTCGACAACGAGGCACCCGTCATCGCTACGCCGAACGGGAAGGCGAACGCGCGGATCGATTGGAGCGGCACGAAGGGACGCGCGGCACAGATCACCGCCCAATACGGCGCGGAGTCGGTGCCGCTCAAGACCTTCTCGGGCCCCTGGGCGGTGCTCCAGCTACTCCAGGACGCGACGTGGCGATCCGGCGATGAGGACGGGACGTACGAGCTGACGTGGTCGGCCTCCCGGACCACGGGGCAGCCGGTTCGGGTCACCGCGAACGTCTCGCGGCTGAGCGTGCCGGTCGCGGTGCTGCGGAAGGGCTACCTCTCGGACGCGGGGTGCCGCGGGCCGATCGCGCGGCAGCAGCAGTAGCGCGAGTAGCGCCGCGAGGGACCCGACGAAAGAGGGCGGCGGTCCACTGGACCGCCGCCCTCTTTCGTTGAGGTGCTCAGCCCTCGCTCACTCGGAGCACTCCAAGCCCGCGAGCAAGGCGTCGGCCGCGCTTCGCATACCCTCGGTCCGCGCGTGACCGCGTGCCGCCTTGAGCGCCGCCCGGGCATCGTCGCACTCCCCCAACGCCTGGTGGGCCTGGCCGATCAGCAACTCCGCCGTCACAGTGTCCGCGTTGCTCGTCAGACGCGGCAGGAAGCCTTCCAGCTCGAATACGAGCGACTTGAGGGTTTCCGGCCTAACGTCACCGTCGAGCAGCAGCGCGTCGATCGCTCGCATCCGCGCCTGCATGGTTGCGACCGAGAGACCCGTGGTCGTCTCCGGCCCCACCACCACCTTCCGCGACCCACTGCCCCCTCGAGAGCCGGGCTGCTCGGTGCCGTCGCGGCCGGTGTTGCGGGCGCCTCCAACCCTCTGCTTCAGCGTGTCGCGTCCCGGAAGACCGATCGCGCCACGATTGCCGGGTCCGCCCCCGACACTGGTCGTGGCTCCGGTGTCCTTTCCCGGCTGCGTGCCGCCCTCCAGCGAGCCCGCGGCCGTGTCGGTGCCGGTGGTGTCGGTGATGGTCGTGTGCGTGTTGGCAGTGTCAGTCACGTCCGCCGTGTCGGTGCGCCTTCCGTCTGCGACCACCACCGAATCCTTGTTCCGAGATCCAGACTCGTCCGACCGCGTCAGGGTCCAGGCGCCGAACCCCCCGGCGGCGAGCAGCACCGCCGCCGCGCCCGCCCAGAGCGCCGGCCGCCGCGGCGACGAGCCGGCCGGCGGCACGGGGAGCCGGATCGGCCGGGCCGTTGGAGTCGCCTCGGCCTCCTGCTGCCACACCGCGACGGCATCGCCGAACGCCTTGGCGAATGCCGCGGCCGTGGGCGTCCGCTGGTCGACGTCCCTCGCCAGTGCACCATCGAGCGCGTACTGGAGACCCGGCGGCCACACGATGTCCGGGCGCGTCGCGGCGAGCGTCGCGGGGGGCTCCCGCAGCCGCATGAACATCGACTGTTCCGGCGTGGTGCCCTGGAAGGCCGACTTCCCGGTGAGCATCAAGAACGCCACGAGGCCGAGGGCGTACACGTCGGTGCGGTGATCGAGCGGGCCGCCGAGGATCTGCTCGGGGCTCATGAACTCGCGCGTGCCGGAGACGAGGCCCGTCTGGGTGACCGCCTGCCCCTCCCCGCGCACCGCCTTGGCGATCCCGAAGTCGACGACCTTCGCGAAGTCCGCGCCGTCCTCGCGCGTGACGATGATGTTGTCCGGCTTCAGGTCGCGGTGGACGATGCCGAGCTTGTGCGCGGCGTCGAGTCCGTCCGCGACGTGGCGCACCAGCAGGGCGGTGCGCGCGGGCGTGAGCGGCCCCTCGCGGGCGAGCATCTGGTTCAGCGTCACGCCCTGCACGAACTCCATCGCGAGGTACACCATCCCCTCGCCCGTCTCCCCGAAGTCGTAGACCGTCGCCACGTGAGCGTTCCGGATCCGACAGAGGTTCGACGCCTCGCGGTTGAAGCGGGCGAGCGCGTCGGCGTCGTGGAGGAGCGCCGGGTGGAGGACCTTGATCGCCGCGCGCTGCGGCAGCCGGACGTGCTGCGCGGCGTACACGCGGCCCATGCCGCCCTCGCCGATGCGCTCCGTGACCAAATACCGGTCGGCGATCACGGTGCCCACCAGCTCGCCGGATTCCTCGGTGGGTCGGAGCGTCGACGCGTCGGTCGGGCAGAAGAGCACCTTTCCTTCGTAGGTCGTGCCGCACTGCGGGCAGATCTTGGTCGCGCTCATGAGCGGGGAGGAGGCGTGGAATGCCGGCGGTTGGGCGGGCGACGTGCTCGGGTGGGCGACGTGGAGCGAGACGTGGAGCGAGACGTGGAGCGAGACGTGGAGCAACGGGGAGCGACGTGCAACCGTGTGGGGCGCGGGAGCAGCGAGTGTAGCGACCGTCCCGCAGACGGCGGTCGGCGGAGCTCGGGTCGCGACGATTTGCCTTGACAGCAATCGCCGCGAGTTCGCACCTTGGCCTCACCTCGCAGCACGTTGGTCTCCCACCACGCTGGCGTACGACTCACCCCTGAGGGGCAGATGACCCGCCTTCCACGAACCCAGGCTCGGCATTGGCTCGGCGCCGCCCTGGCGGCCGTCACTCTCGCAACCACGGCTCCGGCCCAGTCCTCCGCGCCCGACCCGCGACCGACGGTCGCGGTGCTCTACTTTACCAACTCGGCGCTCGTCCGGCACGATGAGTACGAGCCGCTGACGAAGGGCATCTCCGAGATGCTCATCACGGAGCTGGCCGCCAATCCCGCCATCCGTGTGATCGAGCGCGACCAGATCGAGCACCTGCTCAAGGAGCAGAATCTGGGTGCGAGCGACCGCGTTGACAAGGAAACGGCGGTCAAGCTCGGGAAGGTGTTGGGCGTTCACCACATGTTGATGGGCGGCTTCGTCATCGACCCGCGGGAAACGATGCGCATCGACCTGCGCTCAGTGAACGTCGAGACGTCGCAGGTCGAGCACGTCGAGTCGGTTACCGGGAAGGCGGAAGAAGTGCTGAAGCTGATCGCCGATCTCGGGGCCAAGACGAACAAGGGACTGAAGCTCCCGGCGATGCCCACCCGCGCGACTCGCCCGGCCACCGGCCAGGCCTCGTGGCGCGCCGCACAGCTCTTCAGCCGCGCGCTGATGGAGCGCGACCGCGGGAACGTCGACGGCGCCATTGCGCTGTATAAAGCCTCGCTCGAGGCCGAGCCCAAGTTCGAGCGGGCGCGCGTGCTGCTGGCGGCGCTGGAGAAGCAGCCGAGCGGCACGCAGCAGTAAGCCGGAAGAGCGGCCCTCGGCTCTCGCGCGGTCCCGAGAGCCCCACTTCGCCGAGTGCATGGAGGAAGCGGCGCGGCCGAACAGGCCGCGCCGCTTCACATGAGCAGCTTCTGACGCACGCAGCCCGTCAGAAGCTCGCGCCGAGGCTCACGCCGCCGCCGAACCCGGTGATGGACGTCTTGTCGCCGCCGGTGTCGAGCTGCCCGGCCTGGACACGGACGAACGGCTGCACCGTCGCACCGCCGGTGCCGACGACGAGGCCGAGCGTCGCCCCGCCGCTCGCGACGGCGGCCGTCACCAGCGAGTTGTCGACGGAGAGGCCGGTGTGGTGGCGCGCGTTGACCGCCGTCAGGATGCCGAGCGAGGGCGACGCCGCCCACACGGCGCGCAGGCCCGCGTCGAGATAGTTGCCGCTGCTTCCGGCCACCGCCGCGCCGTCCTGCGTGAACTTCGAGCGGTAGCGGTCCACGGCATACACCGTCAGCTCGCGGGCACGCGCCGCCGCGAGGCGGAGCTGCCACTCGGCCGAGTACACGGGACCGAGCCGCACGGTTCGCCTCGATTGCGCTTGGCCCCCGAAGGTGAACTCGTCGGCCGTGAAAAAGTCGGCGCCGAGGGCGAGCGTCATCCCGTTCGACCCGAGGAGGCCGTCGCCGCCGAGCGAGAGGTGAACGCCGTCACCAGGATTCAAGTCCGTGTTCCCTGCCCCGGCCTGGAGCGCGGCGATCGGGTTGTACTTGCCGCGAAACTCGTACGACGCGCCCAGCGCCCAGGCCCACCCACCCATCTGACGTGCGAACACGAGCCCCGTGGTGCCGCCGAACCCAGTGCCGAGTGCCGGCGTCGGGAAGGCGAGGGCGGGCGCGGCGAGCACCCGGAGCGCGCTCAGCTCCTCGTCGTCGAGCCCCGTCTTTCCGGTGGGGGCATTGACGCCCAGCGTGACGAGGAGGTTCTCGCCGGCGAGCGGTCCGGTGACCCGCAGCTTCATGTCGGTCGGACCGCTCAGCGCGTAGCCGTCGGTGTCGAGCGCCGGGTCGTTGCCGTCGAGTGTCACCTGTCCCGAGGCGTACGCCCCGCTCAGGTCGAACTTCCATCGCGCCCCGAAGGGCACCACGACGGCGACCGGCACCGACCACTGGGACGCGCCGGTGACGCGCGCGGTCGTGGTGTTGTCGATTGTCGGCTGTGGCACGCCGTCGCCGAAGCTCCACGTCTCGTACACGGGCCCGCCACTAACGGTGCGCGTACCCACCAGCCGCCCCTGGCCGGCGACCGGACGCGCCGCCGCGGCGAGCGTGCAGGCCACAACGAGCGCAGCCGCCGCGACGCGGACCCCGGGACTCAGTAGGGGCCGAGTCATGGCGGCGTCACCTCGATCGTGATGATGACGTCGACGAACTGCCCGAAGGGCGTGGATGCATCGGCTACCCCCTGATTGTTCTGCGTGGAGGTGCTGGTGATCGGGCGGTTCAGGTTGTCAGTCGTGGTGCTCACCGCCCGCGCGACGTCTCCTCCCGCGACGACCACTCGGCCCGCGGTACTCGGCGCGGCGGCCTTCACCTCGTTGAGGCGGCGTTGTGACGCGGTGAACCCCGGGTCGAGCCGGAGCGCCACGCCGTACTCGCGCGCGGCGGAGGCGTACTGCCCCTCCGCCTCGTAGCGCACGCCGCGACTGTAGGCGAGGAGCGCCGCGAGGTTCTTCGTCGGACGTTCCTCGACCGCACGGCGCTCGCTCGGGCTGAGGTTCACGCCGAGCTGCTGGAACAGCCGGAACGCGAGCTCCTTCTCGGCGTCGAGGATGTCGTTCACCGGGGTCGTGGCGGAGACGGCGGCGCGGACCTGCTGCGTGGGGACGTCGGCGATGCGCGCGTCCACCCGCACGCGGCTCCCCGGCGTCTGCGTGAGCGACCCGACGACCAGCCGCCGCGCGCCTATGAGCTTGCCCACGCGCGGCGCGCTGGCGGTGTCCACGCGTCCCGACTGGACCAAGCTCAGCTCGCGGAGGAGCGCGTCGATGCGCAGTCGGTCGACGACGACGAGCTGGCTGCTCCGCGCGAGGTCGGTCATGAGCAGGTCGGCGAGCCCGTAGGCGAGCGGCGCCAGCGTGCTGTCGCTCGCGCGGATGGCGAGCGGTGCGACGCCCACGCTCCGCTCCGGGAGCGTCGCGGCGTTGATCGTCGTCTCCGCGGCGATCTGCCGGCGAGCCTCGATCCGGGCTTGCTCGACGGGCTCGGGCGCGGTACGCCCCGACGGCCGGCAGCCCGCGGCGACGACGAGGACCGGCAGGGCCAGTGCGGCCGCCCAGGTGCGGCGCGGTACGATCGGCATGTTCTCCCCTGACTGTGGCACGCGCTGAGGCGCGGTGAGGGTGACGTCGTACGGGAGCGGGCGCCGCCGTCGGGGCGTCGCCGAACTCGCATAAAATCGAGTCGTGCGTCGTTCGGACTGGGCTAGCGGATTCGGCGGAGCGCCGCCGCGTCGAGCGCCCGCCCGTCACGGGCGGGGCGCCCGGAGCGGAGAGCGCGGATGCGTGCGGCCACCTTGGCGAGCGCCGACGGGTCCACCGATTGGCCGCGGGCACCGACAGCGGGGAGACCCAGCGCCGCGCCCGACGTCCCGAAGCGCCGTCGTTGCGCCGCCACCTGCCGTGCCGCTTCCTGTGCAGTCAGCACCCGACGATCGACGATCTCCGCGCTCAGCGTCCACAGCACAGGACCGTACGTCTGGTCGTCAGCCCGGATGGCGATGCCCACCGCCTGGAACCGGTTGTTGAGGTCGAGCGCAGCCGAGAACGAACCGCCGCCGAGGTCGACCACCCTCCCCGACGTCGCAGTGCCGGCAGGCGGCACCCAGAGGAAAGCGTGGATCTCTCCGGGCTCGTTTATCCCGTAGCCGGCGACCATGCCAGCTTCGTTGATCGCCATCGCCTCGCCCAACGGCGCGATGGGGTTCAGGCCGCCCAAGCTCGTCATCGTCCCGGTCGTCCCGTTGGGGGTGGACGGCCGCCAGATGTAAGGCGTGAGCACCCCCTCAGCGATGTTCGCCACCTGAATGTCGGTGCCCCCTACGACGAGGCCTGCGTCGTTCACGTCGTTCGCCGAGGTCCTGAGTCCGCCGAGGGAGCCGAGCGAGAGCGGACCACTCGCGGGCGTCCACATGAACGCCTCCCAGATCTCGTCCCCGCTCGTTTCATCGAAGGTCACGGAGTAACCGACCACCTGACGGCTGGCGTTGACCCCCAGCGCGAAGGCGTCGTCGCTCGCCGGACTCACTGCCGTCACCCCGCCCTCGGAGGGCCAGAGCACCGGCACGCTGCCTCCGTCGTTCAACCCGTCGTAGCCCACGCCATCGCCGGCGTCGTTCAGCGCCAAGGCCTCGCTGTTCGGGAAGCTCGTGTTCTGCTCGAAGTCCGGCAGTGCTATCGGTCTGGTGTCCTCGAACAGCGATGCCCCCCGTGCGAACGAGCCAGCGACCAGCCCCACGGTGTTAACGTCGTGGGCCGAACCGTCGTTGTTCGGATCGAGACGCTCTACGGCTCCCCCGGGCTGGACCAGGTACGCTCCGCCGAAGCTGGCGATAGTTCCGAAGAACTCGAAGCCCTGGCTGCCGACGACGGTGCCCGCGTCGTTGATCCCGATGGCGGCCCATTGGTTCACGGCGTCGAGGAACGTCATGATCGGCTGGACCTTGACGGTCGTCTGGTCGGAGAGCTCGTCGCTCTGGGCGCCGACCTGCACGCTTCCCACGAACAGCCCACTCACGCCGACGGTGGCGACCCCGTTCGCGTCGGTGACGCTGGTCGACGCGGTGAGGGTCCCGATCGACGGATCGCTCGTCGTCCAGGTGACTGTCCGGCCGGCAGCCGGCTGCCCGCCCGGCGCCGTGACCGTCGCCGTCACTTCCACTGTCGCACCGACGAGCACTTCCGGCAGGGGGCTCTCCGGGCCGAGAACGAGCGTGCCGGGGCTCAGCGACACCGTCACCTCGGAGGTGTCGGCGCGCACCCCGGCGGTCGCGATGATGCGCACCGGGCCGGCCTCGCTCACGCCCCGCACCGTCGCGGCGGTAATGCCGTCGGAATTCGTAACCGAGGTCGCGGGCTCCACCGTCACCGCCGCGGTGGCGCCCGACCACGCGACCGTCCGGCCCGACAGCGCGTTCCCGTCGCGGTCCCGGACAGTCGCCGTCACGTCGGCGGTCTGGTCGATGCCGAGCGTCACGACGGCCGGCGACACCTCGACGGTGCCCGGGGCGACGAGCCGAACGCCCTCGGGCGCGGTGGACGGTACGCCGGGCTTGACGCCCGGTACGGCGATTGTCGCCTGGTCGAGCGCCGTGGTCCCGTCGCGCAATGTCAGCGCGATCTCCAAGTCACACGTCGGATCGTCTACCTCGGCTCCCTCGTAACCACCCGTCGGCGCCGTGAGCCGCCCGGGATCGCTCAGACAGCGCGTAATGTCGATCGAGAGCGTGACCTGCGGCGTGTTCGGCGCGATCTTCCGCTCGATGGTGCCCAGGCTCTGGCGCTCGGGCGGTCCGGCGTCGGGCGCCCGAAGATAGAACACCTCCGCCAGTACGTTCGGATCGGTGAGCTCGCCGGCTTGCAGTAGTGTGACGCTGAGCGTTACGCGCGCAGCGCCCTCGCCGGGGCCGAGCCCCCTGTCGTCGATGCAGGCGGCGACGGCGCCCACGGCCAACAGGCCGGCGAGCGCCACGGCGCGGCGGAGCCGAGCGAACGGGCGGCGCGGAGCGTCCGCGCTCCGAGGAACCAACACGCGCTCGATCCGCGCGCTCGCTGCACGGCTCCGCATGCGACCCTCCGGACCCAGGCCAGGTGGGCAGGCCAGGCCACCCGTACGGTAGATGCACCCTCGGCGCGCTCGGCCGGTGTCGCTCGCGGGCACGACGCAGGCCTGTGCGTGGAGCGCCTATAGTACGACGCGGGGTGCGAAAGTCAAACATCCGGTGCGCGGGGAAACAGCGTTGCGCCAACGCTATCGCGCCGGTGCAGCGGGCGTTGCCCGGCGGCTACACGCGGCCCGCGTCCGCGCATGCCCGCCACGCACGCCATGCCCGCGAAGAGGGCGACGGCTGATCGGCCGCGGATGCACGCGGATGCGCGCGGATCGCTCCCTCGCACGAACAAAGCTCCTCTTCTCGAGCCGAGAAGAGGAGCTTTGTTCTGCGCCGGGAAACCATCCGCGGTGGTCAGTCCGTGACGGCCTCCAACGCCTCGCGCAGCCGCGGCAACATGGCGGCGATCTCCTCCGGGGAGACGGCCCCCACCGACAAGCGGAACCAACCGGTCTCCTCGGCAAGGCCGAACGCCTGGAACGGCACCACTGCCAGCGCCGCGCGCTCCAACAGGTAGCGGCGGATGTCGTCGTTCGTGTGCAGGAGAGCGCCCGACGGCGCGCGCCGACCGTTGAGCGGGAAGCGAACGCTCAGGTAGATCGCGCCCATCGGCGGAATGGCCTCCACCGGCAGCCCCGCCTCGCGCAGCGCGCGCACGCCGTCGTAGAGCAGGTCGAGCCGCTGCTGGAGGCCGCGGGTGATCGTCAGGCGAAAGTCGCGGACGTTCTCGGCCGACCCGAGCATCTGGGCCGTGGCCACCTGCTCGGCGCGCGGCGCCCAGGCGCCCACGTGGCCGAGCAGGTCGCTCATGCGCCCGATCACGTCGGCCGGCCCCGCCGCCCAGCCCACGCGGAGCCCGGTGGCCGCGAACGCCTTCGAGATGCCGTCGACGAACACCGTGTACCGAGCGATCTCGGGTCGGAGCGCCACCGGGGTCACGTGCTCGGTCGCCCCGAACGTGAGCATCCAGTACACCTGGTCGTAGAGCACGAAGAGCGGCCGCTCCCCCGTTCCCGCGCGCTCGCGACGCGCGTTCTCCTCGAGCACGAGGTCGCAGATCGCCGCCAGCGCATCGGCGGTGAACACCGTGCCCGCCGGGTTGAGCGGGGAGCAGAGGGCGAGCAGGCGGGCCCCCCGCACCGCGTCCTCGAGCCCCGCGCGCGTGGGGAGGAAGGCCTGGTCGCTCCCGCACACCACCGGGATGCCGACCGCGCCCGCCAGGTGGCAGTAGTGATTGTTGTTCCACGACGGCACCGGGTACACCACGCGGTCGCCGGGGTCGACGAGGGCACTGTAGGCGCCGTAGATCGCGGGCCGCGACCCGCCGGTGATGAGGATCGACTCGGGTGGATATTCGAGACCGAGCCAGTTCCGGTAGGCGGCGCTGACCGCGGCCCGGAGCGCGGGCATGCCCGCGGAGGGCGGGTAGTTCGTCTCGCCGCCGCGCAGCGCCCGCTCGATCCCCGCTTCAAGGGACTCGGGGATCCGGAACTCGGCGGGACTGAAGTCGCCGACGGTGAGATTGCACACGGGCCGGCCAGCCGCGACCAGCGCGCGGATCTCGGCGGCAATCTTTAGAATCTCGGAGCCGACGAGGGCCTGGGCGCGGGCCGAGACGCGGCGGGCGTGCGGAGGAGCAGCGCTCTGCGCCGCGGCGCGTGGCGCTCCGGTAGCGGACGTGGTGGTGGGGGGCATGGCTCCCGAAGGTGAGTGGCGCGGGTCGGCGGGCGCGCGTTCGCCCGCGGCGGTCCGGGCCCGGAGCGCCGGGAGAAATATGGCCGCGGCGGGCCGCGCGGGGTAGGACGGCGCGGTTTACGGGCGCTCGGGGAAGGCTTGGGTGACGCGCTGCTCCAACGCCTGCACCTCCCCCTCGGCCCCGCGAAGCTCCGTGACGGCCCGCTCGAGCTTCGCCCCCTCGGTGCCGAGGAAGCGCTCGTAGGGCGCGAGCACCTCGCGCAACTGTTCGGCGTAGCGGCCCAGCTGTTCGCGGAAGCTGGTAGCGAGGAGTGCGCTCAGGTCCTCGTTCAGCTTCGCGATCTTCTCCTCGAGCTCCTGCATCAGCTTGCGCTTCCGGGCCGGCAGGATGAGCCAGCCCGCGAGCGCGAACAGCGTGGCGGTGAGCACGCCGGAGACGTCGAGCGCCGCGGTCGTGAAGACGGCAACGAGGACCGTGCCGAGTCCCACGGCCAGCAGGTTGACGCCGAAGGTTTGGGCCACCGACTCCTTCACCGCGGCGACGATCTGCTGGGCCTCGAGCTCGACGTCGAACTGGCCGAGCCGGTTCTCCACCGGGTGGCGCAGGCGCGCGAACAGCTCCTCGCGGTTGTACTGGAACTCGGCGGCCGACTCCGGGGCGAGCGCCCCCTGCTCGCGGAGGCGGTCGCCGTGGGCGCGGAGGTCCGCCGACACGGTGGTCCAGAGCTTCAGATTGTTGCGCACCATCCAGTCCACCATTCGCTGCACCACGTCCTCGATCTCGCGCGGCGCGTCGGCTACCACCTCGTTCCGGAACCGGTTCTCGACGGCGTCCTTGTTCCGGAGCAGGTTGAAGTTTCCGATCCGGATCGTCTCGTCGAGCCAGCGCTTCCCGCGCCGCTCCAGCTCGTAGAGGACGTTGCGCACCTCGGCCATGTAGCGCTGGGAGTCGGTCTCCATCTCGGCGAGGTACGCGGCGAGCTGCTCGTGGATCGAGCGCAGGATGCGCTCGTCCTCGCGCACCGCGGTGAGCCGCACGTCGGCCGCGCCCAGGTTGCGCGCGAGCAGGTGGCGGACGACGCCGAGCGGCGAGAGGAGCTTGAGGCGGACGCGCTCCGACTCGCGCAGCGTCTCGAGCAGGTAGCGCTCGAGCTCGGGGTACTCGTTGCGCGGGTCGGCTGGCACGGGCGAGGGCGCGCCGCGGTCGGCCCCGTCCCGGCGGGCGGCGAGCTTGGCCCGGAGCGCCTGGAGGGCGCTGATGAAGTACGCGACCGGCACCGGCCCGCCGAGGCGGGCCGTGATCTCGCGCTCGAGGTACTGCCGCACGCGGCCGATCTGGTCGTCCGAGTTGCGGCGGTCCACCCCGTTGACGACGAAGACGGTCTTCTTCCCCCACTCGCGGATGTGGCCCAGGAAATCGAGCTCGCTCGCCGTCAGGGGCTGGAGCAGGCTCGTGACGAAGAGCACCAGGTCGGCGCGCGGCACGAACTCGCGCGTGATCTCCTCCTCCATCCGCTCGATCGAGTTCGTGCCGGGCGTGTCGACGATCTCGAGGTCCCGGAGGACGTCGAGCGGGTAGTGGTAGACCTGCAGGTGCTCGCCGGCCGCTTCGGGCGGGCCGGCCTGACCGTAACGGAGGATCGCGATCGCGCGCGTCGTCGGCAGGTCGCCCATGGCAAAGACCTCGTCGCCGAGCAGCGCGTTAATGAAGGTGGACTTCCCACTGTTGTACTCGCCGACGATGACGAGCAGAAAGAGCTCGTCCATCTCGTGCACGAGTGCGGCGAGCCGATCGAGGTCCGCGCGCGGACCGTCGGCGCGGGCGATGGCGTCGCGCACGGCGAGGACGAGGCGCCGCTCGAGGGCGACGAGCTCGGACTGCTGGCGGGTGAGGACCTGTTCCACAGAGCGGTTCTCGGCTCTCGGCGCTCGGCTACGGCGGAAAGGGCAGGAGGACGTGCCTGAGGCCGAGGCGCTTCCTCTCACCGCCCCAGCCGAGGGCCGAGGGCCGAGCGCCGAGAGCGGCTAGTAGGGCCACCTCAGTGTCCCGTTGACACTGACGCCGTCGTTTGCGGCATCACGTACTTGGCGTACCAGGCGAGATACCGCGCCAGCCGGTCCGCCCGGAAGCTGGGGCGCGTGATGCCGTGGAATTGGCCCGGGTAGATGACGAGCTGCGTCGGCACCTCGAGCGCGCGAAGCGCCTGGTACATCTGCTCGCTCCCCACGAGCGGCACGTTGAAGTCCTTCTCACCGGCCAGAAACAGCGTGGGTGTCTTGATGCGGTCGGCGTGGAAGAAGGGGTACGAGACCTGGATCCACTTGTCGGGACTCTCCCACGGCTGCCCGAGCTCGGCGACGTACTGGGTGATGTACTGGTCGACGCCGTACATCGCGAGCTGCAGTGCGCTGCCGGCGCCGCTCGTCGCACCCTTGAAGCGGCGGTCGCTGGCGATCGTGTAGTCGGTGAGAATGCCGCCGTAGCTCCACCCGCCGATTCCGAGCTTCGTGGAGTCGGCGAGCCCCGCGGCCACGACGTGGTCGACGGCGCCTAGGAGGTCCACGACCTCCTTGTTCCCCCAGTCGCCGAAGATCGCCCGCTGGAAGGCAGCGCCGCGCCCCGAGCTCCCGCGATAGTTCACGGCGACCACGACGTAGCCGTTGGCGGCGAACAGTTGGTGCTCGAACTGGAAGGCGTGCTGCTCCTGGGCGTTCGGCCCGCCGTGGATCCTGAGCAGCGTCGGGTAGCGGCGGCCGGTGGTAAAGCCCGCGGGCTTCACAAGGAGTCCGTGCACCTCGGTGCCGTCCTTGCTGCGCGACGCGAACTCCTCGACCGCGCCGAGCTGCAGCTCGGCGAAGAGCGAATCATTCTGGTGCGAGAGGCGGCGCAGCGTGCCGCGCTCGATCGCGTACACTTCGTAGGGCGTACTGTCGGTCGCCACCAGCGCGGCGAGTGCGCCGTCGCGCCCGCGGTGGAAGTCCGACACGACGAGCTTCCCCGGTAGCAGGCGCGTCACCTTGCCGCCGGCCAGGTCGACGCGCGCCGGGTACGCGGAGCGGTCGTCCTCGACGATGACGGTGATCGACTTCCCGTCCCCCGACCACTGCGGCTCCGAGACGGGGCGGTCGAGCGCGGTGGTGAGCGCGCGCGGCTCGCCTCCGGAGGCAGGGACGATCGCGAGCTCGAACTGGTCGTACGCGTAGAGCTTCGGATCGGGAGCCCCGCGCACGTAGGCGATGCGTCGCCCGTCCGGGCTCCACGCGAGGTCGCCGGCGTTCGGCGGGTTGTCGCGGCCGGGCGACGTCGTGAGCTGTGTGGCCGGGGCGCCCGCGCGCGCGTCCATCACGTAGACGTCCCAATTGTTGGCGCGGTCGACGTCCTCCGGGGCGCGCTTGCTCACGAACGCGAGGCGGGTCCCGTCGGGCAACCACGCCGGCGACTTCTCGTCGTACCGACCGCTCGTGAGCGTCTGCACCGCGCGCGTGCCGACGTCGAGCAGGTAGAGGTGGCTCCGCCGCTTCCCGAGGTAGCCGACTACGTCTGTCTTGAAGTGGTACCGGTCGACGACGATCGGCTTGGGCTGCGTGCTCTTCCCGCCGTGCTTGGCCGCCGTCGTGTCCTTCTGGGTGGAGTCGGTCGTCAGCTCGTCAGGCGCGTCCTGGGCGACGATGGCGATGCGCTTGCCGTCGGGCGACCAGGCGTACTCCTCGACGTCGCCCTTGAGGCGCGTAACGCGCACACCCTCGCCGCCCTGACGGTTCATGAGCCAGAGCTGCGTCGTCTCGCTCGAGTCCTCGCGCGAGGAGAGGAACGCGAGGTACCGCCCGTCGGGGCTCCAGCGCGGGGTGCTCTCCCCGTCCGGGCTCGACGTGAGCTGCACGGTCTGCGTCCCGTCCCAGCTCGTCATCCACAGATCGGTGTTGTTCTTGTCCTTCGCCGAGTCCGGCGTGGTGACGGTGTACGCGACCCAGCGGCCATCCGGCGAGCGCTGCGGGTCCTTGACGTCGCGCAGCCGGTAGATGTCGGCGACGCGAAGCGGGTGGCGGGCGACGCGGGCCCCGCCCGCCGACGCCGGAGCGGAAGGAGGCCGGGGTGCGGGCGGTGGGCTTTGGGCGCCCGCAGGGACGGTCAGCGCGACGGCCAGCCCGCCTGCGGCAAGGCCCCGGACGGCGCGGGAGGGACACTGCAAGCTGTGCATGCTCTGCATGCTCTGCATGGCTTCTCGGGAGACGGAGAGTGGAGCGCGGACCGTGGCGGCGTGCGGTCGCGCGCCTCGGCTCCAAGTGTACGCAGCGGCGCCGGCCGCTGTCCATGCACGCGTCCAGTCGCGTCCAGTCGCGTCCAGTCGCGTCCAGTCGCGGCGTCCAGCGGCGGCTCCGTCCGCCGCGGCCGCTGCACTCGTGCGCGGCATTTGCGGACGGCGCGCCGGGTCGGGTAGAATCCCTCCGCCCACCAACCTCCTCCTGCCGCGCGAGGATCGCGTGCCCAGCCACTCCGTCGCCTTGCCGCTCGCCCGACCACTCCGGCTCGCCGGATCCGCTCTCGCCCTCCTTGGCGCCGGCGCCGGCGCGCAGAACCCGCCCCCCGCCGGCGCCGCCCGGGCGGCGCCGCCCGAGCGCGTCGACTCGCTCCAGTTCCGCGGGATGGAGTGGCGGTCGATCGGGCCCAACCGCGGCGGCCGGTCGATCACCGTCGCCGGCAGCGCGCGGCGGCCGCTCGAGTACTACTTCGGCGCCACGGGCGGCGGGCTGTGGAAGACCACCGACGGCGGACAGACGTGGAAGCCCGTGACCGACGGCCACCTGCGGTCGAGCTCCGTGGGCGCCGTGGCCGTGGCCGAGTCGAACCCCGACGTGGTGTACGTCGGGATGGGCGAGACGTGCATCCGCGGCAACATCATGCAGGGCGACGGCGTCTACAGATCGACCGACGGCGGGAAGACGTGGACGCACCTCGGACTGGCCGAGACGCAGGCAATCTCGAAGATCCGCGTCGACCCGCGGAACCCCGACGTCGCCTACGTGGCCGCCTTCGGACACCCCGCCGGTCGGAACGCGGAGCGCGGCGTCTTCAAGACCGCCGACGGCGGAAAGACGTGGCGCAAGGTGTTGTACCGCGACGACAAGAGCGGGGCGATCGACCTCTCGCTCGACCCCAAGAATCCGAGCGTGCTGTACGCCGCGCTCTGGGAGGCGTACCGCATCACCTGGCAGATGTCGAGCGGCGGCCCGGGGAGCGGGCTGTTCAAGAGCACCGACGGCGGCGAGCACTGGACGGAGATCACGCGCAACCCCGGGTTGCCGAAGGAGGGCGCGGTCGGGCGGATCGGCGTCTCGGTGTCGCCGGCCGACGGTCGGCGCGTCTACGCCATCGTCGAGCACCCGGCGGGCGGCGTGTTCCGGTCGGACGACGCCGGCGCGACGTGGACGAAGACGAACGACGAGCGGAAGCTCCGCCAGCGTGCCTTCTACTACACGCACATCACCGCCGACCCGCAGGTGAAGGACCGCGTGTACGTGTTGAACGTGAACTTCTTCCGATCCGACGACGGCGGCGTGAAGTTCGACAGCACGCTCACCGTGCCCCACGGCGACAACCACGACCTGTGGATCGCGCCCAACGACAACCAGCGCCTCGCGGAGGCGAACGACGGCGGCGGTACCGTGAGTGTGAACGGCGGGAAGACGTGGACCGGCGAGGAGTACCCGACCGCGCAGCTCTACCACGTGTCGACGACGCGCGACTTCCCGTACCACGTGTGCGGCGCGCAGCAGGACAACAGCACCGCCTGCCTCCCGTCGGAAGGCTGGGAGAACCTGCGCAACCCCGACTCCGAGCTCGGGGACTGGATGTACGACGTGGGCGGCGGCGAGAGCGGCTACATCGCCCCGGACCCCAGGGACCCGAACGTCTTCTACGCCGGGAGCCAGGGCGCACTGCTCACGCGCTACGACCGCTCCAACGGGCAGGTGCGTGACGTGCAGGTGTACCCGCGCTTCTTCTCCGGCGAGCCGGCGAGCGCGCTCCCCGAGCGCTGGCAGTGGACGTACCCGATCGTCTTCTCCCCCAAGGACCCGGCGGTCCTCTACACGTCGTCGCAGCACCTGTGGAAGACGACCGACCAGGGGCAGAGCTGGCAGCGCATCTCCCCCGATCTCACGCGCGCCGACCCGAAGACCCTCGGCGAGACCGGCGGGCCCATCACGAAGGACATGAACGGCCCCGAGATCTACGCGACGATCTTCACCGTGGCGCCGTCGTTCCACGACACGCGGGTGATCTGGACGGGCTCCGACGACGGCCTCGCGCACCTCACCCGCGACGGCGGCAGGACGTGGACGAATGTCACGCCCCAGGGGCTGCCGCGGTTCGCGCGCATCAGCATGATCGAGGCGTCGCACCACGAGCCGGGCGCGGCGTACCTGGCGGCGAAGAACTACCTGCAGGACGACCGGGCGCCGTACCTGTACAGGACGCACGACTGGGGGAAGACGTGGACGAAGATCGTCGCCGGCGTGCGGGCCGACGACTACGCGCACGTCATCCGCGAGGACCCGACGCGCGCCGGCCTGCTGTACGCGGGCACCGAGCACGGCGTCTACGTCTCGTGGGACGACGGCGCGCACTGGCGGTCGCTGTCGCTCAACCTTCCCGACACCCAGGTGTCGGACCTCGTGGTCGAGGCGAACGACCTGGTGATCGGCACGCACGGCCGGTCCATGTACGTGCTCGATGACGTGGCGCCGATTCGCGAGGCGCCCGTGGCCACGACCGACCGGGCGCTCCGGCTCTTTCGACCGGGTGTCGCCACGCGCGGCGTGCAGGACGCGACGATCCAGTACACGCTCGCCCGCCTCACCGACAGCGTGCGCGTCGAGATCCTCGACAAGTCGGGGAAGGTGATCCGCAGCTACGCGGGGGGCGGCGACCCGAAGGCCGACTCGGCGAAGGCGCGCCCGGATTCGGCCGGCGCGCGGCGCACGCAGCCCGACACCGTCGGCCTGGTGCCCGACAGCGTCGCCGGGGCACGCGAGCCGGCCGCCGGGCGCACGGCGGCACGCGACACCACGCCGCGCGACACGATCCTGAATCCCACCGGGTGCGAGACGCCACGCCGGCGCCAAGCGCCGGCGAAGCCGACCGGCCGGGCGGCGCTCAACCGCTTCACCTGGGACCTCCGCCACCCCGGGGCGGTGACGTTCGAGTGCATGATCATCTGGAGTGCGGCGCCCGAGCTGGGCCCGCTCGCCTTACCAGGCGAGTACCAGGTGCGCGTGACCGTGGGAGGCGCGGGTGAGACGCGGCCGCTCACCGTGCGCATGGACCCGCGCCTCAAGGGCGTAACCGCCGCCGACCTGCAGGCGCAGTTCGAGCTGGCAGCGAGGATCCGCGACACCGTGTCGGCGGCGAACCAGGCGGTGATCCGGATTCGGCGCCTGCGGAGCGGGATCGCCGACCGACTGGCGAAGGCCGGTGCCCCCGACGTCGCCCGCGAGGGCCGCGCGGTGGCGGCGAAGCTCGGCGCGATCGAGGAGACGCTGTACCAGGTGCGAAATCGGAGCGGGCAGGACCCGCTCAATTTCCCGATCCGACTCAACAATCGGCTGGCGGCGCTCGGGCGCAGCGTCCAGACCGGCGACGCCCGGCCCACGGCGGGAGCGTACGTCGTGTTCAAGGAGCTGTCGGCGGAGCTCGACCGCGAGCTGCGGCGACTGGATCAGGTGATCGCCACCGACGTGGCGGCGTTCAACCGGACGATCGAGCGGACGGGAGCGAAGCCGGTGTCCGCGGAGGGGCGCTAGCGAGGGCTGCGCGAAGAATCGGGCGACATAGTGCGACGTCCGGTGGGCTCGGATGCGCTTACGTCAGGTGGACGGCTCCGCGTCCAATCCCGTCCCGTGTGGTGACGTCGCGCCTTCCCCAGCGGGGCGGAAGGCGCGCTTCAGGCACTCGCGGCGGTAGCGCCGATCGCCGATGCGCAGCAACGCGTGGCCGCACAGCGCTCCAATGGTCGGCGCGACGACCAGCATCGCCAGCTCGAGGCGCGCCACGTGGCGCGCCGAGAAGAAGATGTCCCAGTCGTGCTGCCGCGTGAGCACGAACAGGTCGAGGGCGAGCGCCGCCACGACGCCGCATCCCAGAACGCCGTACAGCAGCAGGAAGCGCAGGCGCCCGCCGGCGCGAACGTCGTCCCACTGCTCGGGCCGCGTCGGGTCGAGACGGCGCAGCACGCTCGTCAACGGTGCGGCCACTCCCTACCCCGCGCGCGGCCGATGCCGCCGGAGGAAGTCGTCGACGGACTTCGGCAGGAACATGTCGTCGGCGATCGCCGCGACCTCCTCGGCGTCGCGCCACGCCGCCTCGAGCTCGGCGAGCTCGCCCTGCATCGCCCGGCTCTCGGCTTCCTCGTGAGCGGACATCTCCAGCGCCAGTCGCACCTCGTGCGGCAGCCTGGCGAGCGACAGGTTGCCGAGCTCGCGCGCGCGGCGCGCGACGTGTGTGAAGTAGCGCAGCGGATCGCCCACCGCCTCCATCATCTCGACCGCCTCTCCCACCTGCAACCGCGTCGCCCCGAACCCATTCATCCCGGCCAGCAGGTGGCTCGCCGCACGCACGCCCATGCGGCCGGTGAATGTGCGCTCGCCGCCGTCGTGGGCCAATCGGAGCACCCACGCGTCGCTGGCGGCGTCAGGCACCAGCCGCGCGCCGGCGAGGTGCTTCCCGCGGACGGTGAACGCGTGCCGCCTGCCCGCCGGGATCCGCGCGACCACGCGCTGGGCGTAGGCCCACTTCGGGATGCCGTGGAGCTGAACCCAGAGCGCGGCCGGGATGCCCGCGAACACGCCGGTCGCGACGCCCCCCACGATCGCCCCCGCGGCGGCGATGCCGACAACACCGGCGGCCAGGAGCGCGCGGCGGCGACGCCGGCCGAGCTGATCGCCGTAGCGCCACGCCGCGAACTCGGGGCGCAGCGGCTCGCCGATCCGCACAAGCTCGAGCCCCTCCTTGAGCCGCGCCAGGCCCACGTGCTCGGTGGACACGCGCAGCTTCGTCGGGCGGAAGCGCCGCTCGCACTCCTCGATGGCCTCCCACCGCTCTTCGATGGGCGTGAGATTCCATTGGCCGCAGTGCAGGCACACCACCCACAACCGCCCCTTCGCCGCGTCGAAGGCGAGGCGACGCCCCACCGGGA
>Ga0307415_100000124_pt1 | contig 33197 bp, 43 predicted proteins | sample DK1Cmetagenome_FD_204524 | JGI IMG/M metagenome (GOLD analysis project Ga0307415, IMG submission 204524) | Maize rhizosphere microbial communities from greenhouse at UC Davis, California, United States - DK15-C-2 | ecosystem: Host-associated > Plants > Roots > Rhizosphere > Soil | place: USA... | reverse complement strand
TTCCTGCCACGCCCCAACCCTCGGGGGCTCCCGGGCGCGGTTTCCCCACGGGGCGGGCCCCGGGGTGGTCCCCGCCCCGACCAGATCAACCCCGAGAGAGGAAGACCGAACTGTGACCGACGATAACACGGGGTCGATCAGCGCGGAGCACGCCGCGTTCCTGAAGGCTCAGGCCGTGGACATCGAACTGGCCCGCCGCCTCGGTGTGCGCTCGCTGCTCAGCCGGGACGACACCCGATCGATGGGTGACCAGTGGGTGAACTGGGCGAACTTCCCCGCCATCGCTTTCCCCTGGACGTCCGACGACGGCCGCGTGGAGTACCAGGTCCGCCCGGACAACCCGACCGAGGACAGCCGGGGCCGGGCGCGCAAGTACGTCTTCCACCGGGGCATGACCCCCGTGCTCTGGGCCGTGCGACCGAACGACTCGGCTAAGCGCCTCGTGATCATCGAAGGCACCAAGCAATCGCTGGCCGCCGCCTCGTACGCGCCGGCCAACGTCGCCGTCTACGGGATCGCCGGGTGCCGGATGTGGCAGCTGGACGGCGCGCCGATCCCGGACCTGATGGCCGTGGACGGTCACGAGGTCGTGATCATCCTGGACGCCGACACCTCCACCAACCTGGAGGTCTACAACGCCGGCCTGGAACTGGCGCGCGCCCTGGAGATGGAGGGCGCCACCAAGGTCAGTTTCGGTCAGCTCCCCGGCGCCGACAAGAACGGCCTGGACGACGTACTGGGCGCGCGACCGGAAGACCGGCGCGCCGGATACCTGGAGCGCATCATCAACACGGCCAAGCCCAAGCCCGCCGACAAGGTGCCGAGCAAGAACAAGCCGAAGGGCAAGGACCAGGAGCCCGGCGAGAAAGGGGAGGACGGACGCGTGATGATCATCGTCAACGACGACCGGCGCGACGTGATCAACGCGCTGACCGATGCGCTCCTGAAGCGCTGGAACGCCATCGAGCTGTTCAACCACGGTGGGGTCATCTCGCGCCGCAAGGGCGACGCCATGCACCCGGTGGACAAGGGCTCCTTCAACGACCTGATCCAGGAAACCGTCCGTACGGTCAGCAAGAACGAGGGCGCCAACGGCGTCACCTACTCATTCTCGTGGCCGGACCCGAACACCATGTCGGCCACCTCCAGCCGGGCCGACCGGTTCGCTCAGCTCGACCGGATCAGCCACGCGCCCTTCGTCCGTCCGGACGGCACCGTCGTGACCGAACCCGGCTACGACGAGACCACCCGGACCATGCTCATCCCGGACCCGGTCTTCGCCGGGATCGAGGTGCCTGAGAGTCCCTCCCCGACGGAGATCACGGCGGCGCGCGAGCTCATCCTGAAGGACTGGCTGGGCGACTTCCCTCTGGACTCCGACGCCGACCGGGCCAACCTCCTGGCGCTGATCGTCACGCCGGCCATCCGGGGCATGGTGCCTAAGGTCCCGCTGTGCGTGATCGACGGACTTCAGATGGGCGTCGGCAAGAACCTCCTGGCCGATCAGCTCCTCACGGTCTACACGGGCCGGGCCGCCGAGCCGATGAACTGGGTGACCGACCCCGAGGAGCTGCGTAAGCAGATCACGGCCGCGTTCCGCACCGGCACCGAGTTCTTCGTCTTCGACGAGGCACACACCCTGGAGGGCGCGCCACTGGCCCAGGCGCTGACCGCTGTCACCTGGCAGGACCGCATCCTGGGCGTCAGCACCATGGCCAACTTCCCCAACGTCATCACCTGGCTGTCGCTCGGCAACCAGGTCCAGGTCCGGGGCGACCTCAGCCGGCGGGTCTACCGCGTCGCGCTCCGGCCCAAGTACGCCAACCCGCAGGACCGCAAGGCCGAGAGCTTCCGCCACCCCGGCCAGTCCGGGCTCGACCTGGGGAGCTGGACGCGGAAGAACCGACGCGAGCTGATGACCGCCATCCTCACCCTGGTCCGCTCCTGGTTCGCGGCCGGCATGCCCCGGCCGGCCCGAGGCGTCTCGTTCGGCTCGTTCGAGGTCTGGGAGCGCATCGTCGGAGGGATCGTCGAGACCTCCGGGCTGGCTGGCTTCCTCGACAACCTCAAGGTTTGGCGCTCGGAGTCGGATTTCGACACCCAGTACTGGACCGGCCACCTGGGTTGGCTGCGGCGTGAGTTCGGCGAGATGCCGTTCCGCACGGCCGACGTCAAGGCCAAGGCGATGACCGACCCAGCCGCGTACATGGCCCCGCCCAAGCTGGACGACCCGGCGGACAAGGGGTTCGGTAAGGCCCTCGGGGAGGCGTACTCCCGGTTGCGCGGCCGCCGGTACGGCGACTTCTGGATGGAGCGCCAGGGTTCGGCCCACGGCCACATCAGCGTCTGGCAGGTGTTCGATCAGAACGACGACCTCCCGCCTCCCCCCGGCGCCGGCCCGGACATCCCGCACCCCGACGACGATCCGCCGCCGTGGAACGAGCACGCCGAGGCGCGCGGCGCGGCGCCGGAGGATCTGGACGGCGAGGGCCACGACGAGGTCCGGGGCGCGGCGGCCGTCGTGCACGGCGAGGCGCCGGGGATGCTCGGTGAGATGGAGCGGGCGCTGACCGCCGAGGGCCTGGACTCGAACGGCGAGCCGTTGTCTGACAGTGAAGTGTCAATCGAGTTCGGCCCAGCGGGCCGTAAGACAGCGGAGATCATTTACGGCGGACCGCTCCCGGCCGGCGTGGTCACGTTCGACCTGGAGACCGGCGACGCCGATGACCTCTACCGCACGCCCGGTGAGGAATACGTCCGGATCGGAGCCACGGCTATCGATGATCACCCGGTGATCCCGTTCGATGGCAACCCGTGGATGACCGAGACCGTAGCTGAGGCGGTGGCCGCCGACATCCGTCAAGGCGCGACGATCACCGGCCACAACATCATGGCGTTCGACCTCCCCGCGCTGGTGCGCGCCGGTGCGCTCACGATGGACGAGGTCCACGACCTCGTCGCCGAGGGCCGGGTCTTCGATGGCCTGCTGGCCGCGCGCTTCCTCGACCCGCCGATGGCCCGGGACAAGGGCGTGGACCAGCAGCGCAAGTACGACCTGGGCACCCTCGCGGTGACCAAGGGCTTGGGCGAGAAGTACGTCGACCTGAGCAAGCCCCTGGCCGCGAAGTACGGCGGCTGGGGGGAGATCCCGATCGACCTGGCCGACCCCGACGAACAGCGGGCGGCCGACGCCCGGTCGTTCCAGGACTACATGGTCCAGGACGTCGAACTGTCCCGCCGGCTCCACGCGCAGCTGCTCGACGAGCTCGGCGGCACCGTGCCGGACTACCTTCGGCGCGAGCACCGGGTGGCCGCCCTCGCCGCGCAGATCCGGCACAACGGTTTCCTGGTGGATCAGCCCCTGCTCACCGAACGGGTGACCGAGGTCAACGAGCGCAAGGCTCAAGCGATCGGCTGGCTCCACGACAACGCCGGGATCCCCCTGGAGGACGCCAAGGGGAAGGCCTACAAGAGCCCGCTCGCCACCAAACTGGGCAAGGAGGCGCTGGAAGCGGCGTTCAAGGCGGCCGGCGCTACCTCGTTCTGGCGGACGGGCAAGTCCGGCGACTTCGCCGTGTCGGCCGACCACATGCGCCACCTCGCGGCCGAGTACGGCCACCTCCCCCAGGTGCGCGAGATCGCCAAGAACGTCTACCGCATCGTCGGCGCCCGCTCGGTCTACCAGACCGCGCTCGATCACCTGATGCCCGACGGCCGCGTGCACCCGAAGATCGGTTTCGAGCAGGCCACCGGCCGCTGGTCGGTGACCCGGCCCGGCCTGACCGTGTTCGGCAAGCGCGGCGGCCGGCACGTGGAGCGCGACGTTTTCCTCCCCGACCCCGGGGAGGTGCTGATCTCGGTGGACCTTAGCCAGGTGGACATGCGCGCCGTCGCCGGGCTGAGCCAGGATCTCGCCTACATCGAGATGCTGAAGACCGACGACCCGCACACCGAGCTGGCCGTGGCGCTGTTCGGCGACGCCAAGTTCCGCGAGACCGCCAAGGCCATCGGCCACGGCTGGAACTACGGCGAGTCGCTGAAGCGGATCAGCATGGAGAACGAGATCGACCCGGCCGTGGTCAACCGGTTCGACCGCTCGATGTACGAGCGGTTCGGCCGGCTGGTGGAGTGGCGCGAGGAGGTCCGGGCCCAGGCCGCCAGTGGCCTGCTCCTGGACAACGGGTTCGGCCGGATGATGCGGGCCGACCCCCAGCGCGCACACACCCAGGGGCCGGCGCTGATGGGTCAGGGCGCGGCCCGTGACCTGATGATGACCGGTCTGCTCCGGCTCCCGCCGGAGATCAGGCCCATGCTCCGGGCCCAGATCCACGACGAGGTGGTTGCGAGCGTGCCTGAGGCGGACGCGGTCGAGATCGGCCGGGTCATCGTGGACGCCTTCACCTTCGAGTGGCGCGGCGTGCCGATCCTGGCCGACGTGAGCAAGGCCGGTAAGACCTGGGGTGCCTGTTACACCAAATGACCGATTTGGGGCCGCGCCATCCGGCGCGGCCCCTCCCCGAGAGGAACTGGACGATGAGTGACAACAAGGACGAAGCAAGCTTCTACGGCGGCTACCGGTCCGGCGAGGAATGGAACCCGGCGCCGATGGCCCGCTACGGCGCGGCCCCGCCTCCGCCGCAGGCCCGGCCGATAGTCAGCCCCGGCCCGGCGCCGTGGGCGGCCCACCCGTACGACGGGCGGCCGAACAGCACGGTGGCGGTCTGGGCACTGGTCACCGGCGTAGTCGGCATCCTGGCCGGCTGGTGCATGTTCGGCCTGCCGAGCATCGCGGCCATCATCCTGGGCCACGTCGGGCTGAGCCAGACCAAGGACGACCGGGTCAAGGGGAGGGGCATGGCCACGGCCGGGCTGGTGCTCGGCTACGTCGCCTTCATCCCCGCGATGATCTTCACCATCTGGATGGTGGTCGGCGGCGCGGCCGGCATGGTCACGCCGGTGCCTGAGCCCAGCGGCTTGACTACTTCCCCGTAGTGACTGTAAGGTCTCAGGTGTGAACGACAAGCCGATCTGCCTCGACCTCTACGGCCGTATGGGTGGCGCCGCCAAGGGCTACCAGCGTGCCGGTTTCTACGTGATCAGCATTGACAAGGATCCGCAGCCCGGTAACCCGGCCGACGAGTTCATCCAGGACGACGCGCTGGACGTTCTTCGAGTACTGGTCCAGCGGGGATGTCTCTGGGCGCCTGGCCTCGGCCAGTTCTTCCGTCCCGTCCTCGTGCACACCAGCCCACCGTGCCAGGCCAAGAACACGGCCACGGCGAGCAACCGCGCCCGGGGGATCAAGGACGACCACCCCGACCTCGTGGTGCCTACTCGTGAACTGCTGGAGAAGACCGGCCTGCCGTACGTGATCGAGCAACCGGCGGCCAGTCTGAAGGGCACGATCCGGCGCGATGTCACCTTGTGCATGGACATGTTCAAGGGCAAGTTGCCGCCACCCTGGGTGCAGAAGCATCGATCCTTCGAGCTGGGCAACTGGGACCTCGGTGGCTTCAGGCCCATCCACTCCAAGCACAAGGGCTACGTGCGCGGCCACCGGCACGGCGTGGTGCGCACGGGGCCCGGCGCGCCGTACGTGGCCGGCTACGGCAAGGGTGGCGGCAAGGCGACGGCGGCCGAGCTGCGTCACGCCATGGGCATCGACTGGATGACCGGCCGATCCACCGAGGAGGAGAACCGGTTCGATCTGTGCGAGGCCATCCCTCCGGCGTACACCGAATGGCTCGGACGTCAGTTCCTGGAGCGCCGGGGGAAGTAGGGTCCGTTCTGAGGTTGACCACCTCCCCGTAGCTACTGTAAGGTTCCGTCCCGAGAGCGAGTCCCGACCTTGAGGAGATCGACCCCGATGACTAAGTCCCGACTGGCCCGGCTGGCCGCCGTGACGGCGATAGCGGCTGTGACCATCTACCTCCTGTTGCTGACGGTGCTGCCTGAGATGGCACGCGCCACCGGCACGACCGGCGTCAGTTGCCCCGGTGTCTCCGGCTGGTACGTCAACCCGGACGAGACCGACCGCAAGCCCGAGACCAGCGTCTCCGGCATGAAGTTCGCGCCGGCCGACCTGATCCACCACGCGGCCGACGTGGCCATGGTCAACGTCAAGCCCGGCTCGTACGCCCTTGCTACGGGGAGCGACACGCCGGATCAGCCGTCGTTCTTCTCGGTCGAGGTCCGTGACACGAGCACCGGCGCGTACGGCACGCTGCGCTGGGATGTCGTCGCCAAGGAGTGGACGCTGGTCACCAACACGGCCAGCTACTCCAAGGCCGAGCCGATCGGCTTCGTCGGGATCGAGACCAAGTGGGGCAAGCTCACACCGGCCGCCCGGGTCATCTCGTTCGGGGTCGGCTACACCAAGAACCCGGCCGGCTCCAAGAACGTCACAGTCAAGTCGGTGACCTTCGCCGGGCAGACCCACTCGCTGACCTGCCTACCCCCGACCAAGCCGGTGACCACCCCGCCGACCAGCTCGCCCACGGTTACCCCGCCCACGACCACCCCGGGCGCCACCACCCCGACCACGATCCCGCCGACCAAGCCCCCGGTGACCACTCGGCCGACCACGGCGCCCACCACCCGGCCGCCGGCCACGACCCTGCCTCCGACCACCCCGCCGGCCACGAGCGCGGCACCGGAGCTGACCCCGGTCGCCAGTGGCGGTGGCGGTGGTGGTGACTCCTCGCTGCCCCTGACCGGCGCCGGTGCCGGTATCCTCGGTGGTGCCGCGCTGGCCGTCATCGGTATCGGGGGGATCCTGGTGACGGCGGCGCGACGTCGTAAGGTGAACTTCGAGGGCTGATCTCAGCTCAGGCCCTCGATGCGGCCCTCTGGCGGTTTGGAGATCATCGGAGCGCGCCGCGCCCGAGCCCCGGCCCCGATTCGGATCAAGACCTCCCCGTCTCCGATCGGACCAGCCGGGGCTCGGTGCTCTTCACTGTCAGGACTCCGAAGTCGAATGCCCCCTCGGTCCGGGATAGCATGGCGGCATGGCGAACCGAGGTAGTGGCCCTGTTCTGAACCAGGGGAACAACCCGGGTGGCGCTCGCTGGTGCGACCTGCCCGAGCACAACCGGCTGGAGTGCACCAAGAGCCGGCGCCAGGGTCGGGGTGAGTGCCACGGCCCGGCCATCCGGGGAACCGACTCGTGCAAGATCCACGCGGGGTTCAAGCGGGATGTGGCCCGGGCCCGGGGCAAGGCCACGATCACGGCCTGGTCCGCCCTGGGTCAGGCCGCTGACGGGGAGGGGGTCAACTCCTCGGCCGCCGTGCTCGGCATGCTTCAGCAGAGCTGGATGCGCGCACACCTCTACGGCCGTCTGCTTCATGACCAGGTGGTCCGTGACGGCACCGATGAGGTGGCGATCGTGGACGGCCACTCCGAGGACGTCAGCGGACTGATCGGCTACCGGTTCGGCGCCGCCGGCAAGGACGGCGCGATCTACGCCGTGTCCGAGGAGGCGCGCGCCCTGGTCGCTCTGGAGTCGGCCGAGCGTGACCGGGTGGTCAAGTACGCCAAGGTTGCTCACGACATGGGTATTTCCGACCGGATGATCAACCTGGCCGAGAAGTGGGGCGACGTCGTGGTCACCCGTCTGGTCCTGATCATCGAAGGCCTGAACCTCACGCCCGACCAGCAGGCCCTCGTACCGGCGCTGGTCCAGGCGCACCTCGGATCGATCGAGCTCGGCTCGGGCCAGTGATCAAGGACCGGCCGTGCGGCGCGTGCGCGGCGCTGGTGCCGGCCGACTCCGGGTGCGACCACTGGAAGCCGAAAACCCGGGCAGCGCATCAGGCCCGGCGCAACGGGCGCCAGTCAGCAGCTGACCGCAAGGTCGTCAACGACTTCCGCAAGACCATGGGGGAGAAGTGACCAGCATCGACCTGGCGTCCAAGTACCTGGCGCGCACGAGGCTCGACCGGTGGAAGGACTCTCCGGTCGCCTGGGCACACGATTGCCTGGCCGTGGACCTGGCCGGATACCAGGGGGAGGTATTGGATGCCCTCCCCGTTCAGCGCCGGGTGGCGGTCAAAGGGCCGCACGGATTAGGTAAAGCGGTATACACTGGTCGCATGATCCCAAGCCCACGTGGTTGGACCACGATAGCTGACGTTCTGCCTGGTGATGAGGTATTCGACGAGAATGGCAAGGTCTGCCGGGTGACCGGCAAAAGCCCGGTCTACCTCGGACCGACCTATGAGGTCGAGTTCGCCAACGGCGAGATCGAGACCGTGCACGGTGAGCACGAATGGAACGTGATCAACGTAGGCAACCGGCCGCCAGGAGTAGACGACTGGCGCGATTACTGGGCCTTTACCCGTACGATGACCACCGAGAAGATGGCGGCCGACCTGCGCACGCCGAGCGGCCAGCTCAGGTGGTCGGTGCCCGTGGCCCGACCCTTGGAGCTACCGGCCGCGCCGCTCCCCGTAGACCCTTACACCCTGGGGATGTGGCTGGGCGACGGTGCTAGCCGGGACAGTTCGATATGTCTGAACCGTGAGGATTCAGAGCACATCGTGGCCCGTCTCCCCGCTGGGACCTTCCGGCCGTCTGCCGAACGGGACGGATCTCGGACCTACAACGTGAGTGGGCTGCGGGTTCAGCTTCGGGCGCTCGGCGTACTGGGCGACAAGCACATCCCGATGGCCTACCTCCGGGCGTCGATTGAGCAGCGCCGGGAGCTGGTACGGGGCCTCTGGGACTCGGACGGCTACCGGCAGGCCGGGGGCTCGGACGAGGTCATGTTCAGCAATGAGCGGCTGGCCAACGACACGGCCGAGTTGCTGCGCACTCTGGGCCTGGTCGTCCGGGTGCGGACCAAGGAGGCCAAGATCGGGGAGGTGTCCTACGGGACCGCCTGGCGCATCGCGGCGCGGTTCGACTTCAACCCCTACCACCTCCCCCGGTACGACTGGACTCCGCGCGGCGCTCAGGCCAGCCGGCACACCCAGCACAAGATCGTGGACATCCGGCGCGTGGCCGACCAGCCGACCCAGTGCATCGAGGTGGACTCCCCGAGCCACCTTTACCTGACCGGCCGTTCGATGATCCCCACCCACAACTCGTTCATGGGCTCGGTGCTGGTCAACTGGTTCGCGACCACCCGGGACATGATGGGCCGGGACTGGAAGATCATCACCACGGCGTCCGCCTGGCGTCACCTGGAGGTCTACCTCTGGCCGGAGATCCACAAGTGGGCAGGCCGGATCGACTTCGAGACGCTGGGCCGGGCGCCCTTCAGCCCGAGGACTGAACTTTTGGACCTCCGGCTGAAGTTGACCTACGGCGCGGCCACGGCGGTCGCCTCGAACCAGCCGGAGCGCATCGAGGGCGCGCACGCCGAAGAGCTGTTGTACTTGCTTGACGAGGCAAAGATCGTGCCACCGGCCACCTGGGACTCGATCGAGGGTGCCTTCTCGAACGCCGGCCCGGACACGGCGGACAACGCTTACGCGTTCGCCATGAGCACGCCCGGCGCGCCCTCGGGGAGGTTCTACGACATCCACCGGCGCGCGCCCGGCTACGAGGACTGGTGGACGCGCTCGGTCACCCTGGAAGAGGCCATTGCCTCGGGCCGCATCTCGCGGACCTGGGCCGAACAGCGCCGGCTCCAGTGGGGCGAGGACTCGGCGGTCTACCACAATCGCGTGCTCGGCAACTTCCACGCCAGCGACGAGGACTCGGTCATCCCCCTGGCCTGGCTGGAGGCGGCGGTCGAACGCTGGCACGAATGGGATCGCGCCGGCCGGCCGGACCAGGGCGGCCCGTACTGGGTCGGCGTGGACGTCGGCCGGGGAGGCGACGAGTCGGTGCTGGCTCATCGCGACGGCGGCGCGATCTGGCTGGAGGGTCACCGGCGCCGGGACACCATGAGCACGGTCTCAATGCTCCAGGGTCTGGACGAGCGGCCGATCATCGACGTCATCGGGGTTGGTGCCGGCGTCTACGACCGGGGCCGTGAGGTCGGCCTGAAGGCCGTCGCGTACGTCGGCTCGGGGAAGACCGGAGTCCGCGACCGGTCGCGCAAGTATGGCTTCACGAACGTCCGGAGCGCGGCGTACTACCACCTCCGCGAGCTCCTCGACCCGGCCTACGAGCCGAGCCTGATGCTCCCCCCGGACGACCTGCTGGTGTCCGACCTGACCACGCCGACCTGGACGATCACCACCGGTGTCCCGCCCAAGATCCAGGTGGAGCCCAAGGACAAGGTGATGGAGCGGCTGGGCCGATCGCCGGACCGGGGCGACGCCATCGCCATGGCGATGTGGGCCGACCGTGCCGGCCAAGGCGCCGGCCAGTTCGCCGAGCCTGTTGGCGTCATGCCAGCAACTGGCTTGTCTCCCCTTGGGAGGAAGTGAGACCACAACGTGGTAATATGCCTTCTGTGGACTTACGAGAGATCCCTGGTCATCCCGGATATTTGATCTCGGCAGACGGGCGGGTATGGAGCGATCGGCGCAGAGAACGACGCGAGCTGACCATCCATATCGGAAAGATCAATAACTACCGCCGTGCCCTAGTAAATCTCGGAAGCAGGGCTCCGAGTCAGAAGCTCGCCACGTTGGTGTGCATGACCTTCCACGGTCCTCGACCGGAAGGCCATCATGTGGCCCATTTGAACGGCAATTCTCTGGACAACCGAGCGGAGAACCTGGCTTGGAAGACCCCAGTGGAGAATCGGGCGGACACTGTTCTCCACGGGACTGAGATTCGAGGATCGCGCCATGCTCTGGCCAAGCTGACGGACGAGAATGTGCGTGAGATCCGACGGCTGGCCGGGGCTGTGTCCCAAGCTGAGATTGCTGCACGGTTTGGGATCGGCCAGCCTCTAGTCTCTCGGATCGTTGCTCGGAAGAAATGGGCGTGGCTTGACTAGGACTTTCTCCCCGCTCGGCCGTCGATGATCTGCGGGGACTGCGCCGGGGCCGGCAAGGTCGATCGGTGGAACCCGCTGAAGAAATGCATCGAAACCCTCCGGTGCCGCCGGTGCAAGGGGACCGGCGAGATACCGGACTAGACACCTTGCAGTTCTGGCGGTAAAGTATTGGCATGACGCACACGATGGTGGCCCAGCTCGGTGACTGGACGTTCTGGGCCTGGGACGGCCACCCGTTCGAGCAGCACGCCGGCAAGACGCTCTACGCGTACGAACCGGTGACCGAGCCGGGCGACCCCGGCCGACCCAACACCGGTGAGTGGTTCCCCAGTATCGACCGCGCGATGATCGCGGCCGTCGGGGAGAAGTACACCGGGCCACGCGGCGCCGGTGGCACGGGGGTGGGCACGGCGGCCGACTGGTTCGCCCGGATGATCGGCATGGACACGCTGGTCGAGGTGAACTACCAGGACGGGCAGAAGGCCCTTCAGGAGGTCATCCACTCCACGGCCAAGCACGATGGCCCGATCTACGTCCGGGCCAAGGCGATGACTGACGAGCTGGGAGCACGCGGTCTGACGCTGGCGACCCAGAAGCCCGCTTGATACCTCCCCGTCATGGCGGTAAGGTAGCTGGCATGCCGAAGGACAAGAGCAGGAGCCAGGGCGATGCCGGTGGCGACAAGGACGAGAACCAGCCGGAGAAGGGCAACAAGGTCGGAGCCAACGACAAGGACCACCGGCACGACGGTGGCAAGCACGGCAACGACCGGCGCCGCTGACACTGCACCGTCAAGAAGCCCCCGCTCGGAGCGGGGGCTTCTTGCTGTTTCCTGGCGGGTACACACTGGATCAGGAGGTGGTCAGGGTGGTCAGCAGCGCCGGCGGAAAGCGCGGGTACGTCAAGCCTGGTCGGCACCGGGCATACAAGGCGATCAAGAGGAAGTGCGGCGGATCCAAGGCGTGCAAGACCAAGGCAGCGCGGATTGCTAACGCCGGTGACACACACGCCAAGCGCTCCCGTATGAGCCGGAAGGCGGCGAGGACGCGTCGGTCAAAGCGCTGACGATGCTACTGTGAAGTGGACATTCGGCGGAAGGGGAGGGCATGGTCTGGGGCGGATTGAATCCAGCACTGACCGCGTGGCGCACAGCGGTGATGAAGAGGTTCCCGGACAAGGACGCCAAGTCCGACGGTGCCCGCGCGGATGCCGCACACGGCAGCACGAGCCAGCACCAGGAGGACCCGGACGGCACGGTGGACGCCTACGACATGGACGTCAACCTGCTCAAGGGCTCCCCCGGTAGCGGAACGTTGGAAGAGCGCCGGTTGATCGAGGCGATGAAACTCGACTTCAAGCAGGACCCGCACGGCCGGTCCAAACTGTGGATCCACAACCGTGAGATCGCCAGCCGGGCAATCGACGACTGGCGGGAGCGGCCGTACACGGGCGCGAGCCCGCACACCGAGCACGTGCACTGGGAGTCTCGACCGGAACGGGAGAGAGACGGCCGCACCTGGCCGATGCCCCACACCGACGCGCTCTTGCGCGAGAAGGAGGAAGACGTGGCATTCACCGATACCGACGGCGATGCCCTGGTCAAGAAGGTCAGGGGGACCCGGGAGTTCCTGTCGGACACCCAGGTCATGCTCATCGGCCAGGACGCGGCGGCCCGGCTGGCGCCGGCGCTCGGCCGTATCGAGGTCGTGCTGGCCCGGGTCGAGGCCGCTCTGAAGCAGGAGCTGGCCGACGTGGCCCCGAGCTCGGAGCAGAACGCGGCGGCCGTGATCGCGGCGCTGGGCGCCCGGGTGGGCGAGACGCCCGAGACCACGGCGGCCAAGATCCGGGCCGCGCTCACGCCGGTGCTGGGCGACCGCGCCGACGACGTGTTCCGGCTGCTCGGGGAGCAGGCATGAAGACCATTCTCGGTCGTGAGCCCGCTCTCTGGATCGGTCTCATCGGTGCCCTGCTGGCCTGGGCCGGCGGCGTAGGCCTGGACTGGCTCAATGCCGGCCAGGCCACGGCGGCCATCACGGCCATCACGGCGGTCATCATTGCTCTCACCACCCGGCCGATCGCGCCGGCGCTGTACGTGGCCGCTGTCTCGGCCGCCGCCGCCCTGATCGCTGAGTACGGGCTGCACCTCTCGGACGAGTCGGTGGCCTCGCTCGGCGCCATCATCCTGGCAGGGTTCGCCCTGTTCGGGATTCGTCCCCAGGTCACGCCGAAGGCGGACCAGGCGCCCATCGCTCCGGCCAACGGCTCGGTCAGGTAATCTGGCGGACGGAGACCTTCCCAGCGAGAAGCCCCCGGTGGTTCACCGGGGGCTTCATCGTGGGTCAGCCCTTCTCGGGCTTCTTGGCGCCGGGCTTGAACACGACCTCGATTGCTCCATCGACGAACGTGCGCCGGGTCTTGCCGTCGCCCGTGTACGGCTTCTGCGGGCTGAGCCAGCGCGGCGACCTGTGCCCACCTGAGTCGTGGCCGACGTGGCCGACCTTCTTGGTCACGGCTTCCCCTTGACCGGCACCGACTCGATGACCTTCACGGTGCCGTGCTTGGTGTGCACGATGCTGGACTGCGAGCGGGTCTCGCAGCTGCTGGACTTCACCCCGTCCGGGATGTTCACGGTGCCGCGTCCGTACCGCTCGATCTTGTCCTTGGCCATCTGGTCCTCCTCGCCGGGGCACCTCCCCGTTGAGACCAACTTTACAGTCAGGACGGGGAGGTGTCAAACCGTCAATGGTTCCGGATCCAGGCGAGCAGCATACCGCCGGCCAGCCCACCAACCAGGCAGCCGAACGTGATCCAGTCGCCCTGGCTCATTGGTAGTCCAGTCCGATCAGGTCGCAGACCGCTCGGTCGCGCTTGCTGCGCGCCGGGTGGGCCAGGGCCCAGTCGCACGTGCCGGCCGAGCTGAAGTCCAGCGGCGCGTACCCGTCGCAGAAGTAGTTGCCGTTGTAGACGATCGGCTGGTCCTTGCACTTCGGGCAGGTGATGCCGCTCGTGGTGCCCTGGACGAACGCGAGTTTGCCCTGGAGGCCCTTGCGCTGGTCCGCCTCGGGCAGCTCCCACCATCGGGCGTTGCGGGCTGTCTGGCTCATCTCGTTCTCCTTCGCTCGGGGTGTTGCCAACATAGCAGTCATGGCGGTAATGTACAACGCATGGCGAAGGTAGTGGTTCAGAACGAGACCGACCCCGGCATCGCGGTTGTCCTGGAGACCGTGCCCGAGGGGACACCCGGCCGCGCTCAGGGGACGTACGGCTCGTGTACGGCCTGCGGACGCCCGTTCCACCAGTGGCGTGAGGACTCGGCCATCGCGGTGGCCAAGGAGCACGTGGACGAGCACGATCCGGTGCTGATAGGTGGCGACACCGACGCGCTCGTCCACTGAAACGACCAAGGCCCCTCCCCAGTACCGGGGAAGGGCCGAGACCGAACAGGAAAGGAAGGTGCGGGCCGATGAGCCAGCACAGTCAGCGTACACAGGACGGGCCCTCGATGACCTCGGTCATCGCCGGGGTGGTTCTCACCCTCGGGGCCGTCGGGGTCGGCATGTGGGTGATCGCAGGGTCCGGGCTCGATGGCCGGCACGTGACCGGGTACATCGGATGGATGGCCCTGGCCGTGCTGCTGGGAGGTCAGGCCATCTTCCGGCTGGCCGAGTGGCAATCGATCCGGGAGCAGGCGCGCGAGCAGGAGCACCGGCGCCGGGAGGCGGAGGCCGAGGAGGCCCGTCAGGAGCAGGAGCGCCGGGCGAAGGCCACCGGCGTCTGGCGGGGTGACGGACCCGGCCAGGTGCTCACCGTACGGCTCAACGAGAACGGCTTCCTGGTGGTCCAGGGATGGCTCTCGGACCACTGGCAACAGCACGAGGAGCGGACTTGGTCGCACCCGATCGAGGAGCTGACGGACCTGGTCCAGGAGCTGGAGAACTCCGGGGAGCTGAAACCGGCTGACGACGAGGGCACGATTTTCGTGCGTACGCTGCTGGACCTGGGCGCGTGGCCGCTCCCCTCGTTCGACGAGATCGAGCGGGACTGGACCAAGCGCGACGGGGACACCCAGGTCGTGAGTCAGACGGCCTGAGGCGGGGCGGGAGCGGGGCGGTCTTCGGGCCGCCCTTCTTCGTTGACAACCTTGCAGCTGTGACGGTAAGGTAGACACATGACGACGAACCGAAGGACGTGAGGCAGGTGTCCGCTGGATACATGCGCCGGTGCGCCGGCAAGGACCGGCACGAGGACCGGGAGGCGGCCGGGGCCGCCCGTAAGAAGCTGGCCGCCTCGACGAAGCTGCCCATCAGCCAGTTCTCGATCTACCGCTGTGAGCAGTGCATGGGCTGGCACGTCGGCCGGGCCGGGCACACGTTCCAGACCCGCACCCGGCGCCCCGGCAAGCGGGCCGGCAAGAAGATGAGGGGGAGGCTGTGAAGAAGGACTGCCCGCAGAGCAGGGACGGCGATCACGGGCGCACCGACACGGCCGGCAAGTGCCCGTGGTGCGGCAGGAAGGTCGAGGCCGCACTCGCCCCGCCCAAGAAGATGCCGGCGTCCGATCTGACCACCGAGTACCGGCGGCACTACGACCCGGACTACGGGTCGGGGAAGGACGACACGTGAGCACCGTAGCGAGGCACTGGCGGATCTCGACCGTGCGCAAGGGTTGGACCGGCGGCGGTCCGTGGGACCTGGGCGCCCAGGCGTTCACCCGGGCTCAGGCGAGGCAGGAGGCCCGCCGGCTCAACCAGGCACACCCGGAGTACCAGCACGAGCCCGTGCACGTCACGTGGCCCAGGAAGCGGTCGTGATGGTCGCCCGGGACGGACGCCTAGTTGTAACCCCATGGCCGTACGGACTGTGCGGTGACCGGAGTGAGCATCGGGCGCACCTGGTTACCGAGGGGTCTCTGGCGCCCTTCTGGTGTACGGCAGATCAGAGCACGCGCGAGCCGGGGCGTTCGCAGCGGAGGGAGGATGCCGCGTCGCACCATGTCTGCCGACCGTCGCGGCCTGATTGGCGTCAGACCGGGCCAGGGCACAGCAGATGACTTGGTGAGTCGAGTCCGATCGTAGCCTCTCTACGAGCAGCCGTGGCCGACCTGACAGGCGCGGCGACCGAGGTACCCGTGGGGGGTATACGACGGGACACGGGATACGTAATACGACCCATGAATACCGTCCGGGCACCAGGTCGCGGGGAGAGGACGTCCCCCCGTGACCCCAGAATTTTCCAGGAAAGTGCGTTACAGATAGCGTGTTTCACACGCGTGTATACGCGTGTGTCCTACGCGGGTTGTTGTTCACTTGTTTACAGGGCACCTCCCCGGGTGCGTGCACGCGCGTACACGCGTGCACATGTGTAATCTGTAACGCACTTTCCTGGAAAATTCTGGGGTCACGGGGGGACGTCCTCTCCCCAGGAGCTGCGTACAATCTGTAGACACACATTGGTAAGATGGTGCGCATGCAGAAAGAAGCGTCTAGACCCACCCGACTTGCGTACGTCACCGAGGATGACATCGCCCTGCTGGCTGCTGATCTCGGCGCCGGCTACTTCACGGCCAGTCAGCTCTACGACTGGCATGTGATCACCGCTCGCCAGGAGGGCCGCCCCGAACCGAGCAAGAAGGCCTTGGGCATGGCGCTCAAGGAGGCCGGGCTGAAGTGCTCTGTCCGACGGGTCGAGGGCCGTCCTGCTCGGTGCTGGCTGCTGACCCGTCCATGGGAGCGCCGGGGTAAGGCGATCCTGGAGGCGGAGAAGGCGGGGACCAAGTGAGGCCCCCCAAATGGCAGCAGTTGATCGACTCGTTGGGGCCTCTGGCCGATCGTGAGCCCGGCGCGAAGCACACCAGCCATCATCTGGTTCGGGAATACAACCGGTGGGCGGCCGAGAACGGGGCTCACCGGGTCACCGTTACGGAGCTTGAGACGGCGTTGAAGCGCCACACGACGTTGGAGCCCGGGTGGCTGAGCAGTTCCTGGGTCTGGGAGCTGACTCGCGCGGGGTTGGAGTGCCGGAACTGGCACACGTGACGGACTGACTATTCACTGTCAACGGGGCGATGCGGCCGAGATGTCACATCGCCCCGTAGGATGGCACCCATGGTGATCCCGGTCTGGCTCCAGCTCCTGATATACGCGCTGGCCGTCGCCCGCGTCACCGGCCTCATCGTGGCCGACTCGATCACCGAGCCCGCGCGCGACGCCATCATCGCCAAGCTGGACGACCGGCCGGCCACCCTCGGGGCCGCGCTCGCTACGCTGATCACCTGCCCCTGGTGCGCCGGGATGTGGGTCAGCCTCATCGCCGCTCCCCTGGTCTGGCTCTGGGGGGACTCACCGGTCATGCTGATCCCAGCCCTCGCCCTGGCCTTCAGCCAGGTCACGGGTATGACCGCAAGCGCCGGGAGGTAACGGGTGGCACTGCTACGCCGCAAGAGCGCGCCGGTCCCCCCGGCCGCATCCAGCCAGGAGGTCGAGCACCGGATCGCCCTGGCCGGCGCCACCGCGATCGTGGACCTCAACGAGTCCAGCTCGTGGAAGACCTGGAAGTTCGGCAACAAGGACTGGCAGGTCGAGGCCTGGCGCCTCTACGACATCGTGGGCGAACTGCACAAGCTGTCCGGCCGGGTCGGTGACAGCGTCTCTCAGGCCCGCCTCTACGTGACCGAGGTGGATGAGACCGGCGAGGAGCAGGGCGAGGTCACCGAGGACCGGATCAAGCGCCTGGCCGCCGTGCCGCTCGGCACCGGGGCCCAGCGCGACGACAACCTCCGCCTGGCCGGCGTGGACCTCGCCGTCGGTGGCGAGTGCTGGATCGTGGGCGAGGGGGCTGCCACCTCCCCCGAGGCGGCCGAAGGCTCCTGGTTCGTGGTGACCGCCGCCGCCATCAAGCGCACCGGCGATGAGGTCTCGGTGCGCCGGCCCCAGCAGCGCGGCGGATCCAAGCTGGTGCTGACCGACGGCACGGACATCCTGATCCGGTGCTGGCGCCCACACCCGAACGACACCGACCAGGCCGACTCGTTCACCCGCTCGGCCATCGTGCCGTTGCGGGAGATCGAGCTGCTGACCAAGCGCGAGTTCGCCGAGCTCGATTCACGCCTAACCGGCGCCGGCATCATGTTCGTCCCTGAGGGCGTGGACTTCCCCCGAGGGGAGGATGACCCGGCCGGCCTCACTGGTTTCATGGCCTATCTCCAGCGCGCGGCGGCTGCGAGCATGGCCGATCAGAGCACGGCGCGCGCCATGGTGCCGATCATGGCCACCATCCCGGACCACCTTCTTGAGCACATGGACAAGATCCAGCCGCTCAACTTCTGGTCCGACCTGTCGGCCGAGATCGGCCCGATGAAGGAAAAGGCGATCGACCGGGTGGCCTCGATGGCCGAGATCCCGGCCGAGGTGCTGACCGGCATCAGCGACGCCAACCACTGGACGGCGTGGCTCATCTCGGACGAGGGCATCCGCTGGATCAAGAGCTACCTCGGGCTGATCGCGGACGCGCTCACCCGGGGCTTCCTGCGGCGCGCCCTGGAGTCGATGGGCGTCGCGAACCCCGAGCGCTATGCGTTCGCGTTCGACACCTCGACCCTGGCGAGCAAGCCCAACCGGCTGGACGAAGCCGAGCGTCTCCACGATCGTGGCCTGATCTCGGATGAGGAGCTGGTCAAAGCGGCCGCGTTCTCGGTGGACCAGATGCCCGACGAGGCCGAGCGCGCGAAGCAGATCGTCTACAAGCTGGTGATGACCCAGCCGGACATGGCGCTGGACCCCGAGGTCCAGAAGATCCTCGGCCTCCCGCCGATCAAGAGCGTCGGCCTGCCGCCGACCTCGGCCCAGAACGCGGACGGCAACGATCCGGACCCGGACGACGGCACCGAGGGCGGTCCCCCCGAGCAGGGGGAGCCGGACCAGGCGGGCGCTATCACGGCGGCCCTGGACGCACGCATCGCTCTCGCCTCCCCGAGCATGCCGGCGCTGCCCGGCCCCGAGGCCGTGTTCAACGCCAGTGCCAAGCTGCTGGTGCTGCGCGCCCTGGAGCTGGCCGGTGGCCGGCTGACCACACCGCAGGAACGGCGCGGCCGGTGGGCCGACGTTCCCCGCCACGAGCTGCACCACAACGTCGGGCCGATCACGCCGGAGAAGGCGGCCAAGGTCACCGAGGGCGCGTGGAACCACGTCGCGCTGGTGGCCTCGGACCTCGGGGTGGACGCGGGAGACCTGGGCATGCTGCTCCAGGGCTACGTCTACGAGCTGCTGACCCGGGGCATTCGGCACCACGACGACCTGCTCTTCGCGGCGCTCAACATCGCCAACCGAGGCCGGGGACTGGTGAACGCATGATCATCGACCGGCTGACCGTCCTGACCGGGATCGGTACCATCGTGCTCGCCGTGGCTTACCTGGTGGTGAGTCTGTGATCGTTACCATCGACCCACTGGTCATCGTGGCGAGCGTGTGCGCGGCGTGCGGCGGCCAGGGCCGTCAGACGCTGCCGTGCCCGGCTCACAAGGGGAGCAACCGCCCGGTGTGCGGTGGCCGTGGCACGGTGTCCGTGATCTGCCCGACGTGCAAGGGGTCAGGCACGTGACCGGCCCGGCGTTCCCCCTGGACGGCGACCGCGTATGCGGAGACTGCGGACGAGACAACCCGGCCTGGTTCACGGACTCCTCGCTCTGGAACCGTGTCATGGGTGGCCCCGGGGCGACTGACGATCCAGGCGGTGTGGTGTGCCCGATGGACTTCGCCCGGCGTGCTGAGGCGGCTGGAGTCACTGGGGTCTGGAAACTGGAGCTGACGACATGACCGGCCCGGCCGTCTGGAACGGCAAGGGCACCGACCCCTGGCTCCCCTATCGGCTCGATGCCGCGTTGGAAGCGGCGAGCACCGAGCGGCAGATCCGAGCCGGGGTCTGGGCGGCCCTGAGCGAGTGGCTGGTGGCCCTGGAGCGCCGGATGGTCCGTGAGGGCGCGCCGCCGGATCTGAATGCCGTGTGGGCCGTTGAGCCCGCCTGGCGTGACGCCGTGGACGCGCTGCTCTCCGGTGAGATCTGGCAGGCCATCGGGCTGGCGTTCCGCAAACTGTTCGGGGTCGCGTACACCTGGGACACCCGGCCGGCCGTGGTCCGCTACTTCACCGAGGTCCGCAACCGTCTGGTCCGGATCCCGGAGGAGGTCTACGACCTCGTGGCCGGTCAGGTCTCAGCCGGGATCAACCTCGGCGAGGGCATTCCGGAGCTGTCGGCACGCGTTGACAATGTCTTGTCAACCACGGGATCGGCGCGCTGGTCGAACCGGGCCACGGTCATCGCTCGGACCGAGACAATTTCAAGCTTGAATTTCTCGCGCTGGGAGTCGTTCCGGGTGATCGTCGAGGACGACCCGGACACGCCGTTCGAACTGATGTGGTTGTCAACTGACGACGTCAGGACACGTCCGACACACGTAGTGGCCGACGGCCAGCGTGTCCCGGTCGGCTCTCGGTTCCTCGTCGGTGGTCACGAGCTGGCCTACCCCGGTGACCCGACTGGTCCTCCCCAGGAATGCGTGCAATGTCGATGCACCCTCTTGCTGGTTGAAGAGGATGAGATCGTTGATCTGTCCAACCGCCAGTTCCGGGGCTCCCGGTAGCCTGGTCGAAAGGAGGAAGCCATGGGTACGAAGTTCCAGACGATGCTCGCGCCGATCGGTCTGTCCACCGGTGACGGCCGCCGGTTCGCGCCGGACGCCATCACCCTGGACAACGTGCCGCTCCCGTTCGAGTGGGTGCGCTCCCGCGAGGGCGGCCACACCGGAGCGGTCAGCGTCGGCGTGGTCGAGGAGGCGGCGGTCCTGAGCGTCAAGGACGCCATCGCCCAGGGCTACGTCTCGGCCGAGCGGGCCAAGGGGATGGACCAGGCGATGCTCGCCGTCTGGGGCCGGGGCCAAATGTACGACGGCGTGGACCGCGAGACGATGCCGCGCCTGGCCGAGGACGCGGCCGAGGCCATGCACCTGATCGGCGCCGGCACGCTCGGGCCCTCGGTGGACCTCGACTCGTTCGAGGGTGTCCCCGTGATGGAGGGCTCCGACGAGCCCGTCAGCTGGGAGGACATCGAGGCGCACTACGAGGAGACCGGGGAGGAGCCGAAGATCGAGCTCCTGGTGACCTCGGGCCGCGTGCGCGCGGCCACGCTGGTCAGCATCCCGGCCTTCGCCGAGACGTCCCGGCCCCTCGAACTGACCGCCGTCGAGATGGACGAGGCCGGGGTGGCCGAGGAGACCGAGCGGGCCGCCGCACTCATCGCGTCCGCCGGCTCGCCGCTCCCCGAGGCGGCCCGATTCGACCGGCCCGCCCTGGACGGCCCGACCCCGATCACCTGGGACTGGGAGACCGGCCGCGTGTTCGGCCACATCGCCACTTGGCAGACCTGCCACGTCGGCTACTCCGATGTGTGCGTGACCGCGCCCAAGGACGAGGCCGGGGACTACGCCTGGTTCAACCGGCACCCGGTCGAGACCGAGGACGGCGGAACCCTGTGGGCCGGCCGGATCACGGTGGGCGGCCGGCACGCCGGGCTCTCGCTCAACGCCAGCGCCACGATGTCCGCCTACGACGGCAAGACCGTGGCCGCCTACGTCCGGGCGTACGAGGACGAGCACGGCATCGTCGTGGCCGGTGCCATCCAGCCCGGCATCACGGCGTCGGAGCGCGCGGCGCTCGACCGGCGCAAGGTGTCCGGCGACTGGCGCGAGACCCCGGGGGGACTGAGCCTGGTCGAGGTCCTGGCCCTCTCGCCCGGCCCGCGTGCGCACGCCGAGCCGGGGTTCCCGATCCCGGAGACCTTCAGCATGAACGGCCGCCAGGTAGCGCTCACGGCCGCGCTCGGCCCGATGGCGGAGTTCGCTCCCCGGACGGTGCCGAATCACGTCGACGTGGTGGAGCTGGTGCGCCAGGCGCGCGCCGCCGAGCGGGACCTGGCCGCTGAGGAGAAGAGGGCGGCCGAGGCGCGCGCCGCGCTGGCGCCGCTGGTGACCGAAGCAACGGATCGAGAGCGCGCGGCGCTGGCCGCTGCGCTAGGGGAGGGCGGCAACTGATGTGCAACTGCAGCAAGGGCAAGGCGAGCCGGAAGACCTACACGGTCCAACTGTCCGGCGGCCTCAAGGTCACCAAGACCAGTGAGGCGGCGGCGGTGGCTTATGCGGCCAAGCACCCGGGCGCGAGGGTGATCAAGCCCGCGAGCTGACAGTTCAATGTCAAGAAGGCCCGGCCATCGGCCGGGCCTTCTGTGTGTCAGGCGTTGACGATCGGCAGGTGGACCCAGACCCAGCCGTCCGCCGGGATCGGCACGGTCTCGGTGTTCTGGCCGTCCACCAGGCCGAGGCGCCACTGGCGCCACTCGGACGGCACGACTTCCTCACCGTTGACCTCCTCCACGATCACGTGCTCGGTCACGGCGCCGAGCCAGCGCGAGGTCTTCGGCCCGTCGGTGCCGATCGGGGAGCTGACCATCATGTCGCCGATGGCGACCAGCGCCGCCTTCACCCGGGCCGGCCGGATCTCCAGGATTTCCATGCCCCCACCTTACCGCCATGACTGCCGGACACGTCGGCCGGAATGGCAGGTCACGGTGCTAAGATCGCGCCATTGACACGCCGGGGTCAGGATTCGGTCCGACCGGAGTCGCCACTGTTCCGACGACGTGAGGACGGACCACATGTTCCCGTTCGACATCCCGGCCGATCTGTCCGCGCTCAGCGCGGAAGAGTTCGCGGCCTTCCGGACCCAGGTCCACAACTTCGCCCAGGGCACCGTGGCTGACGCCGACGCTAGCTCCGAGCTTCTCGTGGCCACCAAGGACCTGTTCACCAGCGTCGAGGCCGAGGACGCCCGGCGCACCGAGCTGGCCGCGAAGGCGACCGCCGCGCGCGCCGAGCTGGCCGCCGGCCTCGCACCGACCGAGCCGACCCCGGAGCCCGCCCCGGCGCCGACCCCCGAGCCGACCCCGGTTCCTGCTCCCCAGCCCGGCGGCACCGACCCGGTCCCGGCCGTGGTCGCCAGCACCATCGACCCGGCCCCGGCGGCCGAGCCGGTCCGCTACGCCAGCATGACCGCCAGCGCGGACGCGCCGGGCAACATGGGTGCGCTGACCGAGTTCGCCCAGGTCGGCCAGCTCCTGGAGCGCCGTCTGGCCTCGTACTCCACGAGCACCAGCAAGCGCTCCGACCTCGCCACCCGCATCCGTAGCGGCGGCAAGCGCGCCCTGATCGGTGGCCGCTCGCTCCAGCGTCACGGCGGCGTCACGTTCAACCGCGAGTTCCCCGCCGAGCTGCGGATCACCGACACCAAGGACGCAACCGCCGTCCTGGACTACGCGGTCAGCGAGGCCCGCCTGGAGGGCGGCTCCCTGGTCAAGGCGGTCGAGGCGTCGTTCGAGCGGACCGGTTCGCTCACGGCGGCCGTTGGCTGGTGTGCGCCGTCCGAGACGATCTACGACCTGTGCGAGCTGGAGACCATGGACGGGATGCTCGACATCCCCGAGGTCCAGGCCACGCGCGGCGGCTTCTTCGTCCCCGAGAACGGTGGCCCGGACTTCTCGGTCATCTACGACTCCATCGGTGACGAGGGCGACGTCATCCTCACCGAGTACGACGTGGAGAACGGCGCCGAGAAGGTCTGCGTCGAGATCCCCTGCCCCGACTTCGTCGAGGTCCGCCTGGACGTCGCCTACGTCTGCATCACCGGCTCGCTGCTCCAGCGCCGGGGCTACCCCGAGGCCGTTACCCGGTTCACCCGGGGCGCCATGGTCGCGCTGGCCCACAAGGTCAACGAGTCCGTCATCGCGCGCATCGTCGCCCAGTCGGGCACGCGGGTGGACATCGCGGCCGACGCGTCCGGCGACGACGCGGTCAGCGCGCTGCTCTCGGCGATCGAGCTGGCCGTGGAAGACATGAAGTACCGGCACCGGATGGGCCGGGTCGCGACCATGGAGGTCGTTCTCCCCGCCTGGGTCATCGCGCCCATGCGCGCCGCGCTCGCGCGCCGGGCCGGCGTCGCCATGTACGACGTGTCGGACGCGGACATCCTGCGGGCCTTCACGACCCGGCGCGCCGTGCCGCGTTTCGTCTACGACTGGCAGGACGCCTTCTCCGGTCAGGCCAGCGGCCCCGGCGGCGCCACCCCGATCACGGCGTGGCCGGCCACCGTGGACTTCCTGATCTACCCGGCCGGTACCTGGGTCAAGCCGGTCCGCGACGTGGTCAACCTGGACACCGTCTACGACAACGCGCTCCTGACCCAGAACCAGTACACGGCGCTGTTCGCCGAGGACGGTTTCAACGTCCTCAAGATGTGCGCCGAATCGCGTCTCTACCGGGCGCCGATCGACCCGTCCGGCGTCGTCGGTTGCTGCCCGTAACCCACCCCTTGACCGCCGGGCGCTCCGGTGTCGACCGGACTTCGAGCCGGACTGGAGCGCCCGGCGAACCACCTGAGGAGGTGAGACACGGATGGCACCCATCGTCCCGGCCCCGGTAGTCCCGGCGCCGGAACAGCTCCGCCGACGGTATGGCCTGTTCGACGCCGCCGCCGGCCCGCTCGACCTCCCCGCTCATGGGGAGGGCGGCGGCGTTCGCTTCACGCCGCTGGCCTGCGGTGGCAGCTACGCCTACGGCGTGTCCTGCTACGAGCCCGGCGCGGCGCCGGCCAAGCCCCTGGACGGCGGCAACGTCGAGGTCTCCACGGGCGTGTTCGCCGTGCTCTCGACCCTGCTCTGTGGGTCGGTCGGCTACTCCGACGAGGAGTTCCGGACCCAGGTCCGGCGCCGTCTCGAAGGCTCCGAGATGGCGGCCGTCGAGGCCGCGCTCTGGGGAGGCAATGACTTCGAGGGCAACCCACTCGACATCCTCACCCTGACCGGGACGGTGGAGGACCCGACTCCGGCAATCCCGGCCGGCTACGACCCGGGCCTCATCACCGACGTGGTGGGCGCGCTGGAGCGCTACGCCTACACGGTCCAGGGCTACGGCGGCGTGGCCTACATCCACGCTCCGATCGAGGTCGCGGCCTTCGCGGCCGAGGCCGGTCTGGTCCTCCCCGACGGCGTCCGCAAGATGACCCCCATGGGTTCCATCTGGGCGTTCGGCGCGTATCCGGCCGGCTCGATCATCGTCACGGGTCAGACTACGGTCTGGCGCGCGCCGGAGATCCAGGTCTACAACTCGTTCGACCAGAACACGAACGAGGTCCTGATGGTGGCCGAGCGCGCCTACTCGGTCGCCTTTGAATGCTTCGCTGGTGAAGCGGAGTTCGATCCCCTGGAGCTGAGCGCATGATCTATTACTCAGACATCGTGACGCCGGGGACGACTCCATCTCTCCTGGTCGCTGCGGAGCCGTTGGATCGAACCGTGCACCTCGCCGAGGAGAACGGGAGTTCCTACGTCGGTTTTAGCTCGACAACGGTGCTTTTCCCGGCCGCTGTGGGGACGACCGGGAACGACGCCTACAGCCTTGTCCTTCCGGCTGACACAGAGCTTTGGGCGCTCGGAGCCTCAGCGAGTGCAGCCGTCCGCGTGCTGGTCACCAGTGTGGGCCGGTAAGGAGCCTTGAAATGACGAACCTGCTTTGCGCCAAGCCACTCCAGGGGGAGACCATCCGGGTCACCCGCCTGGACGAGTGCGGGAACCCCGAGTTCGGGGACTGCGCGTTCGGCGTCTCGGACGGCTACGTGAGCGTCACGCTGACCCCGAACACCGAGGAGGGCGAGCGCTTCCTTCAGCGCAACGCCAAGGGTCAGGCGATCGTGAACCAGCGGTCCGCCCCGTCGCTCAACTGGTACGACGTGACCATCGTCTTCCAGGAGGTGGACCCCGAGCTGTTCACGATCGTGACCGGCCTGCCGCCGTACCTGGACGACGAGGACCGCGTCATCGGCTTCCCAGTCACCGAGTCGAATTTCGCCACGGCGAACTTCGCTCTGGAGGCCTGGATGGGCAACGCTGAGGAGGAGTGCCTCCCCGGTGACACCTTCCCGTTCTTCGGCTACAACCTGCTCCCGTGGGTGGTCGAGGGTGCCCTGGCCGAGGACATCACGATCACCAACGACCTGATCACCTTCTCGGTGGTCGGCCGTACCCGCAAGGGCACCCCGTGGGGCACCGGCCCGTACGACGTCGTGCGCGACACCACGACCGACCCGGCGCCGCTGTTCAGCGCGATCCCGACCGACACGCACCACCTGGCGATCTGGACCCAGCTCGCGCCGCCTGAGGCCGAGTGCGGCTGCCAATCACTTAGCAGCTGAGGCTACAAGGTTTCATGTGAAACGGCCGGTGCCCCTCGGCACCGGCCGTCTCCAGCTTTGAGGGGAGCGGCCATGCCGTTGAACACCGCCGGAATCAACGCACTCCTGGAGGACGGGAACGAGGCCGTCATCTGGGTTGCCGTCGGGGACGGCCCGACCTCAGCCGACCAGACCAGCGCGCAGCGCCGCCAGCTGGCCAGCACGGTGGCCGCCGGCGTCATCACTGCGACCGGCGTCCCGTACGCGTTCACCGGCACGCCGAGCGACGGCGCGACGCACGCGCTGTTCTTCTCGGCCAGTACCGGTGGCACGTTCTACGGCTACGACGCGCTCGTTGGGGACCAAGCGTTCAACGCGGCCGGGGAGTTCGACATCACCGCGCTGACCATCACCGGCTCCAGCACCTGATCGGGGGCCGGCCATGGCCCAAACGCTGTTCACCAGCCAGACCCCGGTCTCCGGGAACGTCACCAACGGCAACTCGATCTCGCTCGGGAACTACCTGACGCCGGCCGTGGACGGGTTCGCCACGCACATCGGCTGGTACTTTCCGGTCAACTCCCAGCCCGGCGGGGAGGCGGTCAAGGCCGCGCTGTTCCGGACCTCCGACAGTGCGAAGCTGGCTGCTGACGTCGTCTTTGCCTCCCCGGGTTCGCCGGAAACCTGGAACTGGGTTGAGCTGGCCGCACCGATCCCGATGAGTGCTGGCGTCCAGTACTGCCCGACAGTTCGGTCCCCGTCCCTTTACGTGGCCAGCACCGGTGGCGATAGTCCGTGGCCCCTGGCCAACGGCGACCTTTCGGCCCCGGCCTCAGCCGGCCGGTTCGAGGATGACGATGGTGACGGCTCGGTCCAGTTCCCCTCGGACTCGTTCAATAATGGCTGCTACTTCGTCGACATCATGTTCTCTGTTGGCGATGATCCAGCCGAGGGCTCGGCCGCGCTCGACCTGGGCCTCGTGGTGGCCGCCACCGGCGGCGCGGACGCGGAAGGCTCGGCCGCGCTCGACCTGGGCCTCGCGGTGGCCGCCGCCGGCGCGCGTCGTGCTCAGGGCACCGTGGCGCTCGGTCTCGGGCTGGCGCCGGTGGCAGCCGGCGTGCGGGACAGTCTGGGCGCGGCAGCTCTTGGACTTGACCTGTCAGTGTCAAGTTCCGGCCTTCGTGCATCCGCTGGTGCATCGGCGCTCTCGCTCGACCTCGCCCTTGCTGCTCAGGGCTCGGACGGTCAGGCCGGCCGCCCGGTCGCCGCGTGGCCGTACGGTGCTCGTGAGGTCAGCGGTTACCCCTGGACCCCCCGTCCTGTAAAGTCGTTCTCCGGGGAGGTGGGATAGCCATGGGGCTGTTCAGCAAAAAGAAGTCGGAGTCTCCGACGGTGGACGAGATCCTTCAGATGAAGGACAAGGATCTCCGGGCCATCATCCGGGAGGGCCGGGTTCCTCAGAAGTCGCCGAAGGAATTGCGCAAGGCTGCTCAGGCAGCCAAGCGGGCGGCTGAGGGCGAGCGAGGCCTGGGCGCGATATCTGCCGCCACCAAAGGCGGCGGCACGGGGAATCGCAACTACAACAATGTCCCCCTCAAGGATCGTGTCCACCCGACGGAATACAAGCGCATCCTCGAACGTGAAGCAAAGAAGCAGGGGCTGTTGTGAGGCGTTTCCTCGAATTCATTCTCGGTGTCTGGGTGGAATGCCGGAACTGTTCTGGTACCGGTATGAAAGACGGCAAGATGTGTGTGGCCTGTCGCGGTGACGGCGGCACCCACACCGAAACGATCTGACCATGAAGGCCGCGACGATCGTGGGTGCGCTGCTGATCCTGGCACTGTTCCTCGTCGCGGCCTTCACCTGGCACCGGGCCGGGCTCATCTGACCCCCGTACGCTGGCACTGAACAGGAGGAGGTCACGATGGTGATCCCGTGCTCGTGGGACGTGGTCATCCCGTCCGAGATCTGCCCGGACTGGTCGGCCTACCCACAGGCCACCAAGGACACGGCGCTCTGGCTGGCGTCCACCTATCTCTGGGCCGCCACCGGCCGCCAGTACGGGCCGTGCCCGATCACCGTGCGCCCGAGCCAAACCAACCGCGCTGAACTGGCCTACCAGGACTTCGCCGTGATGCCGGGAACCTCCGGTCTCGGCCAGCCTGGTGGGCCCTTCCTCTTCGGTGGCCGCTGGTTCAACGCTGGCTGTGGCACGGCGTGCTGCGGCAACAGCGCGTGCGCCATCGTGCTGCGTGGCCCGGTCGCCTCGGTAGACGAGGTGATCGTGGGTGACGAGGTCATCCCGGCCAGCGCGTACCGGGTGGATCTGGTCAGTGGCGCGTGGCTCCTGGTCCGGATCGACGGGGAGTGCTGGCCGATGTGCCAGGACTTCCGAGCCGAGCCAGGCGAGGTTGGCTCGTTCGAGGTGACCTACTCGATCGGCCGCGCCCTGCCTGAGGCCCTGGCCATCGCCACGGCCGCCTTGGCCTGTCAGTACGGCAAGTCGATCGCGGGCGGCCCGTGCGCGTTGCCGGCCAAGATGACCCGGCTCTCACGCCAAGGTGTCGAGGTCGAGGTGGCGCCGCCGGAACCGGACGGCAAGAGCACGGGGGTCAAGCTGGTGGACGACGTCATCGCCATGCTGAACCCGAACGGGCTGAAGAGCCCGCCGGTCGTGATGTCGCTCGACCTCCCCGAGCAGTGCGACCGGATGACTGTGATCGGCACCGGCTCCTGATGGCCGTCGCCGACCCGGTCGTCATGCCGCTGGCGCGCGAGATGCTGGCCTGCCTCGACCAGGAGATCGCCAAGGTCGAGAACCCGCCGATGTATGTCGGACTCCGATCCGGCAACGTCGTGGCTCACCTGATGAGCACGACCGAGGACGAGTGCTGTTCCGGTCTCGCTTGGGTCCGGCCGGTCACGTTTTACCCGACCGGCACCGGCCCGTTCCCGGCTCAGGACGAGACCCCGCTCAAGACCGGGGTGAAGGCCTGGGCCATTACGCTGGAACTCGGCGCGGTCCGGTGCGCACCAACGCCGGACGCCGACCACATCCCGACCACCGAGGAATGGGACGCGGTCACCCAGGCCGTGATGGACGATGCGGCAGCCATGCGGCGCGCGCTGTGCTGCTTCCTCGATGCTGATCCCCGGCGCGCCGGCCGGATGATCTCCGGTCCCTGGCTCCCCCTGGACATCGAGGGCGGCTGTGTCGGCGGTGTCATGGAAGTGACTGTGATGGGTCCCGCATGTGATTGCTCCGAGGCGGGTCCGACATCATCCTGAGCGGCAAGCGACCCCCGGAGAGATCACGCCTCTTCCGGGGGCCGCGCCTATACGTGTAACCTAACAGGCATGCCGGGGGCCCACAAGGGTCTGACGAATCGGGGAGGTCGGCATGGTCGCGCACACGCTCCGGATCAACAAGGCCACGCTGACCGGTGTCGGCAAGGACGAAGCACGCAAACGGGTCAATCGGGTAGTCCGTCGGACATTCAACCGGTCCCAGGTGCTCGTCCCAGTGGACACCGGAAACCTCCGCGCCACCGGCCGGATGATCCTCGGGCGCGCCCGAGGAGCGCTGGTCATCGGCGGTGTCGAGTACACGGCGCGTTATGCAGCTGCCGTGCATAACGGCCGCCGTGCGCTGACCATCCGGGCCAAGGGCAACGGCCGGCTCAAGTTCGTCGTGGACGGCCGGACGGTCTACGCCCGGTCCGTTCACCAGCCGGCACGCAAGGGCCGCCCCTACCTCGCACAGGCTCTCCGCGAGGTTGCTCCCCAGCAAGGTTTTCGCGTCACCATCGGTTAACAGGAAACGGAAGGAAACAGGATGAAACGGTTCATCGCTGCGGTGGCCGCTCTCGGCCTCGCGCTCAGCCTGGCTTCGGCTCCGGCCCAGGCCGCCCCGGCCAAGCCCGGCCCCAACCAGGTCGTGAACCCGAGCGGCAAGGTTGTCAACAAGCTGCCCGCGCTCGCTGGCGTCCCGGCCAACAAGGGCCTGACCGCCACCGGCAAGGTCGGCCCGGTCAAGGGCAAGCCGAGCCTCAAGGCGACGGCGTCCACCCGGGGCAGCGTCACCACGCTGGACGATCCGCTGTGCGACACCGATCCCACTGGCGTCTGCTACTTCTACAACGGCGGCCGTCAGTTCGACTTCACGCCCAACTACGGCGTGTCCGCCACCGTCACGCACGGCGGTCACTCCGGCGGGCTGACCGGTGCGGAGTCGTTCCACACGCTGGTCGAGACCGCCGTCCAGTCGGCTGACAGCCAGCAGATCATCGAGGTCGGGGTCACGCAGGACCCGAGTGTCAACAAGAACCCGCCCGGCTCCAGCACCGGTTGGTACGGCCCGCGCGTGTTCGTCGGCGCCTGGGTCAACGGCGTGTTCCAGGGCTACAACGGCGGCGGCTTCGTGCCGGTCTCGGGGACGACGATCGTCCCCGGCGTCACCAACCTGCCCGCCAACACGGCTTACGTGCACCACATCTGGTACTCCACCGACCAGGATCTCTGGTGGATCGGGTTCGGCACCGAGTGGCTCGGCTACTTCCCCGGCTCGATGTGGACCGGCGCCACGCCGTCGGCGACGTTCAACCGCAACGGGCTGACCCAGATCTTCTGGGAGCTGGCCAGTGAGGAAGCCAAGCCCTGCTCCGACCTGGGCAACGGCGACATCCCGACCGCCACGCTCGGTTCCAAGGTCGAGAACATCGCGTTCCGGGGCCTGACCAACGGGGCGATCACGTCGGGTGTCAACTTCTCGACGTTCCGCGCGGCAACGCCGGCTCCCTCGGCCAATGCCAGCTCTCCGTACGCCAACACGTATTCGCTCGGCCCGGCCGGCGCACAGCGCGGGTACAAGGGCGGCGGCCCGATGTGGAACGCCGCCGGCACCGGTGTGGGTGTGAAGGGCAACCCCTGCTGATGCCGGGGATGGTCCAGTTGTGGTGTTACACCTGCAACCAGCCTGCGTCGTTCAACTGCAAGGCGTGGCACGCCACGGGTCCACGTAGATGACGAGAAGCCCGCTCCCGCCACCAAGGGGAGCGGGCTTCTTTCTGCCCGGGTATCCCAGACCCAGGGGGCACTACTGTAAGGTGATGGCATGACCGAACAGACTGAGGCGACTGAGGCCGCCGCTCCCGTTGAGATGCCGGCGGAGAAGGAGATCGACTTCCAGGGCCGCAAACTCTGGGTCCGGCTCCCGCGTCCGGAAGCGCTCCTCGTGTGGAAGCGCACTCTGGCCAAGCTCCAGAACCTCGACACCGGCGACTGGAACGGCGAGCAGGTGATGGCGGCGCTGGAGCGCACCCGGAAGATCATCGACTCGCTGCTGGTGCACGAGATCGACAAGGACTGGCTGGACGACGAGATGCTGGCCAGCCGGCTGGGCCTGATCGAGACGGCCCAGATCATCAACCTCACGGTCGAGGCCTACCAGGCCGACGACAACCGCGAGGCCCGGCGCGCCGCCAAGAAGGCGCCGGCCAAGAAGGCGACCAGGAAGAAGGCGGCACGATGAACACGTATCAGACCCCCGCATACGGCACACGTGAGCACGCGGACCAGGTGACCCAGGGTCGCCACCCGGGCGTCCAGTCCGCGCTCCAGTGGCTCACCTTCTCGCACCTCCCCGAGGCGCTTCAGGACTTCTCGCGGCCGTTTTACGCGGCGGCTGTCGAGCTGATCCGGACCATCCTGACTGACTCGACTGAGCTGACCACGGCGCTCAACAAGCTGATCGAGGCCAAGGACTCGGCGGTCCGCGCCGGGATCCGGGACCAGCACGGTCGTCCAGGTTCGGTGCCCCGGCCTCAGACCGTGGTCAACCCGCCGGTGTTCGGTCAGGCCCAGGTGCCGGTGCGCCCGGACCAGCAGCTCCCGGGGAGCGACGATGCCCGCTGACTACACCGAGACTGTGGCCCCGGACGACGACGCGGAAGGCCGGGTCCTGGAGACCCTGGCCAACGGCATGCCGTACGCCTTCGTGGTCGCCACCGAGCTGGACCCGCTGAACCTCAGGGTGGCCAGCGGCGACAACGTGGACACCATCCGCGCTCTGCTGGGCCAGACCCTCCGGGCGCTGCCCGGCGGCGCCAGCGCGATCTCGGACGGCTACCACACGTTCGGCGAGCTCTACGACCACCGGCGCGCGCTCACAGCCGCGCTGTGCAAGGCCCTCAGCCTGGACTCGTGGCGGAGCAAGGCCCACCACCCGGACGATGACCCGATGTTCGAGGGCGGGTACTTCATCGTCGGGATCAACCTCCCCACGGGCACCATCACGTACCACTACAAGCTGCACCATTGGGATGACTTCGCCGGGGTCATCGAGCTGGAGCACGCGCCCAAGTGGGACGGCGCGGCGCCGGCCGCCACGGTGGACCGGCTCCTGGAGTGGACCCGGGCATGAACAGCCGGGGCCGCCGGACCCAGGCGCGCGCCGACGCGCGGCGTATCGCCAACGTCCGACGCGAGCTGGCAGAGAAGGCCCGGCGTGAGAAGCGCCAGGCCAAGAAGGCGGCCAAGGGTGAACGTTGACCCGCTCGCGTCCATGCGCTGCTGGGCGATCGAGTTCGAGCTGGAGGGCCGGACGTACGACGTTCCGGCCCTCTCGGCCGTGGACTGGTGGCCGGTGCTGGGCGACGCCAACCCGCTGTCTGTTCTTGACATTGTCGAGTCAAACGACCTGGACGAGCGGCTGCTGGTCGGGGAGCTGAATCACGCGGACCTGCTCGACGCCCTTCGGGACGTGGTCGAGGAATCCGCCGGCCGCTCGTTCCACGCGGCCGTGATCCTGGTGATGGTGGCGAACAGCCAGTGGCCTGTCATCAACGGCCAGCTCACGCGGCACGGCTTCCGCTGGGAGGGCCAGCCGCTCGGCGCCGCCCTCGATGCGGTCTACGCCGTCGTGGTCGAGGCCTTCGGCAAGGAGGACCGGGAGAAGTTTCTGGCGTTGCTGGACAACGAGAGCCTGACCAACGGCAAGCCGACCAAGCGCCAGCGGGCCAAGCTGGACGACGAGT